>Ga0256405_10000549_pt1 | contig 123363 bp, 208 predicted proteins | sample RumenRJG_02DNA_FD_189096 | JGI IMG/M metagenome (GOLD analysis project Ga0256405, IMG submission 189096) | Bovine rumen microbial communities from Lethbridge, Alberta, Canada - RJG_02 | ecosystem: Host-associated > Mammals > Digestive system > Stomach > Rumen | place: Canada: Alberta... | reverse complement strand
GAGGGGAAAAGAATAATAGGGTTCCGTAGACCCGAATTCACGCTTGTGGAGAGCCCAACAGTGGACGACCGTCAGGCAGAGCCTGACCTAAGAAGCAGTGACTCGTTGAAACAAGAAGCGGAAACTTGGGAATCATAGATTTTCATAAGTTTTCGTGTACGGTTTTCTTTTCTCTATCCAGACTACATGTTTAAAGTGGCTCCGACATATGAAGAGCACAGAAAATGTATGGATTCACATAGGTATAAGTATTTAATTGGTGAATATGAAAAACTATTACACAACAATTAAACAAAGCCGTCGTCTGTGCGAACTGGGTTTGGAAAACGGGTGTTTAAAATAAAACAAAATTGGCATGACAATAAATTTTGTATTTAAAATGATTGGTATTCTTGCCCTGGTTGAAATTATTGGCGTTGCTATTGGTTTGATTGTTGTCGGCGTATTCGCACTTGTTATGCGAATTAAAGACAATCTGGAATTTTGTCCAGACACCATAACAATAGGCTGCAGTAAATGCGGGGAGATTCATGAGCTTAAAGTGATAAAAGTGCTAAGCAACTGGATGAAAAACAAGTATGTTGTCTGGTGCGGAAACAAACATCGCTTTGATATTTTGTGGTATTGCCATATTGAAGGTAAGAAACCTGTGTATGTACCCTGGCATTACAGTAAATTGTTCTCCAAAGAAAAATAAGACGATGATAGTATTAATTAGTTTGTTATTCATTGTATATGTATTGTTAGGAATAATGATTTGTGATAAGTTGGGGATATTGTATGACAATGATGGTTTTCTAGATTCATTTGTTGATGCGGTATGTATAGCTTTCTGACCTATCACGGTTATGATTCATTTTTTAGAGGATGATTGATAGATATGACGCCATTTGGACAAGCTTGTGAATCAACAATAACATATTGTCTTAAAAACTTGATTTAAACATGATTTTGATACCAGAGACATTAGATGAACTTTTCTCAGACGAATTCGAGGAATACCTATTCGGTTTTGATTCAATACCCCCTGAATATACATATATACCTGACACCCACGAAGTGGTGAATTGTATCGGTGAAGTGGTCGACGAATGCAAAACAACTGAAGATTTCAGGAAAAAATACCCTGGTGGCGGTATTTGGAGCATATAATATAAACGGTTTTTACGGAAAAAAACCGTTGTTTTCGGTTATATGTATGAATTAATGCAAAAAAATTAAATTATGAAACAAGAGGAAATAAAAATCGAGAATGGCTGTTTTGAATATATGGGCAAGACCTATAGTTGTGAAGTTGCCACAATATTTGACACCGAGCTTATTCTGAAAGAGGCTGAAAAATCACATCCAGGCTATACCGAACTGTATAACAAAGAAACCTTACGTCCAGACAGGATAAGGGTTTTCATTGACGAAAGGACGGAGGAACTGGTGATGGGTATGATAATCTATTTAATTGACTATAAGGATTCGAAAACATCAAGAACGGCTTGCGGTGGATATTACCCGATTTACGGCGATAGTATAAACTGCCTAAGTGTGCACCCTTACCAATACAGTATCTGTTGGTAATTTAATTCAGAATTAAATAATATGGACTATAAAGCAAAATATAAAGACGCTCTTGAGACACTCAAAACAATAAAAGAGCAAAACCCAGACAACAAACAACTGGTGAATTTTATCAATTATAAACATCCAGAATTGAACGAGGTTAACAACACGAAAATGTTGAATATTGCGATTGATTATCTTGAGGCGTTTGTACCATATGACAACAAGGAAGATATTATCGCCTGGCTTAAAAACATAGTGGAACAAATTCCTTGTGACATAAAAAAAGATTGTGAGAATAATGACAACTGGAAACCGAATTTCGAGGTCGGTGATTGGTCGGTAAAATTTGATTGAGAGTCTGGAATATTTGTGTATCAATCTCTCCAATGAAAAAAATCACATTATGAATCACGGATATTGCATAAACTGTTGGTGGTATCAGGCAACTAAAAACAGAAGCTGGATTGTAACACCGAAAGGTGTCCTTGAGAAACTCGGCGAAGGAAACTGCTGGGCGCATAATGGAGATGAACGCCCATACCAAACCGTTGCTGGTGATTGCTATTGTCCAGATTATTGGAACAGGAAACAAGGCGACAGGGAAAACGGGTCATTACAAAATTGGATTGATAATAGGCTTAAACTATGGAAGTGAACAAATGTATTAAAATAGCAAGCACTACCGATACTTTTCAGTACGCGATTACAAAAGTGGAAATCACTAAATTAATTGATAAAGGTTGGAGAATCGTATCAATGGTTAACGTGGATAAAAGAGATGAAATTTGGGTATACATGGAAAAGCCTGACAACAACAAGCCTAAGAAAATAAAACTGTAATAATGAACATAAAGGAATAGCTAAATGGAGACAAATGATGAACAACTGTTATTGACTGACCTCTGTGCCAGACTACCTTATGGTGTCATGGTACACACTTCGTTCATGGGTCATGAGGAAGATATGTTATTAACATCCGCAAACATCGAAGCGATGCTTGGTGATTATGGTCCTGTGCCAATCATGAACATGGTTGAAGACGATATCAATGATGGTTTCACACTGGAGAATATCAAACCATATCTCCGTCCGATGTCAAGTATGACTGGGATTGAAGTACTTGAATATATTAGTTTAAAAGAAAGTATTATTGCCAGTGATGATGTAACTTATTTTTTTGAAACATGCGAATCTATTGATTGGCTCAACGCACATCATTTCGACTACCGTGGACTGATTGGAAAGGGCCTTGCCCTTGAAGCGCCAGAAGGTATGTACAATATAAAATAGAAAGGAAATTAATAGACATGACACGCAGAGAAATTTTAATTACAGATGGTGCAAGAAAAGCCTACAAGGGGACTTCCGACGAGGCTGTATCAGCGAGGACTGGTTACACGAAAGGTTATGAGGAAGGGTACCATCAGGCTGTAGCTGACACCTGGGATTGGTTTGCAAAACATGTTATAGCCAGTATCGGGAAGAATATGGCTATTGATTTGCCGACTTATAGTGACGTAATGAACAACTACCTGGAATATGTTGAGGTCGACCCCATGTTTAAATGTAAAACGAATTAATATGTTATGAATGAAGATTTGATTAAACGATACATTGAGAACAACCCTTATATGCCGCGATATGATGTCTGACAAAGAACTATACGAAAAATTGGAATGTGACAAAGAGAAATTCATGTACACCAAAATACCGTCTAATGTGAAACGTATTTTACGCCCTTCGTACAAAAAAGATGGAAAGGAATACGTTATGCTGGCTCTTATAGTGAAAAACAAATATGAGAATACCTTACTGGTGAACTATCTCTCCTATAACGGGTACAGTTGTGATAGAGGGGCTGGTATGGCTACATCCATGTATGACGGCAAATTCGACTGGATATCACTAGCTGAAAACATTGCTGAAACATGGCCTGAAACCGCAGTAAAGCATCGCACCAAAAAAATGAAATGACAATGTACAGTATTGCATACAGACACAAAGATGGTACTGACTTCCAAGGCAAACCTTGGTTAGTTGGACTTTTTGATGACTTGGGTGAATGTAAGAGAATTGCCCGTGAAATGGCTGGTCAATCTTACCAGGATGTGACAGCTTTCAAAGTAAATAAACACACTGAGGAAGAAATTTCCTGGGAATATGTCAAACAAAACAAAATAAATTAAAATATTTTACGGAAAAAATCCATTGTTTTTGGTTATCTTGATGTTAAAAAAAAAACAAAGAACAATGAAAGACGACAACGGAATTGAAATAAATATTGGCGACAGACTTGTGTGCAAGGACGGATACGAAGTCATAGTATATGCCAACGAAAACCTTGAGCTGGTAGGCAAGCTTGTGTGTGACCCGACACACAGTTGCGCTGACATACCGTATAGTCTGAACAACGGCAACGGATATGTGCATTATGATTACGATAACAAAAATGCAAATGTCCTTGACCAGTACAACACGTTCACTAACATTATAAGCGGCTTTGTTGAAACTTACCACGCGGTATTGCGGACGGTCGGCACCGTAATATCAGAAAGGGCTGAATGTGTGTATGAGTGGGTCAATCAACATCATAGTTCCTGGTTGAAAAATTCCGTAATTTCACGTGATATCAAAAACGGTGACTGTGTTAATTTTGCCAAGGGTATTGACTTGACCTTGTACAAAAAAGAAGGTATTGCCGTCATAAATGTCCTGGTTCGTAACCCCGCCACCGAGGAAATTATCAAGGAAGGATATGAGGGTGGTGATGAAACCTATTGGTGTTCACATAGAATCAAAATCGAGGAATTTAAATAATACAACAAATGATTAGAAAAGAAAATATCAAGGTAGGTAAGATAGTCTTGTATGCATCATATCTGGACGGAAAGGGGAAACCTGGATGCGAACCAATTGAAGTTACCATCACAAGCGAACCTTACACTATGTGCGGCACTGAATGTTGTTTTGTTGACAAGGTCGTTGGTTGTGTTGCGATTGAAAACTTGTTTGAAATTTAAAATGAAAAACAGACTGATTAATGTCATTAAACTGCTAGCAGGAATCATCATTGGAATAATGTTGGTACCGTTTATAATAGTCGAAATACCTTTCCTCTGGGGTTTTGAATATATCCTGTTTGGATATACAATGCCTTTTTTACTGTCTATGTGGCTGAAATTCCTGGATTGGCTATGGGTTGACTGAATAATTGTGAAATTTTACGGAAAAAATTCGCTGTTTTCGGTTATATGTTTGTTAAATCCAAAAATGTTATATATGAAGATTCTTGAACGCCACGAAATAACTGTAACTGGAATTTGCCCATGCTGCAAATCAAGACTTGAATTGGAAAAGGGTGACATTAGATGGTACACGGATATCAGCGGTACCAAATCTCCTTACGTCACCTGTGCGGCATGTGGAAAGACATTTGATGTTGAGGGATGGGAAGGTATCAGCAAATTGTATTAATCTAAAATACATAGATGAAATCCTTAACATTCGTTCAGTTATTAAAACTAAATTGAAATGAAAGTAAAACTATATAACTTTGGTGAAGTGATAGCGGTTGTCGACTGTAATGACATAGACCACGTTGGCAACCCTTGTTATTTCGACGATGTTGTTTGTGTCTATTTGAGAAACCACGAAACGATACTTTGTGACGACCTCGTGTTCCTGACAGAAGAAGAATCCAAAAACATAACCCAAACAATTTTATAAGATATGGAAGACAAAAATCCCAATAAACAAGAGGACATAGAACAATTTGTTGAAGCATACAACAAGTCCATTGATTGGAATTGTGACTTGCTTAAAACCATGAATCTAGATATGATTAATTCCGTACAGTACATTGCCAATGAACTTGAGCACTATCTCAGTACGGAAAAAATAAACAAAGACAACTATGAGTTGGAAAACGCTGCAATATACAAATACGACGACGGTAAACTTGAAATGCAGGTGTACTCATATAAATCATACGGAACAATCTATTTTTGGGTGACTCCTTGGCTGAATGAGCAGCAATACAAAAACGAGCGTATTGAAAAAATATCAAGATTGCTCAGGACACGAAAAACCGAACTCGAACGCACAATACAATATTCAGCAAAGGAGATTAGTACAATAAACCAGATATTCGAGACACTTAACGAAAATGTAAATCAGAAGTATGAAATTAACTAATTAATATTTAAATAAATTAAAATAAAAATGAAACAGAACGAAATGAACAGAACGAAAACTATTCTATGGTGTGTGCTTGGACTGCTTGCACTTGTGGTGCTATCCTCAACTTTCTACACAGTCAAATCCACTGAAAGAGGTGTACTCAGCACATTCGGCAAAATGAGCGACAGTGTAATCAACGACGGTCTCCACATGAAACTGCCTTTTGTGCAGAAGGTGAAGAAAGTCAACATCCAACAGAAAAAATTCGACGGTCAGGAAAACTCATACACCCGTGACGTGCAAACCTCTGTCGTTGACTACACCATCAACTACGACCTGGTTCAGGAAAATGTCAGCCAGCTCATGAAAAACGTCGGCGATGATTATCATAACCGTATCGTTGTACCTTATATCCGCTCGGCAATGAAAGAGGCTTTTGGCAATTTCGCCGCAACCCAGATTGTGGAAAACCGCGACGCTGTACGCAGGAATATTGAAGAGGTATTGAGACAGACACTGGACAACAGATATTTCACCAACATTCAGTTCCAGCTTGTTGATATCGATTTTGACGATGCTTTCGAAACAGCCATTAAGGAAAAACAGGTCGCTGAACAGGCTGCATTGAAAGCCAAGAATGTCACTATCCAGGTTGAGGAAAAGGCAAAACAGACAAAGATTGCAGCCGAAGCTGAAGCTGAAGCCATGCGAATCAAAGCCAACTCCCTTGCCAACAACCCGAAACTTGTGGAATATGAGGCTGTGCAGAAATGGAACGGTACTTTGCCTACCTACATGATGGGAAATTCAATACCGTTTATCAATATCAAGTAATCTGCCAGCATGAAAGTAAAGGTTTCAAAAAACTACTGGTTTGACAAGCTGATGTTCGAAAACGACAGAAAAGCCAGCCAAAGGTTTGATGACATAACAACCAGGGGCGACTACTCCCCAGTATTCGAAGAAATGGATGTGACCATGGATGAACTCATTGAACTGGTAGAACAAAACTGTGCAATCAAGATAAACTGTTAACTACCATCATGGAAAAAGTAATAGTGAAATACCGTACAAGTGGTTTACTATCATATTTCGGGACTACCAACGCGGATGCTGAAATAACCATGTTTCTCAATGAGATAATCAGTGACTACGGATATGAAAACCTCATTAAACACGAGATTTTCTTAATTGATGACAACCATTTCAGAATCGGAGCACTTGTCAAAATTCCAGAAAAGGCAAAAAATGAAACCAAACAAAAACGTGTGGTGATAATGTGATACTTTAACTACATACACATTTTAAAAAAGCGGGCATATTTTCATATTGTCCGCTTAACCTGTTTATGTTGTTTTAAGTTTATTGTTTTAATAATTGTTTTGTTTGTATTCATCCCATTCTCTGAAATCATACATACGGAAAACGTATGCCAGTATCTCGGCAAGCGTATTGTCTGACATTGCTCTTATTATAGCACTGTCAATTGTTTCTTTACCCAGGGTGTCGGCTGCAAATTCATAAGCCTTCCTAGCTTCGTTGTCGTCGACTTCCCAACCGCCGTTGACCGCTTCAACGACAGCCTCTCTAATCATGTTCTTGAGGTTTGCCTCAGTCAGTTTTATTACTTTTTTCATTTTCTATAACGTTTTTTATTTAATAAGGTTATTAGCGTGGTTATCCCAATTTTCAGTGATAAAAGTGAAAAGTTTTTCCTGTTTTTCGGCAAGGTCTTCCTTTTCCTTGTTTTCAAGCAATGTGTCATATCCACCGTCGTCATATGAATCAAGTTCACTGTCGGTGTCATTGCCAAAAGCCTCTTCAGCTGGGTTGTCAAAGAAATCGTCATAGAATTCCTCGTCTGGTACATCTGAACCGTGACTGTCAGCAACATTGTCAGGTGAATTGAAATAATCCTGCTCCATTCCATATTCGTCTTCGCCGCTTTCTGGGTCGAGACCCATTGATTCCATAAGACATTGTTTGGTGATATTGGTTACCAAGTCGCACAGTTGCGCTTCGTTTAAAGTCCTGATATTTTTGCTCATTTTTATCTGAATTTGTTTTTGATTATTCTTGATATGATTTTGTTCAGTCTGGCTTCGTTGATGCCAAGACCCTTTGGTGGGTAGACTGTCGTGTCTGGCTTGTCCGCTGCTGGGTCATACATGTCGGCTTCGTCTGTACTTTCCTTGAACATTGACAGAGTGCCGCTTGTGCCATATCCGTGGGGTTCTGCCATGTTGTCGCGCCTTTTGTTCCAATAGCCGTGGACTTTTCCCATGTATTCTGGGTCGTTTCTCTTGTCTTTTATTGAAGACGGGGTTGTTTCCTGACGCTTGGCATTGTGTCTTTCTTTGGATTTGTTGACTGCCGTTCTCATCGCTTTTTTGGCATCGTCGTCAGAAACGTTGCCCTTTTTGGTAAATTTGATGAAGCCAGATTCAGGGTCTTGTTCCACGTTGGTGAACGGGTTGTTCCTGTTCTCAGAAACTTGTTTGTAGTCCCTTGATGCAATGGTGTTCATTATTTGGTTGAGTTTCTGCTGGTCAATGTTGACTTCCATTTCATTGCCTCTTTCATCGTCAAGGTATATGCCACTGTTCGGTGTGATATGGAGCGTGTAACCTCCTTCGGTTGGAATGAGAATATGCCCTGGCTCTGTTTCACTATACGTGCCTGTGTTTATCATGTCAAGTATGTCATTGAACATTTGGTCGTCGACAGTGACACAATATCCGTCTTCATTGAGGCTTTCGTTAAGGTAGTTCCTGGTGTTTGTGTAGTATTTGTAAACCTCGCTAAGTATCGTGTTTTTTTCGTTGTCCATTTGTATGCAAGTATTTTAATATAAATAGTGGCTAAATATAAAATGTGCGTGTGTACGCTAAAGGTCCCTTATATTATAATATACTTTAGGTATAAGTAAAAAAGAAAATATAAAAATTAAATTTATATTTTCTTTTTCATCCTTAAGCTTAAGGACCTTATAAAGCGAAATTTTTTGCATGGACTCGACTATTTATTGTATATTTGACTTTAGTGACTCTTTATTATGAATATCAACGAAAAACACATAGCCAGTATTGTAAAGAAGGCATTGAACGAGTATCTTGACAAAGACTACATGGTTCCATTGAAGAAATTTCTTGCCATGGACGATGCTGAAAAAGCGTGGGAATGTGCTTGCAAACTACCATGGCTGTTCCGTGATTATCTGGAAAACAACAAAAATGCTTATGAAACGATTGAACAGATGATTGAACAAGATAAAGTTCCTGAAGATATACTCCAATGGGATGATTATGAAATGGCAGAAGCGTTATCTGAATATTTCGAGACCGATTTAAAGCCATTTTGTGAGGATTTCATTCAATATGTAAGCTATCAGGGTGATACTGACGAACCTTTATTCTGTGTGGCTGATTTTAGAAGAGAAGTACATAACGAATGGCTTGTTCATATGACTAGTAGCAGCAATATACCTGGACTGTATAAAGAGGGATTTAGTTATGGTGTCGATATAGACAATTTAGCTTATACCCCAGGTATTGGTACAACAAACTACAAGTATGGTGCGGGGTATGATTTTGCTTTTGATGCCGACGATGCCAGTGTTGCTGAAAAGAGTGGATATGGCGATTGTGCGGTATTATTCCAAGCCAGCGGTATACAAATATACCATTGGGGAGACCAACAATATCAAGTTATTTTTTATGGTCCCAGTGCCAGAAATTTGATATTCTTATTTCAGGATGATGAAACAAAAATGTGGTATGTTGATAGTGAAATAACAGGTAGAAGATTAGTTGAATTTGAAACCCTGGGGTTTCTTGTACAATGGTGTATATCCAATTTCCCGCAATATCATAATCATTTGGTCGGTAGAAACAGCCAATATAAGAAGTTTGAAAGGAATGTTGCAAAGAGAAAAGAACAGCAATACAAAAAGGTTTCCGAGGGCATATTTTCAAAATACATAAAACTGGAGGGTTGAAAAAATTCCCTCCATTTTTGTTGAAAAAACCGAATGTTTTCGGTTATATCTTCAAAAAAAAGTTGTATATTAACAGTAAACATAAATCATAATTTAAACTGAAACGAAATGGAAAAGTACACTTGTTCTCAAGAGATGCTTGAAGATTTTGACTTCATCCGTGACTCCAGTCTTAATGTAAACAGTAAAAACAACAAATAAAAATGGAAAACAAGAAAATGACAAGACGAGAAGCCATCAACATTTTGGTTGACAATTACAAGAAGTATGCCCAGAGGCACAGTAACAAATTCACTTTGACCCCTTATGTCAAGGAGTATATCGGCAAAGACCCGCGCGATGTGTTCCCAAAGTTCACTCTTGACAACGCGCTTGAATTCGGCGCCCTTGAGGAACATGACCACTGGTGGCCAGAGACGGACACTTTCGGTGGAAGATATGACTTTCTCATCTGGCTTCATGAACAGTATGAAGACGACAACACTGAAATTTAAAAAAACCATGTGTTCCAATACAAAAGACAGTAAAAAGTATGTGCTTGAACTGACACGTCAGGAAACCGTCTTGCTTGGGCACATAATTTTGAGCAGGAAACTTTATTGCACGTCATATGAGCCTTTATCGGCACTTTGTGGGAAAATAGACGATTTATGCAAAGAAGTATATAGAACAAAAAAAGAGAATAATGAAATACCAAGGTAACAAAAACCGATGGAGCAAGGAGGTTACCAATGCGATGAACCCCACCAACACCAAGAAAGCGGTTGAAAAGCTTTTCAAAGTAAAAGCATAGTTGTTCAAGGAAAAAAATATGCAATTTCATTTATAAATCAAAACAAATTAATTATGCAAAAAACTCTTACATATCAAAAAATCAACACCTTGTACCGTCGTTACAAAAACCTTAACAAGGTGGAACTTCCGAACAAGATTTGGGCTAAATTCCAAAACAAAATTATAATGGGTTGTTTCTCCGACGATTACATGGAATATATTAAGGATTTGAAATTCGACTGTTTTTCGAAACTGGATGGAACCAATTCGAAAATTATCTATCTTCCATCAACAGGCGAATGTTTCTGTGGCGGCAAGACTGATAACGCTGATATTGTCGGAACGGGTCAGAAAGCCATGCTTGACCAGGTTATTGAACGAATCAAACCAATCCTGACTGAAATGTTTCCGCCAGAGAGTGCCCGTTTCACCCCAGTTCTGAATGACAAAAACCAGATTCAGTATTATTGGGCTGAGTGTGGTGAACCTATCGCAAACATCAATGAGGTTGACTTCAAAGAGAACGGCAATTTCTATGGTGTGCAGCTGGAAGAGGTTCCTGTATACATCTATGGCGAGTTTTTCGGAAAGAAAATCCAGAAATGCGGCGGCAACTATGACAAGGAGAATAACCGTTTCAGTGTATTTGATATCTACCAGCAGGGTTGGTGGATTCCAATCAATATGTTGGACGAATACTGTGGCAATCTCGGTTTGGATGTTGTCCCTTATCTTGGTCAAATGACTATCGATGAAGCTGAGAAAATGGTGATTGAAGGCTTCAAAACCAAGGTTCCTAATGCTGACAATCCTGATTTTATCGAAGAAGGCATTGTTGCAAGACCTGTCGTCCCAATCAAAGACCCGCGCGGTAACCGCATCATTGTCAAAATCAAGCATTGTGACTACGATGACCTTCGTAATGTGGTTAATGAAGTCGGTGATGTTGAATACCACAATTTCCACAAGTGGTACATGGATAATATCGAAATGATTGAGAACATAAAGTAAGCCGTATGTCATCATATACTGACAGGTTAAAAGAGTATATCGGTAAATCCGATGGAAGGGAAGAATATTTCAATCTGAAAAAGGACGAAAGAATTTCCTTGATTAAAGACAAACTGAAGACTAATTACAGTTGCAATTTGTGGACATTTGAATGGTCTAATAATGAAATCGGCGTTGCTGACAGAGAATTGACTGAGGCTGGCATTGTGCATTGTTTTGATGAAGTTATTGATGCTCTGGTTTGTTTCCAGTCGGAACAGGCTATGGAAGATTTTTATGTAAAACTGAGAAACGAAATACCTCCAGAAGATTTGGAGAATATCAGGCACCTTAATTACAATACACCCTTGGCCAAAAATGTTTGAAAAGAATAAAAACTTCGGGATGGAAAATGAAGTAGGGAACAAAATCGGCATTGTATGGACGGTGGAAACCATTTATACTAACGGTTCGCATGAACTTAACAGTATATGCAGTTCGGAGGATAAAGCCAAAGAACTAGCGGAGTTCATTAAAAGCCATGACGGTGTAAACGGTTTATATGTACAAGACATAAAAATCACTGACTGGATTGTTTTTTAAAATATATAAAATTTAAGTATGTGCAAAGAAGTGTATGCTAATTTTGAATTGGCAAAACTGCTCTACGAGAAAGGTTTTGACTGGGAATCCAATCCCTTTGAAGACTGGCAGGACAGGGATGTTTGGGTTCAACAGTATCATATTGAGAAACCAAACCCAGATTACGACCCAGACATTCCGTTTAGCAGTGCGACGATAACAGACGGGTTGCCGCATGTCAGCCTTGCTGTAGTGATGAAGTGGCTCAGGGAAGTTCACGGTCTTTTCATAGAAATCAATTGTGGCGATTATGCCAATGGGGAGATTTGGTATGATTTCGATGTCATAAATGTTACTAAAGAGTATGTTCCGACAGTACCAATGGATGGCATTATCGAGAAAAATACCTACGAGGAGGCTGTTGAGGAAGCAATCAAATTCTGTTTAACCAAATTGATTAAGTAAAACATATGGAACACTCAAATCGGAAAAAGAAATTTCCAATTGAAATCAAATTCTTGACAATGAAACACTGGGGATACTTGTATCTACTTCCCAGTCTTACTTTGGATGTATGTTATTCAATGCCTACACTTATTTTCATGTGGTGGATTTTCAGGATTGACATAATAATCTATAAGCGTTTTCCAGACTGGTTCATGAAATACGTCTGGAACACACTTAATTTGGATTTTGATTATTTGAAAAAGAAAAAAGAAGATGACGAGTAAAGATTACTTTAAGCTTATTTTGTGCCTGTACCGTTATGACATGAACGTTGAAATTGACATTGCAAACAACGGTTTTGACGGGCAAGTCTGGGACATCAGAGCAACAAACAGTGTAAACGGAGATGGATACAGTACAGTTTCGTTTGGATTTATGGATGCGGTTGAAGATTTTCTCCGTTATATTGAACATGTAAAGACTGATTGGGACAAAATGGAACTTGTTGAAGCGGAAGACGAGGGTGACAGTTCAGATGAAACTTTTGAAGATGTTCCACCGAGTCTTGACCCTTTTTGGTTGAAATACAACATGAAAGATGTTTTAGATGACAATTTTAGGAAAGCAGAAATCGCAAGAGACAAAAAAATAAAACGAGTGGACAGAGAGTATCAAGAGTTTTTCAAAGAGGTTGATAAACAGATACAAGACGCTATGCCTTGCCGCAACGGTACTTGTATCGAACGGGTTTGGACTGATATGGCTTGTGTTGACAATTGCGAGAAACACTACCACATGAACTGTCCAAAACTTCTCCAATGGCATAAGGACACTAGAGTTATTCGAGAGAAAAGGAATAAGGAATGGGATGAATATATAAAATCACTTAACATGATTTGATATGGATTTATTTGAGGATTATGTATCATATAATACAGCAAAACTATTAAAAGAAAAAGGGTTTAATTGGTCGACATATAGAGCATATTTCGAAACTAATAGAGAACATGAGTTATCCTTTGATGTGGGTCACACTAACTCACAATGGGACGAATTCAATAAAGAAGATGGAATTTTTAACTGCAGTGCCCCAACTCTCCAAATGGCAATGAAGTGGTTGAGGGAAGTTCATAATCTTGATATAATTGCTCCTCCGCAATTTGATAATAGTAAATGGACTTATTCCGCTATTATTTTTAAGTTATCAATTCCTTGTACGGAAATAAGATTGAATGATAATAAAGATAAAAAAGAACAAGCCTGCGAAGCAGCTATAAAGTATTGTCTTGAAAATTTGGTTTAACATATAATTTGAACTAAAATGAAAAAATCAGAACAAAGGGCTTTTGAAGAGTTTCCTGAGCCAAGTGAAATCAGAACAGGGGTAGTTACCGATGAAGACGGATTAAGACAGGCTTACATATACGGATATGAGCAGGCTGAGAAAGACATAAATGAAGAACTATACAACAACGAGAATGTAATCACAAAAGCCGACGCCGTCCAATATGCCTTTAGTTTGTATGAACAGTTTGCCGAAAATTTAATAACTGCTTTAGCAAACACTGGGAAATACAAAAATATGGTTGCACTTACAACAACAGACCCTTTAATCCGTATCAAGGCACAAGCACAGGCAGATGCCTTCGAGGAAATCAAGGATAGGATTAAGAAAGAACATCATTTGATTATGCAACCGACAGATGGTCATTGGCCAATTGACGAAGTTTATCGGAAAATAAAATTTTCCAAAAATCTTGATGTTGACACACTTATTAATGAGGATAAATACAGAGGCAGAAATGATTATCATAGATTGATGGTATTCAAGGGTAAACTGGCTGATATGCTTGAACACTATGCGTGTACGTCATTTGATTTGGGTTATAAACTAAGTGAAATGGAAAATAAAGATGAAGACATTCGTGATTTTGATGAACTTGTTGTCTATTCACTTAACAAAATCACAAAACCTTGCCGAGAAGATATTGAACTATGAAATCAAATTATACAACGCGAACATATGACAAAATGGCAGACTGAAATGCTATGGAAGCTTTATGACTTGACCAACCGATTAGGCGGTGCTTATGATTTTACGGCTGTTAGTCAGAAGACACTTGCCAAAAAGGTTAAATGTCACGCTTTGGTTTCCAGTATTATATACCATATCATAACCAAAGAAGACAAAAAACAGTGTGAAAAACTGTTTAACAAGCTTTACTATTACACCCATTACCACTATCCAGACAAAAACGGAAACTTAACTGACGAGGAAAAACGGCTGAACGAGAAGCTTCACGACTGGATGATTAACAATCTTTGAATTTTCAGGAAAAAAACAGGCGGAAATTGGTTATATTATCATGAAAAACAAATATGAAATCTTGAAGGAACAGGTAGATGTCCTAAGGGAATTGTATAACAAAAATGCAGCAAGCCCTTATATACATGAAAACAGTTACGTCACTCCAGTATTGAAAAGTATTCTGGATGAATATGTTGACAAATATGAAACAGAATTGGTCAATAAGCTTGAAAGCACCACATATTTGTTCGCTGTTGCCCGTGGGTCTCGTGTGTATGGTACTTATGAAAAAGGCGTTTCAGATACTGACTATTTAGTGGTGGTACCCGACAGTTTTTATAATTTGCTGTCGCAATATCCAAGACATATTTTCGAATATAAAGATAAATTTGCCAACGTAGACTATCAGTTTGTGTGTGAGAAAGACTTCATTGCACAAATTGAAAAACACGACATAGCCGCCTTAGAGTGTATTTTTTCACCGACCCTGAAAGGTGATTCGAAAGGCATGTACCAAGAGTATTTCAAACTTGACAAATGGAAACTGCGCGAATCGGTATCGGCTGTCTGCAGTAATTCGTGGGTAAAAGCCAAGAAAAAGCTGACAGTTGAAAAAGACTATGACTTAAGGATTGGACAAAAATCATTGTGGCACTCAATGCGCATCTACATGTTTGCAATACAGATTGCACAGACTGGCAAGATATATGACTATTCGTGTGCCAACGATTTGTGGTGGGAAATAAAAAGCGCTGAAACCCCCACATGGGACTATTATAAGGAGAAGTACCAGGAAAAATTCAACAATTTGAGAAGCGAGTTGGTGAAACTTTGTCCAAAACCCGTTGAATAACGAAAATTTTTGTATATTATAATTAACGGCTTAAGTGAAAGATTAAACCAAAAAAGCTATTATGGAAAATAACATTGGCGGTTTTTATGACCCATTATATGAAAAGGGAGATATCCTGGTTAATTGTGAAGGGCACAAAATCACAATACTTGACATTGTCGGTGACCAGTATGCCTATTCAGACAAGACTTCGGAAATCAATCCGCGATATGAATTCTGCAATGTGATTGACTACTGGTACACAACTGCCAAAACATATTCGGACTGGCTGACAGAAGTGAACGGTCGAGTCAAAGGCAGGATAAGAAGCAATTTGTTTGAGAATACTGAAAATTTAGCATAATGCACGAAATTAGTTTACATGACGCAATTGAAGGTGTAAAGGGGTTGTTCAAGGTTTTCCCGTATTCTGACCATGAAGACGGCTTGTCGTTCTATAGCAATAAAGACAACAATGAGGAATGTACCTTTTATTTTGACAAACACGAATATACGCGTGATGAGGTGGTGGAAAGGCTGAGTGTATATTTTAACGACAAGTTTATTGTCAACGGACAATGCAGGATTGATAGAGTAACCATACTTTGGACAACAGTCCATTTAGAGAAAAATTTTTAAGTTAATAATATGGAAATCAATATTGTAAAAAAACTGTTCACTACTGTGGAAATCCCGTGTTCCGATGACGTTACCGATGCTGAACTGTCAAAGGAAATCAGTAAGATTGTGAATAATATGGAACTGGAAGACTGGGACACATATGACTGGCGAGGGAAGGAAGTGTATGAAGCCTATGACACATACAGCGGAATTGAAATTGAATTAAATTTTTAAATATGAAAACAGGTGTAGAATTGATTGCTGACGAAAGAAAACGTCAGATTGAAGTTGAAGGTTGGAATGTTGAACATGACAATGAACACATTAACGGCGAATTAGCCCACGCTGCTGCTTGCTACGCTTACCCATACAGGGGAAAACGACTTGACTATGTTGGATGGCCAGAGGACTGGTCACTTGACTGGTACAAGCCAACTCCAGACAACCGTATACGGGAATTGGTAAAAGCTGGAGCACTTATTGCTGCTGAAATTGACCGACTAAACAATCAGACCATGAACAGGAATAAGATAAAAAATGCTGTAATTGAGAGTGTTCACTATGTATACGGGCACTTTTACAACAAACAACAGCTTACTGTGATGTTCGACCAATGTGTCAAAGATGAGGACTTTATACCAAAAGAAATCAAGGTAGAGGAAGGTTTGGATGGGCACGAGTTGTTTGGTAAGACACCTGAAGAACTCTGTGTGTATTTCAAACAACCTGAAAAGCGGTTTGGTGTCGGTACCTTTGAACAAAAATGGTCTGGTTATGAAGACAATTATTTTGTTTATGAACATAAAGGGGTTGAAGACGATGATTCCGTAGAGAACAGGATATACAAGATTGTCATCAAATATGTTGACAACAAGGTTGAATTGAGGGAAAAGGAGCTGGCTAAAGAGAAAAGACTCAAAGTGCTTGAAGCTGAACTAGCCAAACTGAAAGCCAAATAAACAAACGAATGAACGAAACACTTTATAATAATATTTCACATCTTACTGTTTCAAAACTTTCATTGTGTGAAAAAGTTTCATTGATACCTAAAGGTGAGAAATACCAGCCAGTATTCGGTGAAGTGCAGCCAGAGATTGCTGAAAGGGACAGATATTTTTCGTTTTTTGGCGGTGGCTTGTTTCCGATATATAAAGCTAAAAACGATATTTGGACATATGCACATACATTTTTTGGCACTCCTGAGTACATTGAGGATTGTACCAACAAACACATATTGTTCAAAGACAACAAATGGTACAATGCGCCTTGCTTGACGATACATTTTCTTGACGGCAGTACGCAAAAATTTTACTTTGCAACAGATAAAGAACTGGAATTTTATGTCAAGACCAAATTTAATAAATTTCTAATTCCAAACAAAACAAGAAAAATTAAAATTTAATTATGAAAATAGAATTAAAACCAATCATTGACCAGTTAACCGAATGCTTTGGATTCGCCGAAAAGTGCAAAGTGTCAGCCCTGATTGACGACAGCACAAATGAACTCGTTGGTTGGATGGTAGTCAAAGCCAACGAAGACGGAACCATTGAACCGATTGACAAAGACGAGAAATTCGATAACCTTAAATCACTATTCCACTTTTATTATTAAAACAACATGAAAAAAGATTTTTACTTAACAAAACATTTAAGTATTCATTTTACAATACAGAATCCTATATGGGAATTTCATGTATTACCGTTTTTTGATATAAGTGAATGGCGAATACTGGCAGGGTGGTTATGCTTTTCAATGCAATATACTTACCATCCTGAAGATTTTGATGACTATGATAACTAAAATGCACAATAACTATGGTATTTGAATATAACGTAAAAGGTTTTCTCAATTTCTCACCTGGCGATATGATTTGTTTCAAAGATTCCGAAACTGGCAACATTGTTTCAGGAGTTGTCAGAAAAATACGTATTGAAATGAAAGATAACGAAACCCATAAGCGTTATTATGTTACTGACTATGGTGATGTGCCAGCAGGAGATGCACAGGTCTTCAAAGAAATTGAATAAAATTATTGTTATTATATGGCACACGAAAAAGTTAAACTCACACTACCGAACGGCAATACAGTTGATGCTATAGCACCTGTCATATTGTCCGTCAGCCGTTCCACCGATATTCCCGCTTTTCATTTCAACTGGTTCATGAACCGTTGGAAAGCAGGCTATTCTGTATGGAACAACCCTTATACCAACATACCTCAATATATATCATATGAGAAAGTGAAAGGTATTGTGTTCTGGACAAAGAATCCCCACAAGAAAATCATAGATTTCCAAAAGGAACTTGACGAGCAGGGTATACACACATATTTCCAATACACTTTGAACGACTATGAAAAAGAGGGGTTTGAACCGAATTTGCCGCCGCTTGACAAGCGTATTGAGACATTTATCAACTTGTCGAATACTGTAGGGGCCGACAGGGTAATCTGGCGGTTTGACCCGCTTATGCCGATGAACCAGGATGAACTCATCGGCAGGATTGAAAACATTGGAAACAAAATAAAGGGGTATACAAACAAACTTGTTTTCAGTTTTGTTGACATCAACTGCTACAAAAAAGTCCAAACCAACCTATTAAAATACGGCAACGGTTTCACCAACGAAACGATACTGGACAGTGAATACACCCCAGACCTGATGAATGCCATAGCGTCCAGAATAGCCGCTCTACGCGACAAATGGAAAGAGGATGGCTGGGAGATTGAACTGGCTACCTGTGGCGAAAAGTTCAACCTTGAACAATATGACATCCAGCATAACAGGTGTATTGACAGTGAGCAATTCAAGAAAATTGCAGCCGATGATATTTCCTTTTTGAATTTTCTGAATTATGGCGGGTTATTGTCTATCGATAAAGTATCAACCAATTGGTGGAAAGACAGAGGACAACGGAAGGAATGTGGGTGCATGTTAAGCAAAGATATAGGGGCATACAACACTTGTCCGCATTTCTGTATATATTGTTATGCCAACGCATCAAGGGAGGCTGTTAAATACAATTGCAGACAATTGGATGTTGATTCCGAAACACTGATACCAATTAAATGACAAAATCACAGAAAAAACAGACATATTTCGGTTATAAAGGCATATGTTCAACAATTTGGTTATATGGTTAGATGACAGGAGGAATCCTTTCAGTTACGACTGGTATCCAGTGATACAGAAAAACTCACACGATTTTAAAGGTGAACCTGTGGTCGTGTGGATTAAAACATATGAAAAATTCTGTGACTGGATGTCAAAGGTTATGGACGACCCTGCGGAACTGTTTCCCGCGCTGGTTTGCTTCGACCACGATTTGGGTGAGGAAAAGACTGGACTTGACTGTGCGAAAGTCTTGGTTGAGACTTGTATGAAATACAACATGCCGTTACCGAAATTCGAATGCCATTCATCCAATCCAGACGGAAGGGAAAACATACTTTCATATTTGAATTCATATTTAAAGTCATTGAAATGTTTATAACACTTGAATTATGAAAAAAACATGTGAAAAACACCATTTGGTTTATACCGAAAACTGCTGTCCCTTGTGTGAAAAGGAACGCATTTCCTCATTCAAAGTGTCAAAACCAGCCAAAGTGCTTGTAGGTCAAGCATCGCGCGAATCGTATTTTAATGAATACAAACAACAGCCGACAATTTCAGACGACGAGATGGAGAATATGCTGCTGTCAAAATTCGGAAATTTATCAAAACTCAAAAATTAATAAACAACACAGATTATGGAAAATATAGCAAAAAAGAAACCCCCCAAGCAAATCAAAAGAGAAGAGAAACTTGCAAAACTGGCTCTCCGCCGTACAATGCACAAATTCCAGGACAAGTGGTGGACTTTGAATATCAAACACGCTAACCGTAACAACGAATAACATGAAGAGGAAAACATTTGTTGGACTGATTAATTCAATGAAGTCATATTATGAGACCGTCAAGCGGTTTGGTGAAGAAGTCTCCAATGCATATACCAATGCTGGCTGTGAAAGGGATTACATATATTCGACTTCGTATGAACCGCCGTATGGCAATTTATTCGACAGCCTTGTAAACGCGATAGCCGAAGATTTTGACACACCTGACTATGCGTCAGAATATGCGGTTGATTTAATCAATTGGTGGATGTGGGAATGTAATTTTGGCAAATCAAAGCACTTCAGCATCAAAGATGATTCCGTAAAACCATGTGAAATAACGTTTTCTGACGGAAAAACAATGAACGTTACAACACCGTCCAAACTCTACGATGCAATCAAATATGACATGAAACTGAAACCAGGCAAATAAATTTTATGTGTTACGTATAAAATTTGTATATTAATGTTAATAGAAAAAAAAAATAGAACTATGCAAATAATAAAGACAGAAGGCAAATACAGAGTATATGGCGAAAACATTGAGGTTTACGACCAGTTTGAACCTGACTTTTACCAGTTTATGGTGGATGACAATGGTCCTTTCGTAGTAAAGACAACCAGACCTGAAATCAACGGAAAAGTCTATGGCAGTGACCAGAACAAAATCGCCAAGTGTATGAAGACCTACAAGGAGTTCAACCGCAGCTTAGGTATCATGCTTGTGGGTAACAAGGGCAATGGTAAAACTTTATTCGCCAAGCAAATGTGTATCAACATGATAAACGCTGGCTATCCTGTAATCAACGTGAATTTCTATCACCCGTCTTTACCAACATTTATGACACAGATTAGCCAGGAATGTGTTTTCCTGTTTGATGAATTTGAGAAAATGTTTGTACATGATGAGAAACGCGGGAGTGAGCAAAATGAAATGCTGTCCACTTTTGACGGCATCAACATGACCAAGAAGATGTTTATCATAACCTGCAACAGCGTTTCGAACTTGTCGCAATACATATACAACAGACCTGGTCGTTTTCACTACAGTTTTTCGTTCTCTGAACCGAAATATGATGATATTACCGAGTACATGCACGACAATATCAATACCGAAAAATGCATTGAGAGTATTGACAAGATAACTTTGTTTGCTTATGTAAACGCTTTGAACTATGATTGCCTGCGCAGTCTTGTGTTTGAACTTAACAATGGATACAGCCTTATTGACACCTTTGACGATTTGAATATCGGTTACAACGAAGAAAGGCAAGGCTCTCTTAATTTAATGTTCACCAATGGTGACAGACTTGTGAGTAAGTTTTATTATACACCGTTTTCGAATAAATGTATTCGTTGTGAATTATTCCAGCCTAAGGGATGGACTCGTTTGGGCGACTGTATTTTCAAAGTTGAGGATTTGAAATACAATAAAGAATATGGATTGTATATTGATACTAAAAACATTGACAATGAATGGATGAACGTATCTTCAATTGCAAACCAGGAAACCAAAGACCTTATCTTATACTACAGAAACCTGACTCCAGATTACATAACGGTCAATTTCAATGTTACTGAAAAAACCAACCCATTACGCGATACTAATGAAGATGAGTTTGGGATGAATTATTGTTATGATACCCCTGAGGCTGAAGACGATAGACCATATTCATATTCCAGTAATCCCGTAGGCGGTGCTAGTATACTCAAGAAGGTTGAAAAAAGAATAGGCTTTTGCGCCAACCCCATGAAAAACTCTACCAATTGATAAAAAAAAGCCATGCATATTTTATTATTAATAGTCATTAGTTTTATAGTCGGTTTCTTGTTCGGGTCATCCAACAAGGAGAAGGAGACGGAAACTGATATCCAGAACCCCAAAACAGCCAACGGCAATCCTACCACATTACTGGACATTGACATGGATAAAGCCCCTGTGTGGGGGATTGTCAGATACAGGAACGGGTACTTTGACTGCATATGGAGCCGTGGGCATACAAAAAAGGAAGCCGAGAAAAGGTGCAAGAAATTGAACAGCGATTACCATCAAAACTATGGTGAATACTCTGTGGAAAACATGATATATTACGACGCCAAATGACAATACTTTTGTTTATAGCGATAAGTTTCATATGCATCGGGTGCTTGGGATATTTGCTGTCATTCAAAAGCCAAAACATTCCAATCATAATCATGATATGGAGTTTCCTGTTCAATCTGGTCGGCTTGGCTATCATTTTGTGGGTTATTTCAGCTTACAATAAAGAACCCCAGGCAATCGATGTGTATCGAGGCAACACGGAATTGCGCGTTGTGTATTATGACTCTTGTAGTTTTGATAGCGTTGTGGTTTGGAAATCGCTTTAAGTTTGATTTATGGATAATATAGACAACATTATAGAAGGGTGCCGAAACAACAACCCTTCAATGCAACGAGCCTTATATGACAAGTACAGTCCTAAGTTTTATGCTTTATGCCGACGATATTCGGCTGACGATGACATTGCCCAGGATGTGTTGGTTGAAGGTTTCGTGTCAATATTTGCCAATATCAAAAAATACAGGGGTGACGGAACCTTTGAGGGATGGATGCACAGGATAATTATGAGGCAAATCATTAACCGCTACAAGAAGGACATGAAGTATCGGTATCTTCCAATAGAGAGTGAATTCCTTCCTGAATTAAGCGACGATTTTGATTTGGCTACCGATTATGAGAAACAGGACTTGATTCTGAAAATCATGCGCTGTCTGACTGAAGAGGAACGTACTTTGGTGAATCTTGTCGCTATCGACGAATACACATTCAAGGAGATTTCCAAAATGTTTGGGATGCCCGAAAGTACAATCAAGTCCAGATATTATAGGATTAAAGACAAATTGAATTTTAATTACGGAAAATATTTTAGAATATGAAAAAAAGAACATTTTTTGGCATTTTTGTGGTTATACTTATTATCGTTGGTTTGGCTTTTGCGTTTTTTGCTTTTGGTCCACAAAGCTGCAAACGTGAAATAAAAAGCATTGGCAGTGACTGGGGTGGCGGTCTCAACCGTACATTGACGGTATACAGCTATAACGGAGACACCATCAGGACATACAAAGGCAAATTCGACATACGTGACGACGGTGCGGACAACCAGGTGTTCTTCGACCTTGACGGTAAACGCATATGGATACAAGGAGCCATCGTAATAAGTGAAGAAATCTGAAACGTTATGACTGACCTTGAAATTGAAATGAAAGCACAGGATATCTGTGAACAGGTTCTGCGTAATACCCTTGTTTACGGGGAATCCTATATGTTTATAGACGAGGATAACAACATAAAGGTTCTCACGCCAGAGGAAATTGAAGAATTCCGAAAGAAATATGATTTTAACCAACTAAAACCAATTGATTTAACATGAAATACGATGCAGCGACAAACAGTTACCAGAATGAGTACATGGAGGACATTCTTGACACTGGACTTAAATACAATATACCATATGTCATTGACATGGAGAAGTACCAGCAGGTTTTAACCGAATATTCAGAGACAAACTCTTTCAAGAATACAGACACTGTGATTTTTTATGCGGATTATTCGGTGGATGAAGACCACATTCCTTGGCTTTATGCTTTTTATGCTTTTCCATCCAACCAGCCAACGGAAAGTGATATTACCTATGACTGTATTATGTTTGACAGCCACCGAAAAGAACAAATCGAAAGTAAATTTGACGAATTTGTACACAAAATTGCGGAATGTGTCAAATATCCAAACGATTTTGTGCTAACGCAAATCCAAAAAAAACTTGAAAGCGAATTGGATGAAAAAAAGAAAAACATTGAATATATTAACAAACTTTTAAATAGAGACAAATAAAATTGAATTTTTATGGAAAAATTAAACAAAGAAATCACCAAAGTTCAGGATGATTTCCTTCAAAACACTGCCGAAGACAATTCAGACAATCATATCGAAATACAAGCTTGCAATGATACGTTAGGAAATGTGATGCGCTGGATGGCGGCGTTTGATGAGGATGAGTATGAAAACAAAATCACAAAGGAAAACTATCGTTCATATCATGCCAACGAAAACATGAACTTGTCCATCAGATATGAACACGCACTAATAAACGGAAGCGGAATACTTACATATTTCGGCAGCAAAAACGGCAGACTGGAGTGCAAGCACGGCTACAATGCCCAAGGCGAACCTGTTGCATATCCAATTACCACACCCTTTATTGATATTGTATGCGATTATGCAAACAATCATTGGGATGATGAGGTAAGGGTTATCTCCTATTACAGCGGTTGCCAAGGGCTGTTGGCTATAACAGTGTTCGACAAAAACACCAAGCAGGCATTGTTTTCATTCGGTTCACTCGAACATTATGGAGAATATAGGTCTATATAATGATACATTTCAATGAAAAAACACTAGATTCCGTTCAGAACATTCGTTTGGCGACGACATTTAATGAACATCTCAATTCAATAGTTGAAGAATTTCTTTATGAACATAACGATACGCCAACCAGAGAAACAATAAAAGCCAAAGTATTAAATTTGTTAAATGAGGCAAAAGAACAATTTATTAAAGAGCACAAATCATTCATCGTTGGAGAACAGGTGGTACCAGCGTATCTATTGGAGCCTAAAGTTGAGATATTTTATGATGATTTTGACCTTACAAAGCTTGTTTGCCAATTTAACAAAGATGCCCAGGCAATGGTTGATGAATTTTATAAAGATGTCAATTAATTCAAAGTTAAAAGCTGGCACATTGAATGGTAAACGATTGTACCTATGTGGTTATTCATTAGATGGGTTTAAACCGTCTGAGGTGCAAAATAAGAAAAAGCGTGATTACATATACAATAACTGCAGACATTGGGGATTCTTTGGTGATGGGCTTTGTTTCACCTGTAATTATCCAGGGAAAAAATGTCCATTTGACAAGGTTAAAATAGAAAATTAAAACATATTTACACTAAACAGGTAGAATACATGAAGGATTATCAATTATACGACCAATATGACGCATGTGTTGTTGCTGAAAGTAACGAAACACTTGAACTTGAATTAATCAAAGAAAATATTATCAAAGAACACCCTATATATAATGAGCCAAATAGGTATGTTATTTTAAAAATAATTAATAATAAGATTATAAAGGATGAAAAATAAAATCAAAGTCAAAGACAATGTTTATGAATTAAGTGATTTTTGTCGTTGGGAAGTTAGAGACGGGGTTCTGTGGAATTTGAATACAAATCACGATGAAGGAGTTGACGGTGATATCATTACTTATAACGACAGTAATGGTGAAGTTAAAACAGGAACTGTTGAAGGATACACATGTTATCAATTTGTTACCACACAGGAACACGGAAAAGAAATTTTGTCGGCAAATGACTATCATGTTAGTTTCATACACAAGACTCCAGTAAGTTACTATACAAACGACACAGAGAACGTAAAGGATGATGGACTAATCCGTATTACGTAATTTTTGAATATTTTTGCGGAAAAAATAACTAAGATACGGTTATATCTTTGTTAAAGCATTAAATGTATATAACATGAAAAAGTTTTTGATTGCTCATGGATTGCCAGGCAGTGGTAAAACCACGCTTTTCAAGCGTTTGGTTAGTGAAAAGCTTCAGAAAAAAGAAGAGGCTGAATACTTGAATTTGGATAGTACATATGATTGTTCAATTAAAAAACTTGAAAAACGTCTTAGAGATGCTGTTTTTACAGCAAATTATGAGCGTTCATATGACGACAGCATATGGTTTTCGTACAAACCAGAAAAAGCCACGGTATATGTCGATTGCTTGTGTTTGACTAACAATGATTTGGCTAATCTGATATACACTTTGGTCAACCGCTATCATTGCATGTTACACGATAGTTCGTACAAATTCACCATTATAGATTTTGACGATAACCGCGAACTGTGTATCAAAAACGACATGATAAGGTCATTCGCCAATCCGACTCGCAGTGCAAAATCCACAATAGAAACCTGTATTTTTGAACCTGTCGATGTGGAGAAAATAAAAGCGGTGGCTTCAGCCAAAATTGCCAATAGTCTGGATATTGAGTGTGATATTTTGGTTGAAAGCAAACACCGTGAAATCTGGAATGCATATAAAGCTGACAGTGCTGAACGTACAAGAGCTTATGTCTATAGTGCTGCCAACCAAGTCGGTTTTTGTGTCAAAGGCAACTTTTTATATGGTGAACCGTGGATAACTGGTGGCACTGAATGGTCATATGACGGTCACGAACGTTCGGTCGGTGGCGATAAACCGTGTGAGTTTGACGAATTTGACAAATTACTGACAATACTTTATCCAGCAATTCCTTTCCTGACATACAAGGGAATTCGGGCGGATTGTTGCGAAATCGAGGATTACAAGGTAAATGACTATTACGCCTCATATAACAAAAGCCATTGGAGTTGCGACCTGGATAAGCTAACTGACGCGCTTGTTAAATTTGAATTGTTTTAAAAGCTATGTCTCTTGAAATAAAAATGAATCTGAACGACTCAGTATGGGTTGAACTGACCCAATACGGGTGGGATTGTATTGAAACACATTACAGGAATCTGTTTGAGAAGGTAGACCAGGTGTGGGATGTTGAAAAACATGTGTCCGATTCAGTTGCCTTTTACCGAAACAGGACAGAGAAATATTTGATTAACGGAATTGAAGAACCAGTCACCCTTACTGAATTCCAGCTTCATGACCTTATGAACATTTTAGGGCAGTACACTTGGTGTGGGAACGATTTGGTTATCAACAACAACGCTGTTTATTTAAGCGTTGACAATTTCATCAAGCACCAATCACTTAAAATATAATATGGATTATGAACGGTAAAATGAGTATCTATCTCAACGGAAAGGACAATTTAGTCAAATGCTTTGATTTGGCTGATGAAAACCATACCAAGTATTACGGATACAGGGTAATTAAAGACGAAGAATATGGTCTAAGGATGTTTATTTACTGGAATGACAGTAAACAAACTTCAGATGAAGTATCATGGTTTCCCTACACAATGGATAAAAAAGAGATAACCGATTTTGTGTGGGGGTGGCTTAAAAAGGCTGATATCGGGGAACGCCCTTACGACGGTGACGGCACGTATGACAGAGGATTTAGGTTTCAAAGTGATGTTTTTGGCGACTGTATTAAGGGATGCGATGATGCCTATGTCGCTGTGGTGGTAACACCTCAATGGTTTTATTACGGTAAATAAAACTGATAATGAGTCCGTTTAATGAATATCAAGTAACAAACCGCCAATGTGTTATTGGTAACGGTTATGTAGTCACAATAGCAAGCCCAGTGGACATACCTATTGATACAAACTGCATGATTGTCCAGGAAAACGGGATGGTTCCGATTCATAAGGTTGAAAAGGAAACTTCATCAAAAAACAAGGTATCCTTAAACCATGTATGGAAAATAGTCACTCATACTGAAATTGTTGGTGACACCATCCTTATATGGAACAAATCCTTGACCGCAGTTGAAACAGAAGACAAATTGAATCTTTCAATTAAATTTGATAAATAACTTAAAAACACATGATTATGATTGTAGGAATGATTATCGGCGCCGCATTAATGTACGGCTATTTCAAGTACAAAGAAAAAAATGACAACCAATGGAACTAAATGTATATGACATATGAAGAAAATTAAATGTTTTTTATCCAAAATAAACCCATATACAAGATTAAAGGCTTTCATTGATTCAAGGATAAAAAAAGCGGTTGCACGGCATCTTGACGTCATATTCCATAAGTATGGCGATGTCTGTGTCGACCACCATTTGATGTCAGATTCTTGGGCTGTCATTAAAGTTGATAGTGGTCCGCATTCGTGCTACCTGAAATTCATAACCTTGGACAAGAAAAACCTTCGTGAAATTCAACAGTTCATGTCAAGGTATGAACGGTCACATATTGACAGTTCCCCAGCAATTGAAGACCATATTAATTGTTATTGGTTTTATTAATGCATTTTGGTTATTTTTTTGTATATTCATAATATGAGGCTTCATTTCTATTGCCAATGCGATGATTCGAATGACATTGAACAAGTTCTTGTAACCACAAGTGACGTGGTTCCAAATGTCAATGAAAATATATGCATTGATAAACAGATGTATAAAGTTACAGACAGAACACTTTTATATAACACGAACTACGATTGTTGTGTTATAATGCTTAAAAAAAGTGAACATAGAACTAAGATAGAACTAAGATAGAATTGTCAACTACCCACAAACTAAAGATTTGTGGGCTTGTACCTAAGACTTAAAGGTCTTGATACGATTGGGCAGTTGACGATGCCCTGCCACTCAGGAACTCAAGTTTGCCGTGCAACGGCAACACTGATTTTGAGAGTGGGTGTTTGCTCTTCTGAGCTATATTGACTGCTGCGTTCCAGTCGGCATCCAACAGGTATCCGTCTTCGGTATAGAAACGACAGCCCTGTCGTTTTCCTTCCTTGAGACCTGTCCTGCTGTCACACTGACTTGTATTGAATGGCGAAACCGATACCACCTGCTTTCCAGCAAGCGTTGCCTTGTACGTCAATATCTGCTTAAACATATGGAACGGCACCTGTGATATGGCGTTGTTGTGTCTCTTCCTCTTGTGCCCTTCCTTGCTTCGGCTTGTGTTCTTCTTTATCTTTGCCAAATCCTCCATCACGACAAAGCTTGCCTTTGTCGACCTTATGAGGGCGTTGCACGCCTGATGACAATAGTTCTTTGACATGTTATGTTCTTTCCTTGAAACCTTCTTGAGGCGCTTCTTGGCACTCCTCGTTCCCTTGGACTGTAGTTTCTTCTTAAGATGCCTTATCTTTCGCCTACGTCCAAGATACTCCTTGTCAGTGAAAGCCTTGCCTTCCGATGTTACGAAGAACCTCTTCATGCCAAGGTCCACACCTATGGCATATATGCTTTCAGGCATACATCCGTTAAATTCAAACGGTATTGACAGCCACAGTCCGTCATTCCTCCAGAAGATGGTAGGGTCTTTTGCCACAGATGTGGCAAACATCTCCGCAATCTTAGGATATGGTGTGAAGGACAAGCGTTTACGCTTGTTGCTGACCTCACTCACAAGGGATATGCCGTCACGAGTGAAGTTAGAGTACATGCGTTTGTCCAACGTCATTGACAAATTATGTTTCTGTGGAGCAGAACCCTTGTGCTTGTTGGATTTCTTGGACTTGAATGCAGCCAGCACCTCTCGTTGAACGCGTATCACCGTCTGTGACGGTAGTGATGGGTATTCTGAGCGAAGGATATTATAACACTGGTTATGAACCACTTTCAAACTGAGAGGAATATCGTTCTCAACAATCAGTTGTGAACAACGGTTATATGCATCTCTTGTCGTTGACAAGAGATTGAACCAATGGTTCACGAACGACTGTTCGCCTGAGAGTTGTATGTTATAAGTCCTTATACTCATATCGAAATTGGTTTCCTTAAAGGAAAGTACATATATAAATAGTCAGTAGAATTGAAAAGTGACTAAAAATTTGAAGATTTTTTAAAAAAAGTTGTATATTAGAAATAAGAATTAAAAAGGAAGCACCGCAATTCCTCCACGAAACTGAAGATTTCGTGGTTTCCTTGCGTTGATTATTATGAAAATAGAAGTAACACAAGAACAATACGAGTTTTTGAAAAACCTCCAGCATGAACTTTTGACCCAGCCGACTGACGGTAATGCCAACCCTGTGTTTTGGGGCGTCATTTTGAAAACCATAAATTTTGATAATTGATTATGTGCTTAATATTAGAACCACACCAAATGCCAGAAAAGGCTATTAAAATTGCGGAAAAAGATATAACTTGTTATAAAATACTAAAAAGTTATACATATACAATCGCAGAAGATAATAACGAAGTGTTGAAATCACTATATCAGAATTTCGAATATGTTATTGGCAGAACATATCAACGTAAACCAGAGTTAGGTCTTGGTTTTAGTGTTGGATATGATGCTATGCATAGGTGTTATTTCTATGAGGTACATGAAGCGTTTCATTCATATAAAAATGAAGAAACAGCCTTATGGCAACTATATGAATATGCCTCTCGTTCTTATATGAGGCTTGTGGCAGTAAAATGTACTATACCTAAAGGTAGCGAATATGTGGAAAATGACTGTTATTACGCTTCCGACTCCATTATATTGAATGAAATAATTAGTGAATATAGACATAAATTAAAAGTAATATAACATGACAATACAAGAAAGAATTGATTCGGGTTGGATAATTGACACCTACAAGGAAGGGTGGAGAGAAGGAACGGTTGATGAATTCATTACCGATTTCCCAATTTTCAAAACACCTTTTGAACAAATTTGTTGTATGTTCAATGGAGATAGGAATTCAAGGGTTGCTATCCTTAAATCAACTAGAGAGGATAAAAGGTATAAACTAATACTATTTACCGAAAAGCACGAATATTTTATTACAGTTAAAAATAACTGGATTTGCGGGGAATGTTCAAATAGATATTTTAAACCATTGGAAGATTGGACTCGCGGAAAAGACCTTGGTGATGGAGATTGTACCGAGGAAACTTTGAATAGAATTCTATTCAGGATTATTGGCTGTGAGCTATTGGAATACGATGACGGTTCAAAATCTCCTGGTTTTGTGCCTGAACCTATGTTTATCAATTAACAGGAATCGTGGAAAAAGTTGCACAATTTCGGTTATTGTAATATAATAAGCTGTGTTATGTTAAGATTATCGGATAAAATAGAACAAGATTTCCTGAATAAGAAATGGATGCAGAAATTCGTTGATAGCGGTGTTCCCATGGGTGACAACAAATACTGGATAATCGATATCGACGGAACAGAATATGTCTCTGAAGACAAGTCGTTGGCTGAGCAAATGAATTATCCGTTTACACCTACATATACACTATCGGAACTACAGTATAAACTAATCGAATGGCACCCTGAATACAAGGGGTTGATTTTCTGGAAAGATGCGCCGTTTTATTTTGCCCAATACCAGGAAGCCCCTGACAGTACTCCATATGTATGCTACAGTGAATATCCAATATATGCCGCAGCACAGTTAGTGATTAATTGCGTGAAAGACGGTTTCGGTGTGGTTAAAGACATATCAGATAAAAGATGAAAAGATTTGAAATTACAAACAAAAAGGCAAGTTTCAACTATGAGTTCAAGGACACATATGTTGCTGGCATTGTGTTGAATGGCGCGGAAATCAGCGCAATCAGAGATGGACGTGTCAACATTTCTGAATCTTATTGTCATTTTGTTGGAAATGAACTGTTTCTTAAAAATTCGGTTGTGACTCCAAAACGTGAACACGACACGTATACAGCCAAGGATTACAACAGGGACAGGAAACTGCTCTTGAACAAAAGTGAATTGAAGAAAATATATGAGCAGGTTAAAATCAAGGGAATGACTGTTGTGCCATATAAGCTTTTCATCAATGAGAGAAACTTGTGCAAAGTGGTGGTTGCTATTGCCAGTGGCAAAAAAACATACGACAAGCGCAGGGATATTAAAGAGAGGGATATTGACAGACAATCAAAACGTGAACTATGAAATCAAAGTACATACTGTTAGACACGATAATTAAATTATATGATGGCGATGATTTAAAGACTTATGATGCCCAGGAATTGGTTGAAATAACGCCAGAAATAGCAAATGTGTTCTTTGACCCAAGTGTAAGGGTTGGAAACCTTTTGATTGGAGAATTGCATATCAGATATAAAGTTAGTGGCAGTGACTCAATAACTGAAACCCTTTGGTGCACAAATAGGCAATCAATTTCAAATATCAAAAAGATATATGATGCTTTGGATGAACTGAAATTTGATGAAGTGCCACACCCAAAACCAGATGTTACCAAAAAACAGATAAAAATAGTCTAAAATGTATATGAAAGCCTGTATTTAAAACACAATTGATATTTATTATGGATTTTTTCACTAGTTTAAGAAACTGTAAAAGGCGTATCCGTAAACTGTTCAACGGATATTATCTAGACAAAAACGAATATCTGGAGGATTTTCCGAAAGACCCGTCCAGGTTGTCGGTGGATGTCAGCAAACTGGAACCATGGATGAAATCCAAGTTTGACGACAAGTGTAAAGGTTGCATGAATGAATCTCTTGATGGGTGCAAATACAACTCACAGGATTGTTGGGACAACATTTTCAACCCATTGCCTAATGGAATTATGGCTTTTCTGTTGGCAACACAATATAAAAGCGCGATTGTCAAAAATGAAATCGGAACAGAAGACCTGGAGCGGCTTGTGAATGAATACAAAGACAGAACAGCAGACCTTAAAACTAATGTGAAGAAAATTCTAAACGAAATTAATAACCCTAAAAACTGATTGATTATGGTTAATTTTATAATAACCCTGTTGTCACTTGTGTGCTTCATAATTGCAACAATCATTCGGGCTAAAATATCGGCGATTATATCGGAATATGAACGTTCAACCAAGAAATGCATATCCCCGACGCTCTACACCAACATAACCATATTGCTGGTTTCGATGGGATTGGGTTGTATCCTCTGTGGCTTGTTGATTGGTTATATAATCTAAGAACAATAGAATATGAAATTTTATCAAGGTGAAATCGAACCGAACAATAACACCATATTTGTCTTCGGCAGCAATCCAGAGGGCAGACATGGCGCTGGCTCAGCTAAAGTAGCCAAAGAAAAGTTCGGGGCTGTTTACGGAATAGGGGAAGGTCTTCAGGGGAATTCATATGCATTGGCAACAAAAGACCTCAGAATCAAGGGGTACAGAACCATATCCGAAAAAGACATTATCTCCAATATACAGACCCTGTACAAGGTAGCCAGGTCAATGCCAGACAAGCTGTTTAAAGTCGCCTATCGGAACAAGATAAACGAGAAGACACTTAACGGTTACACTGGGGGTGAAATGGTTGAAATGTTCACTGCATACCCTGTACCCAACAATATCTGTTTCTCCGAGGAATGGCATGAGATTTTCTGTCAGATGCTCAATTATGAAGGTACATATGTCAACCATTCTGGCGGCGCTGTCGGCAGTGATACCGTGTGGGGCGAAATCGGTGGTCAATACGGTGTGGTTTCAGAGCATTATTGGCACGGAAAACGCACGGAGAACGGCAATCACGAGATTAGTGAGGAAGAGTTCGAGGAAGGCAAGAAACACGTTCTAAAGGCAAATGAGACGCTCCACAGGCAGCCTTACAAATACATGAACCTTTTAGCCAGAAACTGGATGCAAGTAAAAAATTCAGATGAAGTTTTTGCTATTGGCTGTTTTAAGAACAAAGTTGTTGACGGCGGGACTGGATGGGCTGTCCAGATGGCTATTGACGCAGGAAAAATTGTCAATTTCTATGACCAGGATAAATGTGTTTGGGGCAGATACAGCGACGGAAAATGGGAGAGAAGCGATACCCCTGTTTTAACAAAGAACTTTGCTGGAATCGGAACCCGTAAACTAAACGATGAAGGGTGTATGGCAATCAAGGAAGTATATATAAAGACTTTTGAACAATAAATATGGAAGATAAAATTAAACTAACTTGTAAGGTATCTGAACCCTGTATTAACGGAAATGGTACCATAATATCCCCAGAAGTGCTGGATAAGGCTATAAAGGAATATATGTCTAATACAGAGACTAAATTGGTACATATGGACAGAGGCACTGATATTAATCCATTCCTGTTGGAAGATGCAGTCGGTACACTTGACCATATAGAACGTAAAGAAGATGATTCATTCACCGCTGATTGCACTATACATACGGAAATACCGAAAGGTAGAATTTTGACTGAAGCTATAAATACCCAAGAAATGGAAAACAAACACTTTAGTATAGAGCCTCAGGGTTATTATGACAAACAAAATGAAAAATTGACAATTGTTGGTTATTCAATTAATTTAAATTAATATGTACAGTGACGGAAATGTGTTAATTAGTAATTTTGACGAACTCAATAACTATTTGAAGAAATATCATTGTAAAACTTTTAATGAATTAAGTGAAACACTTTGGTATACTTATGGAGTTAATGCTGAACTTGACAAAAAGTTAAAAATATATCTGGAAAGGAATCCTGAATATGACATATGATATTAAAACTGAATGGACATGCCCAAGTATTAACGAGGTGTTTCTGTTGACTGAAGACAATGTGCCTAAAATGAAAGTTAAATGTGTTGAAGGAACAGGTGGTGAGGAAGAGTGTACCAAATGTATATGGTGGGATATTTGCAGGAAATGCGTTTCCAGTGCTGGAGCATTCCCTTGTCATCCAAATCAACGCCCAGACAAAAAATATGTTTATTATATTAAATTAGAAGAATTTTAATAACACAATATTGTAAAATATAATGAAATTTTTGATACAAATAGACAATCATGGACGAGTTATTCATGATTTTTCAAAAACTTTGATTGAACTCATTGAATATTACAGTTGGCTATATGGCGGTTCACAACAGTCGACAATGGATATTGACTTTTGTTTATTGGAAAACATTAAAAGATTTGTTGATACACATAAGTCATTTGAAAATGAAGATGCATCAGATGTTACAGACATCACTCCAGTCGGTAGTGTTGAATTTGTAAAGGAATTTGCTAAGCAGGTGTTTGGTACTGATTACTTTCCGAAACCTATTAACGTGCCTGAACAATTGATGCCTGAAATGTATTCAGGTAGAATATGTCGTAATCTTATGTCTGGTGAAGATGTTTACAATTACTTTGGCTATGTAAACATGCATTTACCGTTGAATGATAAAAACTCTAATCGTTTCTTTGTTAAGTCACTTGATACTATTAAAGATGAACGCAACGGTTTCTATGATGTGATTCCTGATTTATATAATAAAGACATGACTTTGGAAGCCAGAATGCATAATGGTTACCAAGTGCATAAGATTTTCCACCATAGGTCATTCGAAGCATTTACCAATTGCCAGGTATCAACAATGTTGGAAGATATTGAGTCAGAATGGCGTGTATTTGTGTATAAGGGAAAGGGTATTGATGTAAAGAATTATTCTGGTGACCCATTTGCATTTCCTAAGACTGAGAGAATCTATCAATTCATTGACCAGTACACTGAGGCACCAGAGGCTTATACCCTTGATGTTGCTGTTACCAAAAACGGAACATGGGTGCTTGAGTGCCATGATTTTTACTCATGTGGTTTATATGGCTGCAATGACAAAAACATACCTTATATGATGAATCATGCGTGGTTCAATATTAAAAATAATATCTTAAAACACAAGAACAATGGCTGATATTAAGAAAATGATGTTTAATGACAAATATGGTCTTGAACAGGCTGTTCTTAACGGAACCAAGACAATGACCAGAAGACTTGCCAAGAAAATCTTTTGTGAAGATGAGAATCAAGACTTGTGCTGGACTGGTGAATTCGTTAAGCCTAAATACCATGTAGATGATGTTGTTGGTATAGCCCAGCCTTATAAAGATATTGTTGGTTTAGAACCACAAGACCTGATATACACAACAAAAGTTATTGATGGTAAAAAGCAAAAAGGTTATTTTCCTGTCAGTACTTTACCTGGCTGGTCAAATAAAATGTTTGTTCAGGGGCAATATATGCAATATTTTATTAAAATAACTAATGTAAAGATTGAGCGTTTACAGGATATTAGTGAGGAAGACTGTATGAGAGAGGGTATTTTCATTGATAAAGTGCAGGAGGAAAACGGTCGTCCGAAATATGCGTTTGATATACATACGCCAAAATGCACCAGTAGGCAATGGTTTCCAACTGCCAAAGAAGCGTTTGAAAGTCTTATTAAAAAGCTTAATGGAAAATATTTCTGGGATGAGAATCCTTACATGTATGCTTATAGTTTTGAAGTTGTTAAAAAAGACGGGCAATGAAAACGAAAAAAACTTTATTGAAATTTGGACACTATAGTTTAAATCCCAAAGACGCTGACAGCGTCGAAGTACAGTTTCCAGAAGACATGTTGTTCTTTACAGGTGGGAAAGACGACATTGGACATATGAAATATGACAGCGCGTATCATATACTTGGGATTACCAAGGCTAGTGAAGAACAAATTAAAGAATGTTTTGAAAATGTTTTCGGAACAAACATCATATATTACACCGAAAGCGGTGTTGAGTATAAACTGTTTCGGATAAACGGTTATGCTTTCATCAGTTTCCATAACTGTATACCAGTTGAGGGATTGGAGTTTACTGACGTGGATATTATCAACAACACACTTGATTTGCCAAACCATCCAGTTTATACAGTTTTGCTTAATGATGAATATGCATTCTGCAATGTCGAACGCATAAACAGGATTTGTTCAGAATTTCGAGTTGAAAAAACTTCAATTCAGATTTATTCTCAACTCGGCAGCAGATATTATCCAATGATTCACACGAATAATGTTGCAAGCTTACATGACACAATTGCTACATTTCACAAGTTTTGCTTGTTTATACCTGAAGAAAACTACGGAAAGGAGCTTTTTGATGAGGCGTTGAATACCGCACTGTCCGATATATATCCAGAATACAAAGAAAATCTGAAGGGATATGACTTGAACTACATTCATGATTATTTTATAAAAAGAACTGAAAAACTCAAACAAGGTATTCAAACAGACAAGACCAACTTGGACGATTATGTAGACCTAGACTGTTTGAATGATATTGTGAAATTATCAACAGATGAGCTCAAAACAATGCTATCCGAACTGGCTACAGGAATCCAGGACGTTGTTGACGAAATTAACGACATTGAGGATATAAGAAGATTTGTCAAAAAACTTCCGATTAAAAACAAATGATATGGCAACCAGATGTAATATTATTAACCAGCTTAAAAATCTTGATAATGAAAATATACAGAGCAACCTTGTGCTATAATAACGCTGACACCTGCGAATGGGAACACTGGTACACGGAGACCAGTAAATGGTATACGGATAAGGTTAATGCTGAAAAAAACTTGCCTGAATTAGAAGAACTTTTGAAATATCTTAAAGATAACGTGTATAACCATCAACTTGAACTTTTCAAATTCGAAGGTCCTTATATTGAAGAGGCGGAAATACAAGACAATTTCGTACCATTAAACATTAATTACAATACACTTTAGTTAAACTGATTTGAATCTTATGAACAAAAGAAGCCGTGAACGAAACAAAGAGCGTAACAAATACGCTAAATTAAAGAACTTGGTATTGAAATCCGCTAATGCTGTAGACCCTATAAACGTTCCAAACTGCAACGGAAGTTGTATCGAAGCGTTTGACGATTATTACTGGCAGACAAACGACCAGGCAAAACAGGTTGAAAGGCTTGCCAAATACAAAACTCAACGCATCGAGCGCGGGTTTGACGATACCGAATTGTGGAACCTTGACAAGACTATTGCCAAATACATATTGCCGAGGCTTGTCGAATTCAAGAAAGTTGTTAATGGCTACCCTCCAGAGTTTGATAAATTTGAAGACTGGCTTGACGCAATCGACCAGATGATTTATGCTTTTGACTATATAGTCAACTATGACAAATACGACGATGAACTTGATGAGTCATTGGGTATTGACTGGGTTGGTTATTACAAGGAAAGGAAACGTCCAGACGGCAATTATGATATTGTGCACGGCAAAAACTATGACCAGGAACTATTGGATAAACGTCGTGAAATTTTGGAACACGAAAACGTCAAAGTACAAAACGGTCTGGATTTGTTTGCAAAATATTTTCTCCATCTCTGGTGGTGATTTTACCAAGTTCACGAAATTTCTGTATATTAATAATGAAAAAACATCATAAAAACGGTTATATAGTCATGAATACATTAATCAGCCTGAAAAAAATTATCGATACGCTTCCGCTATATGAAAAGCAGAAACTGGAACAGGATGGCGTTGAACACGTAAACGTGTGTCTTGAAGATATCCTGTTGTCCATGGATGAGTATGAAAGAGCTACGTTTTTTAAAGAGAATGAGAGAAACAGGGAAATTGGGAAATACTATCATCGAGACTTGAGTGATTTTAGTATATCAGAAATCGGGGATTACATAGAATCTTTAGGATATGAACTCCTTATATATTAACAAACACATATGAAGGCATTGTTTCTTGATATCGACGGCATTATGAATTCCGAGGATTATGCTGTATATCGTATAAAATCCAAAAAGTTTGATTCTGACCAGTTTATTGATGAACGGGCTGTAGTGTTCCTTAACTACATTATCGAAGAAACTGGTGCAGAGGTTGTACTCTCGTCTTCATGGCGTGGTAATGTTAGTGAAACACAAAAAAGACTTGAGGAATGCGGGTTCAATTATAAAATCACCAGTGTCACACCATACTGCGCAAGCCGTATAAGGGGCGAGGAAATTAAAGCGTGGATTGACGATTACGAAAAAGACCATGAACCTTTGGAGTCATATGCCATACTCGATGATGACAGGGACATGCTGGAGGAACAGATGAGACATTTTGTATATTGCGACAACAGGCATGGTTTAACTACATGCGAATGCTATAAAGCTATTGGCATTTTAAACACTGCGCATAATGATTGAAGTTATTAAAGATAATGGAATATATATGGGGCATCCTGATGGCGGACATTGTAATCTGATGGGTATGACGGATGATTGTTATGGTTGTGCTATGTATGGAGAAGGTGTTTCTCCTAATATAGTGAGAGTTATTCCGAAGTCAGAACTTGTCTTTGGAAAGGTCTATGAGGGCGAATGCATAAATGCAGATGAAGCAAAATGGGGAGACGGCAAATTTGTCTATGAACGATACAAATTTGGACATCGTTATGAAGAATTGATTAATCATTTTGAAGACAACGACGGATATGATGTCTTTGTCCCTATGGAAATTATTGGAGACTGAATATGGAGAAAAAAATACTTTTAGTGCCAGACGTACATGGCAGGCAGTTTTGGAAAGACATCCTCCCATTTGTGGACGAATGTGAAAAGATTGTCTTTTTAGGGGATTACCATGACCCTTATGAATATGAAGGCATCAGTTACTTAGACTCAATCAATAACTTTGAGGAAATTGTGGAATTCGCCAAGTCCCATTCGGATAAAGTAACATTGCTCATTGGCAATCACGATTTGTCGTATTATCGCCGTAGTGTGAATGACAGATGGAACGTATCAGCCAACAGGTTTGATGTTAAATATAGCAACAAATTGTTTGACATATTCACATCAAACCATGAATTGTTCAAAATAATCGACATGGCAACAATACCTGGTAAAATGTACCAGCTAACGGATTCAGAAGCAACACCAGCCAGTGACAGGGTATTCCTGTTTTCACACGCTGGCGTCCAGAATGAATGGATTGAGAGAAACAAACTGATTGAGAATTATAACGTGTTATCCACCAGTGCCGAAACCATATGCAAAACGTTAACCGACATGTTCAACAAAGGGGATTTCAAATTCAGATATGCCCTAAACGATATAGGATTTTATCGTGGAGGGCATTGCGAATGCGGGTCAATTGTTTGGAGTGACTGCCATGAATTTTTTATGGCTCCCCCTACCCCTTATGTACAAATATTCGGACATACACAACAGTTAAAACAGGTTTTTGACCATAATATTGAGGAGCACACCTGGAACACCTGGGTAATAGACGCACCTGCCGTATACAACAGCAACATTTGCATTGACTGCCACAAGTGCTTCTACATTGACGACGAAGGGTTGCTAAGGGATTTAAAAACAGATGAAATAATATATTAAACTTCAGATATGATGCACATATGGGGTGATGAATGGTTCCTGGAATGGGGTGATGAGTTGAATGATGCCATCCGTGAACTTAACATAAGGTTGAACAAATGCCATATAACTGTTGCTGGGAAAGAGAAGTACGGGTGCTACCGTACAGACTTTTTTTCACTTTGGGACGGGTCATGGTTGTGTTGGCTCGGCAATTACCGTAAATACATCAACCCATCTAAACCTAACTTAACCCAGTTACTTCTTCGGTTATGGTACAAACTGGATGACTTGGGTATGTTCATCAACAACCATATCGGCATTACCCGTGTTGTTCGTTCATGGCAAAAGAAACAAGTCAACATGATATTCCAGGACGTGTGTAAAAAACACCCGACCATGATAGACGAGCTTGTAAGCGAGACAGATTGTTACATGTACATTAAGCCTGGCAAATATGGCAATGTTGACGGAATAACCATATTTAACAAATACTGGAATGTACAAAATCATGTATAAGTTCGGAGGAAGATGGTACCCCTTGACGTCACATGCACACATAATATACTTCCACGACAAATCCAAATGTGAAGAATATGCCAGATTCCTTGAAAAATACAGTGACGCCAACTGGAGTGAATGGTTTTGCGCTTTTGACATAAACCCCGACAAAAATTATACAGACATTAAAGGATACAGAATATGAGATTTAACACATTAAAAGACAGAATGGAGTATTTCCGTGGCTTGACCGATTATAAGTTAATGCCGAAAAGTTATGTTTTAGTTTTCTTAGATGGTCGTTCTTTTTCAACCATGATTAAGAACAAGTTTGAGAAACCGTTTGACGATAATTTCATTGATATGATGAATGAGACAGCCAAATACGTATGTTCCAAAGTGGAAGGTGCCAAATTCGGTTATGTCCAGTCAGATGAGATTTCACTGGTCATTACAGACTTCGAGAATGAGAACACTGAATCATTCTTCGGTTACAGACTTACCAAAATGCTTTCGATTATTGCATCTTTGGCAACGGCAAAGTTCAATAATCTAATGACTCAACACGCGATTAAATATATCCCTACACATCAAACTATTGATACTATTGTTGATATGCCACTATATCAGTTTGACTGTAAGTGTTGGAATCTACCTACATATAATGATGTGTTTGCCTGGTTCCTTTACAGGCAGATTGACTGTATCCGTAACTCAAAGCAACAGGCAGCTCAGGCTAGAATTTCACACAAGCAACTTGAAAGCCTGAACGCAGACGAGCAGATTAACCTCCTTAAGGAAATGACTGGTGTTGATTGGAACGATTATGAGGATGGAAAGAAATTCGGTCGGTTCATTTACCGTGTTGAAGAGGAATTTGAATACACTGGAGAACGTACAAATCCAAATATTCCAGCTACTTACACACGTCATTATTGGAAAGCCTTTGATGGTTTCCAACTAACCAATGAGGATGGTAGGGAACGTTTTGACAGTATTGGTGCAATTCCTGTCAGGTAAACACAAGGAAAAAACGAGTTAAATTCGGTTATAATAAACAGAAGGAAATTAAATAGTTGTCTTTCGGATAGCTTCGAGGTTTTTTATGATGAAGCACTTGAAGAAATGGTTAAATATTAAATAACAAATTAAACAAATGCATCTTATGAAACAAAGTGGCGTTCGGTATGTAATCCATAACCCTGAGGACAACAGTTTCTGCAAAATCAGCGGCAACGGTATAGATTGGTTTAAAAATGTTCTCGATTCCAACTTATACAATGACCAACAGACTGCTGACGATATCAGAGACAGTCTCAGAGTAAGCGGATACAGGAACATAGTGACTGTAGTTGTAAATTTTGAAAAAATAAACATTTCAACAATCTAGTCAACTACCACCGAATGAATTCGGTGGCTTGCAAGACCGAACAAGCTAACTAGCTATATCGGGTTTTAAATATCACGTTGTTTGTAAAAGTGAGAAAAGTTTTTGTGGCTTTTAAAGAAAAAGTGCGTTTATTTTGGTTATAGTTAAAAATAAGCTGTATATTAATCAAAGAGGGGATACAAGTCGGCTATCCCTCCCGTGAATAAATTCACGGGTTTCCCGCCGACGGTTGGATAATGAATACTGATAATATAAAACAGATTAAAAATTGTATTGACTCTAACACCGTTTACAAAGATTTGTGGACATTCCCAATGGCTACAAGGTTTGTGAACGAGCACAGGTTGCCAATGCCAGTCGTAAACGAAAAACTTTTTTTCTATCACATAGAAAACTATGATAAGGTTTTTAATACGATTGAAAAATGGAACAAACTCTGCCTTTTGATTGAAGAACAATTTGATGGTAATCCGCAATCATTTGTTGAAGGGTTTTTGGACATACGCAACACTGTCATCAACGCAGTGAAAGAAAACGAGGCTTATATAAAGTTCAACCAAATGGACATGAACCGTTACGGTGTCAACAAAAACGAATACAAGCAAAAGTCCAAGAATATTTTCCATGAGGGTAACATCGGTAAGACCCTTGTGTCGATTGACTTGTGTAAAGCCAACTTTCAGGCTATGAATTACGTTGACAAAAACATCATGTTCAACAGCGCGACTTATGACGAATTCATCAAAAAGTTCACGGACAACCCTCTTGTGATTAACAGCAAATATTTCAGACAGGTTTTCTTCGGACAGCTGAATCCGTCCAGGGTTTTCACTGTAGAGACTTATATGGTTTATAAGATACTTGACCTTATGGGTTGCTACTTCAATTTTCCGTATGAAATCAATTCAATCAATGCCGATGAGATTACGATTGAACTTTCGGATATGACATCATACGGTGATTACGATAAACTTGAACATTTTCCTGAAATGTGCAGAAGTTCTATCGGTATAGATGTGCATGTTAAAATATATACGTTGGATGGATATAACTTTTTCTCAAATGCCAGAAACCGTAAACACTTTACTTTCTATGCCCGCCATGAACACCCGAAGCCGTTTAGCCTGACTGTTACCAACAGTGAGCTGATGTGCGTGCAGGGACCGTATTACGCTTTAGTCTATAAACTATACAACAACCTTGTACCTAATGAAATGGATTACCATTTCAGTAACGGGGATGTTGACTGTATGTTTTGTGATACCTTCAGAATCGAAAAAATTGGCGGGTAATGGAAAAACAAAACCTAACATGGGTTGATAGGGATACTTTTACAGTATCAGGTAAACTAATTATATATAACTATAACGCGTTTATATCAATTAACTGCTATAAGGAGGTAGACAATATTACTGGGGATACATTTGTGAAGATAGGTGGAAAAACAACCCATGGTGATACAATTGTTTTTGTAAAGGAAGACTATTCAAAACGTTTGGAAATACACAATGTTTTTGAAAAATTCGTTTCAAGTAGACCAGCTGGTGGCGGCAAAACAGTAAAATCAATTAAAATATGTTAGTTTGGATTAATAAAGATTTTTTCGCCAAAGACGACGGCGATACTTGGTACAATATCAATAAAATAATCTCTTTTTCAGTTGAATCTTTTTTAGGTTTTGACCACTATCCATTCGGTCGCGAAATACCAGCAGAACCGATATATTATCTGAATGCTTCCATTGAAGGTGCACCCTCATTCCATATCAACCAATACAAAACAAAGAACGAGGCTATCAACGATTTGACAAATCTGCTTAAGAGCAGACCGTGTTGCGACAATGACTCCGCGAATCAGAAAGTTTCGATAAAATGAAAAAAATTCTGTATATTAAAAATACATATAACACAATATAAACCGAAGTATGGAAAACAGTACAATGAATAGTAATGAGGCAAAACCCCCAATCAAGCTTAAAAAGGGGTACAAGAAAAGTGAAGAACTGTTGAATTTCGCAAACCAGAAGCTTACTGAAATTGAAACCAGGATTGGTATGCAGTTAAGCGGATTCAGTGAACTTTATGATAACATGTCCGAGGAAGACCAAAAAAAGTTCATGGAACTTTTAAAAGCTTCCGAAAAGGAACAGTATGACAATGCGCCGCGCACCAAGCATAAATGCGTAAGGAAAAAGAAAAAATCCCCTAACGTGAAACACGGGAATAGGAAGAAAAAATAATAAATTCAAAACCAAACATACAATGGAATTAAAGGAATTTAATGAAATTTTGGACAGCAACCCAGTAGTGGTTGTTAAATTCGGAGCTCCCTGGTGAAAAAAAAGATAATTTTTAATCACGAAACAGATATTACTTACTATTTATTTATATAAATGGTTAAGTAATATGGGTAAAAAACTGACAAGAGAAGAATTTATAGAAAAAGCAAAAAAAGTCCACGGCGACAAGTATGACTATTCTAAGGTTGAATATATTAATAGTTATACAAAAGTATGTATAATATGCCCAGAACATGGTGAATTTTGGCAAGTACCATCAAGTCACTTACAAGGTATTGGTTGTAGTAAGTGTGGTGGGGTTTGTAGATTAAATAAAGAAGAATTTATAGAAAAAGCATGCAAAGTACACGGTGATAAATACGATTATTCAAAAGTTAATTATATAAACAACCACACAAAGGTATGCATAATATGTCCAGAACATGGTGAGTTTTGGCAAACGCCAAAGGACCATTTAAAAGGGAAAGGATGTATTAAGTGTTCTAATACAGAGAAACATACAATAAATGACTTTATACTTAAAGCTAATAGTATACATAATGGTAAATATGATTATTCAAAAGTAGAATATGTTAATGCTCACACAAAAGTTTGTATTATCTGTCCAGAACACGGAGAGTTTTGGCAAACACCAGATAATCATTACCGCTGGGGATGTACTCATTGCAAAGAAAGTTCATTAGAAAAAGAAGTAGAAAGTGTATTAAATAAAAATGGAATTAAATTTGAAAGGCAAAAAAAATTTTCATGGCTGGTTTATAAAAAAGAAATGCCTTTAGATTTTTATTTACCAGATTATAATGCTGCTATTGAATGTCAAGGTGAACAACATTTTACTCCGTTTAGATATAAGAATGATGATAAGAATTTTAAAATTAGACAAGATAGGGATTTAGTTAAAAGTGTTTTATGTGAATCACATAAGATAAATTTATATTATTATTCGAAAAATGAAAAATATAACGAACTAAATGGTATTAAAATATTTCATAATATTATAAAATTAATAAAAACTATAAAAAATGAATTTAAAAGATTTTAATAAAATTCTAGAAAATAACAATGTGGTCATTGTTAAATTTTCTAGTACGTGGTGTACTCCTTGTAGAATAATGGAACCCATCATCAATAATGTAGCAGAAAAATTTGCAGGCAAGGTCAAAATCATTGATGTTGACGTTGATGAGAGCCCAGAGCTTGCAACCCAGTACAAAATACGCAGCGTACCGACGTTTATGTATGTCAAAAACAAAGAAATCGCAGATAAGAGTGTCGGTGCTATATCCGAAGAGACGCTTGTCGGAAAAATAAACAGTATGATATAAAATCCTGGCTTATGAATACAACTGGTTTAATAGCTGGCTTGATTTTTGCTATTATTTCAATAGTTTTCCTGACTAAAAGCACTGTCTTGCAGACACAAAAGGAAACCTTCGTTATTGACCAAACCAATAGTGAGCTTTATGGTAATAATGAGTGATGCTGAAAGCGCCGCATGGAAGATTTGTGCCATAGCGTTTCTGTTGTTGATAATTTTCATCCTGGTCAAACATGACCCTGAACCAACTAACGTTGACCCACAAGTCATAATTGACACGGTTACGATAACTGATACCGTTTACCAAACCGATACTATCTACATCAATCGTCCTCTTAAGGCGGACACTGTTTATATAACATTAAACAACAACCAAAATGGCGATAATCTATAAACACGGAAAACAAAAATCATTTACAACCATATGTCCCGAATGCGGATGTGTATTTGAATACACTGTAAATGAAATTAACCCAGACAATTATATCAAATGTCCAGATTGTGATAACTATGTCAAACACACAACGTTTTACAGCACACACCCTACATATAAACGCAATAAAGCATTAGAGAACGAAGCAATCGAGGCAAGTTTGTCTTATATCGATTTTGATTCGCTGGCATCCGCATTAAAGGTTATTTCACGTGAAGTTTCGGATTACGATTTTTGTGGAAACAGGTCGGCAGAAGAACTGAAAAAAATTGCAAGGGGACTACTGGAATCGTGCTTTGAACAAATGGAAACACATGGGTATGTGACAAGCTACAAAAACGGTGATATGACCATCGGGTACTGCATTGAAGGCGTATTCAACGTCGAGACATACTATGACTTGTCTGACAATTCATGCTATTGCATATGTTTATATACTATCGCTGAAGGGAGACTATAATTATGGAAAAAAAATTCAAGAAAATATACATCGGTGGCAAAATCACTGGACTTTCAGTGCCTGAATACAGGAAGAAATTTGAGAAAGCCAAAAAAATGGTGCAATCAAAATATCCAGATGCTGAAGTTATCATACCAACAGACCTGTGTCCAGACGACATGAGCTGGGCTGACAGTATGGATATTTGCATAGATACTTTATGGGAATGTGATGCAATCTTTTTTACGCACGATTGGCAAGATTCCCATGGTTCTATGATTGAGAAAAAAATTGCTGAAAAACTCGGTATTGTAATAATTTATATAAACGAAATACTTTAGGATTATGAAATTTTCAGGTGATATTGTAATTACAGACCCATGCTACATTAAAAACAGTAAAAACAGTTGTGCAATGCAAAGGAGTACAATTTACGGCGACTGGTCATGCATGGTCTATCCAGGCAAGCTGGAAGAGAACAAAAAATATGAAGAATGGAATGAACATTATTTCAAATTTTTCAACGATTATAACTTTACGGGCAAGACCAAAGATGAAAAAAAGGCTATGCGCGAAGAATTCAACAAATTCAAAGAAGAATGGAAAAAGAACATTTTGGGTGAATTCTGTGCCGACAGCGGTCAAGTGGGCGTATTTGAATGGGACAAACTTAGTACGGAAGACCAGAAACGGGCACTTGAGCGTCCGTGGTGTGCAACCATAATCAAGGATTTTTCTGGTGAGGTTGAGTTTGAGATTGAAACCCAAGGTGATACCAAATCCGTTCATGTGGTCGGATATAGTTACAATGGGCAGAACGATTTTTTTAGTGTACAAAGTGGATATTGATTGAATATGATAAATGTCAATGTATTAAAGTTGTTTTGTAACAGTGAATCACATAACAAATATTTCCAGGAGCCGTTTCTGGAACAGGGGTTTGTGTGTGCGACTGAAGCCCATACCATGATTGTACTTAACAGGGATTGTGTTGAAGTTGACCATCAGATAAACATGTCAACCAAGAATTATCTAAACACTGTCAAGGAACAGGAAGAGACTTTAGACCAACAGATAGACCAAATATCAGTTTTCAGTTTGAATGAAGCCCTTCAAAAAATTGACGTCGACCATGGTGATTTGCATAGATGTAAAGACTGTGGTGGAAGTGGAACCGTGGATTTTGAATATGTGTCAACGAATGGTCAAAGTTATTCAGTTAACGACACATGCCCTGTCTGCCAAGGTGACGGTATCAACGAAAATTATGTATACTCCCCCTATCACGACGGATGGTTTGACAAAACAGAAACTGCAATTCAAATCAAAGATGTGTTGTTTAATCCAAAATATATTGGATTGGTATCCATAGTCATGAAACAGTTTGGCTGTGATAGTTGTACCTTTAAATACAAGGATAACAGTCATATTACGGTTTTTGATGTTGCTGATGGCGTCAAAATATATGTCATGCCAATATTTCATAGTGATACTTTGGAAAAAATTGTTAAAGTTGATTTGGAACCAAAAATTAAACTGTGTATTGAATAAAACAAACTAATATTATGAAACTAGTAGATAATAAGGTAGAAGAGTATATTCAAGAGCCAGGAATAGAAGGGATTTATAGTGCCATAGCATCCGCAGCCAGAATCTGTTATCAGACCGATGCTGACAAAATGAAAATGCCACCTAAAGAATTTGTTGAACAGGTGCTTTTGAAAAACGGACACACCCGTCCATTGGAATTCGGTACAGTGTATCTTAAGATTCCAAGCACAGCATACATGGAATTAAGACTAATTGACAGCAGGTTGTTTGGGAGATATGAAAAATACGGTGTTCACAAGAATACAATATGGACTCATTCCAAATTTGGCGGCAATTGGTATATTACCACAAATATGCGCGTGATTATGCAAGGTTCTTACGCTACTGACAAGGAAGCGTGGGAACATGGCTATGATGCGAATTGGTTGGATGATGTTCGCGATTTCTGGTGTGAGCCAACAGAACTACATGACAGACGCCGCACCTTTACCATGTGGATGAGCCGTGGGTGCACTGACGACAACAGAACGCATATAACACTGTCGTCAATCTGCGAATCGACCAGATTCTGCAACTACAGCAAAAACAAATACAACAATGAATTGACATTCATTAAACCATACTGGATTAGCGAAGAGACTTTTAAGGCATGGGAAAATGAAGATGAGACATATTTGTCCAATGATTCCATTAGTGACGAGGAGTTTGACAAACGCTGTACGGAATGGATGTTTCTTCAGCGCATGTCCGATGACGAAGACAACTATCTTATTATGGCAAACGAGGGGTTGCAACCGCAACAGCTGAAACGTCTTTTCCCACTAAGTGCCAAGGCTGAATTGAGGCTTTGCGGATTTGACGACGCATGGCAGAATTTCTTCTGGCGGCGTTGTGATTCCCACGCTGACCCAGAATGTGAGATTGTTGCAAACAAAATCAAGGAGATGTATTAATTTCCTTTATTTCCAAAATCTTGCCAGTTAGTTCATTACATTTTGTTAACTCATTTAGCAATGCAGCTAACTGGCATTTGCATTTTTGTTCTGGCGAACATTTGTTGGCGGCATGGCATCCTTCACAGGAACTTGCGCCTTCTCTAACAGTAATTAGGAAACTATGCGTTTTTTTCGGTTGTTTGATTTTAAGTTCTTTCCATTCATTGCTTGAAACGATTGAATAATACAAGTCAGTGTTTGGTTCAACCATTGCAACGTGGGAGTTTCTGTCTGCATAATACAAGACCCAGGGGTCGTTGAATTTATAGTGTGTCGGATTGTCGACACCTAGTTTTTCGAACGCTTTTGTTATTTGTTCGCCTTGTCCAATAACACCGTGTGTGTATACTTTAGGGATGTTTTCGAGCATTCAAAAGGTTTTATTATAATATAAATATTTTCACAACTGAGAAAAAAGTTGTATATTTTTTATGTAAAAAAATCTTTTTTTGAGGAAAAATTGAAACAATTATGGTTATATCGTCATGGAAAAAATAATGAGACAATATATCACTGAGGATTTCGACGCCTATCAGAAGTGTGTGTCCGTATTTGATGAAGACATGTTCACCAATGCTGTGCTGAAGTCTTTCAAGGATTCAAAAACACGCAAACATTACGTTGTCCTCGTAGTAAGCGACATGGACGAATACTATACAACTGAGGAACAGTCAAGTTTTTCGAAATACGGTTATTACCAGCAGCCAGTCGAAAACCGTTATGACAACAGGTTTTTTATCCCTCCAGTAAGTATTGATATTGCAGTATTGATACTTAAGAGCGAATCAATGGCGGTCGACTGTGTAAAGAACGGCTCAACCATCGCATTTGTTGTCACTCTTGACGGAATAGACAAAAGCCACTTCAGTGTGGATTTTGACGCCCAATGGAAACCCTTTAACCCAAATGACCAGTAAACAGTTTGAACGGACGATTCTTGGATACAGTATGGGTGGATACCGTTTTCCCGACATCGGCAAATATTTCCTAAACACCAATGTAAAAACGGTTAACATACATGTTGTAAACAGTAAGTTCGACGAACTTCATTGTGAAACTGGGGTGGAACATGGTCAATGGAAAGAAACTTATTCTGAATTATACAACAGATACAAGGACACACCAGACAGGTTTTCGCGATACATAATAGTTTCCGACACCAATGACAGTACAGTATTATATTGCGGCAAAATAAAATAATCATGAAAATATTAGAAAAAATCAAAAACTGGTTTTCGTCACCTGCATTCAAATTCTGTGTTGGGTTTGACAACCTTGACGATTTCATGGATTATGTCATTAACAATCCACAGTTTTATAACCACTGTCTTTATTATTATAAAGGCAACAAGCAAACCCTCATGTCGATAATCTCACAGGATGGCGAGAAATATGTTCCTGACATGAGCCTGGAATTCATGGAGGAGTGCAGGGTTGAAAACAACACACTGTGTTTTGAGGACGCACTGTTCTTTTCTGATACGATTTCCGAAGTCGTTGCCAAATATTGTGAGCTTGAAATATACAGCCCGCATAAATGGGTATACAAGTCCGACAACACTGGCATACATTACCTCAACAAAGCCGTAATCGGACATAACAACATTTACCTGTGTACTGAATAAAACTTTAATTGAAATATATTATGGCTATAAATCATCAACATTCGGAATACGCCAAAAAGTTGGCTGAATGCAAAAAAAGGGTTGTCGATGTCCAAAATGCAATCAAGTTTGAAAAACAGCTTATCAGTTATTTTATAAAAAACACACCCGATTCGAAAGAACTCATCAAGACCATTGCTCAACGTATTGGTCTGCTACGGCGTGAAAACAAATATCTTAGCGAGGAAATAATAGACATACGCAGCAAAATAAAAACCACACAACGTTTTCAAAACACGCCAGTCGATTATTTTGACCTGCAGCCAATGAGATACCGCATGTATTCAATGGTATTGAGGCAACTTAACCCGATGCAGAAAGGTATACAGTCACTACATGCTGTGGTGGATTACGGTGAAATGGTTAAGACTTTTTCAGTGGATTACAAGCAAGCCTACAGCACTTGGGCTCATAGGGATAAAACCATGATTATCCTTGATGCTGGTACATCCGTGGATTTGATTAATGCAATACATGAACTTATACAGTTAAATATTCCTCATGCGGTGTTTTATGAGGAAGACTTGTATGGCATGAACACTGTTGTGTGTTTCCTTGCTGACGAGCGTGTATGGGACACCAAAAAATACCCGTCATATGAAGAATATGTAGATAACTTCATTGAAGAAAACAAGTTCAGACAGCCTTCACCGATGGCTCCATCGAAAGAATGGTGGATTGAAAATGTATTTAATAACATAGACCCAACTAACATTTTGAGAATCAGAGACTTGATTTTCTCCAAAAAACTGTCAATGTAATCAAAAATAAAAAAGCATAATGTTAGAAAATTATAAAGATGTGGCACTTGATATGATAACACAATTATCACATTTTATAAAGAATCAGCCAATTCTTTCTGTGGATTTTGATATCATTGCTGATAATAGGAATATAGAAGAATTTATACTTTCAAAGGTTGATAGAACGGACTGGGAAGGAAGAGCTTTGAGCGATGATGACATACAGGAACTGTCTTATAACGCATTAAAAAGATTCTATTCCAGTAAAGGATATAATAATTGTGGTCATTCTACCTTTACAATGCGTGTGACGTTTATTGCGCAAAATATTAAATATGGTGATGTTTATGATATTGTTAGCGGAAACCGAGAAGATATGCCTAAAGATTATAAATTTATTGGAAATATAAGACCGTCTGATTTTTATAATGTTTAATTTTTTCAGTAAACTATGGATAAATATATCGACTTTGGAGTGGCACCGTATGCGTTGCCTAAAGTGTGTGAAGCTTTATGGAACAACGGCGTCCATAATGGATTTCTGACAATGGAAGACGACGACATACATGTCAGGTGGAAACATGACACCAACCGAGAACGGAGGTCTTCAACGAATAACGATAATGACTGTAGTCCAGCAAAAATTTAATTTTTTTGTGGAAAAAACTGTCTTGATTTGGTTATATAGTAAATTAAAAATTCGGAAATATGAAATTTGGCGATGACATAATTTTTGACAAAACTCCTGAGACTATCAAAGGATGGGATAATTTGGTATTGGAGGCTGGTAAAAGATATGAAATCCATTACGGTATCCACCAGGGTATCTATATCTATGAAGGCAAGATTGCCGACAATGAAACCAACCGCAAAAATCACCCTTATTCTATCAACGAGTATATGTTCAGAAATTGTGAAACAGGTGAACTGTCATTCGGTTATTACCCACATATTTCACCGTATGAATTCACCTCTATTGTCAAACGCTACAATAAACAATAAGCAATAAAATAGATTATGAAGAAATACACATTTGACGATATAAGAAATAACGGATGGCTCCTGTATGAATATGTGCGCGGAAGCGTAGCATACGGCACCAACACCCCTGAGTCCGACGAAGACCATGGTGGTGTGTACCTTGAGCCTATCAACCAGGTACTTGGACTTGGACTTGATTTCCAGGATGAGATTGCTGATGATAAACATGACAATACATGGTACTCCCTTAAGAAGTATCTGACCCTTCTGCTTTCAAGTAATCCAAATATCCTTGAATCCCTTTTCATTGACGACCGTTTTGTTATCTATGAACACCCGATTATCACTGAGCTTAAAAAGCATCGTCAGGAGTTTGTGACCAAGGATTGTTTCAATTCATTTATTGGCTATGCCATTGCCCAGATTAAACGAGCTCGTGGTTATAACAAGATGTGTGTCCAGCCCATTACAGAACGTAAGGAGCCGCTTGATTTCTGTTTTACTTCATACAAACAGGGTAGTGCCTGTATGAAGGAGTGGCTTGATGCCCGTGGTCTTGAACAGAAGTACTGCGGTCTTGTTTCACTCAACAACATGCCTGACTGCTACGGTGTATATTACGATTTCGGTGCACATAACCACAACAAATATACAGAATTCTGCGAGTTTTATAACGATAAAAAATATTACAATTTTGTGGTTGACGACGTGTTTGATTTATTCCATCATGAAATACGAGAATGGTTCGATAATACCCAAAAACCAATCGGATATCGTGGCATTGTAAAGGATTACGGTGTCAAGATTCCTGTGGATGAAGTAAAGAATAATAAAGAAATCAAGGTTGATAACAAAGGTGATTACTACTTCTATGACGAGGATACCAAAGTTTTAACTGCAGCAAAAATCATTGAAGAGGATGGTGTTAAGTATATCGTCAATGACATCAACAAGAGTGACACTGTGCGTTGTTCTTCAATTCCGAAGAATGAGGAGCCAATCTGTGTTATGACTTATAATAAGGATGGGTTTACCCAACATTGCAATAAATACCACCAGTATCAGGAGTGGGTTCAGAAACGCAGCCAGGTTCGCTATGAGAGCAATCTTGGTCACAATTACGACAGCAAGAATGTGATGCACTGCTTCCGTCTGCTTAATATGGGTCTTGAAATCGCCCAGACTGGCAAGGTTCAGATTTACCGCAAGGGTATTGACGCTGATTTCCTACTTGATATTCGTAACCATAAGTATGAGTATGAATATCTTATAAAGGAACTCGAAAATAAGAAAGATGCACTTGACAAAGCTATTGCTGAGTCAACCCTTCCAGAACATATGGATGCTGAAAAAATGAATCAAATTCTGCTTGACATCCGTTATAAATATCAAATTTATGCTGATGCGGATAATAATCCTTATCTTAAGGCGTTGGTTGAACAATATTACAATTTTAAAAAATAAACAACATGGGGGATTTTAATGAAGTTTATGTTATCCTGTACAAGGACGATAAAGGAACAATCAAACCCGTAATGAACGATGAAGGCGGTATGCGGATTTTCATGACATTTACCAAAGCCTACAACGTTGCTCAGGAAATGTCCCAAACCACTGGAAACAAATATTACCCGCACTCGTTCGAGATTGACAGAACACTTTTTGAGTAGTTTTTTTAATCCAATTAGCTTTATGGAAGAAACAAACAAACCACAAACATGGCTGGATAAAGTCAGATTTTGGCTTAAGTCGAAATTCACTGTCGATGAGATTGTGATGCCAGCCGAAGTCGCATATTGCAAAGCGACTTACGGTGAATATGCCAATGTTGACAAACTGATTAAGATGCATCAGCACAAAATCAACAGACTCATACACGAAAAGGCTTCGGTTACAGCAAACGGCGACACTTTCACCGATTACAGGTGTGTGTATTCATTCCCGTCGGACATGTCGCCTTACATCAACGATATCCTCAAAATATTCAAGGATAACGGGTATGAGATTATCAACCTTTCCGAGAAAATCGAGGATATACAGGACGAGCACGTGTATCTTATCAGCTGGTACAGAAAATTTTTGTGATTTCACGGAAAAAAAGAACAAAATTCGGTTATATTGCCAAATCAATGAAAACAGTAATTTACAATGGAAGGAAATAACAATACCAACAACAACAACGCACTGGTGAGCCTTAAACGCAGTGTGGATTATGAAAACTATATCGCAAACATCAGCGACGAGGAAAAACAGGCTTATCTTGCTATTGCCGAATCTGTGGATATCAACGACAAAACCACACTTCAGGTGTATGGCAGCGAAATCAATTCAACAATTTCACAGTCAAGCGAAGGTATTCTTTCTTCCGCACGTTCCAAAAACAACGACGAGATTATCGCCTGTGTCAACGACACCCTGGCTCAGCTGAACATGGTCGACATCAGCGACCTTGACCCAAACAACAAGTTCAAGGCGTTCCTTCGCTCGATGCCAATTCTCCGTTCCCTGGTGAAGACCGTCGACAAAGTGCTTATCCAGTCCGACACTATCCAGGACAATGTTTCGAAAATCTGCGCCAAAATGGACGCAGCCAAAATTACAGCCAAAAAAGACAACAGTACACTTGAATCGATGTTCAGGAACAACGACGTCAGCATTGACCGTCTCAAGGAGCTTATTGTTGCCCTTAAGCTCAAACTGAAAGAAAATGAGGCAAAACTCAAAGAAATGCAAAACGACCCTGAAAACAGCCAGTGGGATGTGCAGAACATGCAGAACTGGGTCAACGCAATATCCAAGAAAATCGCCGACCTGGAAGTTACCGAGCACATACTTTCAAACAACCAGTTCCATATCATGGCAGCTCAAGCCAACAACGACGCCATCATCGACAAATGCGAGAACATAATCAACCAGGTTATGCCGTTATGGAAAAACGAACTGGCGCTTGCCATCATGATTAACAAACAGAAAAGCGCAATCGATGCGACAAAGATGGTTTCAGGTGCGACCAACCGCATGATGAAGGCTACAGCCAAAAACGTGCGCTACAATTCCGAGGAAACAGCCCGTGCAAGTGAACAGACAATCGTTGAACTTGAGACACTCAAAGACGTCAACAAGCAGTTCATTGAAATGCTTAAAGAAGTCCGCAAAATCCATGATGCTGGCGAGAAAAACCGTGAAACCATGGAACGTGCACTGGTTGACATCTACAATCAGACTTCCCGTGAACTTAAGATGATTGAATCCAAGTAGTAACAAATTGTATGTAACCACATTAAACAATAATGTTATGGAGTCAACAAGTGGTCATCCTATCATGATTGACACTACAGGTAAATATTATGTAACAAGTGGTCATCCTATCATGATTGACACTACGGGTGGATATAATGCATATGTAATGGCTGACAATAAAAAACACAAGAAAAAGACCATGTCAACATCACCAGTTCCCTCACCTGTCGAAGAGAACGTGTCTTTGTCTGATAACAAGAATACATATCAGACAAAATACCTGACCAAACATCGAGCCAAAAACAGGATTAAGACCAAATTCAAGATAGGCAGATATTACTACCAGCGCATCAAACCGAAAGACGGTTCGCCAGACATTATTATCAAATACCAATGTGTAAAGACAATATATTCAGTGAATGACATTGAAATGGGTATTGTCATTATGAAACAGATTACACCTTTTGAAGGTAAAAAATTCACATTGGACAAACACGAATGCCAAAAATTCCATATCAAATTTGAACCTGGCTTGGAAGTATGGCCCATGGACATTAACTGGATTCCCGAAAAAAAGCAAGAAAAACGAAGAAAAAAGTCAACAAAAACGGTTATATAATAAACAACAAATAACAATGAAAAAATACTGTCTTTTATTCATAGCTTTGATTATGCTAGCATCATGCACACCCGCTTATCGCACAATTGAATATACTGAAAACAATAAAACGGAGAACACATCGTCTATGTTTGTCGTGATTGAAGAAACCCAGTACTGGCGAATTGTGTATCACAGAGAGACAAAAGTGATGTATTCCGTACAGCGCGGAGCCGAATCAGACGGACTGCTTGCACCTCTTTATAACCGTGACGGTTCGCTTATGGTCTACAAAAATTAACTTTAGTATTATTTTGGCAAAAATTTTTTTGTGAGTAACAAAAAAAGTTGTATATTTGAATTACAATGAGCAAATTTATTATACTGCACAAGAAAGACACCAATGAAGTGATTGGTTTCAACGTTGATGAAATTGTGTGCTTTACAAGCCACTCTAACACCACCAAAAACAGCACCATCTATCTTAAAGATAAAGAAGATACAGTTTTTGAGGTAAATGAAAAAACGAGCGACATTATCAAAAAAATAGGCGACAGCCGTAATTTCATCATACTTCATTCCGTAACAAACAACGATGAAATCGCCATACCAAGCGACATTATCAGTAGGGTATACAAATCCTCAAACGGAAATACGGTAGTTATAATCACCAATCTGGCGTTTGCTGGAATTGATGTCAACGAAAGCGTAACCTCGATTATTGATAAACTTAATCAATAATTACAGGTTTAAATAACAGGTCTTTGAAATAATTTGTCTAGTGTCGGTTATCCTACAACCCTAAAGGTTAGAAAAGGTAACGAGTTATCGAGTGGTAATTCCCTGTCCATATCAAAACAGGGAATACTACGGGACAAGTCCAATGGTAAAAATTGGATTTAAAAGTAAAGTAGTCTCACTTTAAGGTAGATATGTAAACAAGAGACAAAATACCAAAAAGACAAAGTCCCGTAAGAACCACAGACCGAGTCACCTTAGTATAGTAAGGAAACTGTATTTAGGAAACATAAACTGGTGAAAGCCATAAACGGATTGTGTCGGATTGCACTAATGGTGAATGGAAGTAAGTAGACACCATCATACCTCTGGTAAGTCCAGAAACGTCCCTATGGTTATTAATACCATCCAACTCACCCAGTAGGAGTATGTTTGACTAAAAAACAAAGCTATAGCTCAACTGGCTGTAAAAGGTTGGGTATTCAGCATGAGTAAATAGTTGAGATAAACTAATAAATATCGCCAATTTTACCATTTAACTAGATAACAAACCAGGTAAAATTGTGGCAATGGTTTATGTTAGATGCTACCACATGGAATTGGATAAGGTTAGCGAAAAGTGTTTTGGATGGTATAGAAAGCTCGAACATGGAAAGGAACCTGACGGAATTGAAAGCACATGAAAGGTATGGAAATAATCGGTTTATTTGCCAACTAATATGAGTATGCCGACACTAGATAATTTATATACTGGCCTCGTAGCACGTAACTGGAAGCGTCCCTCTCTCCTAAAGAGGTGCCGAAAGGTCTTGCAGGTTCGAGTCCTGTCGGGGTCACTAATTTCAAACAAAGTCAATTAAAATTATAAGTCAATTAAAAAAATTTCAAAATGAGAACAATTTTTGTTTCAGGTCATCTTGGTAATGACCCAGAAGTCAAGACGACTTCAAGTGGCAGACAATTCACAACATTCAGACTGGCAAACCACGAATACAACGACCCAGAAAACGTGACTTATTGGTATAGTATCACTGTATGGGACAGCGGTCTCCAAAAATGGTGCCAGTCCCTTAAGAAGGGAAGCAATGTCTATGTGGTCGGTACCCCAACTGACCGTACCTACACAAGTACGAAGACAGGTCATGACGAGATTGGCAGGGATATCAGGGCAATCGACGTCCAATATTACGGCGGATTACGCCGCGATGACGACGCACAGGATGCACAGACGGCACCTATGCAAACAGTCCCCTCACAGGAGCCTGTACAGGAAGCCGCCCCCAAAAAGGCTGCCCCAAAGAAAGCCGCCCCGACACCTGAGCCTGTCCCAGAATCAACAGCGGACGATGACCTCCCGTTCTAAAACAACTGATTACATTTAAAGGGGGTGTAATCGCATCCCCTTTAAAAATTTTTGGTTTTCCTGGAAAAAACAGAATAATTTCGGTTATAACATAAATTTTCAACACAAAAAAACAATGAAGATAGATTTCAATAGTTTGGCAAATGCCGTTAAAAACCATTCCAACAGCGAGCTTTCGGAACTTTTCAATTACAAGCTTACCGAAAACGGCGACCTTACACACAAAAGTACAGGTAACCAATTGCTTGATTTGATTTTCCAGGCTGAATATTACCAAAAACATCTCAATGAAGTCAAAATCGGCAACAGTGACCTTGAGAAACTGTTTGCAATGTTCATGCGCGACCCCCGTCATGGCATGAAATACCGTGACCTTGGTCGTGTACTTATGTACCAAAGCGGTTTGTCGCCTGAGGCTGTGGCTTTTGCTGGTCGTTTTGATGACCTTTGGGAAATGCCAAAAGGTCAGGAATTCAACGAAGACTGGCTTAAGTTCCTGTTTGACCAATGCCGTAGCGGAAACGAACTGGCCAAAAAATGGATGCCGCATTACGTCGCGAAGAAAGACGGCAAAGTCGCCAAGAGTACCCTTATGGCTTGCCATATGCGTAACTTGCTTGGCATGACGAAACAAGAGTACAACAAGTTCGTCAAATGCCCCACAGTGGAAAGCAAACTTTCCCAAGGCGAACAGGATGAAATCGAATTCGACAAAATCCCCACTTTAGCCCTTTTGAAATATTGGGCACGTTTCGCTGGCACCAACAAAGCCAAGAAAACCGACATGGCTGACCGCTTCCAGGCTTACCTTGACTCTGTCAAAAAGGGTGAAAAGAAAATGAATTTCTCCACAGCAACGGTATATGACATCTACCGTAAAGCCAACACTATAGACACTGATTTGGCATTCTCCCAGATTGAGAAAATAAGCGGCAACTGGATTCCGATTGTCGACACGTCAAGTTCAATGTTTAATGATGATGCCATGGGTAAGGCTTTGTCTATCGGTCATTATCTTGCCAAAACAAGCACATACTGTCCGAATCAGGTTATTACTTTCAGTTCCGAACCCCATCTCATAACCCTTGGTGACAAATCTTCCTGTAGTTCTAGGTATAGCTATAATTATCTTACATCTTTGCCACAACTCAACGAACATCAGTATAACAAGGAAATCCGTTCAATGTATACTGGTGACTGCAGTAACACTGACTTTGCTGCGGTCATGAAAATACTGAGCGGTCTTAAGTCCGAGTACCCTGAATATCTGATTGTGTTGTCCGACATGGAATTTGACTTCGGCGGATACCAGGAAACCAACAAGGAAACCATGAAAAGATGGCGTGAACGCGGCATCAAGACAAAACTCGTGTGGTGGAATCTCAACTCACGAAACAGAACCTCACCCCAATCGGTTCGTGTTGATGCCAATGGCAGTATCTTCATCAGTGGCTATGACCCGACTATGCTTAAATTCCTGGCTTGCAACTTCAATGCTGAGCAGTTTATCAGCAAGCTGCTTACTGAATACGCAAAAAACATACCAGACGACATGACACTTTAACACCATTAAAAAGAAATTAAAATGAAAAAAAATTTTTTTGACGCCAAAGTCTTAAATACCAAATTCCGTACAGAAGACAGCACAGTCTATTGTGATATGACTGTGAAAGTCAATCTGAGGCATTACGAGGAAATGTTCTTCCAGTTTAACCAGTCATTCATTAAAAATGTTATCGGAACATACCTTCCGATTGTGTGTACAGTCACCAACGCAAACTATTCGATGAATGAACCTGTGGTAGCCAAATACTACATTCTTCCTGGTGGTACAGCTAAGGTACTGGCTTTTAACAGGAAATATTATAAACATGTCCGTGGTAAGGATACGGAATTTCTTCCCCAAGTTGGGGATATCATACCAGTCAGAACCATAATAAAGCCGCTTGGTGAATGTGTCGAATATGATTATTGCGAGACATTCAAGGTTACAGCAAAGGCGGTTTGTGCACCAGAGGATACCTTTGTCCAAAGCATCGGCGAGGAACTGTCATTGCACAGAGCAGCATTGAAGGCTGGTTCAACCATCTGCACACTGTACGGCGCAATCCAGGCACGTGCACAGAAAATGTGGAGTTACCACACTAACCTGCCACCCGTTTTATTGGACTGAGGTGATTGCGCCTCGGTCAAGAAAACCACAACCCCCATTTCACAACCTGACACTGTTGTGTGATACGGTAATTTTCCGAAAACAGCCCGAAAAATAGTGATGTTTTTCGGGTTTTTCTTTATAATATGTTGTATATTTATAATTGAGAATAAACAAATTAAATTAAAATTATATATGAAAAAAATAGTTTTTTTGGCAATTTTGACCATCTTGGGGACAGTGTGTTTTGCCCAAAGAAACACATCTTCACGTTCATCGTCCTCATCAAGAGGCTCTGTTTCCGTTTCAAGGTCTTCGTCAGCCTCACCAAGACAATCTTCTAACAGAAACGGCTACAGCCCATCGTCACGCAACACAGGGGCAGTATATACACCAACCAGACGCTCAAGTCAAAATTCGTCCATAAACAGGCGCTCTGAGGAGCGTTCACATAGTGTGACAACAAATCCTACCAGAAAAGACAGAAACACGCCCAGAAGCCAAAATAATGGCTCATATAGCCGTCCTGAACACCACAGTCCGATAACAGCACCCAAATCTCATGCCCCGCATGGCAGACCGCACGTACATCATACACCACATGGAATGCACCCCATGCCGCCGATGCATCATCCGATACACCATCACAGACCAATCCGTATGCATTACCATCCATGCCATGACTGGGTTGTCTACAACATGTACTGGTACGGATACTGGAGCTATGTCAGGGCATATCCGTTCAATGACGTGGTTGTCTATGTGAACAACAAGTACCCGTCGACCACAGTCGTTGCCGTAAGTACCGACGATACTTATGTGTACACCATTTACAGGGACGAAAGGACAGGCATAACGTATTTCACAATCACCGACCAGTCCGACAATATTCTGGTCAAGACCCAGGTTAACAGAAAGTACTGCAGGATAATGACTGATGAAAACGGCGTTTGGCTGTTGCGCAAAAACAACAGGTATTCAATGTACTTCATGTACCAGGACGGAAACCTTTACCAATATGAAGAGGATTAACCTCCATTAAACGGGCAATACAGCAAAAACGCAGTCGAATAACGGCTGCGTTTTTTATTTTATTTATGTAAAGCGACCCTAACCCTGGAGGTGAAATCTGGGACACTTACTTTGTCATAGGAACCATCCTCTTTAAGCCAGATTATTTTTCTGTCCGCAATCTCATACCCAAGCTGCATTAAACAAAGAGAATAACATGACAATTGGAGTATATAATACGAGTAATCCTCATCGTAAAGGTCGTCAAAAGGTTCCAAAGCCATTTTGCCAAATTCCCTGGAATAATCCTTATATAACGACTTGTTGGTGTTATGTGTAACCAACAGCATTTTATCTGCTAAATATGTGTGAGTTGGACTGTCAACTTCAATACATCTTGTCGGTACACTATCACAAGCGGTAATTGATGATATAATTCTGCACGTATCATAACTTTTTTTACTTGGTTTAATTTCAACACGCCTTACCAAAAACGGATAAATATCGGTTGAAAAGCACACATCAAATTTATCAAATATTTTTTTCTTTTTACAATTGTTACATTTTCCTTTTGCTTTTATTACCGTAGGTTTAATTCCTAAACTTGTTAATAATTTACACACAAATTCAACTTGGCTTTCTCTAGTTGTTGATATACTGAACCGATTTCGTGTTTTATTATAATACCCATCAGTATCCATTATACCTTTAAGTAAATCAAGCCTTTGCTCATAGGTTGAATTTACAATATAACAATCTGGAATGTGTTTGTTTCCACATACGCCTAATTTTTTCAGTTTAGTGTATAAACCAAAAACACATCTAGTTTTTGCTTTCCCGCAATGTACACCGTCGTTTACATTTTTACCTACTTTATAACCTCGTTTTTCAATCTCATTGAAAATGCCATCATACATGTTTGTAATATAGCCCGCTTTTGAATGCCCATCACCAAGCCACACACCAAACACATACGGGTCAATAGGTAGTTCAATCAGATTAGTGTTGCTAATCGGTTTATTATTAGATATTCTGACAGCATAATAGCTGTTTTTTGATTTATCACCAATCTCAGATAGGTATTCTTGAAGTTCTTTGGTAGTCATAACTCTGTCGTTATCCCATTTTTTTGAACTAACTAACCATCTGTGGTCAATATCACACACAATGCTGTAATTATCATTAAATGTGATTTTCATACAAGGGTTATTATGAATATCAGATATGTGCAATATTCTGGTCTCATTTCCATCCTTATCGTATACAATATCGTTAATGGTTAGAGTACCCATTGTTTTAAAACCTTTGGTTGTTAATATTGGGGTATCCAACGGAAGACCTTTCCAGTCATATAGCAACAGTTTCCATTTGCCGTCAGGTGCTTTGTACGTAAACAGCATGTCGAATGTTCCAGCATACGGAATTATATCGCTATAATTCGGATTGATGCCCATATAAACCTGAGCTTCTGGCATTACTGGATATATTGAATCGATTGTGAACAAATCTTCGTAAAACTGCAGGACACCTTCCTGTTTATTTGAATAAGGTATCAGATACCCTTTTTCGTATTGGGGTTTTACTATGGGGGATATTTTTTCTGGGTGACCCATGAAGAAATGCATAAATCCTTCGCCGTAGAGATGGGTCGAAGTTCCATTGTTCGTGGCTCTTACATTGTTTTCCTCCCACATTCGCAATACAGCCTCTTTTTCCATTGCATGTTTCAAGGCATATTTTTCAGCCTGGTAGTCTGTCTCAAACTCTGGTTTGAATTGATGAGTCATTGCTGACACACTAGGCAATTCCACAACGCTCCCATCGTCATTATGCACATAATATTTATGAGGACCTTCCTGAAATTCCAGACGTTTGAATGAATTTATAATATTATCCCTTATTTCCTTGACTTCTGGCGGTTCAGCGTGGTTTCTTTCCTCAATATCTTTAATGTTCAGCATTCTATATCGTGTTTTTTAAGCATTATTTTCAGTTCGTCTATCTCGTTCACCCTTTCCGAAAGCATATCGTCGTATTCCATAATCTGCCTGTTCAGCCACTTTATTTCCTTCTTCATCTCTGTGATATCACTTTCCTTGTACAAATCCCGATAATGCACATAGTTGTAATAGAGTTTGTCCATCAGCTTGGTTTCTTCATAGTCGAATTTCCCGTCATGGAGTTTTTTCGCCTCTTTAACTATTCGTATGCCGTAAGGTGTCACATATACAAGCCCAGCATGCTCTGGAACATCTTCAACGGATATCAACCCGTCTGGAACCGCATAGTAGAAATAGTTCGGACGACCCTTTGGCAATCTGCCCTCTGCTATAATTACGTGCTTGTTGTGTTTTTTCGAGTCGTTCAGGAAATCCTGCTTCGATATTTTGATTTCACATTCATAGGCAATACCTGACCGTGTTATTGTCAGGTAGTCACTTTCCCAATCATAAACATACAAGTTGTATAACTCATATCGTTTTGTTGACTCCGACAGGAAAAACTTCCTCAGACACTGTTGTATCTTATACTCCGTCCATTCGGTCTTTTTCTTGACCCCCATTACAGATACTTTTTGTATGATTTGCTGTATTCGTCCATCGTTGTGCCGTATTGTCGGCTTTTGGCATAGCATGAATTCAAATGCTCAACATAAGCCTTTCTCGACGGTTTCTTCTTCCCGAAACAGGCATAGTCCCACATCACTCGGTCAATGACGCACGACTCCCAGTTGTTGTACATCCCATACCCTTTGTAATCCTGGTTTTTGATTTGTGTTGTCCTGCGCTTGTTTGTCTTTTTCATGCCAACAAGGTTGTTTGCATTCTTAGCCACGTCAGAAGTGCCGAAACAGCTTTCAGTCTGAATTTGTGCCATTATTATGTCGGGGTACCAAGCCTGAAGGGAGTTCAACAGCGATGCGACACTGTCCTTGGTGATTTTCTCGGTCGAATTGTGCGGTGTCATGTGATACTCCCCAGCCTTGACAGCCAAAATCTCGTTTTTGTTTATGTAGTCCAGCGAGTCAATGCAGTTGCCCAATGAATCTATCTTGTCTTCATATTTTCCGACTAATTTGGTATACCTTGTTGCGTTGGAAAAACTAATGCACAACAACGATATTGCAAGTAACACGAAAAAACATGTAATCCAAGTTGCACCTTTCACAAAAGCCTTGACTTCCCCAGCAAACCATTTGCTGAATACCACGGTGTGTTTCCATATGAGCTTTGCCGTGGATACAATCGCCGATTTCCATAAAGAGAAAACTTCTTTCATTTCTATGTCTTCCATAATCTGATATTTTTGAAATTTACATAGGAATAACCGAATTCAATCCATTTTTTCTGTATTAATATACAAAAAATTTGTTAATTGAAAAAATGAAAAAAAGCGGACAATATTGTCCGCTTAATCCATATATCCAGTATGTTTGACTACTGTGACGTGAAGATGGTAGTTTGAGTGTTATACCGTTGCGTTTTGAGTTGTCCATCCTGAAGGTATGCCACTTGCACCAGTAGTCCAATCTGTCATAGATGCTGCTTTAACAAATGTACCTGTCGAGGCAACGCCACTAACCCAGGCAAGGGTACAATCTGATGCTGATTTATCAGTTGCCAGACATTTAATGTAGTTAAGGTTAGAGCAATAATAGAACATATCATGATAACAATGTTCAGTCAGTGTTGTTGCAGGTAAAGTAGGTGCGGTCGCTTTTATTGTTCCATACTGTTGACCTTTTCCTGCAGAACGCAACAGTCGTAAACCATGTTCGCATAGTCTGCCCGCAGTTTTGTCAGTGCATGAGTCAGTTTCCTGGCTTCCCTGCGGTACTTAACCATCAACGATAGTGATACCGTTGTTGTTATTAATGCGATTAAGACAACCCATGTCATAGATATTGTTGTTATATATATAATAAATATCATTACAATGGAAAATAAAAAAGCCGCCCGATTACGAGCGGCTTTTCGTGTTGATGATTGGATATTATTGTTGTTCTTTCTCTTTGTCCTCAACAATAAGAGACTTGGCTTTTGTCGGTGTTGGGAGCAACCTAATCCATTCCAGTATTTTCTGCATAAACTCATATGACCAGGTTCCGTTAGCCACCAGTGCACAGCACACAAAACTGCCCACAAACAGCAACCAACTTGACAGGCAGGTCAAGCAGAACGCGGTGAATATTCCGACGTTATAGTAGAGACCAATACCCAAAACACATGCATTGCAAATGAACGAGGCAATGAATGAAAGCAGGTGTCCTGGCCATTTCTTGTTTTCGGATACGGGAATCTTGTACCATTTCTTGTCAGCTGACCAGTTTTTGAAAATCTGGGTTAAAGCCACAACCAAAGCAGCCAGTCCCATAAAACTGTAAACCGCAGCAGTCAACATTTCAATTGTAATCATGATTTATATGTTTAGTTAATTATTAGCTCATAAACAACACTATCAATTTAATATATAACCGTTATCTTTCCAAAATTCTTCATCAAATATTGTCATAATTTACTGATAATTATTCTTATTTATATATTTTTAGCAATAAAAACTAATAGGAACACGACAATAAAAACTAATAGGAGGTCAACTTTTATTTTGAATTTTTGTACCCCCATAGGGATTCGAACCCCAATTCTAGCTTTAGAAGGGCCATGTCCTTCCGTTGAACGATGAGGGCAAAATTTAATCCCATCCATATTTCAGAATGGGATATTATGTTTGTTTAGAAATTCTCTACAAATTCGCCAGTTTTGCTGTCGATTGCAGCACATTCATACATGTTGCCAAAAATGTAATAAGGTGCTGTTGGGAATGGTGGGAACAATGGCTGGCGGATAACCACAAAGTTGGAATGTGGCTTGACATAGTCTGAGTTCATGTAGATATCGTAAGCGTCGGCGAGTGTGAAATTGATACTGTCAATACCCATATTCTGGTCTTCCAACCAAATGTCGTTTACAATAAGAGTAAACGTGTAGTCAGTCTTGTTGGTGTCGATTGTATAGGTGTGATAGCTCTCAATGGAGTTTGCGTATTCAACCAGTTTTCCGATTTCGCTAGTATCAGCAAAATGGTAAATCATAAGCGACGTATCGCTGTACTGGAACACGTTCATGACCTTGACAATCATGTTGTCACCATCAACACTGTCGAAAGTGTTGTTGTAGTTCACTTGACATTCATAGTGTCTCACACTGTCACCGTACATGCTGACCGCAACAGCTTTGTCGGCTGCCATAACGGTATTGGCATCATAACCGTTGAACACGGCTTTCTTGTGACCGCAGGAGTTGCATGACATCATGCCCATCATAGCAACACCCATAAACAGAATTAGAATTTTCTTCATAAAAGTTTATTTAAATTTTATTAGTTATTATTTAATTAAATATTCTAATTTCTAATATACAAATTTTTTTTCAAAAATTAAAAAGAATGTCCGTCGTTGACCACCGTAAAGGTTAGAAAGGAAATTATCGGCAGTATCATGGCTCCAATCAATGTACCAACAAGCGATTCTTCCGTAACCACCCTGGTTTTGGTTTTTGGCGGGTTTGTGAACAGATTACATAAAGTATCACACAGTTCCGCGTTTCCAGAACAACCGACCGTTATCTGTTCCACATAAGGGATTGTCCTCACTTCCGTAATTGCCCTGTGGCGATACCGCAAATCAAGCAAAACAGTATCCTTTCCTGACGAGAAAACATGTTGTTCATGTGTGAAATATCCAATTGGCGTATATTGGTCTTCAGATACGTAAAGGGTTGTGTCAAGCGCGTTCGCATTCACCCAGCTGTAACCATATCCGCTGGAAACCGACAGCATATTGTTCTTGGCTTTGGTGAAATCATCCTGCATTGTCACATCATACGTCGCATGGCAACTGGCAAAAACTAAACATAAAAGAATGATAATTAATTTCTTCATAAACAAATTGATGATTGGTTTAAAAATACAAATTACAAAACAATAACCGTAAATTGAGTAATTTTTCAGTGAATTGCAGAAAATTGTTTTTGTGCCACTGGTCGGAATCGAACCGACAACATGACGCTACCCCTAAAATAGCCGACTTTCCCACTTTGCCCACAGTGGCATTATTTTATTATATCGTATTTTTTAATCCATTTATTAACAGTGTTACCGCTAACATCAAAATATTTACCAGTTTTCGTTTTATTCCAATTAAACTCATTTAATTTATTAACTAATTCATTTTTGGATGGTATTTTAGCAACATGAGCATGAGCACAATTTTGTGAACAGTAATTTTTTTGGTTACTTTTTAATTTTTTCCCACAGTGTTTACAATATCGTATATTTTTTTCTTTTTCTTTCTTTTGCCTTTCGGTATTATTGTCACCAGATAAACACTTTTCTAAAAGGGTTGTATTAACCACATTTTTTGATTTATTGTTACTATTACTATATTCATGTGCCAGTGAATGACAATTAGAACATAATATTTGTAAATTTTCTAATCTGTTATCATTATGGTTACCATTAATATGATGCAGTTCTAATGGTATTTTTTTACCCATCCATTCTGTTAATCCGCAACACTCACATCTTTCATCTTTAAACCCGTTTTTTATTAATTTTCTTCGTAACGTAGATGCTGATACATTTATATTCCCATTAAAATATTCCTCCATAAAGGTTCTACCTTCTAAATGTGGAATACCTTTTCTGTTAGGGTTTCCCTCATATTTAATTCCAAACTCTTTTAAATACTTATTTAATGTTTCATATTTAACACCTAAAACTCTAGCAATTTCAAATTTAGGTCGTTTATTTTCTATCATTTTGTTTATAATACCCAAATTTTCTCTTATATATTCCCTTTTTTCGTTCATAATATTTAATCTTTATATCAATAAATATCATAAACTTTCAAAAAGTATATACGTTTTGAAATATTTTTTATTAAATTATGCTTATTTATTTGTTGACCCAGGAGGATTCGAACCTCCGTTATCAGAGCCAGAATCTGACGTGCTAGCCACTACACTATGGGTCAATAAAAAACAAATACCTTATGACACCGCGCTGATTTAACGTTTTAATCTTGAATGTGGTCTCAAGCAGAGGCATCTTATCCAAGGGAATTCCACCCAAACGCATTTACCGTTTAACCACTCCGTCGCTCACGGTTCTTATTGTCTAACGATTGATATTTGCTTTGTAGCTCAGGTGGGATTCGAACCCACAGAACTCTTCATTTTGAGTGAAGCGGATATTCCAGTTCTCCTACTGAGCCATTAATCATATATTATGTTTTTTCTTCCATTTTCTAACACAAGCTTCTGTTACGCCATATATGTCACCAATTTCCTGATTGGTTAAACCATTTTTAATGTGATTAATAATTATGCTATCTTCAGGTAATTTTTTTGTTGACTTATGTGAACATTCAAGTGAACAGTACGTATATTCACTTTTTTTAAGTTCTTTCCCACATACAGGACAAATTTTTTTCTGTTTTGACTTATTCTTTTTTTGTTCAATTATACCAAAAGTTTTAATAGCAAATTCTTCACCATATGCTTCTTTTACTTTTTCATAACGTTCAATTTTATTTAGATTTCTACGTTTAGGTTTATCTACATTTTTCCCACAAAAATTGTCAGTTTGTGCATGACAGTTTGGACATAATATCTGTAAATTTTCCAATCTATTATCTCTTCTATTACCATTAATATGATGTAGTTGTAATGGTATTGGTTCTCCATTCCATTCAGTTAGTCCACATTTTTCACATCTTTCTTCTTTTACTCCCTCATTGAATAAACGATTTTTTAATGTGTTAGTGTTGTCATAATCTGAATTTTCAATTAAAATTTCATCAAGAGACTTCTTTTTTTTATCCATTGGATTAAAAATCATACCAACATTCCAACCTTGACCTGTAAAATGTGATACATCAATTCCGTATTCATCGATTGCTTTGTGTAATCTTCTGTAATTAGCCCCAAAAGCGCCCAATCCTAAATAGCGACACATTCCAGCAAAACTAAATGAATTTTTAGCAGCATCTCTGTATTCCTGTTCCGTTCTTTCATTTTTCTTCATTTCTCAATATTTTTACTTATATATAAATATCAAGAAATTAAAAAAAGAGTAGACACGCATAATATTTTTTTTACATGTCTACTTATTTTAGACTCTCGTGTCTACCAATTCCACCACCTGGGCATATTTAGTGACCGAGGAGGGATTCGAACCCCCGAATCCGAAGTTTTGCAGACTTGGCCTTTAAACCACTCAGGTACTCGGTCATTATGGGGAGCATCTACCATTGGCTTGATATTCTTTTTTGCTTCTCCCCGAACATCATACAAGTAAATATATTCAATGTAAAATGTTGTTTGTACCCAGGGTGGGACTCGAACCCACAAGCCCTTTCGGGCACTTGGTCCTTAGCCAAGCGTGTCTACCAATTCCACCACCTGGGCGTACTTGTTACTTGTTTAAGGAGTAGAACACGATACACTGGAAGACTCTCCTCCGACTTTCACGGACATCTGGCTTTTGCCAGAGGCAATCTGGCTAATGACCAGTTTGGCTCGTCACCGCTTAATCAAAAGTCATTTGCATTTTCGCCTAAAAATTCGCTGCTCTAGGCTCAAACGGCACTGACAGCTGGTATGGCGTAAATGTTAACCTCCAACCTCTTTGTGCGCCCGACAGGATTCAAACCCGTGTAGTACCGTTTTAGAGACGGTCGCCTAAGTCACTCAGCCACGGGCGCAATTTGATGCCGTTTTGGAAAGGTCGGCATCATGCCTTTTTGCGAGATTTTCATTTCACTAACTGCAGTTTCTTGAACAACTCGCCGTCATTCTCTACTGCAATTGCGGTTATTTTGTTTGCCAGGTCGGGTTCTCTGAATATCGAATAGTCGATTTTGCCTCGATTTAGTTTTTCTACCCATTCGTCAACATCGGCGTAAAGGTAAATCAGATAGTTGTTTTTCCATCCAGTGTCATGCTCAAGCAGCCATTGTGCCACAGCATGACCTCCCTGCACGCACCCGTAAACAGGGTCTAAATCTTTTGAAACCAATACATACAGTCTTGATTCACTCTATTCGTTCGGGATATACGCTTTGACAAAATTATCAACCCCATCAAGGAATTTTTCAACAAACCATTTGTCCTTATCGGTTCGGTCGGTTTTGAACACTCGTTTTGCTTCTTCGACCACCTTATTCAGATACTCGGCTTTTTTATCCTTGTTTTCATCAAGCCACAAATAATGTTTGACTATGTAATAAGCGGTATTTGCCTGAAACAACCATTTACTGTTCTCCCTTTCATTGTTTTGAAATTGTGCTAATACAATACAATCGGTTTTATTGTGTGAACTTCTTGTTGTTTTCCTGATTTCCTTTTGTTCATTAGCAACCTTTTTGATTACTTCCTTGAATTCAAGGATACCGTCTTTATTGTTAATTCTTTCAGTATTGATGTTGCTGTTCAACTCCGTGCTTTTTTCTGCATTGTTTTTACTATTGAAAATTTTTAAGATATTCATTTTAATTCTAATTTAAATTTATTATTAATTGTTTTTGTTTTATTTAACATCCAATCATTTTCATTAAATTAGAATGTTACGGAGGAGCATTAATATCAACCTACGTGAATTTCATCTACATAAAATCTGTGCCCATAAACTTTAATTTTTATTTGTTATTATATTTGTCTATATGTAATATACAATTTTTGTCTCATATAAGCAAAAATATTTTCATTCAAAATACGATAATGCTTCATAGTTATACCTTACAAAAGGCAGTTCACGATTACACATTCCCTGTAAATTCTCAACCCATTCATCCATTGGTAACTCGGCACGGATAAAACAATTGATTGTACGGCAGAATAACTCAAATTCTTCAGCAATATTCTCTTCAGTGGCTAAACGGTCTACTTGAAGTTCGACTGCCTCATTAATGTTTGACACAAACATTGAAGAGAAAAAACCATGCAAACCATACCTATCGGCAAATTCTGAAGCATAACACCAAATACCGATAATAGTTCTTTGCCTTAACAAATCAACATCACTGGATTCAATTATGTAATCACAGAAAGTAGGGTCAAGCAAACCTCTTGGTGTACCATGACCGAGTAATATCACAGGACCTTCATCATTACGGATAGCATCCATAATGGCACGTCTATCCCCACGTGTCGGAGTATAAAACAACGTACAATCCAACCCATCGTAAACCCTTGCTAAGTCTACAGTGTCAAACCGTGTATCCATGTGTACTACTACCATAACAACTTATTTTTAATCTTCAAAATTAGAACATCCGATGTTTCTCCAATCCGTACTAAGCACAACCTTTCCATTATATGGGCATTCAAGTGTGCCGAAGTTGTCACAAGCATTGCAGAAATTCTCAAATGTTTCAATGCTAGTCATTTCTCTGTCAAGGAGATATTCCTCCATGTCCTCTTTTGATATTTTAGCCATTTCTATTTTTTTTTGATATATAACCAGATTTTGCATATTTTTTCCTTAAAATTTTGGGTGACAACTGGGGCTCGAACCCAGAATTCAACATCCACAATGTCGCGTGTTACCATTACACCATAGTCACCATGATTAAACAGTATTTATTCAAACAGAAAAGGATGTTCACTGTGTTGGAGTTCGCAACGATTGAACCTGTCAATAAGTTCCTGGTATCTTTTTCGTTGATACTTTCTTGTTGCATCCTGTCTTTCATACCAATACTTGTAATACTCACGTGACCTATATTTCAAAGTCACGCTATATGGATATGTGGAATAGCCTATCCACAAACTTATCCAACACATATTGTAGCAATTAAAATTGTTCTCATCGTAGAACTTTTGGCGTACCAAATTGTTGTATCGACGTACTTCATTGGTTTCGGTGTGGAATTCCTTTTCTGATATACCATTTTCAATCATTGATTTAGCCCTTTTATAGCCAAAACATACTGCCATACAACCAAAAACGGTTTCACTGTATTCTCTTCTGAATTTATAGACAGTCACAGGTTCACCATATCTAATGGTAATATCCCTTGATTTGGTTTTCCTAGGCTCTTTGCATAGAATACCATCCTCATCTACATAATAATCGGCAATCCAATAGCTTCTGTATCTTCTGGTTTCAATTAAACCACGAAAATATTGAATCAATTCATACTTTGTCTCACTGCCAACATGTTTTTTTGACAAGGATTTCTTGAATTTTGAATAAACATCGTTAAAAGGTTGTCCTACATTTTTAGCGACAAAACCTCTTAACCATGAATAATAGCCATGTCCACAGACATGATAGCAATCCCAGGAGTCGTAATCTGAACTTCTCCTCATCGATTCCTTCATTGGAAGGTTCTCGGCTTTTTCTAAATTTTTAATCTTCATGTTTTTATGTAATTTGTATATTACATAAAACCACATTTAAATTTCAAGTTCATAAAAACTGTTTTAATTTATTATAAAAAATCAGTCCTGTGGGGTAGACTCGAACTACCGACCTATCGCGTATCAGGCGATTGCTCTAAACCAACTGAGCTACCACAGGTGTTAAAGCCGTCGGTTCACCAACCCGCATCTCCTCCCCCTGGAGGCGCAAATTTTTACAAGTTCCTCACCTTTACCCATGCCGCACTGTATATGGTCACTACCCAGTGTCAGGATATGGTTTGATTTCCTTGACGGTTTTTATGCTAAAGCTTCGAGGGCAGGGAAGGATTCGAACCTCCGACCTACGGGTTGGTGACCATAGAATTTTATTAATTGCTGTACGACTTTCAATCGCCAAAAGTCATTCATTACGTCGCTCTAAACCAACTGAGCTACCTGTCCAAATAGAGTATATTTTAACGGTTACGGTTATACTCCAACCGATTGTGGTCATCTCAATTGATTAACGAGGCGATTAATGCCATAACCTCTTGTTCCAGACTCACCGTATTGTCTGAAACAAACTGCCTTACTGATATTTAACGCTCTGTGAAGGTGCATACCAGGCGGGGTCTTGTTGTCACCATTTCCTATTGGAAACAGCCAGCAGACGCGCGAAGTTCTGCTTTATACTCGCAAGGTGGTCTTCCCAACTACCGCCTATCACGAGTTGCGAATTAATTCGCTTTGCCAAGTCGGTCGTGCCCTGGGATGGAATTGAACCACCGACGCGGGGCTCTTGCCCCAATCACCAGACAGGGCTATGTGTTCAAAACATATTTAAATTCTTCTAAACTTTCAATATCTTCTAACTTATATAATTTATTCTCATATAATAATTTTGGTGTATAACCTAATTCAATATATTTTTTAAACTTATCTACTACGTTTTGTTTTAAAAAAGTAACCCTGGATTTAACTTCAATAATTTCATTAGATTTGGGGAGATAAAAATCAGGTATCGCCACTCTTTCACTCTGTAATACTGTATCATAATATAATATTCTAAGACTTTCTACCTCATAATGAATTTTTTGTTTATCTAATTCTTCAGCATATTCTAATTCATATGAGCTTCTATAATAAATCTTATTGTTATCCCATGTTATATGCCACCCGTGTTTAAATGGATAAGTATTAAATGCATTTTGGGGCGTAACTTTATTTCGTATAATCAAGTTTATTTGACTTTCTCTTTCATTTCTTACCTTTATTCCCAAATGTTTTAAAATATGAGTAATATTTTCAAAAGTTTTGGGATAATCATACTTTTCTTTAAGTTCCCTTGAATTTAATCCATTATTATAATATTCTTCTTCTAATAATGCTTTTGTTTTATAATATTCATTATATACATCTTTTGTCCCATACGTATTAATATTAAATCCAAAATAGGTTAGATTTTCAAAAAGAGCATGACTATGTTTACAAATTTCATTATGCTCACACACCTCTTGACCACAGCATCTACACACTTTTTTTATTGTTGGTTTGTTTATCTTTAATTTTTTTAATGATTCGCTAATTTTCTTCTTAGTTATTTCACTATGTTTACTATTTTTATTACGATGTGAAATGGAACAAGAACATGAACAAAATTTATTACCATATTTTGATGTAATCTCTTTACCACATTCTAGACAGTATTTCTTTTTATATGAATTTAAGTCAAACCCAATTTCATCAGCAACCTCCTTGATATGCTTACATCCTTGTGAATTGTCACTTATTCCAAAATACTTGTGAATATCACCCTTCTTTTTAAATGAGGCAAATAAATTGTAAACCTCTTGTTTCTTTTCTTCTGTACTAATGTCAATCTTATTCATATTAATAATGCCTTATATAATATAAATAGTATCTTCTGCGGAAAAATGTGGTTTTGAACTTAAATTTTCAAAAATTTTTGTGGGGCGAGGATTATCGAAAATACCGCCTCTGGTTTTTCAGACCAGCGTGACCAACCAACTACACCATCACCCCAAATAAATGCCCTGAGCTACCAGGGCAAATTCATTAATATCCCTGTTTTCCGACGAATGAAGATGCTTTGCAAAGTTTTTCGGATAAATCCCCCAGAGCTTCATAAGTTACGGTCTTATACCTGTACACAGAGCGCAGATTTACACTGAAAGCCAGAAACAGCGCACAGACAATATTAATGGATTAATGAAAAAATAGTACCCGTTCCAGGATTCGAACCTGGGTAAAGAGTGACAACGGTGCCGTCCTTAATCTGCTTTTACTCACTCCTGGTTGCTCTCGTTTTACGGCATGTATCTTGGGCTTGCCTGTTCTAACCTGACTGAACTAAACGGATACATTCCCCACATATCGTTTGGGGACACCCAACGCCACTTTACCTATAAGTGTGTAACTACCTATGCTCACAAACTTCCATAGGCGAAGCTCCAGCAATCGAACGTTATTAAACTGGGTGATTCCTGCTGGATTCGAACCAGCGTCTCTAAAACCGACTATTACCGCACGCTTCTGTCATGTTAACCTTTACGTGCGACGCTCTAACCACTGAGCTAAGGAATCAGAAAGTGGTCCCTGAGGGACTTGAACCCCCGACCCGCTGATTATGGTTTATTTCTTTATGATACCTCAAAATTATGAAACAAATCATAAAAAATTAGTGCAAAGAGTGAGAATCGAACTCACACCTACTTCACAATCTTAGCTGTGATGTCGTACTACCATTATACGACCTTCACGAGTCAGCCGCTCTAACCAACTGAGCTAAGGGACCGTTAAAAAAATGTTACAATGTACCGTTTTAATATATAAACTATGTATTCCGTTCTCCACAAGCCTCAACTCTTGCTTATTATCACCACGGCAACAAGACCCTTTTTATTGGTGTGGAACCCACCCCGCGTTCTCATCGTGTTTCATGTACATTTTAATGCCAACTATGCAGTTATGCAACTCTGCAAAATAACATTTTTTGCTGGGAAGGCTGGATTCGAACCAGCGTAACGGGCACCCAAAGCATGTATAGAATCAATTGCTGTCCGACTTTCATAACCAAAAGTCACCATTTATCCGCGTCCTACCACTAGACGACTTCCCAATATTTGTCTGCCTCTATCCCCACTATACAGACTCGTTGCAGTCCCTGGAAACAACTCCAAGTTAATTTCAATCCGACTTGAACGGATTCAGTGGGGCTTGAAACCTTATCCTTATGCAACGTTTGCTAGCATTTTGCAGGAGTGGCTGGAATCGAACCAACATCTACGGTTTTGTCAAATATTGTCTATCTCTAAACAATATTCGTTGATTTAAGCCTCTCTCAGGAGCCACCCTGTACGGAGACCGTCATTCTACCGTTAAACTACACTCCTACAGTTGTACCATTCACCTTATTCGAACGGTACCAATGTCACCAAGCATCTTATTTATATTTTGTGGTCGGATAACATGGAAGACGACCCCATTGCGGAGGGGGTGGGATTCGAACCCACGAGACACCGAAGCGTCCTAACAAATTAGCAGTCTGTCCCCTTCACCAACTTGGGTAACCCTCTATTTATAATATCTTTTAATTCTTGTTGACTTTCCACGATTTAATCCCATATAGTTTTCAGTCATAGCATGACAATTTGGACATAAAACTTCTAAATTTTCTGGTGTGTTATTATTACAATCACCATCTTTATGATGAATTTGCAATATTGTATTACCAGTTACTTCATTATATCCTTCAAAACCACACTTTTGACATTTATATTTTGTTTTATCAAAAAGGAATTTTCTTATACTATCACATAATCCAGAGTTTCCGTTTATTTCTAAATTTCCTTTCAACCATTCCTCTATAAGTTTTTCCTGTTTATACTTCGTACAACACGAATTTGAACAAAACCTTCTTTCAGAATCAGTGGCTTTAAATATTTTACCGCATTCAACACATACTACTTCATATCCATTGTTTGAATAATAATATTTATTTCTACAGCTTTTAGAACAAAATTTGTGTTGTCTACCAATTAACGGTTTACCACAAACAACACAATATTTATCCTCTTTCTTATTATGTTTTTGGTTTTTCCTTAATTTTGATGCAACTTTTTCATATACCGATTTATCACGCTGTCTATTATTATAAGCAACCGCACATGATTTGCAACAAAACTTGGTTTGGCCTTTTTTTAACTCAGCACCACACTCCAAACAATATCTTGTTTCTTTCTTTTTATATGAACTTAAATCAAAACCAATCTCATCAGCAACCTCTTTTATATACTGACAACCTTGCGAATTGTCACTTATTCCATAATACACATGTATTTGTGACTTATTCTTGAAATTTTTGAATAAATCATAAACTTCTTGTTTTTTTTCTTCCGTGCTAATATCAATCCTATTCATATTACTAAAATCCTATATAATATAAATAGTCTCTTCTGCGGAAAAATAATGATTCGAGTAAAAAAAAAAAGTTACAGTCGCGGAGGGTATAGGATTCGAACCTACAGGGCTGTAACACCCAATGCTTTTCAAAAGCACCGCAATCAACCGCTTTGCCACCCCTCCAATTTGTGCGTCTTAATACGGTTTACCGCACACTCTATAAATGCTTCGGAGTCTCCTTCATCCGTATCTTCCAGTGCATGTCCTATCTGATTGGGTTTGAATATGCTCTCAAATACCCACAGAGTCAAAAGACCAACGTATCGCTATCTGGCTTCGAATAAGACTGTATTCTTATAACCAGCTTATACTTCATATTACATCCACGTTGGTATCGTAATACAAAGGGAGTTTGTAGTCATTTAGCATCGGAAGACCAAACTTTTCCGAAAATTAATCCGATGGCTGGGCGCGACCCAGCAACTTGAAAAAAACCTATATCGAAATTCTTGCAAGTAAGCATAATAGCGCTACTCCTGCGATGCCCGCATTTCCCTGCGCTTCTTGATTCACCACCAAGTATTAACGATAGTTTGGGACAACTGGCTCTATACTATCAATTACACAAATTTCAATTTAGGTTATATTTTTTGTTATCTGTCAATCAATTATTTTTAATGCTTGAATGTAGAGGACCTGGGACTCGAACCCAGACGCACTAGGCATGGGAGCTTAAACCCCACGTGTCTGCCAATTTCACCAGTCCTCCAAAAAAGAAAACACCAGAAAAGCTCTTGCTTCCACGCTGGTGTGCCCGCTTCAACGATGTACCACTATAGTCTGGCGCATCGTTCCCACCTGGTCATACAAGGCAATGGTCATTGGTCAGCCACGTCTGTATAACACACAAACGGTCTGAGCCTGCACTGTCAATTTTAATGTATGTGTGGGGGACTGTCAAGTTTTCAAAATAAAGCAACGATTTGGCTCGTTGCCAGCCCCGCTGTGGGTGCCCAACTTAGGCAGCCATGCGATAAGAATAGTTTGTGTTGCCGTTTAAACAACTTCAGTAACAGTCTACTTCCACCCTACTAATATGCAATCAAAACCAAGTCAAGCCCAAATACGGTCTTAAGGTGACCGCGACCTTCATGCCCCTTTTTAATATCGGTAACATCGTGGACCTGTTCGGATTCGAACCGAAGTCTTACATACATTCGAATGACTATCAACAACCGTCACTTTGAACACTACTGGGATTCGAACCCAGACCTTCCGTCTCCACGACGGACGTGCTGCCGTTACACCAAAGCATTTTTTTCGACCCCATATAAAACGGCAATTTTATACAGTTAACGTCCAACGCATATCCCCGTGGCTATTCTAGCACTTGCCGATACTATTTTATTTTGGGGATTTTATTGCCATATGCGATTTTGTTGTCCCACGAGGATTCGAACCTCGACAGACGCGGGACCAAAACCCGCCGCACTACCCTTATGCAATGGGACAATTATACTAAGCTATAAGCCAGTTTGCCCACCATTCCGTGTAAAACTGATGATAAACATAAGTTAAACGCCAGTCTTCCATGACATTCAGACCATCAACAAACGAAATGAATTTGTTCCAAACATATGACGGCACGAAAATCAACGGCAAATACAGCCACCCAAGATATCGGCTTTGTTTCACATGACCAAACTCATGTTTGACTAGCCACGTTCCTTCACTTGCATTTGGGTTAACAAACACTGTGTCGCCCAATGACATTCCGTCAAACTTGTCAGTTACATAAATACGGACACCGTCGACCGTATGAGCATACCTGCCAGTTTTTCTGGATAACATCCTGCCCAACAAAATTTGGGGTAATTCCCATAACAACAAAATAACACTTATTAACTTCATTTTAGATTTGTTTTTTGGTTAGAGCGGAAGACGGGACTTGAACCCGCGACCCGCTATTTTTTATAACGTTTTCTAGTGCAATTGTAATTTCTACGACCATAATTATATGTCATTGCGTGATGTGTTGGACAAAGAACTTGTAAATTTGATAAGTTATTATTAAAACAATCACCATCAATATGATGTATTTCTAATATTTCATTACCACTAAATGGGTTTTTTTCATTAAAACCACACACATCACATTTATGTTCATGTAATTCTAAAACATACCTTCTAACGAATTCACTTAATTCACCATTTTTATCGCATCCACTATGTTCATTATTTAGCCATTGATTTGTAATTTCTTTAGCTTTAAACTCACATTGACATTTATTTGAACAAAATTTTTGGTTATTATCTATCTGTGTTCCACAATTAATACAATACTTCTCTTTTTTGCGTTTTGTATTATTGATTTTAGCTGCGCATGAAGATGAACAGAATTTGGATTGCGATTTTAATTCAAGAATTTTCCCACAATTTAAACAATGTTTTGTATTATTTTTTTCTAAAACAGATTGAAAATCGATACCATTATTTAAACAATCTTGTCTAACTTTTTCTTGCAATTTTCCATTTGTATAATTTTTACCATACAATATACGAATCGCTTCTGCATAACTTTTACAATTTAAAATTTGTTCTTTTATTATACTATCCATAATTAAACTTAATTTAATTATAAATAGTCGGAAAAACAAATTTCGAACTAAAACTTGTCGAGGATGTGCGACTCGAACGCCAACTCGTCATCCCAAATGACGTGTGTTGCCAATTACACTACATCCTCGAATTTATGGTTGTAACGTTACCGACGTAGCCTTCCGTGATATGTGTACACTTATATCACGTCCGTTACTGGATTACGACTTCTTTAACATTACCGAAGAACATCATCCCTATCCCCGAACCTTATGTGTCAGAACATAAGGGACATTCTACTTCGGCTTTAAAAGAATTTGCAACTTCTTTCTGACTGCCAATAACTTGAAAAATAAAAGGCACGTTGCGGGTGACCTATCCTAAGTTGGAATTCCTCATACCCATATCCAACACGACTTTTCACTAGTATCACCATCTATTAGCTTTGGGTACGTCGCATAACGCCACCATATGCCTTTTTGTGCTTTTGGTTGGATTTGAACCAACGTGAGAGTAACTTTTTTAATTCCGAATGAACGTGTCTCGGAAAAACTCTGGCGGTTTTAGGGACGCATCCTTAACAACCTCCTGCTTCAGCCTCTTGCATACAAAAACACTTATTCTCTTATTTGTATCCAATCTTCAACATGTCAAATACCTCTTGTCTATCAAAGACACATACATAACCAAAATCTTCATGTTTTTTCCACAAAAATTTTAATTTTTTTTTGGCGGTCCATGAGGGAATCGAACCCTCGCCCCGTGATAGACAGTCACGTATCCTAACCACTAGACCAATGGACCAATTATCTGTCACCTAGTTAATCCATGTCATAAGTAACTAAATTTGTGGAGTCTGTGGGAATCGAACCCACATGAAGTGGTTGCAAACCACTCATAATAGCCGTTATATGAAGACCCCATATTTTATTTTGTTTGAAAACTTTCTATACCAACATATGAAATTTTATTTTCATATATGCCATATTTATTTTCCCATTCTTTTATTCTCTCTAAAAGTTCTTCGAAAGTAATATCTGAATGTTTATGTTTTGATATATTATCATTATGTATCATAAGATTACAATTAGCTGGATGAGATAAATAATAAGGGTCAATTTTATTCTCAAACCCATCACGAACTGACAATATATGGTCTCTACTTATTCCATTTAAATTGTTGCCATGATTTTTTGCTTTATACCACCCATATTCCTCAATCAACTGAAAATTGAATTCATTAGGATAATCATTTAGCGAAAATTTAAAATCACAAGCTATATGATATATTTTGTATTCATCTATATTGTTTCGATATCTATCACTTCTATTTTTAACTGAGCATTTTCTAGAACAGAATTTTCGGTTTTTTTTCTTACTATGGAAAATCTTACCACAACATTCACAAACGTGTTCATGTAAAATCTTTTCATCACCATCTTCAGTTATAATTAATATTTTATCACTATTTTCTATATTATTTTTGTGATAATTAATCAAACTTTTAGATGTTTTACGTTTACTTTCTTCGGTTCTAACGTGATGTTTATTATTATATTTTGCTGAGCAGCTTTTAGAACAAAATAAATCTTGGCCATAATTAAGTTTTTTACCGCATAATTTACAAAATCTATCTGGATGTTTTCTTCTATTATAAATTGAAAAATCAAAACCTATTATATCACCAATTCTATTTAATTCATTTGTATTTTTTGTGTTATCCGAAACTCCATAATATTTAAAAATATCTCCTTTTGATAACATTTTATCAAAAAGTTCAAAAGTTTCTTTACGCTTCTCTTCCGTTGAAATATCTATATTAAGCATATTTATAACTATTGTTTAATATAAATATCTTATTTGTGGAAAATAATGCTTGTGAACTTAAATATTTTTAATTTTTTTCAGAAGTCGATTTACATTTCCGATATAAATGGTTCAGAATTAATTTTGTTTGCTGTACGACTTCCATCTTGCCAAGTCGAGGTAAATTTCTCGTCAGAACCCAAAGTAGAATATCGAATTAAAAGTTCGGTCCTAAAATATTGTTTGCTGTACGGGTTCCATAATTTGCGGGAGCAGTAGGGTTCGAACCTACGACCTGCGGATTAACAGTCCGACGCTCTACCAGCTGAGCTATGCTCCCAAAATTTGCAAGCTACTAACGTTAACTCGAAACCCTCACTTGCTGATGTAGTACTCCATCTTGGTTTTGACCACCGTTTCCACCGATGATAGGGTCATGATTTATATGGTCAATACATGACAAACCGTACACAAAAACCTATGAAATCTTATGATTCCCAAGTTTCCGCTTCTTGTTTCAACGAACCACCGCTTCTTAGGTCAGGCTCTGCCTGACGGTCGTCCACGGTTGGGTTCTCCACAAGCGTGAATTCGGGTCTACGGGACCCTATTATTCTTTCCCCCTCTTTGAGGATATTTATTGCGGCGTTCATATTATTTCTTAGACTTTAGACGAACTGTTTACAACCCTGTTTTGCTCCGTTTCAGTACACTTATTGTCTTTGGCACCTAAATCGCTTAACAGTACAGCCTTTGGGCGTACCTGGATGGATTTGAACCATCATTAACTGGCATCATTTACATGACCGTTCGACCTCACCGTAATTTTTACGATGTGTATCCGTCTTTCACGGAAGTCTCTACTTTTAAAGCGCGGGTATACCAATTCCCCGTCACAGATACATTAAAAAAGAAAACCAGTGTGTTGTTACACCAAAGACCGCCTACTAGTTATGGGTAAGCATTATCATTTTACAATGTAGTAATCATAGGTTTCACGTCACGTTTCACGTTTACTTGCTGCCGATAAGGAATCCTGGCTTTTAAAGCTTGTATTGCACCAGGATTTTTGTCCTCCGTTACAGTCTGTCACTCTTTAAAGGATGGCTACTTCCAAGCCCACCTACTGTTTTCTTTAATTTTTTACACACGCAAGGATTGATTACCTAGACCTTCCCATTCTGGGATATTCTTGTTAAAATACGTGTGCTTTCGACAATTGTTTATCGCGAATATTGAAATTGTCAAAAGATTTGGTAGCGGGGGGAGGATTCGAACCTCCGTGATTTGGCTTATGAGACCAAGCTGGAACCAACTCCAGTCCACCCCGCACTATATCTTTCTATCGATGTGCTGTCCAACCCACAACTTTGGCTAACAGACTAACTGTTTGGGTTTATTTTTTGTTTACCACCAAAACTTAATTATTAACTAAAAAAAAAATACTTGTTGGTCATACTACCTAACTTACTACTGTCTCTACAATCATTATACGCTGATTGAGAAGTTGGGAATCTAACCCATTCTTTCACCCAAGCATTCATCAGGCTTTATCAGTGCAACAAGTGTTAAGGAAAACTGACTTCGCCTTATTTGTATGCCACCTGATGATTTATCAGGAAAAGGTTCTATCAGTCACATCAACTACGGAATCCAACCGCAACCTCCAGATTACCATTCTGGCGTTCTAAATTTTCTAAGGTACCTAACATTAAACTATGATGATGTGTTTTGTGGGCAGGGAGGGACTTGAACCCCCAGAGCCGAAGCACCTGATTTACAGTCAGGCCCGCTACCAATTACGGTATACCTACCCATTTCAGAAGTCAATTTACTTTTCCGAAAGAAATGGTTCAGAGTTAATTTTGCTTGCTGTATGACTTCCTTTGATTTGGAACTACGGACGGGATTCGAACACCACGTCTGCCCCCCGATAAGGGGGCTGTCCTAGACCACTAGACGACCGTACTTATCCTATCAGCATTCCGCATCGGCTGTCGTTACCAACCGAAGGTTCAACATCAAGGACGACCGTTGCCCGCTTAACGACTGTGGGTTCAGGAAATTTAGCGGAGGGGGAGGGATTCGAACCCTCGGACCCCTTGCGAGGTCGACGGTTTTCAAGGCCGTTGCAATCAACCGCTCTGCCACCCCTCCATATACAAAACCCAGGCTGTTTTACGTCTCGCTCTTCCGTTAAACAATTTTTTGGAATAAGAATGAATTCAATTGCTGTACGGGTTTCATTTTGGCTGCCAAGAAAAATCCTTTGGGTTTATGTGTTCCCCCATTACGAAGTCTAAAACAATGGCAACCGCCTTGAGCGGACAACGGGGCTCGAACCCACAACCTGAAGTTTGGAAAACTCCCGCTCTACCCATTGAGCTATGTCCGCATATTGAAGACAGGCGGCAATTTCTTGTCATCCTGTCTTGTTTCTCCTATTTGTATCCAATCATCAATATGTCAAAGAACCTTCGTGTCTTTTTAAAGAACCGACATTTCAAATATACAACTTTTTTCCAAAAACGAAAAACATTTTTCAAAATTTTTCCAAAAGTCTCAATTTTCAATGTTCTCTCTTTGTTCAGACTTTTATATAACCGAAACTTTTTTGTTTTTTCCGTGAACGGCTATATTTTTTTTCGATTTTTTTCCAAAACCTTGTCTGTTTTCAAAAGACAAATGTATAACCGAAAGTGCCACGGATTTTCCGCAAAGTTTCTGTTTTTTTTTATTTCAATGTACTCTCTGTTTTCAAATATACAACTTTTTCCGAATTACAAAAAAATAGGCTTAACTTTCTTTATGTCGAACGTCAAGCCAGCGGGGGAATATATGTTGAGGTAAATTGTTGTTCTATTTCTCTTTATGCTTAACGTTGCATCCAATCCATTTTGGTGAATACGCAAATCCGCAATCGCTCTTTGTATCAATGAGTGATTGTAGATTCTCATGTTCCAATGTATTGTAATTTTTCGTCATAGCAATTTATAAATAGTGTGCAAATTTCAAAAGTGACCGAATTTTATGTAAAAAGTCATTGTTTTTTCAAAATATCTTCAAGTAGTGCGCCAAAAACTGGCTTGCTTTCTTCCATTGCTGGTCTGGATGTCAGCATCAGAAGGTCTTTTGAATGCCCTATCGGGTCGTTCATCATCAGCGCTTCCTCGGTATCACTGCCGTCTATTTCGTAGATTTCATCTTCTGGGGCATAATACCAAAATTTCTGACCATTAATTTTAACTGTACCCATACCATTTTCATCAATAGGGCTAGCTAAATCAAACCAAACAGACGACGCAAAGTTTCTACCGCCTTCAGGTGCTTTTATGTAGTTGTATTTATGGTCTTTTTTTCTGCAAACAAGCATATAACCGTTAATTACCCTATATTTTTGGGATATCTCATTAGGGTTATCGGTGTAATCTTTATATGTGCCTTTCAAAAATGGCAATGGGTCGTATCCGTTGAAAGTTCTATTCCATAATGTATCTGTAATTTCAACTGGATGCCAGTTATCATGTGGCTTGGCATTATCCTTCCAGGAAACTGGGATAAGCGTACTGTCATCAAATGTTATAACGGCGTTATGGTCAATTTTACCGTTATATATAATACCATTGATTCCGTGTGAATGATAGGCATAATCTGATTTACCGCCTGTACCGTTAAAAGCTATATCATTAAGTTGTCTAATCATAGCACTTCCCGAATATGTTGGTGCCAAAATCCTTCTTAACATGCCACTTGATTCCCATTTTGGATATAAGTCTGGGAAAAATCTTTTCAATTGTTCCGCAAAACTACCTTTAATACCAAATTTCTTTGCCAGATATGGGTCTGGTGAAATATATGTATTTCTAACCAATTCCGTTGGCGTAGCATATTTCCACAATATATTTCCGTAATTAGGGTGTACACCATTTGATGGGAATACAACACCATAAGTACCAGAACCCAAAAAGTCACTGTTATCATTACCGCTTCCTCTGAATTCCTTACTGAAACCGTTTGCGGCAATGCTTTCTATTTGTTTTGGTAAGCTTAATCTATAAAAATATGTCAAATCACCATTTCTGTTATCCAAACTATCTCGGCTAACATTAGGTACATATTCATCCAATGCCTCAGTTAATAAATCACCAAAAACTGGTTTAACATCTTCCATAACCAATTTTGGCAAATCCGCAGAATGTCCGATTGGGTCGTCCATCATCAGGGCTTCCTCGGTATCGTCACCAGTTATTTCATATATTTCGTCTTCTGGTATGTAATACCAGAAATTCTGACCGTTAAATTTAACCACACCTACGCCGTTTTCGTCAGCTGGGCTGGCAATATCAAACCAAACGGAAGATAATGGTTTTTTGCCTGTTTCTGGATTAAAATAATTGTATCTTCCGTCGCTTTTGCGGGATAAAGCCATATAACCGTTTTGAACTCTTGCCATCTCGCTGTTTTGGTAGTTGTTGATATCGGTACCAAGAATTCTGTTAGGTTCCCAAGTGTTCAAAACATTTTTAATGGTTGTTTCATTACCTAGTGGTTTGAAATGTCTGCCGTCATCCAAACTTACTTCCATAGGGAAAGCCTTTTTATAGTCTTTCCACACACATACCCAGTGTCCGCCACCCCAATCGTAGATAACACCGTCAATGTCATTCTCTTGAAGTATTGGTTCAATATCTCGACTGGTCAAAACTGAACCTCTAACAGAATTAATGTGACTTAATTTAGCTGCGTATTCTGGCTTAAACAATTTTCTAATCTGGTCTCCTACTGAAGCATTGCGTCCATGTATCATTTCAGCCAAATCATGTCCATAAACACGGCATCCTCTATCAATAATACATCTGCCAAATCCAGGAACCCATACTTTAATAATTTTAGGACCATATGCCCTATTATTGATACAATCCTCCAGTCTTAATGAAGTATATAATCCATATCCATAAGACTGTACATTTTTAAATTCTCTTGATAATCCTGTATCACGTATGTTATTAAGGTCACCAGGCGTTCTATGATAAAGATATTGGCTACCAGAACGATTATATAAATCATCGAGACTGTTGATACCGTCAACATATTCACTTATGTCTTCAGAAAGTAGTTTCATGTAAGTTAGAACTTTGTATTATTCATTTTATTTAACACGCTGTAAAATTTAGCTTCAGTCAACTTACGTTCTTCATTTGTCAAATTAATGCCGTCATCTGGTGCATTGTTCAGGGTGTTGTCTTCTATCCCCCACGCACGTTTAATTGCATCTAACGGGTCAATCATATTATTCGTCGATTCTTCCATAATTTTCTTATTACTTTGGTTGTTTTGCTGTACCTGGGTTGCGTCGGAATTACCACGTAAAACTTCGGCTTCTATCATATTAGCCAATGAATTATATACATTTCTGGTAGTGAACCTAGCCTTTTCAGCCTCTTGTTGTAAGTCATTCTGATTCACTCCATCGTAAAGTGTTTTAATGAGTATTTCGGGGGCAATACGGTGAATACTCATATAAAGGCAAGCGATTACTTGGGCAATTGCTGTCCTGGTTTCTGGCTTTGCATACAAACTTACCATTTCTTTATTGTTATTTGCCAAATAATCGACAATTGTGTCATATACACTTTTTCTGATACCGTCCATATCAGGTTTGCCATCCTGACCGACAGGTATTGAGTCCTGTTTCCTGAAAATCCTTCTAAGCGCATTGTATACATCTATCGTGCATTTGTCATCAGTACCGCCTAATTCATCCCTTAGCAAATCTTCCACCGATTGTCCTTTATCATTGACAACTTTATTAAGCGATGCTTGTGTTGGCACCATCTTTATGTTGTTGACGAATCCGATTCTTTCAGGGTCGTTAAATTTATCTTCGAGACCTGGTATGACAGAAGTGTCGCTTATATCGTAATACGGACCAATTTCAAATCTATTATTGGTATTCCACACTTTTTGGGCTGCATACTTTAATCCTCTTGCTGGGCCAAGGGTTTTTGACCCGCCTTTCATAAAATCGTTAAGTGTTTGTGTTGCTGTCCTGCCTTTCAGTATATTGCCTTTTTCCGACCCGTAAATATTGGTTGCTCCTTGGTCAATTGCCTTATCAGACGGATTACTTGCAGCCACCTTATACCACAAATAAATCGGCATTGCATCTCTATTGATTTGCCTATTGAATACACGCCAATCATCTGGTTTTGCTACATATGTAGCTGCTGGTTTTCCAGCGGCAATGCGTTTACTATCCTGAGATAATATACGCATTATATTTTTTACACTCATATTGTTGTCAAGTCCTTTTACTGGTATGTTGGTGTGTTTTTTTAACGACTGAAGTAATTCCTTAATCCTTGGTTCGCCGAACTTATTTATCAGCTCATTAAATAATTCGTCTTCGGACTGGGTAATCTCTTTTGCTGTTTCTGGTCTTACTCTATCCTTTATATACTGACCAGCATCATCAATCAATTGTTCAGGAGTAAACGTACCATATTTGCCAAGATTGTTTATAATCTCACAGAAACTACTTAATTTTCGATATCCTTCCGAATCGGTAGATTGTAAATCTTTAAGTGGTATTATAATTCTAGCCCATTTACCTTTAATCAAAGATTGGTCAATTTCTGATATTTTTTTCAAATCATCACTATCGACATTTGCAAAAATATGCAAATTATTATCCCTGCATTTATAATCAAAAACGTTTTTTGATGTGTCATTTGGGTTAACAATTACTTCACCCAAGGACTCGTTCAACAAGCTATTCAATATTGATTCAAATAATTTCATGTTCAAAACTTTTATATTATATAAATATAATAATAAATTAATAAATAAAAATGTCATTAAAATACTTTTGGAACATTGAAAAACAAAAAAAGCGGCTTAATTTAAGTCGCTTTTCTTTTTGTTTTGGTTTCTCGGTTCGCCAAACTTGTCAAAAAACTGTTTACCAACGTTAGCGTCTTTATTTGTTGAACTGTCGGAATTGTCAGTTGAACATGTTGTGGTTGTGTAATATACCCCCGAATTATGATATGGACAGTTGATACAATCCCCGAATTGGTTTGTGCAAACAGTACCAATACCAAATGGACACCATTTAACCTGCCATGGTATACTCCACGGTGTGTTTGGCTCCAATGGAGAGTAAGGGTAATTTGGCTGGTTTGGTGTTTGGTTATTCCTGTTGAATTCTTCATCACGCATAGCCAGTATTTCAGCTAAAGTCTGATGTGACAGTCTGAGATATTTTTCAACCCTTTGCTCAAAATCACTCTTTCCTTCTGTTGCGTTATAACTTAAGTTACCGTTTGTTGTATCCATAAATAAATTAGCTTTAGAAATTTTTATAAAAAGAAACCCTGCGGTTTACAGCCAGTTTACCGTTGCTGAAAGGCTTTTCATAACCATTTCCACTAGTGGTAATCTGTTCTTCCTTCACACCATATTTGACAAGAAGCTTTTTCACTGCTTCGGCACGTTTCTCGGACAGTTTCTGGTTATATTCCTGTGAACCAGTTTTGTCACAAAAACCGACTACTGAATAATGGATTGTAGTGTCGTCTTTCATGATAGAGGCAACAGCCTTGATTTTGTCGTATTCGCTTGCATTTACAGTATAACTGTTGTTATCGAAAATTACACTAAACGGTAATGCGAAAAAGTTGGTCTGGTCATTATGCAGTGATTCGATAATGCTGGACAAACTGTCGTTCTCTTTTGTCAAACCTTCAATACGTTTGGTTAACTCAACATCGTGTTCTTCAAGTACATTAATTCTGTTAACCAGTTCAAGTTCACGATTGTTGTATTTTGCAAGCTGGTTTACCAGTGAATCGCAATTTGTTGTGTTAGCCACAGCTTTTTCCACAGCCAGCATCTTGCGCTGGGCAAGAATTTCCTCGTCCACCTTGGTCAAACCGAAACGGTGCATCCAGCCAACCTTCACAAAAACGTTGTTATATGTCATATCCTCAGTGATATCGGCAATACAGTCAAGTCCAAGTTCACCGTAAATGGTTGAAGCCTTGCATACATCAAATTTAACGCCAATACCAGCATCGGCAGCCAAAGCTAGCCAATTGAATGAATCGCGTTTCACGCCAATTCCACCGTCGGCAAACAGATAGAAATGGTTCCAAGGAGTCCAGCTGAATCCCACAAGACCCATTGCATAACGGTCGAACTGGTTGGTGTCACTGGTAAAAACACCAGGCACGTTTGCGATAATCCTCATGTCCCAATGTCTGCCAAGCTGCTTTTGACCACGGAGTTCAAAACCAAGGTTTGAGCCTTCGCCAAAACCCCAGTTATCAGTGAAATTCTTGCTATATTGGATTCCCAGTCCAGCCGACCAGTTGCTCCAAAAGCCGTAGGTATAATCGTTTTCAAAATTTTGGGCGTTCATACTGAATGCCATTGCAATAAATGCAAGTAAAATAGTTAGTTTCTTCATTTTTTTGATTAGTTATTTTAATTTAAGTTATTATTTACAATAAATTTTCCTGGTTAAAAGTTGACCGATAACCGTATCATACACCTCATACATTTGTGCTGGTTCCTCAGCCGCCATACCGTTTGACAAAGCAAACGTGTTGAAACCAATGATTGAACCGTTTACAACCGCATTGGCGATTGACACACACTGATGGAAGTGACCGATATAAATTTTGTCCTGACCGAACACCTTGCCCCATTTGAGTGCCAAACGATTCAGGGCTGGATAAATACCGCATACCGTGCCAGTTCCGCTGCCTTTGATTTGGAAACCATGTGCAAAAATGAATTTCTGACCGTCTGGCGTGTTGACTATTGCAACTTCAGCCTCTGGTATACAAAATTCAATCGGCAGGTTATCCATTTCACAGAATTTCTTGATATTTTGGTACATTAACCATTCATAACTCATTTTGAAACCGTTTGCATGCTGGATTTTTTTGGTTGTACGTCCATGGTTACCGACAATACCGATAAATTTGATTGAATTAAGTTTGGTTTCCTCACAGAGATACTTCAAACCGCCATAAATAAGGCTCTGGGCTTTATAGGTGGCTTCAAGTGGAGACAAACCGTTGGATTGAGCTAATTCTTCATGTATATAGCCTGAAATTGTGTCGCCTAACGACGCAAAAATCAAATCATCTACCTTATCCTCTTTAAGGCACTCACAAAGGTTTTGGAAATAAGCCTGGATTCGCTTTTCGGCTATATGGATGTTATATTCATTCATACCAAGAACAGACGACGGAAGTACTGTTTCCTCAATGTGTGCATCTGAAAACAGTGCAACTGCATAACGCGAACCACTTGGTTTACGCGTATAATTAAAATTATAAGTGGTAAATCCAAGGTTTTTAATGTCCTTCATCTTTTTGAAATCTTCGAAATCAGCCTTATCCTCAGCTGAAATCGGGGATTCATTTTCCTTATTGTCTTTGTCATTAACAACGGGTTTTGTATTCACAGCATAATAGGTAACACCATTAAACTTAAAATATCCGTCTTTTTTAAGTTTTACGCCAATGACACTGTGCTGTACACCGATTTCCCTCTCCAACTCTCTAAGGCTTTCATAAGTTTTGCCGTTTTCGTCAACAAGTTTGTTCGAACGGCTTGGTAACAATTCAAATTTATTTTTCATAAAAGGTTTATTAATTAATATTATATTTTTCCTTCAACAATAATATACAAAATATTTTAGATTTAATAAAAAATTATATGTTTTCAAAATAAAAAGTGAACCCATTGCTTTGTTTCACTTTTTTGTGCAAAATACGAGAAACAATACTATAAGAAACACCCGTAAAGTTACTCGCTTCTTTTAACGAGTCACATTTTTTTATAAGATTACCATTTCTATAGACAAAAACTTTTTTAAATGTATGATTGTGGCGTTTTGTATATGACTTTGAATATTCAATAATTTCATTAGTCATTTTTCTATTTAACTTTGGTACATCAATTTTTGAAAGTTTTTTCACTATTTCTCTTGCGGCTCTACTAGAATAATCTAACCTATAAATTTTTGTATTTGGCTTTTGTTTTATTGAACCACAATTATTCGTTATATTAGAAAACACGAATTTAACCCATTCACAAATTTCTTTCGTACCTAATATTGATAATATGAGTTCTTTTCTGCTACTTATGAATAAACTGCCATCACCATCAATATAGCCTAAAATATATGCATATCTTAGCATTTCGTCATTTATATTTGGCGGTGTTAATATCAATGATTTTTTATTAGTTATATTAAAATTTGTTTTCAAATCATCTATTATTTGTTTTGATGTTATCGTTATCCCGCAAAAACTAAATTTATTTTTTTGTACTCTTTCTTTTATCGGACTTTCGGAATTAACATTTTCCTTAAATTTGTATAGCCATTCTTTATCTTTTGTTGATAATTCTATTTTTAATGTTCTCTGTTCTGATTTTCGACCACAAATATACCCATCAGCAGCAATAAACCCAGCATAATATGAATTTATTACGTTTGGTTTTGAAAAAAAACAATCATTGACATCATATTTTCTTTTTTTGTAGCCTGTTGAGTTTTGTGTGTTTTTAATTTCAATACAATATTTTTTCTTGTATCTTGACATGTTCGTAAATTTTGGAAACCCAAGTTCACAACAAGCCACAGATTCCGAAACATTATTCTTACATGCATAGTCAATAATTGTTAAAACATCATCTTTTGATAATCCATTTCTCATAATTTTAAATCTATTCTAATAAAAAACTATATATAAATAGTGTAGTATTTAGTTTTTACTCCATTTATATATAGTTTTATTCAAAATAAATGTTACATTATTGATACGTATTTTCCATTTCAATATCAATATTTCCAGAATCTATTAGTTTTGACTCCGCAAATAAAAAGTTTTTACATTTTAATTTAAATGCCTCAAAATTTTTATCATTTTCAATCCTAACTACAATCCCTTCTCTGTAACACTTGTTTTTACACAACGGTTCGTTTTCTTCCATACCAAAGTGCTCATGGTCAGCTGCCATAGCCTTAAGAACGTTTTCATTCCAGTGCTCAGACGGGTCAATATCAGGATACAAATCACCAAGGGTTCCGTGATAAAGAATGTTTATTGGGTGTACTTTATCAGCCAGTTCTGGGTGTTCCTCGATTAATTTCTTAGTCCACCCAAACACTTCATTAAGTTCCCACTCAGTGTGATTTCCTTCGTGGTCAGTAAACGTTATACGATAAGGCATCAAATAACTGGTACCTGGCTTACAACCGTAGTCATAACCCTTCTGAATCATTGATTGCGAACCGTCAACATATCCACAAATTTCACCATACAGAGTCATACCATCAAGTAAATACGGATAAATCAAATCACCATACTTTGACCATATATCAGTACCGTAGAAATGCTGTTGCACCCCATTATTGATATACCGATTTTTAATTACAGTACGTGACGATGTAACATTACCATAATCCACGGTGTACTGGCTGTTGAGATAATTCTTGATTGAATTGATTTTGTTTTTCACAACGAGCTTCTGCCAGTAGAAACGGCGCTCGGCCTTGTAAAGGTATCTCAACTGACGGGCTTTCCTCTTATTCTCTATCTTACGAGGAAGTGAAGCGGGAAGCGGCTTTTTAATTAAAAGTCTTCCAATACACACACTTGTTCCATGTTCCTTAACTGAGACAAAAATTGGTGTAGTTGGATTAATACGCCACATATTATCCTGGAGTTGGTTTGTTGTGTAATGGAATGAGAACTGACCCTCAATCATACGGTCAAACCTCTTCAAACGACGGTTACGTTTGGCATCTTTGTTAGTCCTAGTTTGCTCACGGTTTGAAATTCTTGGAACATAAGCCTTGACAAAAAGGTCTTTACCGATGGTATCGAAACAGAATGGCTCAACCACGCCGTCAGCATTTGGAATAAAACACTGATTAAAGTCATAATTTGCCAACTCTGGTTTCCATTTGACAAGGGAATCAACAGTGAACAAACAACCCTCTGACGGACATTTACGAAGTTTCACAATGCGGACACGGCCATACTTATTGAAATAACCAACAAGTTTCTTAGCCTCATCATCCTTACCCTCATCAATAAGGGCCTGAACCTCATTGTAATTCTTATTCAAGTGACGCTCACCAATCTCAAACTGATTGTTAACTGAAAGAAAATCAGTATTAACCTCAGTTTCAAGTTTAGCGTATACCATAATGTCGCCCTCTTTCACGTCATTCTTACCCACAACAACATTAAAACCGTTAATTGTGGTACGTGCAAGGAAATCTGAATTCTCGATAGGCTCCAGTGGACCGATTTTCACAATTTGGGCACAATACTCCTCTTTAAAATTTTCGCTTTTAGTAAACATGTTTAATTTTATTTAATTATTATTCTTTTAATTTAATTCTATTTAGAGTCTCTCCGCCACTTGAAATTAAATTTTCAAGAATAATAGTAGTAAAACAATGCCAACAATTGTTGATAACACAAGTGGTATCCATAACGGGCTTAGCACCCATATCCAAGACCAGGTTATCACTTTACATAGCTTCAATACAATAAAAGCCACTAGAAGCAACGTTGGCAAACCACCAACACTTACTGTAATTTTTTTACTGTCACTCATTTTAATTTATTTTATTCAATTCATTCATAAATCCGTCAAAAAATTCTTTTCTTTCTTTCAGTGAGTGTACACACATATTAATTGATTTACTATACATGTCAATAGTATGTCTTGTAACATCTATCATGGTTTTCAAATAATCGTCAAAACTAGACTTTGGGTTAACCAACAGCTCTTCATATCTCTTTATCTCTCCTTCATAAAAGCTTACATCATTCAATGCATTAGTACACTGTTCAATAGCAAATTTCTTGATGTTTTCATATTGAGGTGAACAATTCCATTTCTGGATTTTCTCAATATATTTTTTATACATCTCATTCTCCTTGATTCGCTCGGCCATAGCCTTTTTATAATCAACAATGGACTTTTCAATGTCCGCGACAAATTCCGTAAAAGCTATATCGTAACTCGTCTCATCCTCTTTTTGGTGAATAAGTTCTTTGAGCCTCTGATACTCATCATCGAGATACTTTACATAACGTTGATAATCACTGTTAGTCTCAACATCAAAATTTTTATCCAAAACAGATTCAAGAGAAAGTGGGTCTTGATAATGTTCTTGCATAATACCGAAATTGCGCAAACACAATTTCATAAAATCTCTTGCATTGGTAATCTTACCTTGTTTAATAAATTCTGTGTATGACATAATATGTATTTTTTCCATAAAATTAAGTTCTTAATATTTCAACCCAATCCACATTGTCGTTCTCACAGACAACCGCACCTAACATCAAAAAACGCGTATTGTCAACAACCATCATGCTGTGGCGGTGATAATGACCATAAATCCAGTCTTTCACCGTATGCCCGTCCGATATAAGTTTTTCATAAACCAAGTCCATTACCTTGCGTTCCGCATTAATGTCGGTCTCTAATTCAGGGTCAGCCTTTAGCCATGACCCAATACCGTCTTTGGTCACTGGGTCACAAAAGCCTGGACAGGTATGGGTACAAACTGTCGTTATATTTAACCCAGCCTCCTTGATTTCATCCAACTTTTCCTCGTCATAAACTGGCGGTTCGTTGCTCCAGTAGAGATTAGGCGTGTTACTGATGGCTGTTTCAAGACTGGCTCCTGGATGGTATTTGATATAATCCAGGTAGTATTTGTCTTTGACCGACATTCTGTATTTACGGTCAATTGAAATGGCACCACCAATACACAGAATACTACCGTTTATGACCGTGTAATCGGGTACAGGCACAATTCTGGGAGTAAGATTGCCTTGAATGAAAAAGTCGGGGTCGTCGTGATTTCCGCGAACCATAACGACGGTTATATTGTTCTTCACACACAACTTATCCAGTTTTGAAACAAGCTTTTTCGTGGCTGACCACTTGTTAAACCCTAAGCCGCAATCGCCGCATACTATAATGCAGGAATCGGTTATGCCATACCGTTTAATCATTGATATGAGTGAATTGAAATTACCGTGTATGTCCCCTACTGCATATGTGGCGTTTGTTTGTATCTCAATATTGTTCATCAGTCTAATGTTTCAACAGTAAAACGTATCTTATGACCCAGTAATCCTTTTATCAGTTTGTGTTCAAAATCCTCACATCCAATGTTAAAAGACGAGATTGTCATTTCGATATCTGGTTCTGTGTCACCGTTCAGTTTCACCAGGCTTATCGATTCCATTTTTCCGTTATGCTCAATTGCATGTAAGTCATTGGCATTGCCTTCAATTTCAAAAACTACCATTTGTCTAAAATTTGTTTGGTTATTATAAACACAATATACATTTTGCGCAATTTAAACTAAACAAATTTAACGTTTTTTAACATTTACAATAGTTTGATTTCATATATGGACAAACGTTCATTATCAGGCAATCCTTTAATGAACCTGTCAAAAAAATCTCCCGTCCATTTTATCGGGTCTGAGGTGTCAGCGCAGGTATAATCGTCATTGGTTGCCACACCATAGCACCAGAATGAACAATTGTGTTTGATATATTCGTCGGCGTTCTTGAAATTGGCAAAGTAGTCGTTACGTCTTCCAAAGTTTTGTTTGATGAGTTTTTCTTCTTTGGTAACTGGTTCCCTGCCGTTGACGCAGATATCCCATGCGGATTTGTATATTTCGGTATTGTACATATGGTTTTTGGACCAATCAATTTCACTCATCAATGCAGAATATGCCTTTTTACCGCTTTTTAGTATCAACGGGTTACTGAAACTTGACTCGTTCGACTGGTCTTGCTTTATCCGTTTGTCGTAGCATTTCTCATATTGGTAATGCGCATTCGGGTTTTCATCCGACCAGGCATCACCGTTGTCGTCATATTTGCATCCGTATGTCAACTGCTGGTAATACTCGAAATCGTCCATTTCACGATACTCGTCATACATCTCCTTGTACTTGTCAGCCAGTTTCTTGTTATTGTTCTGGGTCTTCTTGATTAAACCCTCAAGTACTTTCAGATATTTGATATGCAATTGTTCAGCATCGTCAAAACGATATCGTATATAAGGGTCAACCTTAGTGTCAAGGCTGTATTTCTGTGCAATTTCAAGATGGTTTTCACCAATCACCAGCAAAGTTCTAAATCCACCTCCTGCCATATTCAATTGTTTTCTTGTAATACTTATTGATTTTCACTGTTTTCCCTGGTGCGCAAGGCTTGAACATATTTTTCGAAATCCCTTGTCGCAGCCTTTTCATAAAAATAAAAGAGTATGTCGTCAGGCGTCAGGAAACTATAATCAGCCAATTTCCCGTCAAGCCCCACATCAACCCTAAGGTCAGGGTTTTCTTCGTTAAACCCGTCGAGATTCCCATGGGAATGACCATGCAACTGGATAGTACCGTGTTCCTTGCGGTTCCATGTTACCATGGCATAATGGCATAACTCAAAAAAGAATGTTTCACCGCTTTCATCCTTATACTTGACTTCCTTTATTTGTGTTATCTGTCTGAAATAATTAACCAGACTGTCGGAATTCCCGTCGTGGTTGCCTAAAATAAGGAACTTGTTGCCGTTCAGTTTGCCAAGCAACTGTTTGTTTTCCTCAGCCGTATGGAACGAAAAGTCACCAAGGATATATACAGTGTCCTTTTTGGTGACTTGTGAATTCCACAAGTCAACCAACCATTTATCCATCATTTCAACAACATTGTCCTCGGTCAATACGTATCCTTTAGATTCACAATACTCGCGTATTTTAAGTATACGGCCAGGGCAATATTTCAAAATGTTTTTATGCCCAAAATGGAGTTAAAGGTCCGATGTGAAGAACACCTGAGGCATTTTCTTCACAATCGGACTATTTTCAATGTTTTTTGATGTCATATTGATTTATTTATTACTATTGTACCAACTAGTGTCTATATTTTCACTGACATATTTTACACACTCGGACAACATGTATGATATTTTATGAAAGCCATAACTTGCATCACAAATAGTGTCCGCATTTGGCTCATAATCCTTCAAACTGTTATGGATATTGACAAAATCCTGCAGTTTGCCATACAAATCGCTGCATATGTCCGTAATGTCATTCAAGACAGGTGACAAACCAGAACTGTTTTCTGGTATGAAATTGTCATGGTATTCATCAGCCAGTCGAGCAATTTCATCAGCGGGGGATTCGGATTTCATTTCATCAATTGCCATATCAATCAAAATAAAAGACAATTCTCACTCTTTCTGGCTCAATCCAGTATTCATCCTCAGCCTTCATTGTTTCAACAACACTCCAGGCTGCAATCGACTCACCACACAACGATTCATATTGTTCGAATATTTCATTGACATTGTCTTTGAAATAATCATAATTCGACAACGGGTCATACCTAATATCGTCATCAGATTCGCTGTTATCCTGTTTCGACGGTTCGGCGTGGTCTACAACAACAGTATGTATATCATTGATTTTGTTTATCATCCGATAAAACATACCATCCTTTATTGTGTTGAAAAGGTATGACATGGATTCTTCTTTTTCCTTGTCAATCCACGCGTTGAGTTCGGTCATTGTCACGTAAGACTTGCCCCACACATACTCTCGTCCGTCTTCGCTATTAGTTATTTCCTCTTGTTTGACTGTTGTGTTTTCTGGAAAACCCCTGTTATAATAATCTTCGTTTTTCCACTGGTCAAATCCGTGAAAATTGTCGACAAATTCACCACATCTGACCCATTGCTCGTTTTTATCGTAAAATTCGACAATTCTATGGCAATATGTACTCATAATGATAATCTTTTATGCTTTGTTATAAGGTACTGGAACTTCTCTGAGATAGTTCGGTCTTGCATATTCCTGCTCAATGAACTTGTGTAGCGACTCATACATATACGGGTCTATCACCTGTCCACCAAAAGTGTTGCTTTCCATGAATATGTTTTGTCCAACAATGTCAATGGTTGTACCAGCATTGATAATGCCGCCAGCGACATTTGAAAAATCTTTTACAAATACAAATCTTTTCCTAACCATTTTTCAGTTTTAATTTTTTCGTTTATTTCGGATATCAATGGAGTAAATACTGAATCGATTTTATCCCAGTCGACATGGTCTCTGACTTTCCCTTCCGTATCATGCAAGAGAGGCACGCCAAAAGCCTTGTCGTCTATATAGAAAACCGCATACAGTTTGTCACATTCAGGGTCTCGTTCATCGTTTTCCTGGTTTTTGTTTATACCGTCAAACACAAACCCGCATTCCTTGCACCATTCAACTGCATCGTCCAAGTCGTCGTCGTGGCGCATTGTATACAGTATGATTTTGCATCCAGCATCTTGCCATTTGTGCAATATATCAAAACATCTCCCGTTTTGAGCCACAATATGCGGAAAACCGTCGGTTAAACACAATGTGCTGTCAAAATCAACCGCAATGCTGATGCCACGGTTTGACAATCTGGCAACTTCACTTAAAAGAAAATCATCTGAAGATAATCTGTCAATACTTACTTCCATACATGTTTAGTTCTGCAGAATCACTGTGTTCTCTTCTGGATAAAAATCAAAGTCGTCTTCAATGAAATCGCCGTATTTACCAAAAGCAAAACTACTGTTCTGATTGTTTTCGTTAATGTTATGAACCACAACGCCTTTGTTCTCGCTTATGAAAAAAACGATTATACTGTGCGGGTTGACTGTGTGTGTGTTGTCTTCGTTTATAAATCCCAAATAAGGATATTCCATATTACTTTGTATTATTTATTATTATTCAATAATAATATACAAATTTTATTGTAAAAGAAAAACTATATTTACATTGACGATTTAACGACAGTGGAGACTATCTTGCCGTTAGCGGTCGGATATCTTTCCTGTACCGTAGACAGTATGCTTTTCATGTCCCTCATCTCAACACTTCTGTTGTTGGTTGTCTCGAAACGCATTATGACCTCCTTTGTATAAGCGGCAATTTCATCGTCGCTCGGCTGTTTCGGCACGAATTCTTTCAAAATATTGAGCTCGACGGTTTCCTTGTCAACCAAATCCTGGCGTCCGCCGTTTTTGTATTGTTCAATCGAATCCTCCCGCTGGCTGACCATCTTAAGAAGCAGTTTCACCTCGTCGCCATCTGTCAATTGTTTGCCCTCTTTCTCGAAATTGGTAAACACGGTCTTGATTGAGCGTATCACATTCAACCGCTCAGTCTCATGGTTAAGCATTGCGCTTTTGATTAAATTGTTAAGTTTCTCTCTAAGCATATTGTTCAATTTTAATTAATCCTGAAAATGCCTCATAGGTTCATACAAATCCTCCATTGAAGGGTATTCATCGTCATCGCTATGATGCATAAAACTTGTGTCATATTCTGGTTCGGGCATATTGCCTTGTGAGAAATGCTTGATAGTGGGTTCATGCATTTCCTCTGGTGTCGGGCTTTCAAGCCATGATTTCTTACTCATCTTCGCCTATTTATCATGTTATTCGTTAATCTTAAAATGTTTAATTTCCTTAATACAATCTTCTTTGGTGATGTCTGGATTATTGAAAGCAAGTTTCATGCAATGGTCAAGATACTTCTTAACCTTAGGACCTGGCTCAATACCAAGTACTTCCATAACCTCATTTCCGTTAATAGGAAGCTGATAACCAAACATTCTCTTTTCGTTGGCAGCGACTTTTAGGATATTTTCACCCTGGTTCCACATACAATGCTCCTTTTTGTGGCTACAGTTATCGCAATTAATCACTTCAATAAGGTGGTTGAAACGCTCCTCAGTCTTAGCCTTGTACATGAGTTTACGAAGAGACTTCATTTTCATATGGCTAAGGTCATCACCCCAACCCTTGGTAATCATATGGTTTCTGATATAGAAACACACCTCCTCGGTAATGTCGTTAGAATAACGCATTCTATGCATAATATCGCGAACCATATCAGCGCCAACGGTTTCATGGTCGTAGAAATGAATGCGTCCATCAGCACCAACGGTTTTGGTTCTAATTTTACCAATGTCATGCAGAACACAGGCAAGTCTTGTGGGAAGATATGGTTGATAGTTCGATTCTTCACTACACATAAGACTCATTGTATGGTCCCAGACACTGGCACAATGATATGCATTTTGCTCCATATCATATGTTTCGATAAGCTCAGGAATGATATACTTCATGGCTTTTATATGTCTTATAAGAGCCATTGCACGAGCTGGCTCATCTGTCATAAGCATTTTGTTGAACTCATCGGTAATTCGTTCCTGAGTGATGATTTCCAATCGGTCAACATTCTTCATCATCGAAGCACAAGTGTTTTCCTCGATGTCAAAGTTGTATCGGCACGCGAAACGAATAACGCGAAGTATACGAAGAGGGTCATCATTGAATACAATATCAGGATTTTCGTTGGTTACACGGCAAACGTGATTTTTAATATCGTCAAGCCCTTTGCCAGTCAGGTCAAGAACTTCACCACTGGTGACGTTCATGTAAAGAGCGTTGATTGTAAGGTCACGACGGACGCAGTCATCCTGGATGGTGGCAAAGCAAGTCTCAGGATTACGGCTGTTCTTGTCGTGATACTGTTCTCCACGAGTATGGACACACTCGATTTCATCCTGGTTGAATTTCTTGAACTTGAACATTGCGGTTCCATAAGTAGGGTAGACTACAGGGGGACGGGTGAGAAACTTTTTTGTATGAAGAAATTCAGCCAGTTTTATGCCACCATCTGGCAAATCAATACATAAGTCAATATCCTTGATTTCATTGCCCATGTAGCTATCACGTACACATCCTCCGACGGCAAATACATGGTTTTCAAAATCGCTTCCCTTAATGCAATTACCTATAAATGAAATGATTTGTTTGAATTTCTCTTGAGTCATAAAATTGGTTTTTATAAAAATTTCAACAATATAACCGAAAACTACAGCATTTTTCCGCAAATCAAACCTAATTATTTTTATGGAAAAAAATAAAGGTTTTGTTTATTTAATATGTGACCCGCTAAACGAGCATTACAAAATAGGTGTCACCAAAGACAAAGTCGACAAAAGGCTGCTTAAACTCCAAACAGGCAACTCGACCGAGCTCCATGTCACTTGCCTTTACGAGACTGAATATCCCTTCAGACTGGAAAAAATGCTCCATTCAAAATACAGCCAGTACAAAACGCACGGCGAATGGTTTGCCTTGCCTGACTATGACGTGATACATTTCTCACATGTCTGCCAAAAGACTGAACAGATTATCGAAGTGCTGAAAGAAAACCCGTTTTTTGTGAAAAACCTGAAATAGGCTATTTCTTGTCCTGTTTGTTCAGTCGATAATACCAAACCCTGAACGCTGTACACATTGTGTCAGCCTTGCATTCATTACAAAGCCGTGCCCTTTCTGGGTCGTCGGCAAAACATTTGTTGCATTCCAAAGTATTAAAATCCATTTTATTGTTGTTTAGCTTTTTCCAAAATACATTCCCTGACAGCGGTTTTTATAACCTGGTCTATTATGAAATCACCGTGACATTCTTCGTTTAAGTGGCAATAGCACCCGACATACACCGTATCATAATTTTTGTACGCATCGACAATTCGCCTGAATTCCCTCTGGAACGGCATTGCCTCCTTATCTTTCGAACTCATCATTTTCTTGAAATAAGCCTTGTAAAGTTCAATCGCCTGTTCCCTGGTCTTGACTTTAATCAAAGCCTTGGTGTTGCGGTCTTTGATGTGTGTGTACGGATTACCTAAAATCCCTGCACGTGATACATCAAACACGTTATCGCCGACATGGTCTTCTGTCAATTTGCAGTATCGTATAATTTTACCCATGTTTAAACCAAATTTTCAAGACAATACTTTATGGCTGCTTCGCAGGCTTGTTCATAAGTTTCAGATGGCTTTAGTTCATCATTACTATAATCCGCTTTTAGGTAATCATTAGGAATTGTCTTAATAGTCACTTTCCAATCTCTATAGTGGAAAATATCAATTGTCAAACAATGAACTTCTCTCAACCATTTCATTGCTATCTGAAGTGTTGGGGCGAGATAATGGTCTACTGGTAGTGTTTTCAATGAATAAACATCATACCAACATTTATCTCCTTTAACAGACGATTCATATTTATGATATTGAATACTACCATCTGGATAATGGCAAGGGTAATAATGGGAATGACATTTTCCATCAAACCCCTTTTCTTTGAGAAGTTTTGCAACTTCAAAAGATACATAATCTTCTGTAATCATATCAAATAAGATTTTCCAAACAATACTTTATGGCTTCTTCACAAGCTTCTTCGTAAGTTATAAATTCTTTATCAGATATACCAATTTCTAAATTTTTTTTAATATCTTTTATTATAAAAAGATAACTACCTTTTTTAAAACCAATACCAATAAAATATTTATGAACTTCTCGCAGCCACTTCATTACCATTTGAAGAGTCGGGCAAAGAAATTCATCGGTTCGAATACGTGGCAACAAATCATGTGAAAATAACATAGGAATCTCAAAACCTTCAGTATAGTAACTTTTTGTAGTCGGTTCATCAAACCCTTTTTCTTTTAAAAGTTTTGCTGTCTCAAAACTAACGTAATCTTCTGTAATCATATTATTCCTTTCTTTATAAGGTATTGGGCGATGATAAGCATATTGTGCATACCAAGCTGCTCATCCGAACAATCATAGGCATATTCCGCAATAACCGACTCGTCAGCATCACCACGCAGCCAGGCGTTGACATCCCAACAAAGTCTATCATTGTATTCTTTATACTCCTCTTGAGACTCGTAATCTTCTCTTTCACCTATGTCTATCCCAAGAAGTTCGTACATCAAATAACGAGCCTCTTTAACGGTCAATTCTCTTTTGAGTATAAAGCCTCTCGGAAAACCATTATCGTGCATAGTAAGTTTAATCTTACCCAAATTAAGTATTTTATTCATATTCGTAAACTTATTTAGATTAAATTTTCAAGACAATACTTTATGGCTGCTTCACAAGCTTTTTCATGAGTATTATAACCAATACCAGCCCAATTGTTTGACCACCAACCAACTTTCACATGAGCATTATATAAACCCTCTTTATCGTGATTCGGTTCAACCCAAATATGGAAATTATGTATTTCCCTTAACCACTTCATTGCCATTTGAAGAGTTGGAACCGCTGGCCCAAAGAAACAAGGATTAGTAATATTCCGAATTGCATACATACTTTGGCTAACTATAAGCCTATTTTCATCTTCATTCCAATAAGCATAACAAGGTTCATCAAACCCCTTTTCTTTTAATAGCTTTGCTGTTTCAAAACTAACGTAATCTTCGCGCAGTATCTTTAATGCTTCTTCTTTTTCCATATTACATTGAGTTTAGTTTGTTAATCAGTTGCTCTAACATATACACACAACCTGGAGAATGTCTGGACATCGGCGGCTCCTCCCATCTTTCTTTTAATTCTTTCGCCCACTCCAGCAGCGCGTCCTTGCGAATGTATTTGGAAAAGTTTGGAAGTTGTTTTAATGATATTTTCGTAACACAATCGTTGACAACTGCCAAGTCATCAATATAAACTTTATCTGGTGCTTTCATCTTGTTCATATTCTTTAATAATAGGGTCACAGATTTTAAGCACTTCCTCAACCTTATCCAAGTCAAGCCAGTCATCATCTGTACGCACGCCGCTTTCCATGTCAATCCAGAATTTGCCTGTGTTCCCAGAATCATATATTTTTCTCAGTTTTTCCTCCACGTTGGAAGGATTGAAACCGCCAGCATAACCAACGGTAATGTCTGAATACGGGTATATTTCAAGACTGGTGTCAACCCCCTTTCCGCCAGAACCGTCAATTAGATATGAGATTCCTGGCATATTGCCACCACCCAATATTTCCGTTTCCCACCATTTCAACTCATTAAGGCTCTTCATCTGTAATATAACCTCTTTAAGTTGTATAGTAAACGGTCTCATTGAGCGTAGATTAAATATATTGTCAGGTACTTTTATGTTAAGTTGGCATCGATTAAATAATGGCGACATGTGACACATTTCTTTATATATTTTATCCATTTTTCCTGCGGCAACATCCCTTGCCATTTGTCCACAAATATGGGCTGATAAATTCAGACCTCTGGCATAAAGTTTATAAAGGAACGAGTCTAGTTTTGGGTATCGGTTCCCGTTTTTACTCCAGTTATATGACATCAGCACACCAAATTCAGCATATGGATATTTTTCCTGAATGTCTTCAAGCCTATTCAAATCAGTGTGTTCATCGAGACCTGTAAATGTAACATGTTCAAGTTTCATATTCTTTATTGTTTTTTAACCTTCAAAAACCAATTCTGGACGATATATAGATTGAATACCATTCTCATGATTATGACCAAGATATTCTTCAAGTTCTCCTTGTTGCATATCGATTTCATATAACGTTGTTCCGATATATGTTTCCTCAAAATCGCTATAAAACGGGTCAATAGCAACATATTTAACAATACGTTTCATTTTTTTTTAATTATATGCTATACATTCCTTCTGGTGCTTCTAAGGCTAATCCTTTTTCTATCAAGTGGCATACATCAAACATTCGCTTATTTAACTCTCCAAGATATTTTTTACACACCTTTAAAGTTAAAATATTACATTCAACACCAAGTAAAAGATTTCCTTCAGTGTCAATATCGCCATGAATATTTAATGCTTGAAATATATCTTCTTTCTCTTCCTCGGTCATGCTTGCCATCGGACGAAGATATGGTGTAACATCTTCAAGATTCCAATAAGTTGATGAATTTTCATCATGACCATCATCTATTTCAAGTGGTTTATCACGTTTTGGATTAATAGATAACAATTCTACAGGTTCATTTATGTCAGGAACCATAAATAAAACGCCATAAGACAGCCTTGCACAAAGGTCAATCAATAACAATTGCTTTTCTTTTTGTTTCATATTATTCTTTCGTTAAATACCCATTCTTAAGAAGCCAGCAAACCATATTATAGGCTGCTTCAACAGGAGTATATCCTATTGTTTGATGAGAAGACTCCCAATCTGCGTTAAGATAAACACATCTATATAGTCCATTACCATATCCAACGAAAGGATTTGAGTCTGTAAAAGGTTTCACACCTTCTTTAGGCATAGCCTCCCATAATGCACCAAGAGACCAACAAGGAACGCCATATTCTTTAAGATAATGTTTCTGTCCTTCTCTTATCACCATTGGATATTTTGTATCAACAATATCTTTAGGATAACATTCATCTGGTTCTTCATTATAGAACATATCAGCGCTATCAGGATTCAGTCCTAATTCTAAAAGTTTCTTTGACTGTTCTATTGTTGTATAATATTGCATACTTATTCCTTTTTCTTATTACTTTTATAATTGTTAAAATTATCATCTTTGTGATAGACAAAGTTTTCGCCCAACATTGCCATCCACTCGTCTTTTGTCGCTCTTTCACTGGCAAACGTGGTTGCATTATCAGCACACCATTCACAAAGTTCCTCTAGCGTGCCAAAAACTGGGCTTAATGGGCTTCCTTCAGAGGTGGTTTCCCATAGCTGGTAACCATCACCCTCAGGAGGGTCAACAGGTTCCCATTCGTTATTCAATCTTTCAATTTCATCGTTAATATAGATTGTCCCACTGCCTTTGCAATGGGGACAAGTAACTTCATATCCATTACGACGGCAATACTCTTCTGTTAAAGCATACTGTATTACACCCTCAAAATCCATAGTTCCATGTTTAAGGAAATATTCTTTAATATCCTCATAAGCAGGTACTTCACCATCACCGAAAAGCCTTTTTCTAGTTTGGCATTCATTGTCGCTGACAAGGAAGTCATACTCCCATCTTTCAAGGTTATATGGCTTTGATTGGGGGCAATATTGCTGGCGCGGTTTATATGGATGTGGAACGTACGGCCAATCGTTCATAAAACCATAAAATGTATTTCGGTAAGCATTAGCCTCCTTGGTATAGCCGTTACTAAAATCTCTATCTTCATCGTAGCACCAAGGACATTCAATACCTCTATAAGGATTGATATACCCCTTCCATACTTTTTTCATTGGCCAATCAAAATCCATTGGCACTCTTTTCAATTTTCTTCCCATTGCTGTGTTGTTATATCTTTAATATCATCTTTTTTTTCAATAACCAGGAATATGCTGCCATAAACACTGCTATCACCAGCCAACGCTGTCAAATGTTTGACAGTCCAGCCTTCAGCCAAATAATCGTTGACTGCTTTTGTCGCACAGTCTCTATTATATGCGTCGCTTATTGTATATTCCAGAAATTTTTCCATATCTATTTGATTGTGTTAACATACTCTCTACCTAAATAAGTGATTCCTGGATACTTATCTTTCAGTTCAATCTTTTTCTTCGAAAACTTGTTGTATATTTTGATAAAATCCTGAATTCGCATATTGGGATGGTTGGGGATTCTCAAAAAATCACACTGTTTGGAGCCACAATACCAATGATATTCATCTTTATATAGCTCACCCCAAAACAAATCGCCTTGCTGCCAATATTTGATAATCTGTTTTACATACCATTTCTTTTTCCTTCCGCATTTTTCATACCCCCAACACCTTGCATATGCCGAACAAATCAGGTACCAAACCATAAAACTATTTGAAAATTCATGTTTATTGAACATGTCTTTTTTCATAATTTCAACAATTTGGTATGATTCGAATGGCGCCATTTCAATTAGTGCTTTTTGGGAATTTGGTCTGTATTTGTGTTTCATTTGTTTCTGTTTTTGATAAATGTTTCAACACATTTGCTTATGTAATCGACATCCTCTTGTGTCGGCAATCCGCAACCATGTACTATAAACGAGTCTTGTTCACGTAAATCCAGACAATTACACGCTTTATGATAGTTCCAGCGTTTACGCTTGTTTTTTTTCAACAGACACCAGCCTTTAGACTCAACCAAAACACCATGCTTTCCACTACCACTTCCCCAATAGTCGCCACACTTCCATTTGGTGCATTCGGCGCATATGTGTTTGCCAGTTATGTTAATTGTTGTTTCAACCATAAATTGTAAAACTAGTCTCTGTCTCTGTCAATATTCCATACTATTTCACTTACGGAATTCCTGAATACATCGTTATTGGTCAGACCATTCAGAAAAATATTATATATCGTCCGTTCACAAATATCTTTATAGTGTTCCTTAAGGTATTTAGCCAAATCTTGTTCAAACTCTTTTATTAAATCATGGCTAAATGATGTTTTAAACACATCAGAAACCCAATCACGAAGTTCATTAGTACCATAATTAGTGTGGTATATTAACACATCATCCACTAACTTCGGGTCCTTCATTCTCTCGATTATAGTTTCTTGCAATGTTTTGACCAACTCTTCCCTTGAAACTTCTTTGGCTGTATTGTAAAGCGTTGTTTTATCTTGGGTGTTGTCGCGCTTTATCATTTCTTCAACCAACTCGTCATGAGTCATGGCATTGTATTTGCGCCATCTTCTGTCTTCAAATGTTTCTCCCATATTCTTAATTAAGTATATTAAACGTTTGTTGTCCCTTTGCTATCATGATTCGGTTTGCCCACGTGAAATAGCCCATATACAATAAAGTTTTCGGTTATTATTCATACACATAACCGAAAACCATTACAATTTTCAGTAAAAATATCAATTATTTATTTCGCTTGGCAACGGGTCTTGTATTTCATAGTGTTTACCGCACTGCATACACGAATAAATACCAATCACCGAATCATCTATCTCGTAGTAAGTGACTACAGTTTCACCATCAACTGTTTTTGTTTCACGAAGATACATGTAATCGTAATATCCAGTGGTATCGACCTTCTCTTTTCCTTTTCAATGTCGTCAGTTTCGCCTGCAATACCACGTGAACAATATTCACTGAAACATTTTTCAATTGTCTCAATGTTATCGTCTCCCTCGACTTTGACATACGTCTCATACGTACCATGCACCTCTGACGCCATAAAATCACTTTCCCAGCGCAAATATCCGCCACAGAACGGGCAAATGTAGCCAATACCCAGAGCTTTCATCATCTTAGCATGTTGTTCATCGTCATTGTTGTCGATGCAATCAAAAACCTCACCTTGAGTAATTGGTGTAAAACCATTCTTCACATCCCATACACGATAAACATTTACAGCACCGCTTATAAGATTACGCATCACATAATCATTAGATTCAGTAATAGCGATAAGTTCATAAGGTTCACCACCTACAACGCCAAGCGTAATGTTTTCATTACGTTTAAAAAATTCTCTTTCGGTCTTAATACCACGTGTGTGATTTTCCATATTAATTTTATTTTGCATTAATAATATTTTTTATTTCATCTAACATTTGTGGGTCATCTGGATTACCCTGTGCAATATGATAATCTTCTGTTATATGGTAATCGTCAATCATGGAACTGCCATAACCAGACTTTCTGCTAATCACGATTTTTTCTCCACAGTTAGGACAATTAATGTATGTCGTTGTACTCCAGTGGTGCATACCACCTATTCTTCCCATAGCGTCATTCCAGCTATCATGTTTAATTTCATTGTCGGTACACTCAAATTTGCATGAACATTTATCACACGTAAAAACAAATGTTGGTGTTGGGTTCGGATTTTCAATTATTCTCATTATCTTGTGGTTTATTGTATATTGAATCTGGTGTTTTTCTTTTTTCATATTCCTCTTTACCTAACCGATAAAGTTCATCCAATAAATTTTTTCTGGACTCTTCACAATACTCATCAACCTCTTTGACACATTCCTCCCCAATCAGATACATTGTCTTTTCGCACCAATCCTTGATTGCAGCGCAAGTGTTGTATGATTCCATTAAACCATTACCACTGCCTGCAGTAATACCGTTAAATTTGATATAGTTCATGTGCTTGAGCCCTTCATTTTTGACTTCACTGTCGTTTTTCATATAATCACCCAGATAAAACAGCACTTGAGGCTGTCTTTTGTCAAACATTATTTCGAAAGAATCGCAGTTTTTGTATGACAAATTGTCTTTATCAGCATTTTCCCTGGGTAACAACATTTGAATGAAAGTGATACGTGCATTCTCCACTGGCACCTCGTTGCCATATTCGTCTAAAAAAGAAATATTACAATTTTCCATTTATCATATTTTATTATCAATAGTAATATACAGAAAAAATTTGTTTACAATAAAAAAAAAACGGATATATTTATTATATATAAACCCCAATAGTTATGAATATTAAATCATATATTACAAGAATTGTAAACGAAAGTATCGAAGAAATAAGAGAAGATAGATTCAGAAACGCGATTCGTCCAATGGTAGCGGAAGCTGTGATGGAAGAGAAGGGTAAGAAAATCAAGGTCAGCGCATTGGTCAAGAAACTGATGAGCAATCCAGAGTTTAAAAAGATAGCGAAGGACTATCTCAACAATGAAGATGATTTCAACGGCTGGTCTGAAAAGCTGAACGGTAAAAAATACTCTTCCCTTGACAACATGTCAAACGGTGCCAAACGCCGAACCGTAACCCAACGTCTTAAAGACAAAAAGATTGACTATGCACCTATCGCTTATAAGCTATGGCCAGACATGTCTGAAGACGCTGCCCGTTCATGGTTTTCCAAAAAAGTTGAAGGAAAAAGCGGCGAATCATTCACAGATGAGGAAATTTCATCAATCTACAACATGCTTAACAACGTCATATCCGAATAATTTCTCCCCCTGTCGCCACATAACACATAAATTCAAAGGCTCTGGAATCAGAGCCTTTTTTTATCATTCGCCACATTCCTCCTTATGCCATATACGCTGGTAGTCATACGCCCAATATGTGACACCAGGCTGTATACCCTCCGTGCAAAACTGAAGAAGCAAATCCATTATGTTTTCAAGATTTGTTATCATAAATGTATCCAAATCCTTGAAATGTTCGATAACGTCGACCTTTTCAAAGCCGTCACGTTCCTCTAGGCTGACAACACGCCTGCCGTCTTCACCAATCATTGTATACACGTTGTCATAGAACCTCGGTCCAGACGGGTCTTCCTTTGTTGATGGGATTATGGCATCTTGGTAACCTAGGATGTAAGCCATCTGTTCCCACACAAACGTGCCACCCCAAAGATTGAATGTGTCAAATCCACTTAAACCTTCTATCGTGATATGGTATTTGTCCATAAATTCACCGACTGTCATACTGTTTTTTACTTTCCTTCCTTCAAAATCTTCAACCAAAGTGATGTTTTTGTCAATGAAGTTGTAGTAATTCATTATTTCGCGGATATCCAGCTTTGCAAAATTGAGGGCTTTAATCAATGCGATGTGCTCTTCTGTAAATTTAAGTTTGATTTTCATGATATATGTTGTTTTTTCATATAATAATATACAAAATTAATTCATTCAAACAAAAACCCGTAACGTTTTAGTTTGGAAATTGTGCTGCTTATAATCTGGTTAATCTTGTACACACTTGTGCCCAATTCATATGCAATAGTTGAAACATCTTCCTCAATCCCGTCGTCAATCCCGTATTTCTTCTTTATTACACAAGATTCAACATCAGTCAGCTTATCCAACAGTCTGCGTATTTTGATAGCATCCAACTGCCTGTCAATATCCTCATTTAATGTGTTATCCTCACCAAATTCAACAACCAGGTCATCATCTTCATCAACACCTTCCTGTTTCACAACTGGGGGGTTGTTCAACGACATTATGGTTACCTTGTCAAGGTCTTCCTTGTATTTGATACTGATACCCATTTCGTTGAATATTTCCCACATTTCATCGGAAGACGGCTCATACCCATAATCCTTGATGAACTTTTCACGAACCCTAATATCTACACCGAAAGTTTTGGACCTGTTGTTTTTCTGTATAAGTTCATTGTTTTCCAAAAACTTGTACATATACTTGACAATCCAGGCGTTGGCATATGTGATAAACTTCACGTTGGCGGTTATGTCAAAATTCTCCAACGCCATAAGCATACCGTAGTTGCCTTCCTGTATCAAATCAAGCAACTGTCCGCTTTCCCGCGGGCAATGCCGTTTGGCAAATGTAACGACAAACGGTTGATGACTGCCGATTAGTCTCGATTTAAGGTCATCTGAATTCTTGTCGCCGTTTTTAATGCATCTGATAATTTCCTGTTCCTCATCCTGTGACAATAGCTTGTAGTTGTGCATGTCATGAAAATACCTGAGCAAATTTTCGTCATCGTTGTCAACAAACCTGTTTTTTTTCAGGTTATTGATGTTCATTAAACGATAATCAAGTTTATGTCTCTTTTTTTGCATAGATTGTTTGAAGTTTATTGTATAGTTTTCTAAAAGTGCCTTAATTTATTTATTACATGATTACTGTATTGCATTCCAGGTTTCTTCACCCCATTCTTTGATAAACTCTGTTTTGTTTTTGTAGCCTCTACGTTTAATCCAAGTGAGTGCCGATATTCTATCTTCTTGTTGTATGTCCCATATTGCTTGGCATTCGGACAAACATATTGTCTGACGCGGCTCGTCTTGGTCAAACACCCCACCGCATACTTTACAAACAACATCAGTTTTCAGTTCATGTCCATTTGACTTATTGTGTTCTGGATGTTCTACGCATTGTGTATAAAAACAATTACTACAGACTTCATCACAATGCCCTGTACTATTATTATAACCCACTATTTTTTCTTTTTAATGCTATAGTTTTTCTTACAGGTTCTCCAGTCTTTTTTCTTTTTGCAGGTTCCTGGTTCCCAATTATACATTCTACATCTACTACATCTTCTCGGAATATTGACATAATACTCATATTCTCCCATAGTTGATATGGTATTGCTATCATTTTCACGTACAGAATTGTATACACCAGTAGATTCTGTTGTGTATGTATTTGTGTTTTTAGAACGTTTTATGATATACGCCATATTCTTTGTTTGTTATGTTACAATAGTTCTTTTAATTCTGCAAGTCTACGTTCCATGCAACCTACAAGAAACATATCAGCCTCCATTGCAATATCATATTCTAAATCAGAAATTTCTTTTTCTATTTCTTCTTTCGTCATATCACTTTTTCTTTTTAAGTATCACAATAGCCTTGGTACCTTCATCTTTAGGCATACTCTCAGGCGTTGCAACGTCTTCCATCATGACAATAAATTCATACAGGCATTTCTTTGATTCTTCACGCCTACTAAGTTCCCTGTTCCTCATTGTCAGCACAACCTTTACCTTATCACCGCCAAGTATAAACTCCCTGGCTTTGTTCACCTTGATTTCAAGGTCATGCTTGCCTATATTGGTTGATAACTGTATCTCTTTCAGTTCGGTTTTGGTTTGTTTATTTTCTTTACGTTTTTTCTTTTCATTGTAAAGCCATTTGCCATAATCGTCTATCCTCAATATAGGTGGATTCTGGTTCGGGTTTATTTCAATTAAATCCAGATTAAGTTGGTCGGATAAACGTTTTGCTTCCACCAAACTCATCACCTTATTCTCATATTCCCTCTCACTATACACATTGTTTTCACCACAATCCTTAGGATATACAACTCTGACATTGTAGTTACCCCGAAGTTCACCATTAATTCTTGGTTGCGGAAATTCGTCCTTTTTTGATTTGAATTTGTTACCCATTACATTTGTTTAATCTGTTATTCGCCAAATCTATATATTCCTGGTTAATTTCAAACCCTATATAGTTTCTGCCCGTCAATTTGCAGGCAATTGCCGTCGTGCCAACACCTATGCAGTTGTCCAAAACCAACTCGCCTTCATTCGTGTAGGTCTTGACCAACCATTTCACCAGGTCAACTGGCTTCTGTGTCGGATGAAGCGGCGGATGCGGTCTATCGAAATTCAGAATTGAAATAGGATATTTTTCAGTACATCCCGCCCTTGAATCATCAGTCTCATTGAAATTGCCGTAATTTCGGTTCGTGAACTTATGCACACCTTTGCCTTTTGAATGCAACGGTTTTCCTTGGCGCATTTGCGGGTTATATGTTGGCTGTTTTTTGTAAAAGACGCATATGTCCTCATGGTTGCGCAATGGCATCCTTTTCGCGTTCAGAAAACCGCTTGTCCTGTCACCCTTTTTCCATATAAGGTTGTAACGCCACAACTTAGGGTTGGAGAACATAAGTTTGGCTGTGAACATGCCTTGAGCGAAAAGTATGATTGCACCATTGTCCTTTATAACCCTTTCATACTGTTCCCATAACGGTTCAAACGGTATTATGACATCGGATGAATTGTTGGTGCAGCCATACGGTAAATCACAAATGATGCAATCGACCGATTTGCTGTCGATTTTCTTCATACCGCTTAGGCAGTCTTCATTGTATATTCTATTAAGCTCTAACATCAGTGTTTTAAATATAATTTAGCAATAATTTCATCTTTATGGTTTTTTAGTTCCCTCCATTTTTTCCACTCGCCTCTCTTTGCGTATTCGTTCCATTTACTGCACACCATCGCAATCTCTTTTCTCCTATTATATTGGGGAAAATCATATACAGTCAAATCAAGGTCTTTGGTTGTCGACTCTATAATATCCAGGCATTTTTGTTTATCGCCGTTACCGTCAAACAGCGAACTGCCGAGAACCGTCGTCGCCACTTTCTTACCCTTGAATTCTGAATTGGCTGTAGCCAAGCAATGTTCCAACGCCTCATAGTTCAGATAATCGCGTTTCGAATGCGGATAGCCGCAAATATACATCAGACTGATGACAGGTGTACCTTCTATCGTCAAACGTTTGCCGTATTTGCGTTTGTCGGCATAAGGGGTTGAATTGTTTGGTTCCACTATGTAGGGGTATTTTAAACTCATCTTGGATTGAAACCCCTGTGTCAACAGGTTATAGATACTGGTACCGACAAGTATCACATCAAATTTGTCGGTATCCCATATCAAGTCTGTTCCGCTAACAATATTCATATCATTCACCAACTGCATCTATAACACTATCAACCTCATCATCGGCAAGCGGGATTAGTTTACTGCTGATGTTTGACATAACTTCAGATGAAATCTGACCTTCACGCCTTTTGATACACGTTTCCAGTACTGTATTCATTCTGACACCGATAACCTCGGCACCGTTGTCACGGAGAAACTGTATCATCTTTTTACGGTATTTGCCAGTATTGATATCGTCAATCACTATATCAAGCCCCATGGAAAGATACCTATGAATCAACCCGTTTTCGTATTCAGTAACGGTATCTTCTTTATCCTTGGATAAAACGGCTTTATGTTCCACACTATCGGTAAAGCCCAGTTTGTGACGTATGATATCACGAGATATAATTGGAATATCGGAAGGCAAATTGTTCTTAATCCAAGTCGACTTTCCTGAACCTGGGATGCCAACCATCAAATATGCTTTAGGCTTATTGTTCATAATGCTGTTTTTCTAAATAATCTGCAATCATATTAGCCAGCTTTAACTGGTCGTCTTTACTCAACTGTTGAAACTGATGGAAAAATTTTAGACAATTTGACGCTTTGATGGTCTCTCCGCGTTCCAACCTTTCAACCACGTCTGGAGCCACTTTGCGCATTTGTTCTATATCTTCTTTTGTCATAAACTATAAATATCAACACTTAAACTATTTCCAGCCTGTATAATTTTGTCGTAAAAAAGACGATGTGTGCGGTGTGTCTTTTTCAACAGCTCATCCCAAGTCATCCAACGGTATTTGTCAATTTCTGGCGTAACCCCGTCAGGACAAAGATTCGAATGACACTTTTCACAATCTATATTGTCAATAGGCAATGCAAACGCGTGAACCGTCTTACGTGGATTTTGTTTCACTGAACCGACATACACAAGATGTTTCTTATCCTCATCGGTCAACATATACGATGATTCCTCCTGAAACTCCCGAATAGCCGTTTCTTCCAACGAATCATCCTCATTTTCACAACCGCCTTTCAATAATGCCCAATAGTCTTTATTAGCATTGTAGTAGCCGCCAGGATGACCTACAAAAAACTCATATTGACCATTATCATTTATTCTAAATGGTATAATTCCACAAGATGTTGCCATATTATTTCAATTTAAGTTTTTCGTCATTAAATTCCTGTTTAATTTGAAACAATGTAGTCGCAGCATTCAGATTGTTTTTCTTTGCCCATTTTCTAATGGCTTCCTCATAAACAGCTTCACAATTCCCAAAACCACGCTCGAAAGCTTTGGTCATACTAGCATTGATGGACATTCGGTCATAATCTTTAAGACACACGGAAGTATATTCACGTGTATTCTTAACCCAGGTGGTTTCCAAATACTGACCAAGCAGTTCCTCTTTAATCTTTTTTATTTTATTTGCCATTATTTGAAGTTTTTGGAATGTTTCAATTCATTAAGTTTCTCAGTTTCATCGCTGTTAAGTTTACGTGGCATTACCTGGTCAATAATGACAACCATGTTTCCGAAACGACCATTTCCCACAGGCATACCATAACCACTTACAACAAGTTTCTGTTTATCCTTGGTTCCAACAGGTATCTCAACCTTTACATCGGTACCCTTAATAGTTCTAACAGTCACATTACATCCAGTGATACAATCGAGAACACCAACCTTAACATGGCATTCAAGGTCAATATTGTTTTCAGCCAAAGTATATACCGAGTGCGGTAATACATTAAAATGTACATGCATATTGCCAGGCTCACCCATATTGTTTGGTGCCATATGTCCCATACCAGGTATAATCATTGTCGTGCCGATACGCGCATCAATTGGTATGGTAAATTTTAGTGTGTCTTTATCCTCCACCAATCCAGTTCCATGGCATTTACGGCACGGGTCTTTCACTGATACACCAGTTCCATGGCAATGTGTACAAACCTGCCGACTCTGTATGAAACCATTCAACATATGTTGGGTGGTGACTTGTGTGCCAGTGCCATTGCAGTACGGGCATGCCACCTTTTCACCGCTTTTACTCCCACTACCGTTACAATCAGGACATTTTACCTTACGTGTATACTGTATTGTCTTGGATATTTGGTTATATATGTCCTCTAAAGTGCAATCCAGTTTAATTTTAACGTCTGCACCGTTGACCTGGGACGGACGAACATCAAAATCATCGTCAAAACCGCCACCGAACGGGTTAAACCCACCACCAAACGAACTGGCGAACCCACCAGCTGAATGCATATTACGGATAAAATCAGCCATATCAGCAAAATTATCACCCATATTCATTCCACCGCCACCAACTGAGCCAAACGCGTCATAATCCTGCTTTTTCTTGGGGTCGGACAAAACGGAATATGCCTCGTTAATCTCCTTGAATTTTTCTTCTGCTTCCTTTTTTTCAGCTTCAGATTTATTTCGTTGTTTATCTGGATGGTATAATATAGCCAATTTCTTGAAGGCCCGTTTCACTTCATCAATTGAAGCACCAGACTGTAAACCCAAAACTGAGTATAAATTTTTATTTGTCATTATGTCTTATTCTTTATTCATTTCCACAGATTATAACCGAAAATGCCCGTTTTTTCATCAAAAACAGAAAAAATGTGCCCACTTGAATGTGGGCACACCTCAATATTACTGTTCCTGGGTAAAACCGCCCATATTGTTCATGTCAAATCCGAAAGGATTGCTAGCCGAACCAGGCTGACCCTGTCCATAAGCCTTTGCGCTGATAGCGAACATACGCACCTGAACGTCCTTTTCGATTGTGTCGAACTCATCGAAATTCTTGGCATCTTTCATTGAGTTGAGTTTCTCAAGTTTCTCATTGAAAAATGTCTTATCCTCTTCAGTTAAATTTGGATTGTCCTTAAGGTTTTCAACCATCTGCTCAATACTGTAAATCAAGCTTTCGCATTTGTTTGCTTTCTCAAGTTCCTCCTTTGCCTTTTTGTCTTCATCGGCATGGGCATCAGCTTCAGCCTTCATTCTGGCGATTTCCTCGTCGGAAAGTTTGGTACTGGCTTCGATTCGGATATTCTGTTCCTTATTTGTGGCTTTGTCTTTGGCTGACACCGAAAGGATACCGTTGGCGTCAATATCAAATGTTACATCTATCTGTGGCACACCCTTCTTCGCTGGCATAATGCCTTCAAGGTTGAAAACACCGATTGTCTTGTTGTCCCTTGCCATTGGACGGCATCCCTGCAGTACGTGGATTGTCACCGCCGTCTGGTTATCGGTTGCCGTGGTAAATGTCTGGGTAAACTTGAAAGGTATTGTGGTATTGGCTTCAATCATTGTTGTCATCACACCACCAAGCGTCTCCATGCCAAGATTCAACGGAGTGACATCAAGCAACAGTACATCTTTTACATCACCACTCAAGACACCACCCTGGATAGCAGCACCTACAGCCACCACTTCGTCAGGATTCACGTTCTTTGACGGTTTCTTTCCGAAGAAATTCTCAACAGCAGCCTGAACAGCAGGTATACGAGTCGAACCGCCCACAAGTATGACTTCGTCAATGTCACTGTTGGTCATGCCAGCATCCTTCATTGCCTGACGGCATGGTTCAAGGGTTGCCTGAATAAGGCTGTCGCAAAGCTGCTCGAATTTGGCGCGGGTTAAAGTTTTCACCAAATGCTGAGGAACGCCATCCGAAATCGTAATATACGGCAAATTAATCTCAGTCTGAGTTGAAGAGGACAACTCACATTTAGCCTTTTCAGCCGCCTCTTTCAAACGCTGCAATGCAATAGGGTCTTTTCGAAGGTCTATTGATTTTTCACTCTTGAATTCCTCAGCCAGCCAGTCGATAATCTTCTGGTCAAAGTCATCACCACCCAGGTGCGTGTTACCGTTTGTGCTCTTAACCTCAAACACACCGTCACCAAGGTTAAGGATTGAAATGTCGAATGTACCCATTCGTTGTTATCGTTAAGCTCTTTATCTTAACTTCATTGGTTCTCACCAATGGCCAGGCTATCTCTTTCGTGGTTAAAAAATTCATTAAAATTATTTGAAAACAGTAATACAAACTTTTGGCTTTTTGATTTGCAATATTCAATCGCCGCTGTTTCTTTAGCTTTCCATTTACCACTTTTAATTTGGTTTTTATGCCAAACATGGTCACCTTTTATTTCGACTTGCATACGTTTTTGTGGTAGATAAAAATCTATTGAATATTTATGTTTTTTACCATCAAACACATATTCTATTTTATCTCCATTTGTAATCTCAATCCCATTAGCTTTGCACATTTCAATGAAGGTTAGTTCGAGTTTACTTTGATATGTTAGTGAATCTGAATATTTGCACATCTTAAATGTGTTATTTACTAAATAACATTCTTTACAATCAAAATTATTTGAAATAACTCTTTCTTTTAATTGTCTAGTTATATGAAATATTTGACCACACAATGGACATTTTAAACAAACATCTGTCAACTTATGTTTTACACCATCGATTATTACTGATTGTGAATATCGTTTTCCATTATTACAACTGTCTGCCACAATTAGTTCAACATTTTTATCTTTTAGCAAAACCCCGTCAATAGAATATATGTGTTTTTTTACTTTATTAAATTCTTCTAACGTTAGGTTTCTTCTAAAATAGTTTTCTTTAAACTCAGGACTTTCATTTTCAAAAATTTTCACTTGTTTTGGCTTTTCTTTATTACCCCTAACAATTCCAAGTCGTTTAAGTCTAAATAACTCTTTATGCCATTCAGTTTTTTCTTCATTCTCTCGACAGTGGATACAAGTCATTTTTGTTTTATTCAAAAACTTGTATAAAACAGTTGTACTCGTATTTCCACATTCACAAATAAATTCAACTTTATATTTACTTGTTTTCCTCTTTCCTGTTATTGGAACACCATCTACAAATAAAGTTGGATTCTCTTTATCGGCTGATGAATATTTGTGTTTGTATGGTTTTATTTCACAACATTCATATTGAATATTGTTACCATTTTCATCAATAATTCTAAGAACTCTTTTTTCTAATCCTTCCAACATTTTGTGATATTATTTATATAAATAAATATCACAAAACATCAAAAGTTGCACCACTTATCGGGCATTCGTGGAGATTTTTTCTTCGTCTTTATCGGTCAGAATACTTTCTCTAGTCGTTGAACCTTCATCTTATTTCTAAGACGCTTGGCTGCGCTTATTTCGGTTATCCAATTCTTAGGCTTTTTACCATCCCGTAGTAATTAAGCTACGTGCTACCATATATGTCACCATTATGTGCGGTACCTAAGACTCTCTTTTCGGATTATCACCGTGGATTTTTCCGCAATTAACCCGATTTTAATTTTTCACTTACTTAAGCAGCAAGCGCGGAGGCAGTACATTGTTTACCACCGAGGTCAAATACAGCAACATTCATATCCTTGCTCTCCTTATCCAGTCCGTAAGCCAAAGCCGCAGCAGTTGGCTCATTGACAACACGCAGCACGTTGAGACCCGCAATCTCACCAGCCTCCTTGGTTGCCTGACGCTGGCTGTCGTTGAAGTAGGCAGGAACCGTGATAACAGCATCCTTTACCTCCTCACCAAGATAGTCTTCAGCCGTTTTCTTCATTTTCTGAAGAACGATTGCCGAAATTTCCTGGGGCAGGTACTGGCGACCGTTGATATCCACGCAAGGCGAATTGTTGGCGCCTTTAACAACCTTATAAGACATGTTCTTGACATCATTCGCAACCTTGTCATAGGTTTCACCTATAAAACGCTTGATGCTGTATACCGTGTTCTGTGGATTGGTCACCTGCTGGCGTTTCGCAGGGTCGCCGACCTTTCTCTCACCATCGGCTGTAAAACCCACAACCGACGGGGTGGTTCTGCGTCCTTCACTATTGGTTACAACAATGGGTTCATTACCCTCAATTACCGCTACGCACGAAAACGTAGTGCCAAGGTCTATTCCAATTACTTTACTCATAATTAGTTATGTATTAAATTTATTATTTTTTCTTTTAATATTTTTTCGTCTAAAATTAGTTCATGAAAACAATTGTGTGGTATTTTCTTTAATTCATATGTAAAATATAGAATTCTTATACCATTAGAAATGCACTCATTATATTTATCTACGTCATTTTGTATTCTTTTTTTAAGTTTGTTTGTATTATCATTCTCATATCTTGTTAAATAATAGTGCTGACTTCCTTGATGTTCTATACACAAATTATATTTTGGTATTAAAAAATCTAATGATTTGTTGTTAGTGAGCCATTCACTTCTATATTGTCTTATTATATCTTCTTCATGAAATATTGTCTTTAAAAAGTTATACAATCTATCTTCATATACAAAATTCTCTGATTTACAGATTGGGCACCCTCTTCCGTGCAAATGATTTTGCGGCGTACATAAAAAATACCCATGTTTTCTACATCCAATCTCTACTTTTGTTGCATTATTTATATATTCTACTCTATCATAATCATACAAATCATGGAAAATTTCGTTTGCCTTTTGTATAAATTTCTCTTTACCTAACCTACATTTATTCGCATTTCTTTCAAGATTACATTTGGAGCATCCTGTTTTTGCGCTTAATAAATCAGTAGCAGTTTTTACAAACTCTCCGTGTTTTTTACATATTAAAGTTATTTTACTATGTATGTTAACGTATTCAACTTTCGAATAATCATATTGGTCGCCATATATTTCTTTTAATTTATTAATGAACTCTTCTTGTGTATATTTTTTACCCCTAGGTCTAACGTTAAACTCATCATGTTTCTTATTTTTATATAACCCGCATTTTGGACATCCTTGGCCTCTTAAATGTTGTTTCGGTACCTGCCAGAATTCACCATGTTCTGGACATATTATACAAACTTTAGTAAGATTGTTTACGTATTCTACTTTTGAATAGTCATACTTATCACCATGAATTTGTTTTGCTTCGTTAATAAATTGTTCTGTAGTTTTTTTCTTTGTACTCATAATAATTTAATCCTTTTACTATAAATAGTACCAAGAACTAAAAAATTAGGTACAAACACTACTTTTTATTATCTTTTACATTACTTTACTCATGATTTATTTAATGTTTATTTAATTAATATTATTTCCGACATTATATTATGCATAAACCATACCAAACCATATTTACTGACAATTTGGCAGATTATTTATGACATAACTGGTAAAAACTGACAAATGTCACATCAACAAATACACCATTAATTAAACTGGTTTTGCTCGCAATTCATAGTATTCTCCAGTAGGCTCGATTTTATGACCGTAAGGTATGCTGTAATGGTTTCTTGACAATGTACCGTCCGTTTTAAACCTTCTGGTCTCATATACAACCATGACCTGGTTGTACATCTCAAGCATATGTGAACTAACACTGGCACTGCTGATTACATATCTTTTCCCATCAGTTGTATCCCGAACAACATCACCGACTTTATATTCACCAAACTGGGCTATCATCTCCCTTTCAATTCCCTTCATCTCTTTTTGTATGGCTAACAATTTGCCTTTTTTGTCACACCATTCATCAGTAAGTTTCCCAGTTAATTCTTTATCTATCTCCTGTACCATATGTTCACAGTTGTTTGATTATTTTGTAGTATACGCCGTCCTCGTCTTTAAAACACTGCAATCTGCTTATACGTCCTACTTTCTTCGACCACACAGACACAATTATACTAAAGTCACATGGCTCACCTGTTCTTCTGTCAATCGGTATTTCGATAACCTTTCCCTTAAGCCACTGTATGGGAGAATCAGATTTCACTTGACACCAGTTGGTTGGCAGTGCAACCTTCACTTTCATGCCAACGTAGGCGTCTGTTATTGGTTTGTTGTTTCGCATAGTTTTTTTTTTTAATTGAAAATTGACATATAAGAGTTGAAGAATTTGCCGACCTGTTCAACTGGCTTCATTTCAGCCCCAATCATCCAGCCCTCAAGCCAGATGGCCCCCAATTCAATAGCCAAAGCATTCTTGATTCCACCCTGCTTCATGACACCATACTCTACAGCCCTATCGATGATATTGCGGACACGTCCATTGTCGATACCAATGAATTCGCCATTTTGGTCATAAATGGCGATGCTGTTGTGATTAACTTGGTTTTCCATTTATTATGCTATATTTTTTTACGAATAAATACTCATTTTCCCCTCACTCCAAGCTTTCCAATACTGCAGGTGGTAATCATCTATACTGTTGATGAACTCATCAAGGTATTTGTAATACTTTGGATGTGTGGTAAATCGCAATTCCTTTAATATGTATTCTCTTAATTCTTTGTCCATAATCACACATATAACCAAAATATACATATTTTTTCCTTAATTCGACAAAAATTATTTTCTTTCAAAATTTTTTGATTATGTAACTATTTATTTGTAATTAAAACAAATGAGACTATATGTGTGGATGCAAGTCAAACAACGATGCCAGAAACGGGGTCAAAAAGCAACCCAGGGGTGCGTACAAACATGTGTACAAGCACACAATAACAGCCAAGGCAAGAAAAATAACATATAATGTGGAAAATTATTAAAAATATTTTAAAAAATTAGTATTTTTTAATATTACATACTATTTATATATGTATGAAATCAAAAGAAGTATTAAACATATTAAAAATAACACGTCCAACCCTG
>Ga0256405_10000548_pt1 | contig 123383 bp, 86 predicted proteins | sample RumenRJG_02DNA_FD_189096 | JGI IMG/M metagenome (GOLD analysis project Ga0256405, IMG submission 189096) | Bovine rumen microbial communities from Lethbridge, Alberta, Canada - RJG_02 | ecosystem: Host-associated > Mammals > Digestive system > Stomach > Rumen | place: Canada: Alberta... | reverse complement strand
TCCTTGAAGTCCTGCTCGCGTGCGTTCTGCATCTCGACGAGGAAGCGCCTTCCGTCGGCGGTGCGGCAGAGGACGTCGAGGAGGGCGCGCTTGTCCTTTTCGGATTGGACGGGTACCTCGTTGGGGAGGTATTCGATTTCGGCGATATCCTCGCCGAGGATGTCGTCCAGGAGCATGATGAGGAGATCCTTGTGGTTCCCGAAGACATACTTGAAAGCCCAGTCGCAGGTGATGTCCATACAGGGGGCGTTGAGGATCCGGTCGACGAGTGCTTCTTTCTCCCGCCGTGACAGCCCCTTACCAATGGCGGAGGCATCGATGATGGCCTCGTAGGCTGGGTTGAGAACTTCTTTGTGCGTATTCATCATAGGTTTTTTGTTTTAGGGTGGCAAGATCGGAAGGATTATCCGCATTCAAAAATAATACGCGTTTACTTTCGAAACCGGCCTCTGGCGATGCTGCAGGGGCGGTTCTGTGAGGCGGGTGTGGGAAATATTGCAGCATATCCGGTCGCTTGAAGACTTCCGGGAAGGCGAGATTCCCGTAGTCCGGCAAGTGGAACCGCCTGAAAAATGCGTCCAATAGGGTGGGCTGGCCCGCCTGTCAGACAGTGGTCATAAAGAGGAACAAGAAATAAACGTTTATTTTGAAGTATTCCAAATACGACACGTGAATTGCCGAGGTGGCGGATGTCCATGTGTAACGGGTGGAAGGCGGTGGGCTTCGTGATCCCGACATGGCTAATAGACTGATCCCGCTTGCGTCCTGTTGCCCGATCTGTCCTGCTATGCCACGAAATGAAAAACCGGGCCGGATTATTCATTTCATGGCGCGATTTCCCGGGAATTTGCCCAAAACACGGCCACGAAATGAGCTGGATTCTACTCTGAAGTGCAACGCTTTGAAGCGTGACAGTATAACTTTACTGCCATAACCAGAAAAGCAACAGAGGATGGGATACAAGCATTTGACAAGGGAGCAGCGATATACGATAGAAGCATTGCTGCAGACCCAGATGAGTTTGAGGGAGATCGGAGAAGTGATCGGAGTCAGTACAGGCACGGTGAGCCGTGAGATTCGCAGGAACTGCGATATGCGAGGCTTCCATCGGTACCGATGGCAACTGGCCCAAAAGAAGTACGAAAGGAGAATGAAGACCAGGCGACGCTACCTGAAGTTCACCGATGAGATGAAGCGGACCGTCAGGCGGTTCATCATCTACGGCCAGTACAGTCCGGAGCAGATCTGCGGTCGGTTCCGGTTGAAGGGGGAAGAGATGGTATGCGCAGAGACCATCTACCGTTGGATCTGGCAGGAGAAGCGCCGGGGCAACGACGAGATGGCCCGCAACCTCAGGCATGGCGGGCGACGTAAACGAAGACGTGACAGCCTGTACAGATCCAGAGGGGTCATCCAGGACCGAGTTGACATATCGCTGAGGCCTTCGGTTGTAGATGAGAAGAAGCGTTTTGGAGACTTTGAAATAGACACTATGATTGGCAGGAACCACAAGGGTGCCATCATGACGACGAACGACCGGTGCACGCATTTGGTGCTGATCCGCAGGCTTGCTGGGAAAGAAGCCACCCCGCTGGCCAGCACGGCAATCGAGGCGCTGCTACCTTATAAGGACAAGATACATACGATAACGGCTGACAACGGAAAGGAATTCGCCCGCCATAAGGAGATCGCGAAGGGACTCGATGCCGAGTTCTACTTCGCACGTCCATACCACTCCTGGGAGCGTGGCGCAAACGAAAACACAAACGGGCTGATACGCCAATACATCCCGAAAGGTACGGACTTCAGCGAGCTGACCGATGAGATGCTTGCCGAGATAGAATGGAAACTGAACCACAGGCCCCGTAAGTCGCTAGGTTACAGGACACCGTTGAAATATTGCATACAATTATTTAATTTTGACTTTTGAAGTGTGTTGTACTTCTAATTAGAATTCACTATATTCTATAAATAAATGACTGTCAAATATTTGCATCTCACGTCGGTTTTCTCCATTGCAGTTGTTCTCCTGCTGCTCTTGTTCCAGGAGGTCTCTTTTGCCGCGTCTTTTTCCCTGGTTGCTCCGGAGAAAAAGGTGCGGGTCGTCGTTGCCAAGGGGGAGCCGGAATATGTCGTCCTGGCCGCCCGGGACCTGATCTCCGACGTGCGGCGGATTACGGGAGTGGAACTATCTCTGGTTCAAGGGAAAAAGCCTCGGAAAGGCGATGTCCTTGTCTGCACCCGGTCCGACGAGAGCCGTTGGGAGGCCTACGAGGTCTCGGTTTCTGACGGAGTCCTTCTGATCTCGGGATCCAATCCGCGGGGGACGATGTTCGCGGTTTATGATTTCATCGAGCGCTACCTCGGGGTGGACCCTCTTTCGTTCTGGAATGATGCCGCCTATCCCTCGACCGACCGGCTCGAGTGGGAAGATGTCCGAATCGTCCAGGGGCCGCCGGATTTCAAATTCCGGGGATGGTTTATCAACGACGAGGATTTCCTGACCGGGTGGAAGGATTCGGGGGCCCTTCGCTGCATCGACTATACCTTTTTCAACCATGTCATCGCTCCCGAGGTGATGGAGCATTTCGCGGAGGCCGTTGTCCGCTGCCGGTATAACCTCATCATCCCGTCCAGCTTCATCTGGATCGCCAATCCTGCGGAAGAGGAACTGGTCCGGATCTGTTCCCGGCGGGGGCTTTTCCTGACCATGCATCACCAGGAGCCTCTCGGCCTGAGCGGCCGCATCTTCGAGCAGTACTGGAAGGAGAAGGGGCAGCCGACCCCTTATTCTTTCGTGAGTAGCCGGGAAAAGGTCGAGGCGATGTGGCGGGAGTCCGTCGAGGGATGGAAAAAGTACCCGGACGTAATCTGGACAATCGGTCTTCGCGGAGTAGGGGACCGGGCGATGTGGGCGACGGACAAGAGTGCCCCCACATCGATGGAAGAGCGGGGAAGGATCATTTCCGAGGCGATGGCCCGCCAGGTGGAAATCCTGGACGAGGCGCTCGTGCCGAAGGAGAACCGCCTGTATGAGACGACACTTTGGCTGGAAGGGGCAGAGCTCAACGTTCGGGGGCTTCTGAAGTTCCCGGAAGGGACGATCATCCACTTCGCGGACAACGGACCCGGATGGCGATGGGCCCGGGATTTCCGGGAGACACCGCGCCAAACGGACCTCAAGTACGGCGTTTATTACCATTCCGCCCTCTTCTATGATGGTCCCCATATGGTGCCGCTTGTTCCCGTGGACAAGATGTACGGGATGATGAGGGAGGCCCATGATGGCGGCGCCTCGGAGAGCGTATTCCTGAACGTCGGCAATGTCCGGGAAATCTGCTATAACATCGCGGCCGGGTCCCGGATGCTATGGGACATGGACTCGTTCAATCCGGCCGACTGGCAGGCCGACTGGGTGTCCCGGCATTACCCGGGCCACGGGGAGGGGCTCCAGAATGCCTACAAACTGTATTTCAATGCCCTGGAGCGGCATCCCGTCTCTGACCTGCCTTACTTTCTCGACGGTTATCTTTTCGGAATCTGCCTCGGGAAACTCTCCGACATGGCCCGCATGATGAAGGAAGGGCCTGACCTTCCTTCCGAGCCGTTCCATGCCTTGCTGCCGGCCTGCGCCCCCGACAGTACCCGTTTCGCCAGCAAATCCGGGGCCCGGTTCCCGAGCACCCTCGACCTGTACCGCCGGCTCGTAGCCCAGAGAGCCTCCTACGAGATGGCCATGACTCTGGCGCGGAAAGAATATGCTGCTCTTCCTGAGAGCGAGCAGCCTTTCGCTTATGCGTCAATCGTCTATCCTTCCGTGCTGATGAACGAGCTGACCTCCCTTGCGGCAGAACTGACCCTGGCTGAATGGGCTGTGGCCCAGGATATCGCCCGGAGCGGCCCTTCGGCCGGCTCTTCACCTGTCAGGATCCATATCGCCGAGGCCCGTCGGCACTTAGGCGCCATCATGGCCGAACGGGCCGTCTACGCCAGCGGGAAATGGAGCGGCTGGTTCACGTATAACCGCTTCAAATTCGAGAAGATTGACAAGGCCCTCCAGGATCTGGAAAACCGCCTTGATTTGTAACTGTTTATCGCTGAGTATGTTACCGTTTTTCTCCTCCGCAATCTGCAGAGGAGGAAATCGATAACTTTCATTCTGTCAGGAACTTCCGTTTTTCGTTTGCTGTGTCCCTTTTCAGAGGCATGCGAAGAAACTTGGCGACTTGTTCCGGTAGGGCGCAAGTACTTCTAAGAAGAAGCGGGAATAACACTTGCTTTTCGTTCTCCGGGAGGGCGAAGAAATCGCTACATTTTTTCATTTCGTGGCAAGGAGGGCAGAACCAGAAGAGCGGGGCCAGTCGGCTCTGCACCCTTTCTGCAGATCCAGGGTGGTCTGGGGGCTTTCTCCCGTTAGAGAACTTACGGGCCGAGCGGGCTGAAAACAGAAAAGCCAGGACAAAAAACAGAAAAGCTGGCGGAATCCGTCAGCTTTTCTTGATTGGTTCGGTTCAGGTTTCTTATACCTTGATTTCAACCTCGACACCGGAAGGAAGTTCGAGCTTCATGAGCGCATCGACAGTCTTCGCATTGGAGTCGTCGATGTCCAGCAGGCGGCAGTAAGAGTTGAGCTCGAACTGTTCGCGGGACTTCTTGTTCACGAAGGTGGAACGGTTGACAGTGAAAATCTTCTTGTCGGTTGGAAGTGGAATCGGTCCACAAACCTTTGCGCCGGTAGCAGTCACTGTATCAGCGATCTTCTTTGCTGACTTGTCAAGCAGCATGTGATCGAATGATTTGAGTTTGATTCTAATTTTCTGACTCATATCTAATTACAGATTTATACAAAATTACATCTCGTCATCCGCGATCGGGCGGTAGCCGCTCTTTTCAATGATGTCCTTGGCCAGGTTGGGAGCAACCTCGCTGTAATGGTCGAAACTCATCGTACTCGTGGCACGTCCCGACGAAAGGGTGCGGAGAACTGTAACATAACCGAATTGCTCAGAGAGCGGGACAAACGCCTTGATGATCCGGGCGCCGTTGGCCGTGGAATCCATCGCATTGATCTGGCCACGGCGACGGTTCAGGTCACCGACAATGTCGCCCATGTACTCTTCCGGAGTGACCACCTCGAGATTCATGATCGGCTCAAGGAGAACCGGCTTCGCCTTCGGGCAGGCATGACGGAAGGCCATGCGGGCCGCGATTTCGAAGGAAAGCTGGTCAGAGTCAACCGGATGGAACGAACCGTCCAGGAGGGTGACCTTCAGCGAAGGAACCTCATATCCGGCCAGGCAGCCATTGGCCATGGCGGCCTCGAAACCTTTCTGGACAGACGGAACATATTCCTTGGGAACATTGCCTCCCTTGACCTGGTTGTCGAACTGAAGGCCGGTGACACCCGGGTCTGCGGGGCCGATTTCGACGATGATGTCCGCGAACTTGCCCCGGCCGCCGGTCTGCTTCTTGAACACTTCGCGGTGCTGCACGGTGGCCGTGACGGCCTCCTTGTAGTTGACCTGGGGAGCACCCTGGTTGATCTCGACGCCGAACTCCCTGCGGAGACGGTCGACGATGATATCCAGATGCAACTCGCCCATACCGCTGATGATCGTCTGACCGGTTTCATGGTCGGACTTGACCGTGAAGGTAGGATCCTCCTCGGCCAGTTTGGCCAGCGCGACACCCAGTTTGTCCAAATCGCCCTGCGTCTTGGGTTCGACAGCGATTCCGATAACCGGATCCGGGAAAATCATGGATTCGAGGGTGACCGGATGTCCCTCGTCACAGACGGTGTCACCCGTCCGGAGGTCTTTGAAACCGACGGCTGCGCAGATGTCTCCCGCCTCCACGAAATCAATGGGATTCTGGTGGTTGGAGTGCATCTGGTACAGGCGGGCGATCCGCTCTTTCTTGCCGGTGCGGGTATTGTACACGTACGAGCCCGCATCCACACGGCCGGAATATGCCCTCATGAAAGCAAGGCGGCCCACATACGGGTCGGTCGCGATCTTGAAGACCAGCCCGCAGAAAGGTTCGTCGGCATTCGGCGAGCGCAGCACCTCGTCGCCGGTCCGGGGATTGGTCCCATGGACGGCACCCTTGTCCAGCGGAGAAGGCAGGTAGCGCATCACCGCATCCAGCAGGAACTGGACGCCTTTGTTCTTGAACGAGGAGCCGCAGGTGGCCGGGACGATCTGCATGGAGATCGTACCCTTGCGCAGGGCGGCAATGATTTCCTCCTCACTCACGGAATCGGGGTCCTCGAAGTACTTCTCCATCAGGGCTTCGTCGCATTCGGCGGCAGCTTCCACGAGCTTTTCGCGCCATTGCTCCACCTCTGCGGCCATGTCCGCGGGGACTTCCTTGACCTCATAATTGACGAGTTCCTCACCGGAATCATAATAAATCGCCTTCCTGGAAATCAGGTCGACAATGCCCTGGAACTTGTCCTCCGCCCCGATCGGGAGCACGAGGGGGACAGCATGGGCACCGAGCTTCGTGTGGATCTCTTCGACACAAGCGAGGAAATCCGCACCGACACGGTCCATTTTGTTCACATAGGCAATCTTCGGTACACCGTACTTGTCAGCCTGGCGCCAGACGGTTTCAGACTGCGGCTGCACGCGCCCTACTGCGCAGAAAGTGGCGATCGTCCCGTCCAGAACGCGGAGGGAACGCTCTACCTCGACCGTGAAGTCCACATGCCCGGGCGTGTCGATCAGGTTGATCTGATAGACGTCCGCCATAATGCCAGAACGCGGTGGTCGCAGCGGAAGTGATGGTGATACCTCTCTCCTGCTCCTGGACCATCCAGTCCATGGTGGCGGCACCCTCGTGCACTTCACCGATCCGGTGCGTCTTTCCCGTATAATACAGGATCCGCTCGGACGTAGTCGTCTTTCCGGCATCGATGTGGGCCATGATACCGATATTCCTGGTGAAGCTAAGGTCTCTCTTTGCCATTCGACATCAGATTAGAAACGGAAGTGGGCGAAGGCCTTGTTGGCCTCTGCCATCTTGTGCATATCCTCTTTTCTCTTGTATGCACCACCTTCGTTGTTGTACGCGGCTATAATCTCGGCACAAAGTTTTTCTGCCATAGAGTGGCCGGAACGCTTGCGGGCGTAGAGTATCATATTCTTCATAGAAACTGAAATCTTCCGCTCCGGTCTCAACTCTGTAGGCACCTGGAAGTTGGCTCCACCGACACGGCGCGACTTGACCTCAACCTGAGGGGTCACGTTTTCGAGAGCCTTCCTCCAAATATCCAGAGGAGCCTTGTCAGAATCCTTCATCTTCTCGCCTACCATGTCAATGGCATCGTAAAAAATAGAATACGCGATACTCTTCTTCCCCTGCAACATAAGATTGTTCACGAAACGGGTAACTTGCGCGTCGTGATACTTCGGATCAGGAAGTAGAATCCTCTTCTTAGGCTTCGCTTTTCTCATTGTTTGGAAAAATTAAGGTGAAAAATACGTGAATTACTTCTTAGATTTCTTCGGCCGTTTGGCACCGTAGAGAGAACGGGACTGGGTCCTGCCTTCTACGCCAGCGGTATCCAAAGCTCCTCTAAGGATGTGGTAACGTACACCCGGAAGGTCCTTCACACGGCCTCCGCGAACCAGCACGATGCTGTGCTCCTGAAGGTTGTGACCCTCGCCCGGGATGTAGGCGTTGACCTCTTTGGAGTTGGTGAGACGTACACGGGCCACCTTACGCATCGCAGAGTTAGGTTTCTTCGGCGTGGTAGTGTACACACGTACGCAAACACCCCTCTTCTGAGGGCACGCATCCAGCGCGCGAGACTTGCTCTTTACTTCAAGTCTTTCGCGTCCTTTGCGGACTAATTGTTGAATTGTTGGCATAAATGATTGTTAATAAATAATTTATGTTTTCTCCCCATTTTTTAGGGGCTGCAAATATACACATAAAATCTGTAATTCACAAAGTTTTCAACAACCCTGCGCACACTTAAACGTTTAATATGGAAGAATTTGCCCGACCCGGAACGATTCTCCCCGAAAACCCTGCGAAATCAAAACAAGTTTATTAACTTTGAATACTTTATCCCCATGAATATGATCAGACACACACTGATATCCCTTATCCTCGGCACCGCCTGTGCCGCCCTTTCCGGTGCGAATCCGCCGCAAAACAACTGCGTCACCCCCAATTATGCCCTCGCAGAACGGTTTTCCGCCAAAAAGGTGAACCAGATGGTCTTTTCCACCCAGATCCGCCCGAACTGGTTCCGGGACTCGGACCGCTTCTGGTATGAATGGAAAACCTCCGACGGCTCGCGCTGGTGGGTCGTAGACCCGGTCAAGGGCACGAAGAAGGAGGTCTTCGACCTGGACCGCCTTGCCATGGAACTGACAACCATCATCAAGGATCCTTTCGATGCCAAACACATCCCGTTCCAGAACCTTAAACTCAAGGATGACAAGGTTTTCACCTTCCAGATTACCAGCACCCAGGACCGGGTGGAGAAACCGGATACCACCGCGAATAAGAAGAACGCCAAACCGGTGAAAAAAGGCAAGCAGATCTTCTACTTCGAATATGATTTCGCCTCCGGAAAGCTCACGGACGTGACCGAACGCGAACAGGACAAAAAGCAAATCTATCCCGGATGGGCTTCCGTTTCCCCGGACGGAACCCTCGGCGTGTATGTCCGGAACGCAAATCTGTTCTACATGGATTCCACCTCGCTGCGCAAGGCGGCAGCCGACGAAAAAGATTCCACGATTGTCGAACACCGGCTTACCACAGACGGGACCCGCGAATTCAGCTGGGGCTCGGATAATTACATGGGAAACACCGTGAAGGACACCTCCCGGCGCATCAACGCCCGGATTGTCTGGTCCCCGGATTCCCGGAAATTCGCCACGATCCGCTGGGACATGCGGCCCCTGAAGGAATTCTGGGTCATCAATTCCATCGCCCAGCCCCGGCCTACGCTGGAAACCTACAAATACCAGATGCCCGGAGAACCCGGCCCGAAAGGCTCCCTGTACATCTTCGATATGGAAAAAGCCGCGCGCAGTGATACGGCCGGTATGCGCCGCTTCATCCGCACGGCGGCCTTCAAGGACCAGGATCTCGAAATCCCGGAGGCCGAAATCAAAGCCGCCGACCTGTACAAAAAATACTACCCCCACACCTGGAAAGGGGATGACGATGGCTTCTACCTGGTCCGGACCAGCCGGGACCTCAAGCGGGTCGACCTCTGCCGCGTCCCGGTCGCGGGCGACTCCGCCCAGGTGGTCGTTGAAGAACGGCTCAACACCTATGTGGAAACCCGTCCGATCCGGCTGATCCGCGGCGGGAAGCAATTCCTCCAGTGGTCCGAACGCAACGGCTGGGCCAATATCTACCTGTACAACGCGGACGGGACCCTCGTGAAGAACCTGACCGAAGGCGCTTTCCACATCCAGGACGTCCTGGCGGTCAATGAAACGGAGGGCTATTTCCTCGTCAGCGCATGCGGTGTTGAAAAAGGCGAGAACCCGTACCAAATGCACACCTACCGGGTCCCGCTCGCCGGTGGTGCGCTCCAACTGCTGGACGTTCCCGACATGGACGTCCTGTCCAGAGCCAGCGACGACGGTAAGTTCTTCGTAGCCAATTGTTCGCGCGTGGACTACAAGCCGTTCGTCAGCCTGTACAATGCGTCCACGGGCAAGAAAATCATGGACCTGGAAGAAGCGGACTTCTCGCTCCTCTTCGACGCCGGTTACAAGTTCCCCGAACGGTTCAAGGTCAAGGCGGCGGACGGGATCACCGACCTGTACGGAGCGATGTACAAGCCGTTTGATTTCGATTCGACAAAGGTCTATCCGATCTGCGACTATGTCTATCCGGGGCCGCAGGTCGAGGCGAACAACATCTCTTGGAGCAAAGGCTTCACCCGCACGGACCGGCTCGCCCAGCTGGGCTTTATCGTCATTACGGTAGGCAACCGCGGCGGCCATCCCAACCGCTCGAAATGGTATCACAACTACGGATACGGCAACCTGCGTGACTACGGCCTGGAAGACCAGAAATACGCCATCCAGCAGCTGGCGGCGCGGCATCCGTTCATCGACGGGGAACGGGTCGGCATCCACGGCCATTCCGGCGGCGGATTCATGTCGACGGCGGCGATCCTCAAGTATCCGGACTTCTTCAAGGTCGCGGTTTCCTGCGCCGGCAACCATGACAACAGCATCTACAACCGCTGGTGGAGCGAACAGCACCACGGCATCCTGGAAAAAATCGACAAGGGAGACACCACGTTCGTCTACCACATCGACACCAACCAGGAGCTGGCCAAAAACCTCAAAGGCCACCTGATGCTGGTCCACGGAGACATCGACAACAACGTGCATCCGGCCAATACGATCCGGGTCGTCAACGCCTTGATCCGGGCCAACAAGCGGTTCGACATGCTGCTCCTCCCGGGCCAGCGCCACGGATTCGGCGACATGAACGAATACTTCTTCTGGCGCATGGCCGATTACTACTGTGAATGGCTGCTGGGCGCCAGCAAGCGGCCGGAAGTGGATATGACGGAACTCAACAACGACTGACCATGAGAAAGAGAAAACTCCTGATCCTGAGCGGAATCCTGCTGCTGGCGGCCATGGTGGCCGGCTGCCGGCAGGACCAGCGGATCAAAAGCCGGACCCTCGAAAAAACCTTCTCTGAAACGGAGCCCTTCCCTATTTCCGTCAAAATCAGCCTGGACTGCCCGAGCGGCGGTGCCTCCGATGCCGCCCTCAGCAACATGAAGGACCTGATCCTGACTGCAGCTCTCGGGGCGGAATATGTCGGGATGGACGCGGAAACTGCTGTCAATAACTATATTACACAGTTTGTCGAGGCGGCGCGGAAGGACGTGCCCGAAGTCCCCGCAGAAGAGGGGATCGGCGTGGAAGAGGTCCTGACCGGATGCTTTGACAGCAGCTACAAAGACATCGTGACTTATGTGGTCACGGATTATATGTTCGAGGGGGGAGCACACGGGATGACCGGCATTTCCGCCCTGAATTTCAACATGAAAACCGGAGAAGCCGTCTCCGAGAACGACCTGTTTGCGCCGGGTTATCCGGAGACGCTCTCCGCCTGCCTGACCGCACACCTGCGGGAGGCCCTCGGGGACGAGGACGCCTATGCCGCGCTCTTCGTCAAGGACATTGCTCCCAACAGCAACTTCAAGGTGTCCGAAGACGGCATCACGTACGTATACAACGCCTACGAGATCGGCCCCTATTACCTCGGGGCCATCGAAGTGACGGTTCCCTGGGCGGAACTGGAATCGATCCTGAAACCCTAATCCCTCCACGCCATGAAAGCCGACCTGTCCTGGATTATCACCCGAATCAATGGGAAAATCGCATCGGTTTCCCTTGACTATCATGCTGTTTCCCGCCTGATGGCCAGGATTGCCGACCTGCCGGCAGACGCTGTCGGCGACATTTCCTGCACGAGGGCCGGGACAGAGGAACTCTTCCGCCTGTCGGATTCGCTGGGCTGGGAGGACTTGTTCCTGCTGGGAACCCCGTTCCAGAAAAGCGTGTGGAAACAGCTCTTCGACCTGACCCATTCGCCGGAGGGGCCGCTGCCCGCCCGCCTGTGCAGTTACAGCGATTTCGCCGAGAGCATGGGCAAGGGTCCCGGCGTCCGCGCGGTCGCCCATGCGGTCGGTCTCAATCCGGTTCCGGTCATCATTCCCTGCCACCTGGTCATCCCCAAGGAATCCATCGACCGGCTGCATGAACTCGAAAACGAAAACGGCCTTTTCAAGTGGAAAGCTCTGTACATCGTCGACCAGCGGATCCATTACGGGGACTATGCGCTGGGGGCGGCCCTGAAAAGAGAACTGATACAAATCCACATGACCCGATAAACATGATTTCCTTCGAATGTGATTATACCCAGGGCGCGCACCCGCAGATCATGCAGAAGCTCCTGGAAACCAACCTGGAACAGACCCCGGGCTATGGGATGGATCCCTATTGCGAACAGGCCAGGCAGAAGATCCGCGCCGCATGCGGATTTCCGGATGCGGATGTTTTCTTCCTCCTGGGCGGCACCCAGGCCAATGCGACGGTCATTTCCGCCATGCTGCAGGGCTGGCAGGGTGTCCTGGCCGCCGCGACCGGACACATTGCCGTGCATGAAGCCGGCGCCGTGGAATTCACCGGGCACAAAGTCCTGACCCTGCCCGGGCACGGCGGACTGATGGACGCCGGCGAACTGGAAGACTGGCTCAAAGCCTTCTACGCCGATGGGGCGCACGAGCACATGGTCTTTCCGGGCATGGTGTACCTCTCCTTCCCTTCGGAATACGGCACCCTCTATACCCAGGCGCAATTGACGGCCATCCGGGAGGTCTGCCTCCGTTACCGCCTGCCGCTCTTTATCGACGGCGCCCGGCTCGGATATGGGCTCATGAGCCCCGGGAACGACATTTCCCTGCATGAACTCGCGTCCCTGTGCGACGTCTTTTACATCGGCGGGACGAAAGTCGGCGCGCTGATGGGGGAAGCGGTCGTCTTCCCGCAAGGCAATGCCCCGGCGCATTTCTTCACAACCATCAAACAGCACGGCGCCCTGCTGGCGAAAGGCCGCCTGCTGGGCATCCAGTTCGACACGCTGTTTACGGACGGCCTGTATTTCGAAATCAGCCGCCATGCCGTCGAAATGGCCATGCGCCTGCGGGCCGCCTTCCTGGAAAAGGGATATTCCCTCTTCATCGATTCGCCTACCAACCAGCAATTCTTCGTCCTCGACCAAGCGCAGATGGACCGGATTTCCGCAGCCGGATTCCGGTTCGAGATCTGGGAGCCGCTGCCCGGGAACCCCGGCCATTTCGCCGTCCGCTTCGCCACTTCCTGGGCTACGACCAAGAAACAAGTCGATGCCCTGGCCGCCGTTTTATAAGAGCAGATCCCTTGTCGCCATGTCAGTAACTATGCAAAAAATCTTTCTGATTCCCGTCTTTGTGCTGATTTCTTCCTCCTTGTCTTGCCAGAAGCCTGCCGAAACGTCGGATGATGGACAGGAGCCACCGGCATCCCAGACGATGGATCCGGGTCAGAACAAGAGTTCGGCTTCAATGAAAGAGATTCAAATCACGCCTGTCGAGCATTTCAGCGAGCCCGAAGGGGGGCTGAACTCCCATGCCGGCATGATCGCCCGCTCCCATTTTTCCTTTTTAAGGGATACATATGTTATTCTGGATGAGGAACATATAGGAACACTTCCTGTCTATCCCCGCTTTACCAAAACTCCCAGTGGGGACTTCCTGATGTTCTATCACCAGGGGAATTCTTTCACGATGGCCGGAAACGAATGCTTTTATCTTCGAAGCCCCGATGCCATCCATTGGACCTATGAAAAGAAGCTGTTCGTGGCGAACCACGTTACCGATCAGTTCGGGACCGGCAACATCCGGATGTTTGCGGGCGCTTTCCCGGTCACTCTTCCGGGAGGCGATGTCCTCGTGATTGCGTCAACCCGGATGTGCAATAACTATCACAATACCCATAATGACAACGGTTTCGCAATCCGCCGCAGTTCGGACAGCGGCCGCACATGGATCATGGACGGGTTCATCAACGTCGGGACCAATTGGGAACCGATGGTCGTCGTCCTTCCCTCCGGAAAGATCCAGGTGTATTTTACCGACGGTAATCATTTGAATCCGGATGTTCTCTCCGGTGTCACAAATGGTTCCGGAACGGCCATGATCGAATCCGTGGACAACGGCAAGACATGGACTCCGCCCGGCCAGGAGCATCACCATGTCATCCGCACGGCACGGGTGGCCAACGAAGCCGGTACGCTCTATACGGACCAGATGCCGGCCGTCGTGAAACTGAACGGAACGAGCCGGATGATGGCCGCACTCGAGAGCAACCGCTCTCAGACATCCACTGCCGACTACTGGATTTCTTTTGCCTATTCGGATGACAAGGGTGAATGGGGAGAACCGGATGGACGGGGGGAATGTCCCAAAGACAGGAACAATTACGTTTTCCACGGTGCAGCGCCTTATCTCTCTACCTTCCCTTCTGGCGAAACTCTCCTGACCTACAATGATAAAGGGAACTTCCTGATGTCCATCGGGGATGAGAAAGGGAAAGGTTTTCCAGAAGGGCAGCAGGTCTTTGCCGGACTATCCGACAAACGCTCTGGCAAGGGGTATTGGGGATCAACCTACCGAATGGATGCCCATCGGGTTATTGCTTCTGTCGGAGGATCCAACCGAATCATCCAGGTCGGTCAGTATTACCTGAATCATGCGATCCGGGCTTCCCGGATAAGACCAGTCATCGACGGCCTTTCCAAAGAGTGGAACTCCAATCATGAAGCCCTTTTGCTGACCGCCGGCGGAGTCGAGAGTTGCTCAAAGGCGAGTCTCCGTGCTTCTTCCGATGCCGATTCCGTATACTTTGTCGTGGAAAGGGCAGACAAGATCCTTGCGAATAACAAGTACTCGGACATCTACCTGGCCGATCCCGATGAGACCCGGATTTCCGCCTTCTCCCGCCAGATCCGGGTATCGAAGGACGGGCTGGTTTCCTGCGACCGTTTCATCAGCGGAGGGTGGAAAAGTGTAAAGGCCGGAGTCCGGGCAGTTGCCGGATTTAAAAATGGAGTGGGTTATGTGGTGGAAATCGCCATTCCAAGGGCGCAGCTGCCGATAAAGAATGGAGAGCTCCTGCTGAATTTCGCGCTCAGCGGCATGAATTCGGACAGCGTCGCCCCGGTTGGGGAAAGCACTGAAACATGGGTTCCGCTGCTTGGGCTCTGACGGTAATCAATTTTGTCCCACATATCGAAATACCCCCAAATGATTCGATCCCTCCTCTCCGCCTTGTTCTGGATAGCTGCCGCATTCCTCCCGGCTTCCGGAAAGCCTGCCGCGACTGATCCGGTCGCAAATCCAAAAGCGGTCGTGACGGCCGGGCCGAACAACCCCGTAGCCGACCCGGCGGCCGTCATCGTTGCCGGGAACGCACGGTTCACCCTGCTGACGCCCCGGCTCGTCCGGATGGAGTGGGCGGAAGACGGCCGGTTTGAAGACCGAGCCAGCCTCGCCATCTTGAACCGGCGCCTGCCGGTGCCGCACCATACCGTAACCCGGAACGAGGGGCAGATCCTCATCGCCACGGACAGCCTCCGGATTACCTACTCCGGACAAGAGATCTTCTCGCCGGAAAATCTCGAGGTCACATTCATGATGAACGGGAAACCGAAGAAATGGCATCCGGGCATGGATGATTCGGCCAATCTGATGGGAACCGCGCGCACCTTGGACGGATTCAACGGCACGAACAGCCCCCGCAATTTTGACAAAGGCCTGCTCTCGCGGGACGGCTGGGCGCTGGTGGACGAAAGCGCCAGATGCCTTCTGGAAAAAGTGGATGCGGACTGGGGGACATGGGTCTGCGAACGAGAACCCGGCATCCGGCTGGATTATTACTTGTTTGCGTACGGTCATGATTACAAGGCAGCCCTGGGGGATTTCATCCGGGTAGCCGGACGGATTCCCCTGCCTCCGAAATATGCCTTCGGTTATTGGTGGACGCGGTTCTGGCAATATTCTGATTTTGAATTTGTCGAGCTTGCAAAAACCATCCGGAGCCTCGGCATCCCGGCCGACGTTATGATTCTCGACATGGACTGGCACGAGCGATACGGCCTGAGAAAATTCCACGGTCCCAAAGACATGTTCGGGAACAAAGACGGGTGGACCGGATATGACTGGCAAAAACAACTTTTCCCCGCTCCTGACCAATTGCTGGCGGATTTGCATGATCTCCATTTCAAGACCTCCCTGAACCTGCACCTATGCCAGGGAATCAACCCGCGGGAGAGTCACTATGAAGATTTTGTCAAAGGCTATCTTTCCCGGACCAAGGACTACGACGGTCCGGAAAACTACATTTTCGGGGAAGGCGGATACCAGTTCAAGGGATACAACAAAAAAATGGGGAGCGCCGGAGAAAAAGCACCGGTACCGTACCGCCTGAGCGACAGGGCTTGGGCCGATACCTATTTCGAGACCATCCTCCACCCCATCCAGCGCCAGGGGGTCGATTTCTGGTGGCTGGACTGGCAGCAGTGGCTCAATAGCAAATATGTTTCCGGGCTGAACAACACGTTCTGGCATAACCATGTCTTTTTCAACGATATGCTAAGACAAACCGTCCACCTGGGCAAGGCGGCTCCCCGCGCGATGATCTACCACCGCTGGGGCGGCCTCGGGAGCCACCGATATCCGGTCGGGTTCTCCGGCGACACCCGGGACGAATGGGCGGTACTGGACTATCAGCCCTATTTTACCAGCACGGCATCCAATGTCGGATTCGGGTATTGGGGTCATGACCTGGGCGGCCTGGTTCCCGGCAAGCGGGGGCCGCATCCGACCGATCCCGAGATGTACACCCGCTGGCTGCAATACGGAGTTTTCACCCCCATCTTCAGGACCCACTGGAACAAGAGTGAAATCACGGAAAAACGAATCTGGATGCACCCCGACCACTTCCTTGTCATGAAAGATGCCATCCGGTTGCGATATACCCTGAGCAATTATATCTATAACGCGGCCCGGGAGGCCTATGACAGCGGCATCTGCATCTGCCGGCCCCTGTATTATGACGCCCCGGAGGACGAACGGGCTTACACATACAGCCACGAGTACCTGTTCGGAGACGATATCCTGGCGACCAACATTTCGACCCCGGCCGACTCTATTACAAAACTGTCTTCCAAAGAGTTATGGTTCCCGGAAGGGAACGACTGGTACGGCATGGCAACCGGCGAAATGTACCCCGGCGGCACTTCCGGCACCCATTATTTCACCATCAGCGAGATTCCCTGGTACGTGAAGGCCGGCTCCATCCTGCCCCTTGCCGCCGACGACATCATGAACCTGCAGGAAAACAGCAATATCCTCCGCCTGCTGGTCGTTCCCGGAGACGGGACGACGGAATTATCATACTATGAAGACGATGGCTCGTCACAAGCCTATCCGGAGGATTATGCGACGACGCGGATAACGAAGACCAGCGATACCCACGGCGCGACCCTGACCATCTGGCCCCGGATCGGGAAATATGCCGGCATGGACCCGAAACGGACGCTTTCCGTCACGTTTGAAGGTGTCTTCCCTCCCGAAGAAGTCTTCCTGAACGGGAAAAAAGTGGCCTATGCACGGCGACGCCCGGCGGAAGGGACCCCCTGGTGGACCTACGACGGCTCCGCCATGGCCTGGACCCTGTATATCCCGGAAGAGAAAGCGTCCCGGAAAGTGACCGTGCGCTGCCGCTACAACGAAGCGACGGCCGGCATGGAACAGCTCCTGCGGGGCAAGAAAGGCCGGATGCGGCGGATCATGGGCTTTACGGATGCCGTCAAGCGGGCCTATTGCCAATTCGACGATCCGTTCCAGGTACAGCCCAAGGCCTTCCTGGATATCGCCCAATGCGCCAGTTACATCACGGAAGACCCGGCCCATATCGTAGACTATCTGCAAGCCTTTGACATGGACGCGATGATCGAAGCCATCTCCGCCAATAAAAAACTACCCAGCTGGTTCAAGGAACGGACCCGGGCCATGGGAAAACTGTATTGAAACACTTGATAATGAAACGAATTGCTCTTATCCTTGCCCTGTGCTTCGCCGGGGTTGCGGCACAGGCAGCCGGGCCACGCGGAGGCCTTCCCGTCCGGCTGTTCGGCGGAGAAATGCACAATTCCAACGCCTCGGTCAAAGCCTCCCTGGAAGCCTCGTTCACGCTGGCCCGGACATTGGGATTCAATTCCGTCCTGGCCCCCGTCTGCTGGGAACAGATTGAACCGGAAGAAGGATCCTTCGATTTCACGACGGTGCAGGACATCATTTCCGCCGCGGAAAAATACGACCTTCTGGTCGGCATCCTGTGGTTCGGCAGCTGGAAAAACGGAGAATCCTCCTATCCGCCCCTCTGGGTCAAACAAAACGTGAAAAAGTATTTCCGCTGCGTCGGGGCAGATGGCCTCAACAGTACGACCCTGTCACCGTTCTGCACCGCCGCCATGCAGGCCGACGCCACCGCCTTCGCCCGTCTGATGGCCTATATCCGCGACCATGATCCCAGCCGCCGGATCTGTGTCGTCCAGGTGGAAAACGAGTGCGGCGCTTTCATGGAACGAGACCTCTGTCCGCAGGGCGTAAAGGCTTGGAAAAAAGGCGGGTGGGATAAACTCTCCGACCCGCTTACGCCCCAGCGGTTCATGGCGGAAGCGTTTGCCCGCTACGTCGACGCCGTTGCCGCCGCGGGCAAGAAGGAACACAACCTTCCCATGTTCACCAACGCCTGGCTCGCTGGCGAAAACGCCCCTTATAAGCACTACCCCAACGGCGGCCCGCGCGTTGCGGTGCTGGACGTATGGAAACGCATCGCCACCCACCTCGACTGGCTTTCTCCCGACATTTACAGCGCTCCTTTCGCCTCCCTCTGTGCAACTTATTCCGAGGGGCAGCCGCTGTTCATCCCGGAAACCAGCCGGGAAATCGGACGGTATTACTATGCCTTCGGCGAAAAAAAGGCGGCGGGTGTTTTCTCTTTCGGATTTGAAGAATCTTATGACGATCCGTATTATACCATAGAATGCCGCACCTTCTCGGAACTCCTGCCCTATCTGGAACAGGATTTGCCCTCCCGCGGATTCTACCGCGATGCTAAGGTCGACAAGAATGATGCGACGGTCCAGCTGAAGCTGGGGAAATACACCTTTGACGTACACTACATCGACGGGGAAAAGAAGGCGCACGGCATGATCCTGCAGACGGGAGAAGACGAATACCTGGTAGCCGGTGTCGGCGCCTGGATCTCCTTCTCATCCGATCCCGACCAGACGAGCAAGATTGCCTGGTGCGAAGAATTGCGCGGCGATACGGTTTACCAGGTCCTCAACGGAGATGAGACGGGGCATCACAACATGCTGTATCTCAGGGGCCGGCTACATTTGGACGATTACACAGCTCCGGACGGCACCGTCATTCCGGCACCCGCATACGACCTCTCGCATCAACGTCGTTTCTGGGAGTCGGCACAAGCTCGGTTCAAGACCTCCGGCATCTACCGGATCCGCCTGTACAGTTATCCGGCAAAACCGTAATGCAGACCGCTTCCAAAAACTGGTTTGTCGGCCCGGCAGAAGGATTGTCCGGGCCGAATTTTTTTCGTATTTTTGCGTAGATTGCCGGAAGAGTCCGGACACAACCCAAGACCCCTACGTTTTGAAACAGAAAATCACGGAAGATACCCCCCTGATCAAGCAATTCTTCTCGGTCAAAGCCCAGCACCCCGAAGCGGTGCTGCTCTACCGGGTCGGGGATTTCTACGAAACCTACTCCGATGACGCCGTCCTGGCCAGCAAGGTCCTTGGTCTGGTGCAGACCAAGAAATCCAACGGAGACAAGGGATACATCGAAATGGCGGGCTTCCCGCACCATGCCCTCGACGTCTACCTGCCCAAACTCGTGCGGGCCGGTTACAAAGTGGCCGTCTGCGACCAGCTGGAAGACCCCAAACTCGCCGGCAAGAAACTCGTCAAGCGCGGCGTGACCGAGCTGGTCACCCCGGGCATCGCCTTCGGGGACGAAATGCTGGAACAAAAGGAGCATAACTTCCTGACCGGTATTTCATTCGATAACAAACGCTGCGGGGCGGCCTTCCTGGACGTCTCCACGGGCACCTTCCAGGTCACCCAGGGAGAACCGGAATACATCGCGACCCTGCTGGCTTCCCTGCGCCCCAAGGAAATCGTCGTCCCGCGCGGCATGGAAAAGACCGCCCGGGCCCTTTTCGGGGACAACTGGTATTTTTCCACCGTGGAGGAATGGGCCTTTGTATATGATGCCGCCGTCGACCGGCTGAAAAAACAGCTGGGCGTCGAATCGCTGAAAGGATATGCCGTCGGGGACCACCCGATGGGGCTTTGCGCCGCCGGTGCCCTGCTGGTCTACCTGGAGCAAACCTGCCACACCGGCCTGAAAAACATTTGCTCGCTCGGACGCATCGACCGGAATCAATTTGTCTGGATGGACAAATTCACGCTCCGCAACCTGGAGGTCTTCTTCCCGGCTTCCGGCGGGGACGGCGTCTCGCTGGTCAGCGTCATGGACCGGTGCGCTTCGCCGATGGGAGCACGCTTGCTGCGGAGTTCCCTGGCCATGCCGGTGATCGACCGCGGGGAATTGAACGCCCGGTTCGATGTCGTCGGGCATTTTACGGCCCGTCCGGATGATTTGGACACCCTCCAGGCGGCCATCGGACAGATCGGCGACCTGGACCGCATCATCTCCCGGGCGGCAGCCGGAAAGATTGCGCCCCGCGAGGTCCTGCAACTGGGCCGCGGTCTCGCACAAATCGGCCCGATCATGGAGCTGTGCCGCGGTAAGGGGACCGCTCCGCTGGAGGAAATGATGGACGGGATGACCGGATGCGCTGACCTGTTGGACGACATCGCCCATACCCTTTCCGGCGAATGTGCGGCCGCCATCGGAAAAGGAGACGTCATCGGTTCCGGCGTGAATGCGGAACTGGACGAACTGCGCAGCATCGCCCATGGGGGCCGGGAGTATCTGCTGGCCATGCAGCAGCGCGAAAGTGAAAGGACCGGAATCCCTTCTCTGAAAATCAGTTACAATAATGTCTTCGGGTATTTCCTCGAGGTGCGGAACACCTACAAGGACAAGGTGCCGCCGGAATGGATCCGCAAGCAGACCCTCGTCAATGCCGAGCGTTACATCACCCAGGAGCTGAAAGACTACGAAGAAAAAATCCTCGGTGCGGAAGAGCGCATCTACGCCCTGGAAACGGACATTTACTCGGCCCTTGTCAGCCGGATCCAGGCCGCCATTCCCAATATCCAGCGCAACAGCCGGATCATCGCCCGCCTGGACATGCTGGCAGGATTCGCCGCCTTGGCCTTGTCCAACCATTACTGCCGCCCGGTGATGACCGAAGGGTATGAGCTGGACATCAAGGCCGGCCGGCATCCGGTCATCGAAACCCTCATGGAGCCCGGCGAGGAATATGTCCCGAACGACGTTTATCTCGACAGCACCACCCAGCAGATCATCATCCTCACGGGACCGAACATGGCCGGTAAATCCGCCCTGCTCCGGCAGACGGCGCTCATTGTGCTGATGGCCCAGGTGGGCTCGTTCGTCCCTGCCCGGGAGGCAACGATCGGCTGGTTCGATAAAATCTTCACGCGGGTCGGCGCTTCCGACAACATCTCCCGCGGCGAATCCACTTTTATGGTGGAGATGCTGGAGACATCCATGATCCTGCACAACCTATCGTCCCGTTCGCTGGTCCTGCTGGACGAGATCGGGCGCGGCACATCGACCTACGACGGGATGTCCATCGCCCGGGCGATCGTGGAGTACATCCACGAAAACGGGAAGGGCGCCAAGACGCTCTTCGCCACGCATTACCATGAGCTCAACGACATGGAAGGCACGTTCCCCCGTGTCAAGAATTACCATATCGAAGTCAAGGAAGTAGGGAAGCAGGTCGTTTTCCTGCGCAAGATGGCCCCCGGCGGCACGGCGCACAGTTTCGGCATCCATGTCGCCCGGATGGCCGGCATGCCGCGGGAGGTGCTGACCTCGGCCGAACGGACCCTCTCCGCCCTGGAAAAGAACCACGTCCCGGAGAACGGAGAGGCAATCCAACTGTCTCTTTTCCAGTTGGATGACCCGACCTTGGCTTCTGTCCGGAACACCCTGCGGAAGGCCGACCTGGACAACATGACCCCGCTTCAGGCCTTCGACCTGCTGCGGGACATGAAGAAAGAAGTTGGATTATAATCATAACTGATCATATCATGACACTGAAACATTTGCTCTGCACAGCCGCCTTGGCGCTGGTGCTGCCGGCGATGGTTTTCGCCGCCAAGAAAGACTATCAACTCACCTCTCCGGACGGGAAACTCGCTGTCTCGGTCAACACGGAGAAGGGGCTGACTTACAGCGTCTCCCTGAACGGGAAAACCCTGATTGAGCCCTCTCCCATTTCCATGAAACTTTCCGACGGTACGGTCTTCGGCCAGGATGTGAAAGTCAAGAAAACGGCCAAGCGCAGCGTGGACGAGAACCTCGCTGCCCCCGTTTACAAGAAGAGCTCCGTCCGGGACCATTTCAATGAACTGACCCTGATTTTCAAGGAGTATTGCGTGATTTTCCGGGCCTATGACGAGGGCGTCGCATACCGCTTTGCTGCCAATCGGAAGAAAGACTTCACGGTGGAGAGCGAACAGGCCACCTTCCGCTTTTCGGACGACTGGAGCGGCTACATCCCCTATGTCCGCAGCTTTGACCCCAAAAATCCGGAAAAACAATTCTTCAACTCCTTTGAGAATTATTATTCCCATATCAAACTCTCCCAGTGGGAGAAAGGGCATCTGGCCTTCCTGCCCATCACGGTAGAAGCAGCCGGCGGCGTGAAGATCTGCATCACGGAGTCCGACCTGTTGAACTACCCGGGCATGTACCTGAACAATCCGACGGAATCCAGCACCCTGGAAGGGGTCTTCGCCCCGTATCCCAAGGACGTCAAGCAAGGCGGCCACAACATGTTGCAGGGCTTGGTCCAGACCCGCGAGAAATACATCGCCAAAGCCGCGAAGGACGAGACCTTCCCGTGGCGGGTCATCATCGTTTCCAAGAGCGATAAAGAACTGCTGAACAACGACTTGGTCTGGAAGCTCGGCACGCCTTCGCAGGGCGATTTCTCCTGGGTGAAGCCGGGCAAGGTCGCCTGGGACTGGTGGAACAGCTGGAATCTCTACGGCGTGGATTTCAAAGCCGGCATTAACAACGATACGTACAAATATTACATTGACTTCGCCGCCCAGAACAGGATTGAATATGTCATTCTCGACGAAGGATGGGCCGTCAACAAACAGGCAGACCTGATGCAGATCATTCCGGAGATCGACCTGCCGATGCTCACGAAATATGCGGAAAGCAAGGGTGTCGGGTTGATTCTTTGGGCCGGATACTGGGCCTTCAACCGCGACATCGAGGGAATCTGCAAGCACTACGCCAAGATGGGCATCAAGGGCTTCAAGGTCGATTTCATGGACCGCGACGACCAGGACATCGTGGCCTTCTACCGCAAGGCTTCCGAAGCCGCGGCCAAATACCACTTGCTCCTCGACTTCCACGGCGCATTCAAGCCCATCGGCCTGCAGCGCACGTTCCCCAACGTGCTGAACCATGAGGGTGTCAATGGGCTGGAGCAACTGAAATGGGCGCCGGTCGGAACCGACCAGGTGACGTATGACGTGACCGTTCCGTTCGTCCGCATGGTCGCCGGCCCGCTGGATTACACCCAGGGCGCGATGCGCAACGCCAACAAGAAAAACTATCATCCGGTCCACAGCGAGCCGATCAGCCAGGGAACCCGCTGCCGGCAGCTGGCCGAATACGTGATCTTCGAATCCCCGCTGAACATGCTGTGCGATTCTCCGTCCAATTATCTCCGGGAGAAAGAATGCCTGGACTTCATCGCCCACATTCCGACGACCTGGGATGAGACGGTCGCCCTCGACGGAAAAATCGGAGCCTACGCCGCCATCGCCCGGCGCAGCGGCAACACCTGGTATGTCGGCGCCCTCACGGGCTGGGATGCGCGAGACCTGACCCTCGACCTGGGCTTCCTCGGAAAGGGGAACTGGAAAATGGAGGTGTTCCAGGACGGCGTGAATGCCCACCGGGCTGCCCGTGACTACAAGAAATGCGTCCTGGATGTTCCCGCTGACGGGAAAGTGACCATCCACATGGCCCCCGGCGGCGGATGGACTGCAAAGATTACGAAATAATCTCCGCCAACATGAAGAGAACGAATCTGTTGCTTGCTCTCGTAACGGGAGCTGTCCTGCTTTTGTCAGCCTGTACCAGCCAGACGGCGCGCGACCAGTGGCCGGTACAGAAGGCCTTGGAGTGGGAGAAAGAAATCGGTGTGATCAAGGGAGCAAATGGCTACTACATGGTCAATCCCGCCAAGAGCAGCGGTGAGGTGCTTCAAAAAATGTCCGGACTCGGATTCAACAGCGTCCGGGCATGGATCGGCGGAGAGACGGCGCAAAGCCAGATTGAGGCGCTGGAAAAGCTGCTGGATGCGGCTGACGACTACGGGATGACCGTCTCCCCGGTCCTCACCATCGGCGGAAAATTCAAGGATCCGGCGCACGATGCGGAGACCGAGCCCATCGCCGAAGAGATGCTGAAAACCATCCTGTCCCATTTCCGGGGCGACAAACGGATCGCCTTCTGGGACCTTTGGAACGAACCGCCCTACAATCCCAACAAGGCGGATGTTCTGCGTGCGATGGACCTTCTCGAGAAAATGGTCCTTTGGGGCCGGGAAGCCGGGACGACCCAACCGCTGACCAGTTCCATTTTCTGGGATATCGTCAAGCCGGACCGCAGCAGTGAGGTTTTCCAGCGCCGGCTCGAGGTAGAGCGCATGATGGACATCCACAACTACCATGATTATTCGGAGGCCGAAGAGGACGGGAAATATTCCCGGGAGATGATCCGCCTGCTGAAAGCGCTGGACGGAAGGCCGGTCGTCTGCACCGAATGCCTGAACCGGCAGAACGGGTCGGGCATCGAGCGGGCGCTGTCCATCTTTGCCGAAGAACAGGTCCATTTCTATGTCTGGGGCGTCTATGCCAACGACCGGAACTGGAGCACCCGGTGGAGAAAGAGCGAGTTCGACCCGTACGCGCGGATGTTCCACAACATGCTGTATGCCGACGGCGACCCCTGCAGCCCGCAGGAAGTACAGTGGATCAAGGACTTCCACTTCTGCGAACCCGGGGAAACGATGGACCCGGGCATCGAAGTGACCGACCGGTGGCAACGGGATCGCGTCTGGAAACGGATGGCGCTGGGTCCGGTCAAGGGTTATGTTTCCGATTCGCCCCAGGCCGTTCCGGCCGGATACAATTCCGTAAAAGTCAACGTCAGTTATTCCGACTGGAAGAAAGACCGGGAAGCGGTTTGCACCAACCTGAAGAATACCCTGAAAGCGGCTGCAGGCAAAGGATGTCTCGTCGTTCCGACGCTGCTGACGCAACAAGACGGGCACGACCCGGAACACGCCGGATATGTCCGGGATATCATCCACACCTTCGCTCATGCCCGGGAAGTATTTGCCTGGGACATTTACGACCATCCGACCGATTCGGCCGCCGTCAGGACCCTCTTCAAAGCCGCCCGTGGCTGCCAGAGCGCCCATCCGCTCTTCATGGTTCCCGCCATCGGCCTGGAAGAATTCCCGGAAGGATTTGACTACAAGGCCGCTATGGTTCACGGAAAGACCGCGGGGTGGGAGCATTTCCATTTTGCGGACAAGAAAATGGAACAGGTCTGTTCGCTGGCCTGGAACCTTTCCGATGTCATCGCCTACGACAGTCCCTTCGCCCTGGAGCCCGCCGGGTGGATCGGTGCCGTCGCCCGCCGTTACGGCCGGCCCGTTTTCGCCTTCCTCCAGGGAAAGGCGGCCGGAGACCGGGATGCCGTCCTCGACCTGCTCTCCAGGACCCAACTGTACTGGTGGACCACCGAGAATCTGGGCGCAGCACAACTGGCCGCTTTCCGCTTCCAACCAATAACTGACTGGGACTAAAACATATAAACCGCATCAATACGTAAAAACAGGACGACTAACACATGAAACGACTGCTATCGGCACTGCTCCTTTTCTGGGGCATCGGGGCGTTTGCCCAGGCTCCCGTCGAAGGAGTACAACGGAATCTTCTGCAAAACAAGACCTCCCTCCAGGAGATCAAGAAAACCCTTGTCCTGAACCAGGCCTGGGTTCCCTATCCCGCCTATGCCGACCGCGCAGGCTGGGATAGATTGATGGGACCTTACAAAGAGGCCTTCATCCGCGAAGGTGAACAATATCTGGATTATGACTGGCAAGTGGTGGAAGCGACGGATTACATCGCCTTTGAAACCACCGGGAACCGGAGTGTCATGCAGGCTCCCCTGAATGCAAATAACCAGGCCATCGCCCGGTTATTCGCCGCCGAACTGGCGGAAGGAAAAGGCCGGTTCCTTCCGAAAATCATCAACGGCGTCTGGCATACCTGTGAAATGACCTCCTGGGCCTTGTCCGCCCATCTTCCCCGAGACTCCCGTGCACACCGCTCCCTTCCGGTCAAAGGGGACAATACGATGGAACTGACCCAGGGAGACATGGCCCAGATGCTTTCCTGGATCTATTACTTCCTGAGAGAGGAGATCGACAAGGTCCAGCCGGAAATCTGCAAAAGGCTCAAGGAGGAGCTGACCTGGCGGGAACTGGATTCCTACCTGGAACGGGATGATTTCTGGTGGATGGGCTTCAGCCGCATCCAGAAACAGAACAATTGGAATCCCTGGTGCAATTCCAACGCGATCCTTTCCTTCATGCTCATGGAGAACGATCCGGACCGGCTGGCTGCCGCCGTGTGGAAAAGCATCCGTTCGATTGATATCTATCTAAATGATATCCAAGGAGATGGAGGCATTGAAGAAGGGCCTTCCTACTGGGGGCATGCTCCCGGGAAATTGTACGATTACCTCCATGCCCTGTACCTGATTACCGGCGGAAAAGTCTCCATCTTTGACGAGAAGATGGTCCGGGACATGGGCGAATACATTGTCCGGTCATATGTGGGCGACGGCTGGGTCGTCAACTTCGCGGATGCGTCCGCCCGCGGCGGTGCCGATGCACTGGATCTGATTTACCGGTACGGAAAGGCCGTCGGCAGCGACATGATGATGGGCTATGCCGTGCAACGGCTCAAGGAACATCCTTTCCGTCCCAGTCCGACCATGGATATCTCCCGGACGCTGGAATCACTCCGCTGTGCTCCTGAATTCCTCTCTGCGACAAATGATTACACCCCAGCGAAATACACGTGGTACCCCGAAACCGAGTTCCACTACATGTCCAACGACAACGGGGTCTTCGTCGCTGCGCGCGGAGGCTACAACGACGAGAGCCACAACCACAACGACATCGGCTCGTTCAACCTGTATTACGACCATCTGCCCGTGATCATCGACGTGGGCGTCGGAACGTATACACGCCAGACATTCAGCAAGGAGCGGTATTCGATTTGGACCATGCAGTCCAATTACCACAATGTCCCGATGATCGGCGGCGCCGCGCAGCAGCATGGGCAGCAGTACAAGGCTTTGGATGCCATTTCCACGCCGACAACCTTCTCCGTCAACATCGCCGGGGCTTATCCCGAAACGGCCGGCGTGAAGAAATGGACCCGGTCGTACAAACTCGGCGGTCCTGTCCTGACCGTCACGGATGTGTTCTCCCTCAGTGAGGCCAAGGCTCCGAACCAGGTGAATTTCATGACTTGGGGAACGGTCGACGCCGACAAGCCCGGCATCGTCAACGTCGCGGTGCGCGGAAAGATAATGCAGCTGAAGTACGACCCGAAACAGTTCTCGGCCGAGGTTGAACCGATCACGCTCACAGACAAGAAACTGTCCGCTGTCTGGGGAAAGACCATCTACCGGATTTCCCTCAATGCCAAGAAAATACAAAAATCAGGAACCTATAAGTACACCCTCACCAAATTATGAAAAAATCCCTTTTATTCGCCGCCCTGTCGCTGGCAGTGGCCTGCACCGGACCGAAACAGTCTTTTGTTTCGGAGAATGTTTCCTTTGCCGAAGGGCAGATCGGAAAAGAGATAGAAGTCATCGAAGCCCATACGGATAAAGTGCTGAATCCGATTTATCTCAAACCGGATGGCACCGTTTTCTACGGCGGATATAAAGACTGGCGGAGCGGCTTTTTCCCGGGGAGCGTCTGGCTTCTGTACGAGCTGACCGGAGACCAGAAATATGTTCCGCTCGCCCGGAAGTATTCCGAAGCCATCCGGGATGTCCAGAATCTGACCACCACCCATGACGTCGGCTTCATGTCCATGTGCTCGTTCGGCAACGGGCTCCGGCTGGCCGGCATCGAAGAATACAAGCCCATTCTCGTCCAGACGGCGAAATCGCTCCTGACGCGCTTCCACGAATCCACCGGCACCCTCCAGTCCTGGGGGCCGTCCGAAAAGCTGGACCGGAAATGCCCGGTCATCATTGACAACATGATGAACCTGGAGCTCCTGTTCAAGGTTACGGAAATGACCGGAGACAGCACGTATTACAAGGTGGCTGTCCGCCACGCGGACCGTACGCTGAAAGAGCATTTCCGCCCCGACGGAAGCGCCTGGCATGTAGTGGATTATGACCCTGAGACCGGCGAGGTCCGCAAGAAAGAGACGCACCAGGGCGCCGCGAACGAGTCCATCTGGAGCCGCGGCCAGGCCTGGGCGATTTACGGATACACGATGGCCTACCGCTGCACGGGAGACCGCCGGTACATCGACCAGGCGCTCAAGACGTTTAACCGGATGAAAAACCATCCGAACCTGGCTGAGGACGGAATTCCGTACTGGGACATGGAGGCTCCCGGCATTCCGGACGAGCCGCGGGATGCTTCCAGCGCCGCCATTATCGCTTCCGCCCTGTATGAGATCTGCACGATGGATGTGGAGAACCCCGCTCAGTATAAGGAGTTTGCCGACAAACTCATGACCTCGCTTGCCAGCCCCGCTTACCGCGCGGCTCCCGGCACGAACGGGAACTTCCTCCTGATGCACAGCGTGGGCAGCAAGCCGCATAACGCCGAGGTTAACACGGCCCTGAACTACGCCGACTATTACTTCCTCGAAGCCCTCTGTCGCAAGAAAAACCTGGAAAAGTAAGGCTCGCTTACTTGCGCTCCAGCCGATAAACGAGAAAGCGGCACCCCTCGGAACCGTTCCGGAAACGGAATGGTTCGAGGCGGGTTACGCTGCGGCCTTCGCTGACACGAATGTCCTTGAATACCTTGCGTTCCAAGACCCGGCCCTTCCCATTCTGCAGCTCGACCGTTAACGTCGCCGTATAGGCCTCACCCAGGTTGAAGATTACGGGGCGGACCGGATCCCCGGGACCGTAGACGACATCCACGTCATCACTGCCGGCCCAGGTTGTTGAAAAGGCCATCCGGTTGGCATGAAACGCCAGTTTCGGGACCAGGTAGGGATCGACCAGCGGTTTTTGGTACGTGAACATATTGGGGCCGGACTCCAAGGTGCACCAAGAGAACCCGCTGACCCCCATCAGAATCTGCTTCTTCATGGATTCCCAGGCAGAGAACGCCTGCCAGCCCTGGCTTGCACGCCACTCGTCATTCCCGAGAAGCCGTCCGATGGTCCCCTTCTCATAATTCTTCTCATAGGAAGATACCTCGTACCACGGCTCTTTCCGCGCCAGTTCCCAATTCGGCTGGGCAATCGACTCCTCGTGTTCGAAATTGAAATAGCAGAGATCCTTTGCCTCCAGGCAGGATTTCGCCCAAGGGGACGGGGCGTCCCGCAGGACACTCCAGTTCTTCTCATAACCCGTATAGGCATCCTGGCTTCCCCGCGTCATCATCCGGTGCATCAGCCACGGATTCGGGGCATGGGTCCCGCCTTTATAGTCGAGGGTCCCGTCATAATTCGCGTAATGCGTGTGCTGCCAGAAAGACGTCGGTGAGACCAGCCGGCTCGAGTCCATCCGGGTGATAAGCGGAACGATGGTATTGATGAAGTCTTCCGAATCGTTGAAATCATGCCGCTTGAAGCGGTTTGGGTGATTGCTGGCCTCCCACATCACGATCGAGGGGTGGTTATACACCTGCCGCATATACGTGGTATAATTCGCGAAATCAATGTTCCAGACCTCTCCTTGACGGATCCATCCGGCTGTCTGCCAGATCAGGTAGAGGCCGAGCTGGTCGGCGTATTCAGCATAGCGCGGATCGTTGATCCCGTCCGCCGTGTTGAGCTGGGCATGGACGTGGATCCGCAACAGGTTGCCCAGCGATTTCGCCATCATCAGCTCACGCATGACCATCTCTTCCGTGGCGCAGTGAACGGTCCGGGCCATCGTTTCAACCGGGAGCCGGAAACCCATGATCTGGGCCCCGTTCAGCATTTCCGGCCGGTTATTGATGTAAAGGACGCCTGCCCGCTGCCGGATGAGGCGGATTCCGGTCGTCGTCACATAATCGTCCACCGGCTGACCCTTCTCGTCTTTCAAGACCACTTCGACCCGGTACAACCGGGGATCGGCCGGACTCCAAAGCGCCGGATTGTCCAGCGTCAGGGGAAGTTCCACGGGATTGTCAATCCCTGGTCGAAGGGTCACTTCCCGCTCGAGAGACGCCACGCAGGGACCCTCCTCCGGGAACCAAGGATAATAATTCACCTGCACGGAACCGGTGCGGAATGAATCGGTATCATTCCGAATGATAATCCTATGATACTGAACCGTTTTCGAGCCATCCAAGGAAGCGGTGTGGACCCGCGCTTCCGCAATGCGGTCCGGGGTATCCGTCAGGACCAGTTCCGTCCGGCCGAGGAACCAGCCGATATAGGGGTCGGAGGGAGCATGCAACATGTGCGGCTGCCGGGGCTGGTAGGGCTTCACCCGAACGGCAATCGTATTCTCCTGACCGGGGACAAGATATGGTCCGATCTCGATCTCCCTGGGAATTCGGCCCTCTAGGACGGCCGCCACTTCGCCGTTGACCCACACTTCTCCCGCAGGCTCGAGCGTCTCGATCCGGAGCAAGGCGTTTCTGAAAGAATCTACCTGGACCCGGGTCCGCAGATAATAACTCTCCCCGGCATCTTTCAGGCCGCCGTGGGACGCGGGCAAGAGGACCTCTTCCCAACGCGAATCGTCATATCCGGGCGTCTGCCACCCGTCCATGGGCAAGACCGGCTCAAAGTCTTCGTCCCAGACAAGTTCCGTCCGGTAAGGCATGCGGGGATTATCCTCCTGTCGCACAAAACGATAGAACGAAAGCGCGTCAACAGAGGCCTTCCCGGAAGGAGCGCCGATGGAAAAAGCGGCGACAGGACCGCCCTTCCAAGGAATCTCCTGCACCGTCCGCCCTTCCGAAGAGAGGAAAATCCGGCGGTTCACCAGGTCTCCGTAAATTTCAAAGTCCTTCAACGCCCCGACAGCAATCTCGAGGGGAGTCCCTTCCACAGGGGAAAGACGGACCAGCAATCCGGAAGGAACCCCGCTCAGTGACCCCCGGATCCGGAAACGCCAGTCTGCCGGGGCCATAACGGGAGAAGCCATGACTCCGTCCAGGACAAGACAGCCCTTCTCGATCCGCGCTCCGTCCTTTGTCCATTCCCTCCACTCGGTTTTTTTCTCCATCTCCTTCCCCTTCTTGTAGCCATAGGCGCGCCATGCTTTCAGCGGAACGGTCCGCCGGACGGAAGTCAGGGGCTGGGGCTTGATTCCGGCAAGCCTTTCTTTTACAGCCATTTCCGTAAACAGCGGCTTATCCAGACCCGGATCTCCCCAAAACCGGGAGGCATAGGAGGCATACTGGTTCAGCAGGTCGACCCGCTGCTCGATATCCAGCCATTCCGTTTCCCCATGGAAGTCCGTGCATCCGTTCGCTTTCGGATCCTTCGTGAAATAACGCATTTCGAAAGTGGTCTGGTGCTGGGCGCCCGCCGGCAGGACAGCCATCCAGGCGAAAAGAAAAAGGGCGATTCGATTCTTCATATGGGTCTGTTCCGTTAAATATGACGTTGTTTCAAGGGTTTGCCATGCCGGAACAAGATACGGAGAATACCGTCATTATACAACTATCCCAGCAGGTTCGTCACGAAAATGATACCGATGACGGCAGGGGCAAGATAGCGGATGATAAAGTACAGGACGCCGAAACAACGGACATTGGGACGGAGCGTCCCGCCGTTGGTCAATTCATCATAGACCTCCGACTTCTTCATTTTCCACCCGACAAATACGGTGAACAAAAGGCCGCCGAAGGTCATCAGGAAGTTGGAAGTCAGCTTGTCGCAGAACTCGAAAATGGTATTTCCCAAGAGTTTGACCTCCGAAAGCGGGCCGAAAGACAGCGAACACAGGCACCCCAGGAGCCATGCCGCCAGGAACAACAGGCTGGTTGCCTTCTTCCGGGACAGGCCTTTCTCTTCCATGAGGAACGCCACGCCGACTTCCAGCATGGAAATGGACGAGGTCAGGGCGGCGACCAGGATCGACAAGAAGAACAGGATGGAGACAATGCCGCTGAGCCAGGGTGCAGAGATCCCGATCTGAGCGAAAATATAAGGCAGGGTGCTGAACACCAGTCCGGGGCCTCCGGCCGGTTCCAGCCCGACGGCGAATACGGCCGGCATGACGGCAAAACCGGCAATGAGGGCGAACAGCAGATCGAATATTGCGGTACCTACTCCCGTGTAAATCAGGTTCTCCTGCTTATTGACATAAGAGGAGTAGGTAAGCATGGTCCCGACCCCCAGCGAAAGCGAGAAGAAGGACTGGCCCATCGCGGATGCCACGGCATGGGCGTCGAGTTTCGAAAAATCCGGCCGCAGCAGATAGTCGACACCGGCCTTCGACCCGGGAAGCGACAGCGAATACGCCACCATCAGCAAAATCAGGAAAAACAGGACCGGCATCGTAATCTTGGAAAACTTCTCAATGCCGCCTTTGACGCCTCCCACCACGATCAGGGCCGTCAGCCCGAGAAAGACGGTATGACAGGCCAAGGGGCCCCATACGGAAGAGATAAACCGGCCGAACAGAGAGGACACCTGCTCGCCGGACTCCCCGATAAAGCTGATTGTCAATGATTTTGCAAAGAAATCGACCGACCAACCGCCCACGACGCTGTAATAGGAAAGAATGATCAGCGGTGAAATGACCGTCAGGAGCCCCATCCATTTCCATCCCGTTCCGGGTGCCAGTTTCTCCATGGCGCCATAGGTGTTGGCGCCCGTCCGCCGGCCGATGACCGCCTCGGACAACAGGATGGGCAGCGACAGGAAGAAGGAGGAGAACAGATATACGATGATGAAGGCGGCCCCTCCGCCTTCTCCGACAATGTACGGAAAACGCCAGATGTTACCCAGACCGATGGCCGATCCCGCCATGGCCATCACCACGGCAAAGCGATTGCCGAAGGTTTCTCTCGAGGCTTGCATTTCCTTACAAGAAATTGGTGATGAAGATGATGGCGATCGCTATCGGGCAGACGTAGCGGATCAGGAAACGCACGGCAGCAAAGCAAGCGACGTTCGCTTTCTTTTCTCCGTGATTGGTAAATTCGTCCCGGAAATCCTCCTGCGGCATCTTCCACCCCACGAACAAGACGGCGAGGAATGCCCCAAGAGTCAGGAGGAAATTGGACGAGAATTTGTCCAGCATGTCGAATATCCCGTTCCCGGCGAGTTGCAGCCCGGACAAGGGACCGAAGGACAGGGAACTCAGGCCGCCCAACACCCATGCGAAACAGAAAACAGCCACGCAGGCCCATGGACGGCGCATTTTCCGCTCCTCCACCAGATAAGCAACCCCTACTTCCAGCAGGGAAATAATCGAGGTGACGCCGGCTACCAGGACGGTCAGGAAAAACAAGATGGCGGCAACGGAACTCAGGACGGGCAGCTGTTCGCCCATTCCGGAGAAAATATAGGGGAGCGTCTCGAAGATCAGCCCGGGACCGCTGGAAGGAGACAAGCCGACGGCAAAGACGGCCGGCATGATCGCCATCGCCGCCAGCATGGCGAAAAGGAGATCTGCCAAGGCGGTCCCTCCGGCGGAAACCAGCAGGTTCTCTTCCTTCTTGACATATGAAGAGTAGGTGATGATGATGCCCATGCCCAGCGAAAGGGAGTAGAAGGACTGTCCCAGGGCAAAGGCGCAGGTCTTCGCGGTGATTTTGGAAAAATCCGGTTTCAGAAGATAGTTCACCCCCGCACCGGCTCCCGGCAGGGTCAGCGAATAGACCATGATCAGGACGACCAGGACAAACAGGACCGGCATGGACATCTTGCTGAATTTTTCAATCCCGCGCCGGACGCCGCCTGCCACAATCAGGCAGCAGAATGCCAGGACGGCGGTAAAGCAGGCCAGCGGGGCCCAGGGAGAAGAAATAAAGGAGGAGAATGTCCCCGGAATCAATTGAGGATCACCGTGAAGATACTCCAGCCGGCAGGCTTTCAGCAAGTATTCCAGCGACCAGCCGCCGACCACGCTGTAATAAGAAACGATAATCATCGGCGTGATGACCGACAGATACCCCAGCAGGTTCCACCCCGAACCGGGAGCCAGCGTTTTCATGGCCCCGATGGCGTTCTTCCGCGTCCTGCGGCCGATAACCGCCTCGGCCAGGAAGATGGGAAGGGATAGGAAAACGGAGCAAAGGACATAGATCAGCACGAAGGCGGCTCCGCCGTATTCGCCGGTCATGTAAGGAAATCTCCAGATGTTACCCAAGCCGATGGCCGATCCCGCCATCGCCAGGATTACGGCAGTCCGGCTGCCGAAACTTTCGCGTTGTTTTTCCATGTCTGTCAGTCAAGTTCTTCTACCGCCGCTTTCAATGGGGGAACAGGAACGGCGGCAAGGGAGGCTATTTCCTCCGGTATACTTTGAATTCGAAAGAGTATCCTGTCTCAGGATCCGTCCTTTCGTCAGAAGATTCGGCCACGGCCCAGACGGCGGGATCGATCTCCGGGAAGAAGGTGTCCGCATCCGCAATGCTGGTGTGGACATGGGTGATATACAAGGAGTCCACATAGGCGAGCGACTCCCGGTACGTGTAGCCGCCGCCCATGACGAAGCACTTGTCCGGACGGCCTTCCGTGCCGTCGCAATAGCGCCCGGCCACGTCGAACGCTTCCTGCAGTGACTTGACGATCACGATCCCTTCCGGCGCATCGTCCCACGGGAAGAGGGAAATGACAATGTTCAGGCGGCCCGGCAGCGGGCGCCCAATCGATTTGTAGGTCATGAATCCCATGATGACCGGACATCCGGACGTGACCTTCTTGAAATATTTCAGGTCCTCGGAAATGTGCCAAAGCAGGGCGTTGTTTTTTCCGATTGCCCAGTTATCCGCAACGGCGACGATCAGTGACTTTTCCATCAATAATTCTTTTTCAAATACTTATACGGCGACCGGCGCCTTGATGGCCGGCCAGGGGTCATACCCTTCGAGGGTGAAATCTTCATACCGGAAATTGAACAGGCTTTTTACCTCCGGATTCAAGTGCATGGTCGGAAGGGGGCGCGGCTCGCGCGAAAGCTGCTCGGCAACCTGGTCAAAATGGTTGAGATAAATATGCGTATCGCCCGTCGTGTGGATGAACTCGCCCGGCTGCAGCCCGCAGACCTGCGCAATCATCATCGTCAGCAAGGCATAGGAGGCGATATTGAACGGCACGCCGAGGAAGGTGTCCGCGCTGCGCTGGTACAACTGGCAGGAAAGCTTTCCGTCCGCCACATAGAACTGGAACAGGCAATGGCAGGGCGGCAGCGCCATCCGGTCCACCTCTCCGGGGTTCCAGGCCGTAACCAGCATCCGGCGGGAATCCGGATGGTTGCGGATCTGGTCCAGGACCAGCGAAAGCTGGTCGATGGTCCGGCCGTCCGGTGCGGGCCAGCTGCGCCACTGGTGCCCGTAAACCGGTCCCAGGTCGCCGTTTTCGTCGGCCCATTCATCCCAGATGCTGACCCCGTGGTCTTTCAGATACCGGATATTCGTGTCGCCGGCAATGAACCACAGAAGTTCATAGATGATGGATTTCAGGTGCACTTTTTTCGTGGTCAGCAGGGGAAATCCCGCAGACAGGTCGAAGCGCATCTGGTAGCCGAATACGCTCTGTGTCCCCACCCCGGTACGGTCCGTCTTGATGACGCCGTCCTGGCGAATATGTCTCAGCAAATCAAGATATTGCTTCATGTGTTATTCTTTGACGGAGAAGGAGAAGATAATGGCTTCCTGGAACGTCTCGCCCGGGCGGAGCACCGTTGTCGGGTAGTCGGCCTTGTTGGGAGCATCCGGGAAATGCTGGCACTCGATCGCAACGGCGCTGTAATCGTGGTACACGTGGCCGTTCTTGCCGGCCGGGCAGCCTTCCAGCCAGTTGCCCGTATAGATCTGCACGCCCGGCTGGGTGGTTAGCACATCGAGCACGCGGCCGCTTTCCGGCGAATAGAGCTGCGCGGCCGGGACAATCTGACCGGGCTCCCATCCGTCAATCACGAAGCAATTGTCATAGCCTTTCCCATAATTGAGTGCCGGGAAATCGGCTTTGAGGTCGCGTCCGAGCGGCTTTTCCGTCACGAAATCCATCGGCGTTCCCGCCACCGGCTCCGATTCGCCGACAGGAATCAGCGTCTGGTCCGTCGGCAGGTATTCCGACGCATTCAGGCGGAGGTAATGACCGCAGATGTCGCCCTGTCCCTCGCCGTTCAGATTGAAATAGGCATGGTTGGTCAGGTTCACGACCGTCGGGGCATCCGTCTGTGCCGTGAAAGTAAGCTTCAGGACATTCTCATCATCCCACTCATAATGTGCGACGACTTTGAGGTTGCCGGGATAACCGGCTTCCCCGTCGGCAGAATAATACATGAATTCGACGGCATCACCCTCTATACGGCTGTCCCACACTTGGTTCTGGAACCCGTCCGGACCGCCGTGCAGGTGGTTGGGGCCATTGTTGACCGGCAGTGTATATTCCTTCCCGTCCAGGGTGAAATGTCCCTTGGCGATCCGGTTGGCATACCGGCCCGGGCACTTGCCGCTGCAAGGGCCGTCTCCGAAATACGCATCCGGCGTCTCGTAACCGATCACGACATCGGCCAGGACGCCGTGCTTGTCCGGGACAAGGATGGAAACGATTCCGGCACCGACGCTGGATAATTTCACGCTGGCGCCATGGGCGTTCGTCATGGTATACAAGTAAATCTCTTTCCCGTCGCGGGAACCCCAAAGTGTCTGTTCGATTTTCATGTTTATCGCGGTTTCTTCAAATTTATAACTATTCGCCGAAAATACCAACTCTGCCGGCTATTTCGCCTGCTGCAGCATCGCATAAAGGGTGTTCATCAGCTTCTCGATGGTCGCATCTTTCAGGATGACCGTCTTGTCCGCCCCGAGCAGGTACAGGGACGGGATCGCCCGGATGTTGTACGTCATGTCCGTGCGGATCCGGTAGGTATGGTCATATCCGTTGTACCACTCCTTGGGATAATCTTTGGCATATGCCGCCCATTTTTCGCGCTCCAGATCGATGTAAACATTCACCACGGCGACGACGCCGGCCCCCACGGCCTGGCGCAGCATGGTGTCTCCGGTCAGCACCTCCATGATTTCCCGGCAGTTCGGACAGCCGGGGTTCGAAAACAGCAGCACCGTCAGCGGCGCCGTGACGGCATACAGCGTGTGCCGCTTCCCCTGCAGGTCCGTGAAGCCGAAATCTGCCGCACGGGTTCCGGTCCGATTCAGGCCGCAGGCCTTCGCATCGAAGGCGTAAGCCGGCCGCATGGATTCCGGAACCAGGTCTGACTCAGACATTTTCTTGACAAAAGGCAAGTATGCGTCTTCGTTGCGGACCGGGGAATTGGGGTCGTACAGATACCGCGTCAGCAGCGCACACACGCCGTCGAAGATATTCGACGAGGTGTCTTTCCGTTCACAGGCGGCCAGGCGGTCGAAGACGGCAGCCGTGGCGCGGCCCGCCGGCGCCGCACCGAGACCACCCAGCAGCGTGGCGAAGGTCCCCACCTGTTTTTCCACGATGTCCTTGTCGACGCCGCCGATGTGGGCGGTGTCGCAGAGATAAACGGCGGAAGTGTCCGCAAACGCATCCCAGTAATGCGTCGCGGCATATTCCATGCGCTCCCCGGGATCGGAAATGAGAGCCGGAACCGGGACCATCGGAAAATCCCGCACCTTCGGCGCAGGGGCCGGTGCCGGTCCCTTGCAGCCCGCCAGAAGGGCGATCAGGAGGAATAACAAATAGTTTTTGTTCATATTGACGCAAATTTACCAAAAATAATCAGAATTGCTTAGCTTTGTAATTCCGTGCGATTATTGAACTCCGTTTTTAATCTGATATGGCTTCAAAGAAGATTCTTTTCCCCCTGCTTGCGCTGTTGGCTTTCAGTCCTTTGGCGAAGGCGCAATTCTACACGTCCGGCGACGATCCCGCCCGCTTGAAATGGTATTCCGTCAAGACCCCGCATTACCGGATTGTCTATCCGGAAGGCCTTGATTCCCTTTCCCGCGTGTACGGCCGGCTGCTGGAACAGTACCGGGAATCGGAATCCTGGAGCAGCGGCTACCTGCCCGGAGAAAAATTCCACGGCCGGACGCCCGTCATCCTCCATGCCTGGCACGGGATTTCCAACGCTTCGGTCGCCATGGCCCCCAAGCGGATGGACTTCTACACCGTACCGGAAGCGTATCAGCCTGACCCGATTCCGTGGGCCCGGATGCTTGCCATCCATGAATCGCGGCACCTGGCCCAGCTGCAGTTCACCTACGACCATCTTTTGAAGCCCTTCCATTGGATCTTCGGGCAGAGCGTCCCGGCCGCTTTCCTGGGCGTCTACCCCAACATGCATCTGCTGGAAGGCGATGCCGTTGTGGCCGAAACGGCCCTGACCCAGTCCGGAAGGGGACGCCGGGCGGATTTCCTCAACTATTACATGTCCGCCTTCGACCAGGGAGACTGGCGCAACTGGAGCCGCTGGCGCTATGGTTCTTTCCGCCATTATGCGCCGGACCATTATGCCCTCGGCTATCTGACACTTGCCGGAACACGGTATCTGTACAATGACCCGCTCTACATGAGCCGGTACTTCAACAAAGTCAGCCGCAGGCCTTTGCGTCTGTTCAGCATGCGCAAGGAAGTCAAGGCGGTCTCCGGAAAACGGTTCGGGAAATCCTTCCGGGAGATCATGGAAACCTTCCATGGGATCTGGAACGAGGAAGCCGCCGTCCGCGCACCGTTCATCCCGGCGACGCCGGTCATGAACGTGCCCTCCTGGTTCACCGCCTACCGGGGTGCCGCTTTCGCCGGGGAAGACCTGTATCTGGTCCGAAGCGGCCTGGTAAGCGCGCCGTCCCTGGTCCGCGTTTCCCCTTCCGGAACCCAGACCCGGCTCCGGCCTTTCGCCTCCTATACCGGCTCCCTGGCAGAATCGCCGGACGGAAAACGGCTCTGGTGGAGCGAAAGCGTCCCCCATGCGCGCTGGGGACTGGAAATGACCTCCCGCATCCGCACCCTGGACCTCTCGGACGGACAAGTGCGGAACCTCACGCGGAAAGGACGGTATTACAACCCGGTTCCCTCCCCGGACGGGACGAAGGTGGCCGCGGTTGAATATCCGGTCCCCGGCGGTTCCGCCCTGGTCATCCTGGATGCGGAGGACGGCCGCCCGCTTTCCCGCATGGCTGCACCGGACTCCCTCCAGCTCGTGGATCCGGCGTGGGTCGGAGACCGGCTGTTCGTCAGCGGACTTTCCGAGGAAGGAAACGGGATTTATGCGCTCCAGGAAGGGCGACTGGTTTCTATCCTTGCTCCGAAACATGTTGTAATCAAGCATTTGCGTGCATATAACGACGGCCTGCTCTTTTCCAGCGACCGCACGGGCGTCGACGAGATCTATTACCTGTCCCCGGCGGATGAGCTCTTCCAGCTGACGGCGACAAAATACGGCGCTGCCGACCCGCGGTTCAATCCTGCCGGGGATACGCTGTATTTCACCTCGTTGACAACGGAAGGGCGCCTGCCTTACAAGACCGCCTCGGACGCCCTGCTGTACCGCCGCGCGGATTGGAATGAGGTCCACCGCTATCCGGTTGCCGACCGGCTGACGGCGCAGGAAAAAATGCTGGCCACGGCAAAAGGTGCCCGCTGGCCGGATGAAACGGGATATGCAGAAACGACCTTTACGGAGCCGCGGCGCTACCGCAAGCTCCCGCATATTCCGCACCTGCATTCCTGGATTCCCCTGTATACCGATTATGACGCCATCCGGGACCTGAGTTCGGATGAAATCCTCGAAACCGGCAGTCTGGGCGCCACCCTCCTGTTCCAAAACACGCTCGGCACCGCATCGGGATCCCTCGGCTATTCCTGGTCGGAGAAAGACGGCCACGGCGCCCATCTGAAATTCTCCTACTCCGGCCTGTACCCGGTCATCGAGGCCAAACTGGATTATTTTCAACACGGGTCCCTGGATTATTTCCGGCGGACAATGCTGACCGAGACCGGCAAACATCCCGGCGTCATCGGCGTTCCCCAGTCCCGCCCGTACATCAACGGATACCTGAAAACATTCATTCCGTGGAATTTTTCATCTGGCGGATGGACCCGCGGGCTCATTCCCTCGGCGGAAATCTCCGTCTCGAACGCCATGTTCTATACGGCGGATGTGCTGATGGATGCCCGGGGAGCCCTTGAGGGTTGTGCGCGTCCGGCTGCTTTCATGGATTACACCCCCGGCCATGTCGTGACGCCGGTCAGCCTGCTGAAAGCCTCCCTGCGGGGCTATGTCATGCTCCCGACGGCCCCGTCACAAACCTATCCCCGGCTGGGCGTCGCCGCTGAAGCCGGTGGCCGTACACGGCTTTCCCTGAATGACTTGTACGCATCCTCCGTGTACGGGTATGTATATGGCTACCTGCCCGGGCTCTTCCCGGCCCAGGGGCTGCGGCTTTCCGCCTTGTACCAGCACGTACTCGGCAGTGGGACAACCATTTCCGGAGACAACGGGGTAACGGCCTCCCCGCGCGGATATGTCGACAATCCGATGAGAACATTCTTCGCCTCCTACTCCCGGCAGCAGCTCAAGCTGACGGCGGATTACGTGATTCCCCTCTATGTCGGGGATATCTCCTGGTTCTCCTCCTTTGCCTATATCACGCACTTCCTGCTGAAACCCTACTTTGATTATACCTTCTTCTCGCCGCAGGGCGTGACCGGCACGACGTTCCTGCGCACGCCTGACGGCGCCCCGGCTTCCGGGAGCCGCTCCCTGGCGGCCGGCGGATTATACACGGCCGGCGCGGACCTGACGGCGAAACTCGCGAATCTGCTCTGGCTCCCGTTCAGCGGAGAAATCGGCGTCAGGGTCGGTTACAACGGCGGTAAGTCTTTCGATGCGTTGAAAAAAACGCTCGGACTGGAGCCCTTGTATGTCGGGGCGGTATTCGAAATCGACCTGTAAGATTATTCGCTTTTGCGAAGCTTGATTAAGAGATTTCGGTTTATCGCCTTTTGCGAAATTTGATTAAGAAACGATATACGATGAATTTCCGAAGCATTCTGATTGGCGTATTGAGCCTCTGCGTCTCCTTCGCTTACGGCCAGGAGGCCGCTCCGGATTATTCGGCGTTCATTTTGACGCCGCCGGCCCCGGAGTCACCCCGGATCAACGGACCGAAAATTTATGGGGCCCGTCCCGGAGCTCCCTTCCTCTTCCGTATCCCGGCGACAGGCGTCCGGCCGATGGCCTTTGAAGCAAAAGGCCTTCCCCGGGGATTGAAACTCGACCAAAAGACGGGGATTATCACGGGAAAGGCCCGTAAAAAAGGAACGTACGTTGTCGCCCTGAAGGCGGTCAATGCCCATGGAACGGCCGAGCGGAACCTTCGAATCGTCATCGGGGACAAGATCGCCCTGACACCGCCGATGGGATGGAGTTCCTGGAATTGCTGGGGCGCCGGGATTACGCAGGAAAAGGCCATGCGGGCCGCTGAAGGCCTGTTGAAGTATGATCTTGTGAATTACGGCTGGACCTATGTCAACATCGACGACGGCTGGCAGGGGATCCGCGGCGGAGCAGACAATGCCCTCCAGCCGAATGCCGGATTTCCGGACATGAAGGCCCTTGCGGATTACCTCCACGCCAACGGGCTGAAACTGGGAATCTATTCTTCCCCCTGGGTCGGAACCTATGCCGGTCATGCGGGCTCTTCCTGCGACAGCCCCGACGGGAAATACTGGTGGGTGGAAGAAGGGGGCGCCGACACCTGGTATCAGCTCGACAAGTCGAAGTTCCGGCGGGATTCTCTCTGGTATTTCGGAGAGTATTCCTTTGCCAGGCAAGATGCCCGGCAGTGGGCAGAATGGGGCGTGGATTATCTGAAATACGACTGGAACGCGGTCGACGCCTGGTGGCTGAAGGACATGCGGAAGGCGCTTCTTGCGACCGGGCGGGACATCGTCTTTTCGATTTCCTGCCATACCCATGTCGTCCTCGGGCCGGTGCTGCAGGAGAATGCGGAGTGCTGGCGGACGGGCGGGGACCTCAAGGACCGCTGGACGAACATCCTCACGGGCGGCATCCGACAGGAGCGCTGGGCCGGATATACGCGCCCGGGGAGCTGGCCGGACGCCGACATGCTGGTCCTCGGCCGGGTCGGCTGGGGCCACGGCGGACTCCGCGAACATGAACACCACTGGACACACCTGACCCCGGACGAGCAGTATACGCACTTCACGCTCTGGGCGCTCCTCTCTTCCCCCCTCCTGATCGGATGCGACCTGGACAACCCGGACCCGTTCACCCTCAGCTTGTTCCGGAACAGCGAAGTGATTGACGTGAACCAGGACCCCCTGGCTTTCCAGGCGATGAAATCCGCCGGGGACGAGAATCATGCGGTCTACGTCAAACCCCTCGAAGAAGGAGGCGTCGCCATCGGCCTCTTCAATTTCTCCGATGTCCCCCGGAAGATCGGATTCCGGCCCCATAACCTGGACCTTATCGGCCGGCAGACCATCCGTGACCTCTGGCGCCAGCAAGATATCGGAACGGTGGAACAGACCGTCTGGTGGGAAACGGAGGTCGCCCCGCACGGGGTGGTTCTCCTCAAGCTGACTCCTGGAAATCCGGGGCACAAGCTTTCCGGTCACATGCCTTACAGCAATAAAATCGTAAAGAATTAACATAGATGAAGAAAAGCCTCCTTCTTGCGGCCTTCCTGCTCTTGTCCGGAAGCCTCCTGGCGCAACAGACGGTCCGTTTGGGCGCCCAATCTGCGGGGAAGCAGTTTGACGGAATCGGCGTCGTCAACGGCGGCGGAGCGACTTCTGTCCTGCTCAAGGATTATCCCGAACCCCAGCGCTCCCAGATCATGGATCTCGTCTATAAACCCATGTTCGGCGCCTCGGTCAGCTCCCTGATGGTCGAAATCCCCGGAGACGGCAATTCGACCCAAGGATCCATGCCCGCTCACAGCCATTTCCGCGGCGACAACAATTTCCGAAGAGGATATATGTGGTGGGTCCTCCGGGAAGCCAAGGACCGGAACCCGGACCTCCCCCTCGACGCCACGGCGTGGAGCGGACCGGGTTGGGTCGGCGGATGGTGGACTCCTGAAATGGTCGATTTCTACATTTCCTGGATGCGGGGGCTCCGCGAAGTCTACGGACTGGAGCTGGACGCCCTCGGCTGCCACAACGAAAAAGGACGGAATGCCGATTTCGCCAAGATGCTCCGCAAAGCCATGAACGAACGGGGATTCTCCAACGTGCGCCTGCATGGCTTCGACAACTGGGGACGGAGGAAAATGGCCCATCTGCAGGAAATGCTGGAAGACCCGGAGCTTCGGGACGCCATCGATATCATCAGCGCCCATACCTTCAGCGAGATTCCGCTTTCGCCGGAGAACCGGGCCCTTGTCGATTCGCTCGGAAAACCGCTGTGGAACTCGGAAGAACACGTCTACCGGAAGGGCTTCGACGCCTTGATTACGATTGTGGAATGCTTCAACGAGAACTATATCGTCAACGGCGCGACAAAGGTGATGAACTACTATGACATCGCTGGAATCTACCCCATGCAGCCCTATAGTGTCGACCCGGCGGCGGTCCTGGCCCATGAGCCCTGGAGCGGCCATTATGAGGTCCGGAAAGCCCTCTGGGGCTATGCCCATTACGGCCAGTTCACCCGGCTGGGATGGCGGTATGTCGACGACGGCTGCATGAAACTGAACAAGGGCGGTTCCATGGTTACCCTGCGGGATTCCGAGACGGGAGATTACAGCATCATCCTGGAAACCAAGGAGGCCGAAGGCCCCCAGACGCTGACTGTCCGGCTGGACCGCACCTTCGGGAAAAAGCCGCTTTGTGTCTGGTATAGCGACGAAAAAGAGCAATTCGTCCGGAAGACCGACATCCGGCCCCGCGGCGGCCGGTTCACGCTCACCCTCCAGCCCAATGCCGTTTACTCGCTTTCTACGACAAGGGGACAGCAGAAGGGCGGTTTTGACGCCATCCCGGCCGCGGAAGCCTTCCCGATACCCTACCGGGAAGATTTTGAGGGATATACCCATCCCGACGAGTGGGGATATCTGCCCCATTATACCGCCGACCTGATCGGCGCTTTTGAACTGACGGACCGCCCGGACTTGGACGGCCGGTGCCTCCGCCAGGTTGTCGGTGAGCCGACCCGGAGCTGGGCCCCGAAATGGCACCATTACACGATTCTCGGCGACCAGGACTGGGAAGACTACGAGGTCAGCGCCGATGTGTGGCTGAACCCGGGGGACGAGGCGGGCGTCATGGGGCGCATCTGCCATGTCGGCATCGGATATGGGATCTGGGCCAAAGGCTATTACATGAAAGTGAACGACCAGGGAAAATGCACCCTCATCCTATCCTGCGGCAAGGTCAACAAGAAGGAACTGATCGGCGATGCCGAGCAGCAGGCCCAGATCAAGGCGCGGAAGGACTTCGAGGAAGGAGGAGAATTCCCCCTGGACAGCGCGGTGGTCGAGGGCTTTTCCGCCTGTCGGTGGCATTCGCTCAAAATCCGTTTTGAGGGGAATGATATTACGGGCTATGTCGACGGAAAGGCGGTTGTAAAGACAAACTCTGACATGTATACCCACGGGATGGCCGGTCTGATCGCGCCGGAGATGGAAAGGGGGATTTCTACGCCTTATTTCGACAATCTGGCGATCACGCCCCTGGGCCGGACCCGGGCCGTCCCGACGGTCCCCAAACCGGATGTCCGCCCGCTGTATGCCCGGTCCCCCATGAAAACCCGGTAAGGACATGCGCACTTTATTTTTACTCCTTTGCGCGCTTCTGAGCGCCGGTGCGGCCTACGGGCAGGACGGGCACCGCGTGGGTGAAGTGCCTTCCGAAGAGGGGCTTTTCCCTTTTGTGCTGTCGTATGACATGGCGCGGGGGGCGACGGATTATTCGTTCCTGCTGGATGCGCCCGCCGGGAAACACGGCTTTACCCGCGTTGAAGGCCGGCATTTCGTCAACGACGCCGGACGGATCCGTTTCCATGGCGTCAACATCGTGGGCGGGGCCAATTTCCCCTCCCATGAGCAGGCGGAACGGCTCGCCAAACGCCTGGCGCATTTCGGCTTCAATTGCGTGCGCCTGCATTATTTCGACTTGTCGGAATACCGGTTCCGCCAGATCCGCGAGAAAGGAATCCTGGCGGATGACGGGACCTTCTGCACGCTCGACCCGGAGCAATTGGACCTTTTCGATTATATGGTCTCGCAGTTCAAGAAGCACGGGATCTACATCAACGTCAACCTACTGGTAGGAAGGCGTTTCAAAGGGAAGAACGCCTATGACAGGACCCTTCAGCAGAAAGAACTGGATTATGCCCGGAACCTGTTCACCCACGTCAATCCCTATACGGGGCTGACGCTGGCGAACGACCCGGCGGTCGCCCTGGTGGAACTCAATAACGAGGATGCCATCTTCAAAACCTACCGGGGCCAGGCGGACTGGAACCCGGAAAAAGGCGAACCCGACTGGCCGTCCATCAAAGAGCTGGAAAAGGAAAGCGAGGAGCGGAAAGGGGAGATGTTCGACACCCTTGAAGCCGCCGACCGCGACCATTGGAACCGCCAGCGGGAGATGCTGGTCAACGAATTGGGGCTGAAGGTGCCCGTGGTTTCAACCCAGGTCACCTATTCTTCGCCATGGGCCTTCATGGACATGGATTATTTCGACATGCATGCTTACTGGTGCCATCCGAGCCATTCCAGCAACAAGGACAAGTGGGCAATCGACAATATCCCCATGGTCAACAGCCCGTATGGCGGAACCCTCCCCGGACTGGCCGCCTACCGGCCGGCCGACCGGCCTTTCACGGTTTCTGAATACAACAACCCCTTCCCGAACCTGTACGGGGCGGAAGGCCAGCCCATGCTGCATGCCTACGGCGCTTTCCAGGGCTGGGACGGGCTGATTGCCCATTCCTACAACAACCTGCATGACGAAGAGCCGGACCAACTCGCCTACAATTTCTCCTATGCGGCCAGGACCGATGCCATGGCGCATTTCATCGCCTGCGCGACGCTGTTCCTGCGGCCCGACGTGGCGGAATCCCCCAAGGAATCTGTCGTGAACCTGCCCTTTGACTTTTATAAGAAAGACTGGATCCGGACACTGGACCACCGGCTGGCGGATTACATGGCGAGCGAGGCCCCGGGGTTCGAGGACAAACTGGTCACCGCGACCGACAGCACCTTCACGACGACCCAGCGGCTGATCCATCGGGTAGCCGTTGATTTCAAGGCGGCAGAAACGAAGACTTTCGAGCCGGGACCCCTGGGCCCGGTCCTGTTCAGCGACGGGGGACAGATCGAATGGAACCACGAGATTCCCGACCGGAGCATGTTCATCGTCCGGACGGACAATACCAAGGTATTCAGCGGCTTCCCGGCCGGTCGGACCATCGACTGGGGCGACGGAATCGCTTTCTCTGTCGGGGAGACCAAGCTCGGCTGGACCACGATGTCGCTGGTGAGCAAGAAAGCGAACGGCTTCGCGAGAAAAGGCACGGCCCTTCTGGTCGCGACGGGCTACACCAAACAGACCGGCCAGCGGTTCACGGTGGATCCGGACCCGGCAGACCCGGCCAAGCCTTCGACAATCATCCATTCCCGGAACGAAGACTGGGGACACGGTCCGATGTTGACCGAAGGAATCCCCGCGACATTGAAGCTTGCATCAAAGGCTCGCCGGACCCGCTGCTGGGCGCTAGACGAGCGCGGCAAGCGAATCCGGCGAGTGCCTGTAGGGAGAACGGAGGACGGCATGGCCCTCCTTGAAATCGGCCCTCAGTACAAGACCGTCTGGTATGAAATCAAGACGAGATAGCTGATCCCGGACCTATTCAGTAGACTCCGGATCCGGCCGGTATTCCAGCAGGTCTCCCGGCTGACAATCCAGGGCCTTGCAAAGGGCATCCAGGGTCGTAATCCGGACAGCCTTGGCTTTCCCTGTCTTGAGAATGGAAAGATTTGCCGCCGATATCCCGACTTTTTCCGCCAGCTCGCCGGAATGCATTTTCCGGCGGGCCAGCATTACGTCAATATTGAAAATGATCGGCATGATTACTCGCTTTGAGTCTGGACCTCAGGCTCCTGCGCAGAAGAATCCTTTCCCTTCAGATAGGAAGGAAGTTCCATGCCAGCCATCTTGAACAGCTCATCCAGCGGAGGGACCGACTTCATCATTCCGGAGATGAAATTGGAAGTGGCGGTCTTGCCGTCAGCAGAATTACCTGAATCCCAAACGGTTACCTTGTCAATGTTGATACCCTTGACCGCCTCGACTTGCGTCTTGACGAGCTCAGGCAGTTTATCGGAAATCATCATCAGCACGGCCTTCTGCGGATCGCCGGCAGCCGCGTTGACCAACTGGTTGAAACCTTCGGCCTGCTTGGAAAGGATTTCCAGCATACCGCGGGCCTGGGCATCCATCTTGGCATAGATGGCATCTGCTTCACCCTTGGCCATGCGGCGCACCTTTTCGGCCTCAGCCTCTGCCATGATAATGGCTTTTTCCTTGTCAATCTGGGCCGGAACGACGATATTGGCCTGCTGGGTCGCCTTTTCGCGCTCGGCACGGGCCAATTCCGCGTCACGCTCGGACTGGTAAGCCTCCTGGAGCGCTTTCGCGGCCTGCACTTTTTCCGCAGCCACGGCGATTCTGGCGGCCTCCGCCTCTTTTTCGCGACGGATTGCATCGGAATTCGCGATGGCGATCTTGGAATTGTTCTCTCCCTCGACCGCACGGGCATTGGCGTCCGCCGTCTTGATACGGGTGTCCCGGGTGGTCTCGGCGATCCGGATATCCTTGTCCCGGTCCGCTTCCGCCTTACCGATTTCACCGAAACGGTTCTGCTCGGCCACACTCTTCTTCGCATCGTTGATCGCCTTCGCGGCCGCTTCCTTACCCAGCGCCTCGATGTAGCCGGATTCATCCCGGATATCCGTGACGTTGACGTTGATCAGCTTCAGGCCGATCTTGCGGAGTTCCGCCTCGACGTTCGTGGACACATTTGCCAGGAACTTGTCCCGGTCGGAGTTGATTTCCTCGATGTCCATTGTCGCGATGACCAGACGCAGCTGACCGAAGAGGATATCGGTCGCGATGTTCTGGATGCTGTCCACGGAAAGGCCGAGAAGGCGTTCTGCGGCATTGGTCATGTTTTCCGGTTCAGTGGAAATACCGACCGTGAAGCGGCAGGGCACATCCACGCGGATGTTCTGCTTGCTCAGGGCATTGGTCAGGTTGCACTCGATCGAGATCGGCTTGAGGTCGAGGAAGGCATAATTCTGGAACACGGGCCAGATGAAGGAGGCACCGCCATGGATACAGCGGGCAGAAGAGATCGACCCCTCCTTGTTGCGGCCGGTCTTACCGTAGATAACCAGGATCTTGTCCGACGGACAACGTTTGTAACGCCGGAGAATGGCGGCGAAGGTCACAAAAACCACCGCCACGATGATCAGGATGAGATAAAGTTCCATAGTAATTGCTTATTAGATAATTAACGAATTCAATTGTTCGACGAGGAGGGTGCTCTCGTTGATGACCTCAACCACCTTGATCGGGGTGCCGGTTTTCAGCTCGTCCCCATCGGTCTGGGCGCTGTATTCGCGCACGGCATTGTTGATGGTAATCTGAACCTTGCCCTCGCCCGCGCGTTCGGCCGGGATGGTCAGGTACACGGTTCCGTGGCATCCGACCGCGCTGCGGTACACGTTGATGTTGCCGGACTGCTGCATCCCGCTCAGCCACTTGAACAGGTACATGACGATGGCAACCAAGCCGACGCCGACCAGGATGGACAGCACGAGCAGCAGGCCGGTGGACGTTACTTTTCCCTGCAGGAGAATCGCGGTCCAGCCGAAGCCGAGGAAGAAATTGACAAAATTGCGGAACGTGTACAGGTTCATCCCCGTATGGCCGTCAATGGCGGTCGGATCATCCACGTCGGAGAAACCCGCGTCCGTGTCAAAGTCGCCGCCGTCAAGGCCCGAATCACCGGCATCCGCGCCGATGAAGGTCAGGATGGTCTGGATAATGAAGATCAGCGAAGCCGAAAGGGTGATCGCCCACAGAATTTTCATAACCGGGCTGAGTGCAGCCCACCACGTTGTAATCATAGTTTTTGTTGTTTTCAACAAATATATAAATAATTATTGAAAAACAGCAAAAATTATGAAAATTTCGCAAAAAATTTATTTTTCTTGCTCGAAGCGGGCGGTCAGGGAGATGAAGTCATCCACAGAAAGGCGTTCGGGACGGAGCTCAAAGACCGGATCGGCCAGCAGGGCCGCCGCAGCCTCGTCGGAAAAGCCTTGTTCCCGCACCAGGGGTCGGAGGGAATTCCGCAGGGTCTTGCGGCGCTGGCCGAACGAGGTCTTGACGACCCGTTTGAAGAGCGCTTCGTCCACGCCCAGCGTCTCCCGGCCATTGCGCCGCAAGCGGATGACGGCAGAATGCACTTTCGGGGGTGGGGCAAAGGCCCCGGGGCCGACGGTAAACAAATAGTCGATGTCATACCAGGCCTGCAGGAGCACGGAAAGGATCCCATAGGTTTTCGTTCCGGGCTTTTCCGCAATCCGCTCGGCCACTTCTTTCTGGATCATGCAGACGACTTCCGGGATGCGGTCCTTGTGGTCCAGGATCTTGAAAAAGATCTGCGAGGAAATATTGTACGGGAAATTGCCGATCACCCGGAAGCTGTCCGGGAAAATCTTCGAAAGATTCATCCGGAGAAAATCATCCTGCAGGAGACGCCCCGGCATGCCGGGGAAATGGGACATCAGATACTCCACTGATTCCCCGTCTATTTCCACCAATTTCAGGGACAGGTCTTCGCGTCGGAGCAGGTACTGTGTCAACACGCCCATGCCCGGCCCGATTTCCAAAACGTCTCCTCCCTGCGGTCCGCCCGGAGTCAGCGCGTCGACAATATCCCGCGCAATGCCCTGGTCGGTCAGGAAATGCTGCCCCAGGGATTTCTTCGCTCTCACTTCCATGGTTGTACGATTCTGCGGCAAAGATATGTGTTTTCGCCTGAAAATTGCTAATTTTGTCGGCTCAGGAAGAAAAAATAAAACCGTATATCCCGATATGTACAGAACACACACTTGCGGAGAACTCCGCATCGGCGACACCGGCAAGACCGTAACCCTCGCCGGATGGGTGCAGAAATCCCGAAAACTCGGCGGCATGACCTTCATTGACCTCCGTGACCGGTACGGCATCACACAACTCGTTGTCGAAGCGGACGCTCCGGCAGACCTGGTAGAGACAGCGACCTCTCTCGGACGCGAATATGTCATCCAGGCCACGGGCGAAGTGGTCGAGCGCCAGAGCAAGAACCCGAAGATGGCCACCGGCGAAGTGGAAATCCGCCTTTCCGGCATCAATATCCTCAACAAGTCGGTCACCCCGCCTTTCACCATCGAGGACGAGAGCGACGGCGGTGAGGACATCCGGGCGAAATACCGGTATCTCGACCTGCGCCGGAATCCCCTCAAGGAAGCGCTGACCCTGCGCCACCGGATTGCCCATGAGACGAGGAATTACCTCGACAGCAAGGGCTTCATGGAGATTGAGACCCCGTATCTGATCAAGTCCACCCCGGAAGGCGCCCGCGACTTCGTGGTGCCGTCCCGGATGAATCCCGGCCAGTTCTATGCCCTGCCGCAGTCGCCCCAGACCTTCAAGCAGCTGCTGATGGTTGCCGGATACGACCGGTATTTCCAGATTGTGCGCTGCTTCCGCGATGAGGATTTGCGGGCAGACCGCCAGCCGGAATTCACGCAGATCGACTGCGAGATGTCTTTCGTGGAGCAAGAGGACGTGCTCGGCATGTTCGAAGGCATGATGCGGACCTTGTTCAAGAATGTCCTTGACGTGGAGATTCCCTCGCCGCTTCCGCGGATGAGCTGGTTCGATGCGATGGACCGCTACGGCTCCGACAAACCGGATGTCCGCTTCGGCATGGAAATCCATGAAATCACCGCGATGGTCCAGGGGAAAGGGTTCTCTGTCTTTGACAGCGCCCCGTATGTCGGTGCCATCTGCGCCCAAGGGTGCGCGAATTATACCCGCAAGCAGCTCGATGCGCTGACCGAATGGGTAAAACGCCCGCAGGTCGGTGCCAAGGGGCTGGTTTACATCAAGATGGGAGAAGACGGCATCAAGTCTTCCGTCGATAAGTTCTATACGCCGGAGGACCTGGGCGCCATCGCGCAGAACCTGGACGCCAAGACCGGAGACCTGATTCTGATCCTGTGCGGAGACAAACGGAAGACCCAGAACCAACTGGGCGTCTTGCGCCTGGAGATGGGCGGCCGGCTGGGCCTGCGCAATCCCAAGGTCTTCGCCCCGCTCTGGATTGTGGACTTCCCGCTTCTGGAATGGGACGACGAAACGCAGCGCTTCTATGCCATGCACCATCCCTTTACGGCCCCGAAACCGGAACACATGGACCTGTTCTACAGCAACAAGAAAGAAGACCTCGAACAGGTCTGCGCCAATGCCTACGACTTCGTGCTGAACGGCAACGAACTCGGCGGCGGCTCGATCCGGATCCATGATGCAGAGGTCCAGAAACGGATGTTCGAAGTGCTCGGCATCGGCGCCGAAGAGGCACAGTACAAGTTCGGTTTCATCATCAATGCCTTCCAGTTCGGCGCTCCGCCGCACGGAGGTCTGGCATTCGGATTCGACCGGATTTGCGCCCTGTTCGGCGGCAGCGACTCGATCCGGGATTACATCGCGTTCCCGAAGAACAACCAGGGGCGTGATGTCATGATCGACTCCCCGTCCGAAATCGACCAGGTCCAGCTCGACGAGCTCCAGATTGATATCAAAAAGAATTAAGTCCCGTGGCGTTCACCCATGAAATGCAGGCCACCTGCAGTCTTTGCGGGGGGCAGGAGAAGGTGCTTGCTTACGGCAGCATCAACACCGCCGAAGACCCGGACCTCAAGGCCAAGGTCAAGGACGGTTCCCTGTTCGTTTGGGAGTGCCCGCATTGCGGGGGATACAACCTTGCCCGCTACCAGACCCTGTACCACGACCCCGACCAGAAGCTGATGGTCTGGCTCATGCCGGAAGGGAGCATGCCCCCCGAGCAGCTTGCCGCCGTCCAACAGCACATGGAAGTCATTGCAGAACAGGCCTTTGACGGAGAAGACGGGTATACGTTGCGGCGTGTGGGCGACATCGGTTCCCTGATGGAAAAGGTCAATATTTTCGACGCCAACCTGGACGACCGGGTCATCGAGATGTGCAAATATGTCACCAAGATGGAGCTGGCCGAAGGAGAGAAAGACCCCTCCCGCGCGGCGGCCATCCTGGATACGCCCTTCAAGTTTTTCAAACTGGAAGGAGCGGACGGGGACATCACGCTGTCTTTCCCGCAGGACGGACAGATGCAGGGGATCCATATCGGCTTCAACGTCTATGAAGACTGCCGGGGCATCTTACAGCGAAACCCTTCCGTCACGGTGGCGAAAGGGTTTGCAAAGGTAGATGCCGATTGGCTCGGCCAATATTTCCGTTGACAGGAACTATTCGAGAACGCGGGCGCCGTCGCTGATGACGACATCGTAGACCTTCGGAGCGTGGCCGAATTTCTCGGTGAACTGTTCCACCGCCGTATTCACGAAGTTCTCATACAATTCGTCTTTGACCAGGTTGATGGTGCAGCCGCCGAAGCCGCCGCCCATGACCCGGGAACCGGTCACGTCGCACTTGCGGGCCAGTTTGTTGAGGAAGTCAAGTTCTTCGCAGCTGACCTCATACAGGCGGCTCAGGCCGAAGTGGGTCTGATACATCAGTTCGCCGACGGTCTCATAATCTCCTCTTTCCAGGGCATCACAAACATCCAGGACGCGCTGGACCTCGCCGATGACATATTCCGCACGGAGGAAATCTTCTTCGGGAATCTCGCTGCGGACCTCGTCCAGCCAGACGCGTTTGGCATCGCTGAGGAATTCCACCTCGGGATGGTTCTTGCGGATGGCGGCAGCGGCATTCTCGCAGGATGCGCGGCGCTTGTTGTAGGCGGAAGAAGCCAGTTCGTGCTTGACGCAAGAGTCGATCAGGACCACTTTATATCCTTCCGGATTAAACGGGAAATACTTGTATTCCAGCGTCTTGCAGTTCAGCCGGATCAGGCTGCCCTTCTTGCCGAAAATCGAGGCGAACTGGTCCATGATCCCGCATTTGACACCGCAGTAATTGTGTTCGGTCGACTGGCCGATCTTCGCCAGTTCGAACTTGTCGATGCCGTTGCCAAACAGGTAATTGATGGCAAATGCGAAAGTGCTCTCCAGGGCTGCGGAGGAAGACAGGCCGGCGCCCAGGGGGACATCGCCCGCGAAGACTGTATCGAAGCCCTCGACTTTGCCGCCCCGCTTGATGGTCTCGCGGCAGACGCCGAAGATATAGCTGGCCCAGCTCTGGTGAGGCTTATCTTCCTCGCCGAGGCCGAATTCTACATATTCATCATAATCCAGGGAATAGGCGTGGACCTTATCCGTTCCGTTGAGGCGGATTTCGGCGACGATGCCTTTGTCGATAGCGCCCGGGAAAACATAACCGCCGTTGTAATCGGTATGTTCACCGATGAGGTTGATGCGTCCGGCCGAAGAGAAGAACGTCCCTTCCGCATTGTACAGGGTTTTGAATTTTTCCTGTATTCTGGTTTTCATGTCCATAATTATGTTGGGATTTAAAGTAATTGATACAACTTATTATTATTTGCCTGTTCGTTCAGTCCCTTTTGACAAATTTAATAATTAATCTTTTTTAAAGCAATCCTTTTCCCGACGAACCCGACGGGACGGTGCCCCCGTGCCCGGAAGGAAGCAGTGTCTGCAGCAGGATCGGACAGTGGTCGCTTACACCGCCGGCATAGCGGGGGCCGACATAGGTCCGCAGCGGTTTGTCCCCGGCATGGACGCGGTCGTGAACGGTCAGGAAAGGCACCGACAAGATTTCCATCCGCGAAACGGCCGCCCGCTGCGGAAGGACAAAGAACATGTCAATCAGCTCCCAGCGCCCATTGTAGCGGATGGTTCCGCGGCCCTGCGCCGAAAGCGGCGCCGCCAGGTTGACAAAGCCGCCGGAATCTGTCAATATCCGGAACAGGGGATTTTCGGGGGTGTCGTTGAAATCCCCCATGGCAACGATATCCGTCACGCCGGCCGACAGCAGGGAGTCGCGCGTACGGCGCAGCTGGTCCGCTGCGATCCGGCGTTTCCACCCGGATTCCCCGCCTCCGTATTTCGACGGATGGTGATTGACCAGCAGGGCCACGCGCCTTCCCGACGCTTTCCGCTGCAGGACGGCCGACAGGATATCCCGCGTGCGGAGGGTATCCCCTCCCGGACCGATTCCCTGTACGCGGACGGGGCGGGCGGATTCCACCGCAAACACCTGTTCCCGGTACAGCAAGGCGACATCGATGCCGCGCGGATCCGGAGAATCGAAATGCAGGATGCGGTAGTCGCATTTGCGCAACGGCGTCTCTTCCAGCAGTTTCCGCAGCACGAAACGGTTCTCTACCTCCGCCAGGGCGATAACGTCCGGAAGACCGCCCTGACGGGAAGCCACCCACAAGACCGTCTTTGCGACCGCGTTGCATTTGGCATAGAAGCGCCTCCGGGTCCAATGCCGCTCGCCGCGGGATGAAAAAGCCCGGTCTGATTCCCCTCCGCCCCCGTCGTGGTAATCGAAAAAGTTTTCCAGATTCCAGAACAGGATCCGTTCCTGCAGCGCTTCCCCGTCCGGAACGACCCTTCCGGGAAAAAGGGCCAGCAAGCCTGCCGCCAATGCACAAACAAATACCCTCATTCTACTTCAACCCTATGTTGCGGCAGGCGTGCCGCCCCGGTCCGGCAAGGGCCGGAACCTGTCTGCAAGAAAAGGATTTCTACGCATAACGACATTAAAAAACGTGAAATCTCTGTTTTTTATCAGCAATATGCAGAGAAAGATTTAACTTTGCAGGCAATAAAACAGTTGAAAAATGTCACTCAAATGCGGTATCGTGGGGCTTCCCAATGTAGGTAAATCTACGTTGTTCAATTGTATCAGTTCCGGAAAGGCCCAAAGCGCCAATTTCCCTTTCTGTACGATCGAACCCAACTTGGGCTCCACCAATGTTCCCGATAAACGGTTGGAAGTGTTGACGGAAATTTGCCAGCCGCGCAGCGTCGTGCCGGCCACAGTCGACATCGTGGACATTGCCGGTCTTGTCAAAGGGGCCAGCAAAGGGGAAGGTTTGGGAAACCAATTCCTTGCGAATATCCGGGAAACCGATGCCATCCTGCATGTCCTCCGCTGTTTCGACGACGGAAACATTATCCATGTGGACGGATCCATCGACCCGGTCCGCGACAAGGAAATTGTAGATACGGAGCTGCAAATAAAAGATTTGGAGACTGTTGAATCCCGGCTGGCCAAATCGGTCAAGCAGGCCACGACGGGCGGAGACAAGGAAGCCAAGAAACTGGTCGATTTGCTGGAACGTTACCGCGCCGCACTGCTCGCCGGAAAATCCTGCCGGACCGTGGAACTCCTCAACCCGGACGAAGAGGCAATGGCCAAGAACCTGTTCCTGCTGACCAACAAACCGGTCCTGTATGTCTGCAATGTGGACGAGGCTTCGGCGGCGAGCGGCAATGCCTATGTGGATGCCGTCCGCGAGGCCGTCAAGGATGAACAGGCTGAAATCCTGGTAATTGCCGCGAAAACCGAAGCGGAAATTGCGGAAATCGAAGACTATGAAGACCGGCAGATGTTCCTGGAAGAACTGGGCCTGCAAGAATCCGGCGTGGTCCGCCTGATCCAGGGCGCATACCATTTGCTTGGCTTATTGACCTTCTTCACCGCCGGGGCGGACGAGTGCCGCGCATGGACCATCCGCAAGGGCGACAAAGCCCCGAAGGCGGCCGGTGCAATCCATACCGACTTCGAGCGGGGCTTCATCCGCGCGGAAGTCATCAAATACGATGATTTTGTTCAGTACCGCTCAGAAGCGGCCGTCCGTGCTGCCGGAAAACTCGCGACGGAAGGGAAGGAGTACGTCGTCCAGGACGGCGACATCATGCACTTCCTGTTCAACGTTTAATCCCTTACAAGACGACGTCCAGAATATTGGGACAATGGTCCGTTATCTGGATGGTGAACAGCGATTTTTCGCAAATGAAATTCCTGATTTCCACTTGTTTCCGGTCATAGAGAAACAAGTGGTCGATTGCCATGTCGCGCGTCAGGTCCATTCCTGTCCGGATTCCGGGAGCATGCGGACCGCATGGGTGATGCCCGTTCGTCCCGTCCGTCAAATGAGTCGCCAGTTCCGCACAGGATTGATATCCTTTTGCCTTGAACGCCTGAATGGCAGGCTTGGTCTTATTCGCATTCAGGTCCCCCACCACGAAGACCGGGACATCATATTTCGCTTTCAAACTGTCCACCGCCGCGATAATCCGCCGGGCCTGCTCCGCGCGGGCCAGGTCGCTGCCCGGCGCCGCTTTTTCGGATTTCCACCAAAGATGGGTGCTGACGAGCAGGAAGGCGCGCTGATTTGCTTTCAGGCGGCAGACGGCCCAGGAGAAAGACTTTGTCTTGCCGTTGTTCCATTTCTCGGGAGTAAAGGGAACGTAGCCGGCATCCAGCAATTCAACGGTTTCCGGTCGGTAATAAATCGGCGTGAAATTGACGCCGCCCTCCGGAACCTTGAACGCCTCCTCATAACCATACTGCGCAAACAGGGGGTCCCAGACTGCCTTCATCGGGTTGGACACTTCCTGGAAAGCCGCCACGTCGGGCATATAGGCCCGGAGAAGCTGCGCGAATTGCGGCCCCCGGACTTTGTTGGTGCATTCCAGGCCCGCTTTCCACCATTCCACCGGGCTGTACGCGGCATCATACTGCCAGATATTGTCGTCGAGAATGCGGAGATTCACCCCTTTTTCGCGCGGAAACAGGTTGTCCCCCTCCACCGTTCCTTCCTGATGGAAATTCGCCGGAATACGGCTTTTTTTCAGCTGTGCTTCCAATGCCGGGAGCATCCGGTCCAGTGCCCATGCGCCACCTGCTTTGACGAGCAATTTTTCCCCTTGGACCGCAGAAGCATAAGCGAAGGGACCCGGGAGGGAGAGCGCCGCTGATTCGGGACGATTCGTTTCCCCGACCAGAATCTCTTTGTCTGCCGGAGCCTCCGTATCCGGGACGACGGAAAGGGTCATCCCCGTGACGGCATGAATCCGCTCCCGGAGACGCGCCGCAGCGTCTGCGCCGATTTCCGGATCCGCCTCCGCGGCATAAACAATCCGATAGTCTCGCAGGGCCCGGCGCGGGATGGAAACCGGTGCCACCGCCTGGGGGGATTGCGCAATCTTATATTTTTCAAGGATTTCCACGACGGGTTCCTTGATGGATTCGGCCCAGAGGGTGTAACCATAGCTGTTCGGATGGGACCCGTCTGACGTCGTTTCGTGGTCGGGCGAAGTCGCATTCATGGTCGTAATCCAATAGACATCCGGGTATTTCCGGACCATCTGGCGCATCATTTCGTCCGCCACATCCATTCTGTTTTGTTCGTTGCGGTCGATCGTTGCATTGAAATTGCGCTTTTCCCGGTACAAGGTATTCAGGAAAATGAGTGGAACGCCCGGCCTGGCTTCCCGAATGATCTGGATGAACGGTTCCAGGTGCTCCCGGATCATGTCCACCGACGGATTGGAAAAGCCATCGAAAAGATACGCATCGACATCCTCTGCCCGGGCAAGGGCGTGGGCGAAATACGCCTGCAGTTTGCAATTGCCGCTGAATCCCAGGTTGATGAAATTATATCCGGTTTTCCGGCTCAGCTGAGAGGTCCATGCCATGCCGCAGCGCCCTGCGCCGGACCCCTGGGTATAGGACGATCCGAAAACGGCGATCCGGCCCTTGAATGGATAGGTGCCGGGGGAGATCCAGGCATCCTCTTCCGTAACAATCTCCAACGATTCAATCTCCGAATACAGCGGAAGGTATATCATGCACTCCTTTACCCCGTTCCCGCTTCCGCTCAGCAGGGGAACCTCGGTCCGCACGCCGGGCGTATCGTCTTTCGCATAGCCGTTTCCTGCCCAGAGCCACTGCCCGTCCTTCTTGATGTACAAATCAAATCCGCGGAGAGAAATCAAGCCGATGCTTACCCCCTCGCCGGCCCTGCGCCAAGCCGAGCGGATGCCGATTGTCGGAGAGTCTGTCTTGAACGCCACCGCCAGGCCGTTGCTCTGGCGGGCCTGCCGGAGCACCCCCGGTGTCATTCCTTCTACGGGATCCATCCGGTCCCAAGGATGCGCAGTCGGCAGGAATTTACCGACGACGGTCAGCGACAAGGCGTCCGTATACTTTTTTTTAGCCTGCACCGGCAATGCCAGCAACAACAGGAAAAGAAGAAGGAGTCTACTATGGCGCATGGTATTTATTATTAGCTGTTTACGATTTCCGTGTTTTCTTGTTTTTTCCCGAAAAAGCGCTCGAGGACCAAGGCAATCGCTCCGTCGCCGGTCACATTGCAGCCCGGGCCGTATCCGTCCAGCGCAAGGTAGATAGTCATGACCAGGGCGGTCTGCTCGGGAGAGAACAGCAGGATGCTTTCCATCAAGCCCAGAGAAGCCATCAGCACCCCGCCCATCACGCCGGGAGAAGCAATGGTCACGATTCCCTGCATCAGGACGAAATGGGCATACATCGCAAGGGAAAGGGGAGATCCGGTGATGTACGCGACCGCCGTCGCCGTTGCCGCCAGTTTAATCGTGGATCCGCACATGTGCACGTTCGAACAGAGCGGAATCGTAAAGTCGGCGATATCCTCGCTCACCCCGTTCTTCCGCGTACAGGCCGTCGTCACCGGGATGACCGCGGAGGAAGAACAGATGGAGAAGGCGGTCAGATAAGCCGGAACCATGTTCCAGAGGCATTTCAGCGGGTTCTTGCCGGCAATTAGCCCGGCGATGAGATATTGCAGGAAGAGGAAAATAAGGGACAGGATCACGCCGGTCAGGATGATTTTCGCTCCGGCGCCGATCACGACCCCGATCACGCCTTTGGCGCTCATCTCGCATATCATGGAGAAGATGTACCAGGGGAGCAGCGGAATGATCACTTTTTCCATGGTCATTTTGATAATGTCGCCAAATTGTTCGACCCCTTTTTTCAGGGCGCCGGAACCCGTATAGACAATCCCCAATCCGACCATGAAGGAGAGAAGCAGCGCCGTCAGGATGTCGCAGAGCGGCACGATTTTCATGTCAAAATACGGCTTGAATTCTTTTGCCGCAACCGTATCGGGCGACAGTTCCCCCGGCTCCAGATAATGCGGGAAGAGCAGGGAACCGCTTGAATAGGCGAAAAATCCTGCGCACAAGGTCGACACGTAAGCAATGGCGACAACCCAAAGGAGCATTTTCCCGGCTCCTTTCCCAACGTTGGCGATTGCCGGCGTCACCAGGCCCAAAACCAGCAAAGGAATGATGAATTTCAGGATTTGGGCGAACAACACATTGAATGTTTTCAGGATGCGGACGATGAATTCCGGCGCAAACAGGCCGAGCAACGCACCACAGACAATCGCAATGAGAACCTTGACGAACAGGCTTACTTTCAATTTTTTCATTTTATTCCTTATATTGAGAAGCTCAGTATCCAAAGATACGGTTTTCCGAAACAATATACGAAAAATCCCGAAGCAAATTGCTCCGGGATCTTCGGCTTTTATCTGGCCCGCATCCTAGAAGAAGCGCGCTCTGTTATCTTTCACATCAGCATCCTGCATCATCACGGGGATGATCATCTGGCTGGTATACTGAGACATCTGGGATTCACGCATCTTGGCGTCGTCCTCCGTGAAATAGGAACCCGTGTCGCGTCCGGTCACCTTGAAGACATAGGCGCCGATGCTGCCGACAACCGGACCGCAAATCTTGCCTTCGGGAGCAACGGAAAGGGCGCCGATAAACTTCGGATCCAGTCCCTGGGCATTGAGCGAAGAGAAGGCGATACCGCTCTCGGTGCTGACCGTTGTGTTCAGTTTTTCAGCGATCGCCTGCAGGTCCGTCAGGCCCTGGATCTTTTCAGCCGTTTGAGCTCCGACCTTTTCGCCCAACTTCTCGTAATAAAGCTGCTGGCGGATGGTGCTGGCCACCTCTTTCACGTCCGCAATTCCTTCCTTGTGCGCAGCCTTTACGGTTGCAACGAAGAAGTAATTGTTGTCCACGGTAATGATCTGGGAAACCTTGCCCGGCTTGTTGTCAAATGCCCAGCGGGTGACTTCCTTGGTATTCTCGATTGCGCCAAGGCGGTCTGCGCTCTCCGGCATGTTGTTCATCGGATGCGAATAGACACCCTGCTCGTCAGCCGCTTTCTTGTAAGCATCATAACCGGCAGCAGCGGCAGTCGCGAAGGCATTGGCCTTGGAATAGAACGCATTGAACGTCTCCTTGCTGGCAAGGGCTTCTTTCTCGAGAATCGCCACCTGCTTCTTCAGGATCGGTTTCGTGCGCTTGGTCACCTCAACGACATGGACACCATACTGGGTCTTCAGCGTAGCGGGTTTGCCAACCTCTGCGGTCAGGAGGGATTCGAAACCGGGGATGATATAGTTCTGGGTCATCCAGCCAATGTTTCCGCGCTCTCCGCCGTCCGCAGAGCCCTGGTCCACGGAATGGAGGGTCGCAAGAGCGGAGAAATTCCCGCCTTTGTTGATCACATCCAGAACGCTGTCTGCCTGGGCCTGGGCGTTGTCACCCTGGAAGAGGATATGACGGACATACACCGAGTCGGGAACCATGCGGGAGTCAACGACGCGGGCGACATAAAAGTTGTTCCCCTTGGCAACAACCGGAGAAACCGCTTCAGCAGCATTGTTTCCCCAGACAAAATCTTCGATTTCCTGTGCGATGGAGGTCAGTTCGCCAGTCTTGTAATAATGGTCGGAATAAGACCGGTCGGAATTCTTCATGATGAAGCTGCGCACGTTGTCCGTCTGCTCGAATTCCTCGCGGAGGGAAACGATTTCATTGTTGGTCGCAGCAATGTCTTCAGCGGAAGGAACCACCTCAAACACAACATATTCGATGTCGCGGCTGGCCGTCTGACGATAGAATTTCTTGTGGTTGTTATAGTAGGAACGGATCTCGTCGTCGGAAACAACGATGGTCGAATCCTGCGCGTAACCGTAAGGAACCATGACGAATTCGACATCGGTCGTGCTGTTGTTTTCCTCCATCATCTTGCGCATCATCAACGGGTTCGTGATGTTGCCGTTGGTGAAGAGGGCGTTGTATTTCTCGAACAGCTGGTTGTTGTAAATGGAAGTCTGGAGATAGTTCCAGTATGTACGCAGGTTGCCGGAAGCGTCGGAATCGAGGTTCTGGACAAAGCGGAGCAATTCTTCCTTGGAGAAGCTGCCGTCTTCACCGGCGAATGCGGGATTCTGGGCGATGAGCGGGGACAGGTTCGAGCCGGTCGTCAAGTCCACCAACTCTTCGTCACCGACATTCAGTCCGGCCAAACGGGCATTCTTATTGAAAAGGTGCTTGTAAACCAGGTCCTGCCATGCGGCGTCCCGGATCTGGGCCTGCTGCTGGGCATTCTGCGCAGAACCGCCCGTCATCATTTCATTGATGGTGGTAAACTGCTGCACATTCTCCTGGAAATCATTATAAGAAATTGATTTTCCGTTAATTTCGCCCACGTCGTATTTAGACGACATGTTGTTGAAGGCACTGATCAGCTCGTTCGGGTCAATGATGAAGGACAACAGACCCAACGCAATGATAATAGAAGCTGCTATACCGAATTTTACGCGAATTTTTTCAAGAACAGCCATTGTGTTTCTATCTTTTAATATTAATAATCCTGTTTATTGTCAATGTTTTGACAGTGGGGTGCGAAGATAGCAATTTTCCCGCAAATTATCATCATTTTTTTAGTAACGGGCCGATAAAATTGATGGAATCAATCCGGACCTGCGTCGAATCCTTCACCACGACCGCGAAATTATTGAACGGCCGCATCAGGGTCGCATTGCTGGCCCTGTCATCGGAACGCATGCCGTATCCCTGCATCAATCCGTCGGGAGAATACATCCGGACATAACAATCGGTGTAGATTTCCTTGTTGTGCTGGTCCCAATAGATCGTGTCCGTTTCCATTGTCTCCTGCTTGACGATATTCTTGATAACCACGTTGCCGAACGCCATCCAGAGCTCCTGTCCGTTACCCCGGCGGCTTTTCTCATGCCGGGCGTTGTCCGACTGGATTGTCGATTCCAGGACACCGTCCTCCGTATAGGCATAGACATTCAGTCCCTTGGGGAACAATTCGAAGGTTATGGTGTCATTCTGGTATTTCTCCATGACATCCGCCAGGACGCGCATCTGCACGTTTCCGTTCTTGGTCTGGAGGATTTCCATATCATCCACCACTTGCATGGGCGTGACGGAAAGATCCAGTTTCTCGGCAACGGAAAGTTTTGATTTACAGGAATAAACGACGAAAGCAACCGCCAGGGCGGTTGCCATCATCTTCACTATTTTCAAGTACCTTTCCAAGAAAAGATTATTTCTGGGTACGGACGGTCGTCGTAGCCCGCAAGCCGCCGCAGGAAACCGTATAAGCCTGTCCGTTGGAGAGGTCATACATGAACGCATCTTCCGTCTTCGGGAAATATACGCTGTACTGACCGATGGCACGGTTGCAGTCGTCTGCCAGGGACGCATCGGCAGCCTTGGCTTTGTTCATGTAGTCGCAGGCAACCCAATACTTGGCACGGCGCTGGATCTCATCTCCGCCGCAGTTGGTGGAGGCCCAGATGTTCGCAATGATCATGTATGCCTTGCCGGCGAAGTTGGCCGGATCCTTGTCTGCAGCGATCTGCGCAGCGGAAAGGGCCTTTCCATACTGATTGTTCTTGAAGGCGAATGCAGCGAGCTGGTAGTTGTAATCCGCGACGGAAGAAGGATCGATCGAAGGATTTGCAATCGCTTCCTCCAGATACTTCATGGCTTCCTCGTCGTTACCCTTGGAGGCGTTCAGCCGGTAAAGGAAGTAGGCAGATTCGGCGGACGGCTGCAGTTTGTGCATCGAGGTCGCTGCCTTGAGGAAGAGTTCGTTGTTCGTGCAATCATCCGTGTTGCTCATCATCCGGACGATGTTCGTGGACAGCTCCAGGTTATTCGGATCTGCCTCGAAACGGGGAGTGAAGAGCGCAATCAGGTTCTCGCAGCTGGCAACCTTGCTGGAAATGAAGAGGCCTTCCATGTCGGACTTGACCTTTGCATCGTTGTCGGTCTTGACTGCCGCATTATCCAGAAGCGCAATATTCTTCTGGTAAACATTGATGACGTCTTCCGCGCCGATTTTGCCTTCCTGATACAGGTTGATCGCCGACTGCAGGTGGAACATCAGGATACTGGACTTGGTCTTGTTATCCAACTTGCCGATAATATCGCCGAGGTTGTCATACAGCGCCTTGGAATCATTCTTCTTATAATTGATGACATCCGTACCCTTGTTGTTGAGAGCGATGGTGATATCATTGGGATAGTGTTCCGCACGGATATCATGAAGCGCCATCAGGGTATCAATCAGGGCATCCCGGTGCGCCTTGTCCGTTGTCTTGGCAATCAGGCGGCGCATCAGCGTCGTGCCGTTGACAATCATACCTTTGCTGGCCGTCGGAGGGCAATACTTGTATGCCTTCCGCCAGTTCGGGATCGCCTCGTCATAATTCTTCTGTTTGAAATACTGGTCATAATAAGACAAATAGATCTTGCAGTTGCTACTGTCGGGACCGGAACCGAAACGATTCCTTTTCTGAGCGAAAGCATCGTTTCCGCTCATGACCATCAGTGCTGCTGCCAGGACAAAGAGTAATGTCTTTTTCATAGTAGTCTTCTTTTATGAATTTCACGTGAATTGTTTCCTATTCGTATCTCGGTTTTACGAACCAAATATCGTGGATATTGAATCCGACAACCAGTTTCGCATATGTTTCGCGGGTCATCTCACCCACCAAACGACCCCGCCGGCCGACGTCTACTCCCACGGTCACCCCATTGTACCAACGGAATACGGGTAGCGTTACTCCAAAAGTCAGACCATACGCATCAATCCGGTTCCCGGAATACTTATAATATTCTTTATTATAGTACATTCCGCCCCGGTAAGCGACCCTTCTCAAATAATAGCGGATATCGTTCCTGTTGGGAATAAATTCAAATCCGACCCGGAAAGATTCCGACAGGCTCGTCGAAAAAGCGGATGTCGACGCGCTGGAAAAGCCCAGCGCGCTGTCAAATCCGGACTTGGACCAGTCAGACCGCAGATAATCTACTTCAAGTAACCATTTGTCGGCCTTCCTCAGGCTGACGCCGATACCGATTTCATCCGCGATGCGTACCCGCCCTGCGGAGAGGGTGTCAACCCGGTTGGACAGGGTATCCGATACGCTTGTCATGGTTCCGTACTTGAAATCTGTCACGTATCCCTTCAAGGAAGTTCCTTTCCGGTAAGTCACGCCTCCTGTGACGTACAGATCGCCGCCCAGCGGCTGCTCATACTGCAAACCTATCTTCCCGGTCAGGGCATGGAGTTGGAACGTGTATCCCTGCGAGATACCCCGGTAGCTGGAATTATTGAACGTAACATACGTATTTTTATCGATGTTACCGAAATAATACAACATTTGCGCACCGACAGAAAGCCGTTTGAAGAAGGTCGTCCCGATTCCGCCGAACAATTGATAGATACCGCCGTTGCCGGTCGAACTGTATGTGACGCCCCCCGTATTTCCGATCAGGTTAAGATCATCCACGGTATTGGTGAAATCGTATCCGACATCACTGAACGGCGTGATACCGAACAACATGGCCGTCTTTTTATAGACCGGGAAACTGAATACGAAATTATACATATTCAGGGTGTTGTTCGCAGATGAAAAGTCCCCCTGGCGATAGATTTTGTTCTCCATGGACAGGCCGAAATCCAGCATGAAGGAGAGCGTATCCCGGGCGGAAACGGCCGCCGGATTCAAATAGTTGATGAAACGATGGCTCCTGTCCGCTATTCCGACCCCGCCCATCGACTTGTTATAAGCCGTGCCTTGCTGTGTCAGGTCTCCGATTCCATAGACAGAATACGGAGAAAACGAGCCATAGGCCCCGTCCTGGGCAGATGCCAGGAAAAAGCCGCCACACGCAAGCACGATGGTCGATATCCACTTAATTACTCTTCTTGACATGCTCATCCGCGATTAAAGCCAAACCCATCAATACAAGGTTACAAATCACAAATATCGAGTTTTTCATCCTATTTGCAAAATAAATCGCATCTCCGCCTGTAAACACGATCACGTGTTCCGGATGGAGTGCGATGTAGCCCTCTATTTCAAACATTATGCCCGAAACGACCCCGGCGCCGACGGAGGACTCGAAGTCCATGCCTACAACCGGAACTTCCTCAGGCTGATTCAACAACGGAAGCGCCCGGGAATACCGGTTCAGGGATTTCAGCCGGGTGCGGCATCCCAGGGATACATTGCCGCCGGTATATGCTCCGCCTTCATCCGTAAAGTCAACCGTCAGGGTTGTACCGAAGTCGAATACCGTACATCCTTTTCCGCGGAACAGATACCGCGCTGCGAGCAAGGAAGCAGCCCGGTCATAGGTAAGATAACTTGGAAGTTCCTTCTCTTCAAGCAGTTCCTTATGGTTTCCATCCAGAAGCAGCAATTCATTGCAACGCTCCCGGAACAAGGCGGCATCCGCGTCGGAAATCGTGTATACGGAAGCGACAACCATCACATCCGGACGTTGCCTGTCCGTCAGGGAAAGGATGTAAACAGCCACTTTTTCCCCTTGGTAGCGGAACGTGCGTCCCAAGGTCATCCCGTCAGACCAGGAAGCCTTGACCGCCGTATTACCGATGTCTATGATCAGGTTGGCCACTTTTCCGTTTCATTTTTGCACAGACTGCAAAAATAGAAAAATATTGCTTATTTACGCTTTTGACCTTTCAAAAATGACAACAGCGACAAGGCCTTCCCGATGGAATCTACGTTCCTGGATAGGATCCGGAGGCGGGAATCATGCTGTTTTAGCTCGAATACTGTTCCTTTTTCACTGACCTTCCGCAATACCTCTTCAAAAGTTTCGCTGCGGTAATAAGGCGACATCGGATTGGAGATGAAGAAAGCAATCAGAAGCCCGTTTTTGATGATGATCTTCTCAAATCCCAGTTTCTTTCCGATCTGCCGGATCCGGACAATATCGAATAAACTCTCCAGCTCGGGCGGCATCGCTCCGAAACGGTCTTTCAGGCGCTCGGCCATCTTATCGATATCCTGATCCCTCGACAGTGAATCCAACTCCTTGTAAATCCTGATTTTTTCGGCAGTTACATCAATATAACTGTCCGGAATGAGCGCCACTTGGTCCGTTTCTATCGTACAGTCATCCGTAAAGGAATCATGCACATTCTTCGCTGTCAGACCCGTTTCCATACCCAATTCTTCCATAGCCTCGGACAGAATCTTCTGATACGTTTCATATCCCATGTCGGCAATGAAACCGCTTTGCTCGGCACCCAGCAGGTTACCGGCTCCCCGGATATCCAGGTCCTGCATGGCGATGTTGAAGCCGCTGCCCAGGTCGGAAAACTCTTCGATGGCTTTGAGCCGCCTGCGCGAATCTTCCGAGAGCGTTGTCAGGGGAGGTACGATCAAGTAACAGAATGCCCGGCGGTTGGACCTTCCTACCCGGCCCCGCAGCTGGTGCAAATCACTCAGGCCGAAATTCTGCGCCTGGTTGATAATGATGGTATTGGCATTCGGAATATCGAGCCCGTTTTCAATGATCGTCGTGCACAACAACATATCATAATCCCCCTGGATAAAATCCAACATCTTATTTTCCAATTCTTTGGATTCCATCTGACCATGTGCGATGCATATTTTCATATCCGGCACCAATCGATGCAGGATATCGTGGATGGACGCCAATTCTTCCACCTTGTTGTGCAGGAAGAACAGCTGTCCGCCCCGGTTCAATTCATACCGGATGATGCTGCGGATTTCATCCTCGTCGAACAGCAGGATTTCTGTCTGGATCGGAATCCGGTTGGGCGGCGGTGTACTGATAATGGACAAATCCCGGGCACCCAGCAAGGAGAACTGCAGGGTCCGCGGAATCGGGGTCGCCGTTAATGTCAGCGTATCCACGGACATCTTCATCTGCCGCAGTTTTTCCTTCGCACCGACACCGAATTTCTGTTCCTCATCAATAATCAGCAAGCCCAGATCTTTGAATACGAACTGCCCGCCCAGTATTTTATGGGTTCCGATCAATATGTCTATCTGTCCTGTTTCCAAGCGTTTACGGATATCCGTCAATTCTTTTGCCGTCCGCAGGCGACTTACATATTCCACGTTGCACGGGAAGTCTTTCAACCGGGACTTAAAGGTATTGAAATGCTGGAGGGCAAGAATCGTCGTCGGTACCAATACCGCCACTTGCTTATTGTCACAAACCGCCTTGAACGCGGCCCGGACGGCAATTTCGGTCTTTCCGAATCCCACATCCCCACACACCAGCCGATCCATCGGACTCTTGTCTTCCATATCCCGCTTGACTGCTTCCGTCGCCGTCATCTGGTCAGGCGTATCTTCATACATGAAAGAAGACTCCAACTCTTCCTGAAGATAGGTATCCGGTGCAAAAGCATGACCGGAAGAGGATTTCCGCTTGGCATACAACTGAATCAATTCCTTCGCGATATCCTTTACCTTGGATTTTGCACTGATCTTGAGATTCTGCCAAGTCTTCGAGCCGATCTTGTTGATGCGCGGAGGAACGGAATCTTTTGATTTATAACGGGATATCTTATGCAGGGAATGAACCGAAACAAACACGACATCCCCATCCTTGTAGGTCAGTTTCACGACTTCGTTCATCCGGCCCTTGTCATCCCGTACGCGCACCAATCCTCCGAAAATACCGACACCATGATCGATATGGACAATGTAATCACCAATATTGAATGAACTTAAATCATTCAGTGTCAGCTGTTCACTCTTTTCTACCGTCCGCCGGATGCTCACCCGGTGGAAACGGTCGAAGATTTCATGGTCCGAATAACAGCAAACCTTGTTGTCATGGTCGATAAAACCGGAATGGATATTCTTTCCGGGCACAAATTCCGGAAGAATTCCGTCATTCTGGGACAGAATTGATTTTACACGTTCAAGCTGCGCCTCTTTCTCCCCATAGATATATACCCGGTAACTTCTTTCCAGCTGATGCCGGATGTTTTCCGTCAACAGTTCGAAATTCTTGTTGAAAACCGGCTGCGGAGCAATATTGAACTGGACAGGTTCCGCTTTCCCTTCAGACAAAGGAACTTCCAGGAATACTTTCCGGAATCTTTCCAGTCCCGGGAAGAAGTCCTGGTCTTTATACATATCTGAAGAGTCCAGCCAGACGAGTGTATCTTCCGGCAGGATATCCAGAACCGATGTTTCATCGATTTCCGGATTATCCGCAGAAAGAATGTCGGGGAAGATTTCGACGGAATCCCGGCTTTCTTTCGAAAGCTGCGTATTGCAGTCAAATACATGGATTTTCTCTATTTCATCTCCGAAGAAAGAAATCCGGAAAGGATCGTTGAATGAATAGGAAAAAATATCCACAATCGATCCCCGGATAGAGAACTGTCCGGGTGCCGATACAAAATCAGTCTTTTCAAATCCCTGTGATACCAGTGCTTCCTTAATAGAATCGTGACTGATTTCGTCTCCTGTCGAAAGGGTGAAGACAGCCTCTTTGATCCGGCCCGGAGCCGGTATCCGTTCGCTGAGTGCATCCGGATATGTAACAATATAAAGCGGATCTTTCTTTCCTGACAAGATTTCACCTACAGCCGAGGTTCGCTGGACACCTAGGGAAGATTTGTAATTGCTCCTTTCCACCTTCTTACCGGAATCAGGCAGAAAAAAAACAGCATCCCCTTCTATCAGGTTATACAGGTCTGAAGTACAGTATTGTGCGGATTCAGAATCCGGTAAAATAATGAGATTCACTCCTTTTTTGGCAACATCCGCCAAAACGAACCAGCGGGCGGAAAGGTATAATCCGCTGCACCAGGAAGTCCGGTTTGCAGATATTTGCCGGCGGAGTATATCGGAAGCTTTTGTAGCGATCATGAAGACAGTGGAAAAAGTGTGGAAAACCCGTTCAAATCCCTGTTGATAATATCTGATAAATAAATTTTAAAATCACATCATTTTTTACAGGCAGGGGAAGATTCAAATATCAAAATAAAGAATCCACGAATTTTCCTTTTTCATTCAACAACCAAAACAATACTTTATGAAAATATAAAATTTTAATAATCAACCATCTAATATATTTATCAACATTTCAACAGCTAAATATACATTATCTATTCTTTCATTTAAAAAAATTATATTTGTATTTGTAAAAATTTGGGTATGGGAGACGACGAATTCAATCCGTATTCGAAAAGTGCGGACAAAGATAAGGAATTAGACGGAATAATCCGGCCGCGGGAACTGGGAGATTTCACCGGACAGGAAAAGATTGTTTCCAACCTGCGGATTTTCATCCAGGCGGCCAAGATGCGCGGCGAATCCCTGGACCACGTATTGTTCCACGGTCCTCCTGGACTGGGAAAGACCACCCTTGCGCACATCATTGCGAACGAACTGGGGGTCAACATGAAAGTAACTTCCGGTCCCGTCCTGGACAAACCCGGGGACCTGGCCGGACTCCTGACCTCCCTGGAAACAGGGGATGTCCTTTTCATCGATGAAATCCACCGGCTTTCTCCCGAGGTGGAAGAATACCTGTACTCCGCCATGGAGGATTACGTCATCGATATCATGATTGACAAGGGACCGGGGGCGCGGAGTGTCCGGATCTCCCTGAATCCTTTCACGCTGGTGGGCGCTACGACGCGGAGCGGATTGCTGACAGCTCCGCTGCGGGCCCGGTTCGGGATTACCTTTGCCCTGGAATATTATGATATTAAGGAATTGGTGCGGATCGTCAAACGGAGCGCCGTCATCCTTAAAATAGGAATCGACGATCCCGCTGCCCTGGAAATTGCCATGCGCAGCCGGGGAACGCCTCGTATTGCGAATGCGATGCTGAAGCGGGTCCGGGACTTCGCACAGGTAAAAGGAGACGGACATATCGATCTGGAAATCGCCCGGTATGCCCTCGATGCCTTGAATATCGACAAGCGCGGCCTGGATCTGATCGATAACAAGATTCTGCATACAATCATTACTAAATTCAAGGGAGGTCCCGTCGGGATCAGTACGATTGCGACGGCTGTCGGGGAAGATACCGGTACAATCGAAGAGGTGTATGAACCCTTCCTGATCAAGGAGGGATTCATCCAGCGGACACCGCGCGGCCGGATTGCAACGGAATTGGCGTATAAACATCTGGGACTGGAAATGTACATGAGCGGAAGGAATTGGGGAGACGGACCGGAAATTATTCAGAATACGCTGTTTTAACCTCATATAGCTATGCTGAAAAAAGTTTTGCTTGCTGTGTTGGCTGTATCATTATGGTCAATACCATCCTATTCTTGTACTTCCGTGATTATCGCCGGGCGCGGCGGAAGCCGTCCGGTCATGCTCAAGCACCGGGATACACAAGCGCTCGACAACTGCATGGAGTGGTTTCAAGGGGAGCGATACGCCTTTATCGGACTGGTGAATGCCCGGTCCGCAAGTATTGTCCGTCCCCGTCGCTCCGCCTGGGCCGGAACCAATGAGGCAGGCTTCTGTATAATGAACACGGCAGCCTATGATTTCAAAGATGATGATGTTCCGGAATCCATGATGGATCAGGAGGGTGTGGTGATGTACCGGGCCCTGTCCGTCTGCAAGAATACAGCGGATTTCGAGCATTTTCTGGATACTCTGCGCCGGCCGATGCGGGTAGAGACAAACTTCGGCGTAATCGATGCCGAAGGGGGCGCCTCCTATTATGAAGTGAACAATCACCGGTGGGTGAAATTCGACGTGGCTGCCCTTCCGGAAGGATACATGGTCGTAACGAATTTCACGCGCATGGGAAGGGAAGCGGAGCGCAAGGGCGTTGACCGCTTTGAACGTGCTTCTCACTTGATAGTCAATACACCAGGTGTCCGGGACCATCGCCTGCTGCTGAATCTGATTTCCCGGGACGGGGCGCCGATCCTGCGGGATATTTCCGCTTCTTCCGTTTGTTTTGAAGGGGTACGTCCCGGAGAAGATCCGTTCGGTACGGTGATGTGGACGGTTCTTGGATATCCTGTTGCGGCAGCCTATGTTCCGCTGATGGTTCTGGACGGGAACCATATTCCGGCACAGCTTCGGCCTTCCGGCGAGAAAGGGCATGCCTGGGTATGCGACCGGGCGCTGGAAATAAAAAAGAACAAAATTGATGCTTTGGATGTTTGCCGGAATACAGAAAGATTCATCGACAGGAAGTTTCCGACGTTGCAGCGCCACCGGACAGACCATGCATCCTTCATCCGGAAATATGACCGTTTGATGGATAAATATATGGATATTTACGAGCGGAATTTCAGAGAAATAGTAAGATAAATGGGGTCTGCAATTGTTCCTTTGCGTAAAAATTGCTAAAATTGCAGAATATTGGAAATCTGAAATAATATTTCAATCTTAGATAAATTATGGCCGATAAATTAATCTCAAAGATTCCTGACGGACCTTTGGCTGAAAAATGGACCAAAAGGAAGTCAGAAATTCGACTTGTCAGTCCTAACAACAAAAGGAAACTTGAAATCATCGTAGTCGGTACCGGTCTGGGCGGAGCTTCTGCAGCTGCTTCTCTCGGTGAACTGGGCTACAATGTGAAAGTGTTCTGTATCAGCGATTCTCCTCGCCGTGCACACTCGATTGCCGCACAGGGAGGTATCAACGCTGCCAAGAATTACCAGAACGACAATGACTCCATCTACCGCCTTTTCTATGATACCATCAAGGGAGGTGACTACCGCAGCCGCGAAGCAAACGTCTACCGTCTCGCAGAAGTGAGCGCTGCGATCATTGACCAGTGTGTCGCCCAGGGTGTTCCTTTTGCGCGGGAATATGGCGGATACCTTGCCAACCGTTCCTTCGGCGGCGTGCAGGTTAGCCGTACATTCTACGCCCGCGGACAAACCGGCCAGCAGTTGCTGCTGGGAGCGTATGCTTCCCTGAACAAGGAGATTGCAGCAGGTACTGTCAAGAGCTATCCGCGCCATGAAATGCTTGACCTGGTCGTCGTGAACGGCGAGGCAAAGGGTATCATCGCCCGCAACCTTGTAACGGGTAAACTGGAACGCTTCGGCGCCCATGCCGTTGTCATTGCAACCGGTGGGTATGGAAATACTTACTTCCTCTCTACCAATGCAATGAACAGCAATGGTTCTGCAGCATGGCAGTGCTATAAGAAAGGTGCTTTCTTCGCCAATCCTTGCTTTGCGCAGATCCATCCGACCTGTATTCCGGTCCATGGAGAACAGCAGTGCAAACTGACCCTGATGAGTGAGTCGTTGCGCAACGACGGCCGGATCTGGGTTCCGAAGAAAAAGGAAGATGTGGAGAAACTTCGCAAGCACCAGATCAAACCGTCCCAGATTCCGGAAGAAGACAGGGATTACTACCTCGAGCGCCGTTATCCGGCCTTCGGAAACCTGGTGCCGCGTGACGTGGCATCCCGCGCTGCAAAGGAGCGCTGCGATGCCGGTTTTGGTGTCAATGAAACCGGTCTGGCCGTATTCCTGGATTTTGCGGACGCCATCAAGCGCCTGGGACATCAGCGGGTAGCCGAGCGGTATGGCAACCTATTCGAAATGTATGAGAAGATCACGGCTTCTTCTCCTTGGGAGGAACCGATGATGATCTATCCGGCTATCCATTATACAATGGGTGGTATCTGGGTAGACTACGATCTGCAGACAACGATTCCCGGCCTGTATGCGATCGGCGAGGCTAACTTCTCCGACCATGGCGGAAACCGCCTCGGTGCATCGGCCCTGATGCAGGGTCTGGCAGACGGTTACTTCGTTTTGCCGGTGACCATCGGCGACTATCTGTCCCACAAATTCTCCGAGCCGAAGACGGATGTGAATACGCCGGAATTCGACGCTGCCGAGAAAGCGGTGCAGGAGCGGATCGACAAACTGTTCGCCATCAAGGGGAAACAGACGGTTGATTCCATGCACAAACGCCTGGGTAACATCATGTGGGAGTATGTCGGCATGGCCCGCAGCGCAGAAGGTCTGAAAAAAGCGATTTCGGAAATTCAGGAACTGAAGAAAGAATTCTGGTCCGATGTCTGTGTACCCGGTACGCAAATGGAATTCAACCAGGAACTTGAAAAAGCACTGCGCCTGGCTGACTTCCTCGAAATCGGTGAATTGATGGCACGTGATGCCTTGAACAGGAACGAATCCTGCGGCGGTCATTTCCGTGTGGAAAGCCAGACGGAAGAAGGCGAAGCCAAGCGGGACGATGAAAACTACATGTATGTGGCGGCTTGGGAGTATAAAGGTGAAAACCAGGAGCCTGAGTTGCATAAGGAACCGCTCAAGTACGAGTTTATCAAAGTTGCCACCAGAAATTATAAAGACTAATCGAGTATGGAATTCAATCTTAAAATATGGCGTCAGAAAAACGCCAAAGCCCAGGGACATTTCGAGACTTATCATATCTCCGGAATCGAAGAGGATGCTTCCTTCCTCGAGATGCTTGATATCCTCAATGAACAACTGATCCGCGAGGGTAATGATCCGGTGGCTGTCGAGCGCGGTTGCAAGAGCAGCGGTCCGGTTTCCTTTGATCACGACTGCCGCGAAGGTATCTGCGGTGCATGTTCGTTGTATATTGACGGAAGGGCGCATGGTCCGGATGACCATGTAACGACCTGTCAGCTGTTCATGCGCCATTTCAAGGATGGAGCTACCATTACGGTAGAACCTTGGCGCAGTTCAGGTTTCCCGGTCATCAAAGACCTGGTCGTGGATCGCGGAGCTTTCGATAAGATCCTCCAGGCCGGCGGTTTCATCTCGGTGCGGACCGGTGCGGCGCAGGATGCCAACAATATCCTGATTACACACGAAAATGCCGAGAAGAGCATGGATGCAGCTGCCTGCGTCGGCTGCGGAGCTTGTGTAGCAACTTGCAAGAACGGTTCTGCCATGTTGTTTGTGGGAGCCCGCGTCAGCTCGCTGGCCCTCCTGCCGCAAGGCCGTCCGGAAGCTGCCCGCAGGGCGCGCGCCATGGTTGCCAAGATGGACGAATTGGGATTCGGTAACTGCACGAATACCCGTGCCTGCGAAATGGAATGCCCGAAAGGTATTTCCGTGGACCACATCGCCCGGCTCAATCGGGAGTTCCTGAAAGCGAAATTCCGCCAGTAAAATAGTTGCAATTAGCAGAAAAAGCCCGGTCAGCGACCGGGCTTTTTCTGTTTGGAAAATCTTGGAACAACTGCATGGCGTGTTTGAATGCCGCTTCCCAAACGACAAAGAAGACAGCAGACTGACTACCAGGACACTTTCCGGATGTAGGTTTTCCCGAAACAGTCGGTGACCCGGACTTCTCCTTCCTTGACCCCCTCTGATGGCTTGATGCGGAACAGATGGTCATGTTTGATTTCATCCTCACTGTAATCAACATGGTGGATATTGGTGCAGATCCATTTATAGTAGGGATCGTGCAGCGTTTCCAAACGCAGGTCCTCCATATCTGCGACCTTTGCCCCGTTCTCCCACCACTCCGGCTTGGACCAGGTGTCGTCATACATATAAGGGTTGCACCAGACATAGCCGTCTCCTGTCTTGTCGGGGCCGATGACCCAGACATCATCCGGGAATGCCGCTTTGTACGTCGTGTTGGGACAGGTGTAAGGGAAGGATTTCTGGTGGTACTCCAGGGACTTCCCGTTGAACTCTATCTCTACGACATTCCAGGGAATACCGTCCGTACTAAGGACCCGACCGGCAGCGTAAAGCCCGCCGCAGGAACGCGCAACCGAGTGGGATGACAGGGATTTGACGCCGAACGGGGCCAAATGGTTGGCCGCATAGACAAAATTTGAATTGTTGTGGGTGTGGCCGTACCAGACATGGACATCGTGGCCGGAAAGGGCATGAATGAATTCATCATGGTGTACCGTTGTCCGGTTGGCGTTGGATTTATACTTCGTCATCGGGACGTGCATGCAGACCATGACCGGAGTCGTTTTCGGGACCAGCGCCAGGTCATTCTGGAGGAAAGCCAGCCCTTCATCGTTCAGTCCATTATAATAGGCCGCGTCCTCATATTCGCCCCAATCCATGCTGTCCAGGATAACGAAATGGATGTTACCGATATTGACCGCGTAATTGACCGGCCCGAACATCTGGTAATATCCATCGGTCGCTTCATAGAAAGGAGCTTTCGCCTGGGGCCAGTGGTCGTGGTTGCCGATGACTTGGAAAGAGGGAAGCCCGGAGGAAGAAATCATGTTTTTGTAATCCTCCATCGACTGGGCGACGGCATTGCGGCTGTGCGTCGAATATACGAGATCGCCGAGGGAGAAAATATAGGTTGGTAAGGCCTCGCTCTTGTACATTTCCTTCATCGCGCGGAAATATTCGCGCGCAGTATCATATAACTGGCCGTTTTTGTTAATCTGAATGTCGGCAATCATGAGGGCCTTGAAGTGACTGGCGTCCACGGCCCGTTTGCGGAGGGTGAAATTCAACTGCAGCGGCGTGGTCGCTTTCAGACTGCGTTTATGGTAACCCGTGAAGATGCCGTCCTTCATCGGCGGTTCGTACTCTCCCGGCGTAATGACAAAAATACAGCGGCTTTTTCCGGTTTCAGCCGGCAGATAGTACACTCCCTTGTCATCGGTCTTGACGCAGTTCCATCCATCGCTGACCACGACATCCGGAATCCCTTTGCCGGTCTCGGCATCCTTGACATATCCCATGGCCAGGAACCCCACTTTGGGCGAGAGGACATTCGGGTCCGGGGTCGGAACCGGCTCTTCTTTCTGGGAACCGCCGCCCGGTTCGACAACCGGATTCTCTTTGGTACCCGTCTCGGGTTTGCCGCAACTGAGGACAGACAGGACCAGGGTCAGAAGTGGAAGGAATAATCGAAATTGTTTCATATGAAAACGTTATTAAACAATCAATACAACAAGGTGACAGGTCCGATCAGACCGGATGGAAGCAATTTGGAATCAGCCCGGTAGAATTTTTTAGGCGTTTCTGTATACGTTTGCTTGCATCCCGGTTGCTGGTCTCCGATGATCCGGTTTACCCAAAGGTTGGCAACGGTGACAGTAATCGTATTCTTCCCTTCTTTCAACGTCCCGGACGGGATGTTTACCACAAAGGGGGCTTTCCATGCGATCCCGCAATCCGTCCCGTTGACAGAAACCCGGGCAATCTGATGAACCTGTCCGAGCGAAAGGATGGAATTGCCATCCAGCGCCTTCTCCAAGTGCAAAGTGGCCGTGTAATCCGCCGTTCCCGAGAAGTAGCGGATTCCTTCATCCTTGGATGCCGTCCAGTCCGTCAACGTCTCCCATGTGACTGAATCCGGGGCGCCGCGTCCCTGTTGGAAGCAGACCGTCCAGGGGCCGGGAACCTCCAGTGAATGCTGCGGGTCGCCGGGTTTTCCGGGAGCGGGCGTACCGCCGTATTTTACCACGAGGAACAACGCGGTCCCTGGTGCCATGTCCAGTACGGTTGAAACGCCGCTTTCGTGAATAAAGCAATCCGTGGAATACTGTTTCCCGTCCTCCGGGTTCCAGATTTCCAGGTATTTACCGCCGGGCGTCCGGAGTTTCATATCGGCGACGACAGCATGGTCGGCGAAATTGCGGACCCAGTAAATATCCATGTCCGGAAGGCGCCGGTGCACGAATTTGATGTCATCCCCGGGAACGGAAAAGTCTGGTTTAATGTGGTTTTCACGCAGCACTTTGGCCAGGTTCTCTCCGGCCATCTTTTTTTGCAGGCGGTCACGCAGTTTCTGGAAGGTCTTGTTGTCGTCATTCATCCCGGCGGGAACTTCCGGCAAGGTTCCGCAGACGGTCGCCCCTTTCTCTGCAAGGGAAAGGATGCATTTGAGCATCTTCAACGACATCCGTTTGCTGTTCTCTCCCAGATAAAGGACTTGATAGGACATCCCGGTTTCCGTGACGAGTTTCCCGTCCTTGACGCGGATGGCCTGCAGCAGACCTTTCGGATTGATGTAATCGTAACTGTAACCGGAAGGAATGTCAGGCAAGTTTATTCCGTAAATACCTGTTATACAGTTATCTTCACCATAATAAAGCAAGATGTCGGCCACGAATTTTCCCTGTTGCAGCAAGTAACAGGACCGGGCCAGGTAATCCATCCACGGCCGTCCCATGCTTGCCCAGGTTTCATGCCGGTTGAACCATTGCCCGTATTGGAAAAGGCCGGTACCCGGAACCTTGTCGTCACACGGCTGGTGGGCGGATTCATGGATAACGAAACGGTTGAGGCCGCTTGCCAGCGAATAATCCGCCACAAACTTCATGTTTTCCGGGCAGTATATATATGCGCGTTCATCATTTCCGTTCGCCGTAAAACTTTCTGCAGCAGCGATATTCTGTCCAAAAACATGCGCGACGGAAGCGGATTCGCGGATATCCGCCTGGTGCATTTTAAGTTGCGCTTCCGGTTTCATCTAAATTGCCGACATCGGGACGGTCGCTGTCATTTTTATGTCCATTCCGTCTCCAACCAGGACCCGGCCGGACTCATGGGCCTCGGTATATCGGCCCCGCATGCCGTATTCCTTGACGATGTCGTTGATCCGGTCATAGTTTTCGGCAAAGAGATCACCCAGGGTATTGCGCCAGTCCCAGAGGAATTTTTCCGTTTTTTCCGAACTGTCGATGATTTCGCCGGTGAGCGCCGGAAGCCACCGCAGAAGGTCATACCCATTGCGCTGGGCAAATTCCTCTTTCATGTTTTTCGTCCAGGTCATTTGCCGGGCTTCGTAACTGTCCGTCAGGATATATTGGACGCCCCGCTGTCCGACCATGCCGCCGGAAGCTTCTTTGTACATATCCAGATACTTCCGGAAGTGGTCGAGCCAGGATTCCGGATCGAGTTTATCCACTTCCAGTCCCGTAGCATCCTTTCCCGCCGGATGGTTCTGTTTCCCGGTCAGAGAATAACCGAAGCGATAGACGCGCCACCGGCCGTCGGGCAAATCTGCCAGGATTTTTCCATCCTCTGCGGGCGCACCCAGGACAATTACATTCTGGATTGCATCCGGGCTGTCCGGTGTCGGGAATTGCATGAAATCAGGCTGGGCGGCAAAACCGGCCTTTTCGTCCGCATGATTGACTTTTGTGACCGGATGGAGAACGAATTCCCGCAGGTGGAAGGTCTTGGCGTTCGAAGGCAGGACACGGATTCTCCAATACGTTGCCGCCGTTTCCGGGAAGTCGACCGTTTTCGAGGGGACGACACCATCCGGAATCCGAATTACCTCCTTAAAATCAGTGTTATTGTCACTGCATTCCAGAATCATGTGTTCTTCTGCGGGAAGACCGCTAAACTGCGAACGGAGGATTTCACTGGCCGTAGTAACCGCCTTGAAGGCCTGGGGCTGCGGAAAAGAATACAGCACCCACGGATCCTCTTTGCCTGCGGCCGGATTGAGCAGACAGAAGGTATTCATGGATCCGTCCGTCAAGATGTCGACGGAACATTTGCCTTCGGAGGAGGAGACCACGGCGCCCAGATCCGTCATGGACTGGTCCTTTTCCGGAAGCCGGACGGCCACGGCTGCGATATCTTGGTACCAGGGTTCAACCTCTTTGAAATTAACCAGATCCTGATAATAACCGACAGCAGAATAGGGTTCCGGCAGTGCGATTTCTTGCTTTCCGCCGGGAACCTCCACTGTCCTCCAAACCAATTTTTTCATGGCGTTCTCGCGGGGAACCCAGGGACCGCCGGTGGAACTCCAGCCGGGAGAGCTGGCCACGGCGACTTCCATCCCCAGCGAATCCGTGATCGACATGGCATAGCGGAAGGCATCTTTCCATGCGTCAGACATATATGGAATCCGCTCAGAAACAAGGGTTTTCGTGTTTCTTCCGCCCGCATCGAACTGATGCAGTCCGGCGATTCCCATCTCGTTCATCCAAAGCAGGTCTTTCCGGATCCCTTCTTTGGAAATATTACCGTCCATCCAATGCCACCAGACCCACGGGTAAGCCTCTCTGGGCGGCGTCCCGGCAAAGAGGGCTGAAATATCTTCCGTTTGTGCAGGCTTTTCTTCTTTGCAGGCGGACGCCATCGCAGCGCACAGAAGCAGGGCAGATAGGAGGAAGAGAGAACGTTTCATGATGCAGTTCAATATTTTACAAAAGAAAAACGTACGGTCCAGGAGCGCGTTTCGCCGCTGTTCAGGCGCAGCGGCATGAAGGGTTCCATGCAGGCGACGCGGTGATTTCCCCAGAATTGAATGCGGCAGACCGGTGCCTCCGATGCGACATCCACGCCCATCTTCTTTTCTTCCTGTACCAGCGAGAACCGGTACGGAAGCGGCTTGCCGTCCGCAGAGCCCAAGTGTGTGATACAGATCTTCTTGCCCGGTGTCACGTCGTCGTTCAACCGGATGCCGTCTGGCGTAAGTTCCCCGACCAGGAGATCGTCCGGCCACTGGCGCCATTCCCCGCTGGGGTGATACGGCAGGTCGACGCGGAAACCCTTTCCGGGGCGGGCATTGTCAAACGTAAAGAAATCATGGTTATAGACCGTTCCGTCCAGCACGGCATCGCCCGTATTGGTCAGCCGGTGTTCCAGGACCAGGACCCCTTCTTTCTCCCAGCTTACACGCTTCACATAATCATACGCCCATTTCCCTGCCTGGATCGTGTGCCGGAAAACAACGGAAGAACCGTCGGCCTCGCAACTCCGCCGTCCGCCGTCCACCAGCGGGTAGGATGCGGTGAATGCATAAGGTTTCTCTTCGGTTTTTTGCAGGATTCCCACGCCGATTTTCAGGAAAGGACCGCCCACGGGCGCCTCCTCATATCCGATGGCGGAAAACTCTTCTGCGGGCCCCGTTACATTGTCATGCCGGAGCGGATCTTCCGGGCCGTCCAGCCACCGGTCCGAGTAGGTATGGTCCCGGAACCGGATATTCCGGAAAATTCCGGCATGGTCAAACCGGACGCCGCGGTACAGCCCGGACCCCGGGAGCACCAATTCTGCGGAAGCGCTTCCGCAGGCAATCACGTGTGTTTGTTTCATGGTTTCAATAAGACGGCGACTTCCCGCGCTCCGTGGGCGCCGAAAACGAGGGCCTGCTCGATATCAGCGGTTTTTGATGGTCCGGAAATAAATATCCCATAGCCTGTTACGTTCTCACCAAGGCGGTCGTAGGCCTCATGCATGTTCGCCACGATGGCGTCTTTGGAAAGAATCATGACGAGCGCCTCGGGCAGGAAATAATCCGCCCTGGGCCGGTCTTTGGGCTCTTCCAGGAAGACGCAGCCATTTTCCGCAACCCCGAACACCCCTTCGGTGACGGTCAGGCTGTCCGTATTGGGAAACAGGGTCTTTGCAAGGGCCAGCGGGTCTTGTCCGGATTCGAGAATCGAGACCTTCCCTCCGCTGGCGGTAACCGCCTTACAGAACTGTGCCGGGAGGTCGTCATACCGGATCGCGGCGGCCTTGAGGGCGGTCAAATCCGGTTTCGGAAAATCCTGCGGCGCCGCGGCGCGCAGGTTGCGGAGGATTTCTTCTTTACTGCTCATGGTTCAGAGAATCAATTTTTTTCTGCTGTTTTACCGGTGCAAAATCCGGAAACTCCCTTCCGGAGCCCCATTGAATGCCGCAGGCTTTCATTGCCTTGACCAGCCCGGGCGCCGCGGCCAGGGCGGCATGGAAACGACCCGGTCCGCCCATGACGGCGCGCATGCCGTCCGATAAGACTTTCTTGGCAGGGGACGCATGGTAATGCTGCCGCCAGGAATAAATCTGGTCAGCCAGATCCATCTTGACGGGGCAGACATCGTTGCAGGAATGGCAGAGCGAGCAGGCCGAAAGATTGCCCTGGTGCCGCTTCGGATCGGCCGTCATGCCCAGATTGATCCCGACAGGGCCCGGAATGAAATACGAGTAGGAATACCCGCCGCTGCGCCGGTAAACCGGGCAGGTGTTCATGCACCCGCCGCAGCGCAGGCAGTTCAAAAGCCGGAAATGCTCCCGGTCCGCCAGGATGCGGCTGCGCCCGTTGTCCACGAGCACGATGTGGAATTCGCTGCCGGGCCGCGGCGCGGAATAATGTGTCGTATAGGTGGTTACGGGTTGGCCGGTTGCCGTGCGCGCGAGCAGCCGGGTGAAGACGCCGAGGCTTTCGCGGTCGGGGACCAGCTTGTCGATGCCGAAAGCGGCGATTTGCAGCTTGGGAAGCGAAGTGCCCATGTCCGCATTGCCTTCGTTCGTACACACGACGACCTCTCCGGTGGAGGCGACGGCAAAATTGGCGCCCGTCATGCCAGCGTCAGCATGCAGGAAATACTCCCGGAGATTGCGCCGGGCTGCGTGGGTCAGATAAGTCGGATCGCTGTTTCCCGGTTCCGTCCCCATTTCCCGCTCGAACAGGCGCCCGACCTCTTCCCGCTTGATATGGACGGCCGGCAGCACGATGTGACTCGGTTTGAGCCCCATCAGCTGGATAATGCGCTCGCCGAGGTCTGTCTCGACCGCATCGATTCCGAGGCTTTTCAGGTAGGGGACAAGCCCGCATTCCTCCGAAAGCATGGATTTGCTCTTGACAAAGAGGCGGACGCCATGATCCTGGAGCAGCCCCCCGATAATCTGCCGGTATTCTTCGGCATCCTTTGCCCAATGGACAATAGCTCCATTTGCAACCGCCTTCTGTTCAAATTGTTCCAGCAATTCCGGCAAATGAGAGTTGCTGTAGAGTTTGATTTGCGAAGCCGCCTCGCGCAGTTGCTCCCACTCGGGGAGTTCCTTGGAAAGGCGGTCCCGTTTGCCCCGGACGAGCCAGAGCGTTTCGTCCTGCCAGTCGACTTTGGCTGTATCTTTCAGGTAAGCTGCCGCGGCAGCCGCATGTTTGGGTTCACTCATAATCCGCAGGCAAGGATTTTAAGGATGTGGATGGTCTTGATGGGGAGTTTTTTCGCGGCGATGATGCCTCCCTGATGCATCAGGCATGAAGAATCGGCGGCCGTAATGTATTCTGCCCCCGTTTCTATATGCCGGCGGACCTTATCCGTCCCCATCTTGACGGAGACAGCGCTTTCTTCGACCGAAAACAGTCCGCCGAAACCGCAGCATTCATCCCGCCGCTCCGGCTCGACGACTTCTACGCCGTCGATCAGCCCCAGCAAATCTTTCAATTTATTGAAATACGGGATGTTGAGTTCCGATGGAGCGGCCAGGGCGGTCAGGCGGGTGCCGTGGCAACTGTTGTGCAGCGACACTTTGTGCGGGAAGCGGCCCGGGAGCGACTCCGGTTTCAGGACATCATGGATGTATTCGCAGATTTCGAAGATCCGGCCGCGGAAAAGGTCCCCGTAGTGTTCCCGGATATAGGCCACGCAGCTGGAAGACGGGCCGACGATGACGTCATACTGCTGGAAAAGCGTTTCGAAACGCGCCTTCAGCGCTTTTGTATCTTCTTCATAACCAGCGTTTCCCATGGGCTGGCCGCAGCAAGTTTGTCCAGGCGGAATCTCTACGTCGACGCCCAGGTGCCGGAGCAGTTTCCAGCAGGCTTCGATGACGTCCGGATCCACAGCCCGGACATAGCAAGGGATAAATAATGCAACTTTCATGATGAAAGAGTCAAATCTGTATTTGCATAAAGTTAGATATTTCGAAAAAAATTGCCAAATTTACGAGGCTAAAACATCGGATATGAAACGTTTTCTCGCTTTTTTCTGCGCCATGTTCGCGCTGATGGTTCCGGCTGGGGCACAGGAACAGAGCACCATGCTGACTGAAAAAAACTCTCCGGTCATCAAGAATGTTGAATTGGAAACAGACCTGGTTGTGTGCGGCGGCGGTCTTGCCGGTGTTTGTGCGGCGGTTTCTGCTGCCCGGCACGGCACGAAAGTGATCCTGGTCCAGGACCGGCCCGTATTGGGCGGCAATGCCTCCAGTGAAATGCGGATGGGAATTGTCGGCGTCCTGAAAAGCCAGTACTCGGAAGCGGGGATCCTGGAGGAGATGCAGCTGCGGAATTTCCGCTACAATCCGCTTCAGCGTTACACCCTCTGGGATGACGTGATCTTGTCGACCGTGATCGATGAACCGAACATCAAACTCCTGCTGAATACCTCGGTCGAAGATGTCGTCATGGACGGCCCTCGGATTGCAGCGGTAAAAGCCTGGAATACAAATGCTTATACGCGATATTTAATCAAAGGCCGTCTCTTTGCGGACTGTACGGGAGACGGGATCCTGCGCCTGAGCGGCGCCAAATTCCGCCGGGGACGCGAACTCCCGGAGGAATTCGGCGAGGACTTCCTCATGGAGGGCGGCGATTACAAGACAATGGGCAACTCCCTGCTCCTGCAATTGCGCAAGACCGATGAAAACGTTCCCTTTGTCGCTCCGGAATGGGCATATCATTTTACGGACGATGATTTCAACTACGATACGCCCAAATCGACGATTCCCGGCGTGAAGTATCTGTACAAGCGGCTGTATCCGAAGGACAACAATTTCTGGTGGATTGAATTCGGGGGCAATGTGGACACGATTTTTGACGCCCCGGATATCCAGTTTGAACTCAAGCGGATTGCATATGGTGTCTGGGAATACATGAAAAACCACCCGGACGGCCGTTGCGACGGATATGAACTGGACTGGATCGGTTCTCTGCCGGGCAAACGGGAATCGACCCGTTATATCGGCCCGCATATCCTGAACCAGCATGACGTGCTTTCCGGCGGTCATTTCGAGGACGTTATCGCCTATGGCGGATGGACGCTGGACGACCATGATCCGGAGGCCTTCCACAGGAAGGGCTACCTCAGCATACAGTATTCGGTGCCGGATTATTTCGGCATTCCGTTCGACTGTCTGTATTCGGTCAATGTCCCGAACCTGATGTTCGCGGGCCGGGATATTTCCTGTACCCACATGGGCCTGTCTTCTACCCGCGTCATGGCCACCTGCGCCCTGCTGGGTCAGGCCTGCGGTACCGGAGCGGCGGTTGCCTTGCGCGAAGGAATAACGCCCGCAGAAGTCCGCCGGGACCATATCGCCGAGGTCCAGGACATGCTGGAAGACGACGATTGCATGCTGCCTTACCGCTGGCGCAAAGTGTCTCCCCTGACCCTTTCGGCGACCTGTGCAGAGGCTCTGGAGCCGCTCCGCAACGGAATTGACCGTTCATGGGACAAGGTGGACAATGGTGTCTGGGTCCTTCCGGGTGCAGCGGACATCACCTATACCTGGAAAAAGCCGGTCACGGTATCGGGCGCCCGCGTGATTTTCGACTCCCATTTCAAGGTGCGCTCCAAGCGGATGAGGAAACTGGAAGCAACCCCGGAACGGGTCAGCCTGCCGGGAATGATGGCACGCGACTGGCGGCTGGAGGTGCAGGTCAAGACGGGGCGGAAGTCCTACGAGTGGAAGACCGTATACGCCGAAGGCGACAATTATCGTCGCCTTCGTAAAGTGACCTTCGATCCGGTCGAGGTATACGGGATGCGCCTGATTGTCGACAAGACTTGGGGCCGCGACAAGGCGCATGTCTTTGCTTTCGACGTGCTGTAGACGCCGTTCCTGCGGCTACAGGTTCCGCAGCAAATTGCTCATATTGACTTCTTTGTCAATCATGGCGCGCAGCTCGGCGATCGGGACGCGCGTCTGGGCCATGGTGTCGCGGTAGCGGACCGTCACGCAGTTGTCGCTCATTGTCTCGTTGTCAATCGTGACGCAGAACGGCGTTCCGATTGCATCCTGGCGGCGGTACCGCTTGCCGATGCTGTCTTTCTCGTCGTACTGATAAGCGAAATCGTATTTCAGCTCATTCACAACTTCCTGGGCTTTCTCCGGCAGGCCGTCCTTTTTCACAAGCGGGAGGATGGCCACCTTGACCGGAGCCAGCGGGGCAGGGATGCTGAGCACGACGCGGGAATCGCCGCCCTCGAGTTGCTCGACCGTGTAGGCATGGCTCAGGACAGCCAGGAACATCCGGTCGACCCCGATGGACGTTTCCACGCAATACGGAACATAGCTTTCGCCGGTCTCCGGGTCGAAGTACTGGATCTTCTTCCCGCTGATCCGCTGGTGGTTACCGAGGTCGAAGTCGGTCCGGGAGTGGATTCCCTCCAACTCTTTGAATCCGAAGGGGAAGTTGAATTCGATATCCGTGGCGGCATTGGCGTAGTGGGCCAGCTTCTCGTGGTCGTGGAACCGGTAGTTCTCCGCACCCATGCCGAGATTGACGTGCCATTTCATCCGGTTCTCTTTCCAAGCCTTGAACCACTCCATCTCGGTTCCGGGACGGCAGAAGAATTCCATTTCCATCTGTTCGAACTCCCGCATCCGGAAGATGAACTGGCGCGCGACGATCTCGTTGCGGAAGGCTTTGCCGATCTGGGCGATTCCGAACGGGATTTTCATACGGCCCGTCTTCTGGACATTCAGGTATTCCACAAAAATTCCCTGGGCGGTCTCCGGACGGAGGTAAATCTTGTCGTCAGAAGCGCCGGTATTGCTGATCTGCGTGCTGAACATCAGGTTGAACTGGCGGACTTCCGTCCAGTTCGCGGTTCCGGAAATCGGACACACGATGCCGCAGTCAACGATGATATCGCGATAGGCCTGTAAATCATTTGCTTCTTCTGCAGCAAGATAGCGGGCATGAACCTCATCATATTTCTTTTTCTCGCGCAGGACGTTCGGGTTTGTGGCGCGGAATTGTTCCTCATTGAAGCTGTCCCCGAATTTCTTGCGGCCTTTGGCGACTTCCTTGTTCATCTTTTCCTCGATCTTGCCGAGATAGTCTTCGATCAGGACGTCGGCGCGGTAGCGCTTCTTGGAGTCTTTGTTGTCAATCAGCGGATCGTTGAACGCCGCAACATGTCCGGAAGCCACCCAGGTCTTCGGGTGCATGAAGATACAGGAATCGATGCCCACGACGTTTTCGTTGAGGCGCGTCATGGCCTCCCACCAGTACCGTTTGATGTTGTTCTTGAGTTCAACGCCCATCTGGCCGTAGTCATAAACGGCAGCCAGGCCGTCGTAAATCTCACTGGAAGGGAAAATGAAGCCATATTCCTTGCAATGGGCAACCAATACCTTGAAAAGTTCTTCTTGTGTCATTATGATTTGGTTTTATTCTTCTAAAGTTTGCGAATTTACGAATATTTCCGGAAATGCCATGCATGTCTGTTCTTCAACGATTTCCCGCAGCGGCGTCATGACAAACGCGCGCCGGGCCATCCGCGCATGCGGAATCGTCAGTTCCGTCGTGTCCATGCGGAAATCACCGTACAGGAGGATATCGATATCCAGGGTGCGCGAGGTATAGATCCGATTGCCGGCCGCATCGTAGCGGGGGGCAATCGGGGAGCGTCCCGCCTGCGCTTCAATCTCCTTGCAGATCGCCAGGACGGAGCGGCAGAACAGGGCCGGATCCTGTCCGGCATCCGGAATCTTGTACAGGACGGCTGCGTTCAGAAACAGATCCTCCGATTGGAACCCTTCCGGCGCTGTTTCCATGAACCGGGAGCACGCGGCGTGCCGGGTTCCCAGCATCGCGTCCAGGTTCCGTATGGCGAAAAGAAGATGTTCTTTCCGGTCTCCCAGATTGGACCCGAGGGCCAGATAGAGCGGGATCGTCTTAATCATCTTCCAGGCCGAGTTCGACTTTTGCTTCCTCGGACAGCATGCTCCGGTCCCAAGCGGGCTCGAAAACCAGTTCGATTTCGCATTTTTTCACCCCGGGAACGTCTTCTACGCTTGTTTTCACGTCCAGCATGACTTCGTCTGCCATCGGACAATTCGGGGCCGTGAACGTCATCTTGATGTATACTTCCCGCTCCTTGTTGATGTGCAAGTCGTAAATGAGCCCGAGGTCGTAGATATTCACCGGAATTTCCGGATCATATACTTGCTTCAGCGCCAGGACGACGTCGCTGTAGAGCGGAGCAAGTTCCTTGACGTCTTCTGCCGTCAGTATGTTGTCGTTGTTATTCACGATAGATTCTCTTTTGCCATGTTTTTGATTCGCTCGATCATAGAGACCAAGCCGTTTGCCCGCGTCGGGGAAAGGTTCTCTTTCAGGCCGATCCGGTCAATGAAGGAGAAATCCGAAGAGGCGATTTCCGCCGGCGTCCTGCCGGAGTAAATTCCGATCAGCAACGCAATGATTCCTTTTGTTATGATGGCGTCGCTGTCTGCTGAAAACCAGATTTTTCCGTCTTCCGTCCGTGCGTCCAGCCAGACACGCGACTGACAGCCCTTAATCAGCCGGTCATCCGTCTTCTTCTCTTCCGGGTAGGATTCCAGATTCTTTCCCAGGTCGATCAGATATTCATATTTGTCCAGCCATTCCTCGTACAGCGAGAAATTCTCGACTACCTCGTTTTCTGCTTCTTGTATGCTCATTTTCATAAATTTAGGATAGCATCCCGATGGCTCTGTCCAGCGCTTTTATAAATTTTTCCGCTTCTGCCAGGGTGTTGTATCCGACGAGCGAAGCGCGGAGCATTCCGGTGACGCCGAATCGGTCCATCAGCGGCTCGGCGCACATTTGCCCGGAGCGGACAGCGATGCCCATTTTGTCCAGCAAGAGCGCAAGGTCTTCGTGGTGGACTCCCTGGACAGCGAAGGAGAATAGCGGGATTTTTTTCTCTGTTCCTCGTGGAACACCGAAGAGTTTGATTCCCGGCCTTTGGGAAAGCGCATCCATCAGGAAGGCTCCGGTTTCGGACAGGCATCTTTCCAACTCATTGTCTTTGAGTTGTTTTGCTATTTCTATCGCCGGTTTCAGCGTCGGGGTTCCTGCCAGGTTTTGCGTCCCGGCCTCGAATTTCCCGGGGACAGGCGCATACGTCGATCCGCTGAAGCGGACGGTTTCAATCATTTCTCCGCCGCCCATGTACGGAGGCATCCGGTCCAGCCATTTTTTCTTTCCATAGAGGACGCCGGTTCCGGGCGCTGCGTATAGTTTGTGTCCGGAAAAGGCGTAGAAATCGCAGTCTGTTTCTGTTACATTCATGCCTTCGTGGACGATTCCCTGTGCGCCGTCGACAAATACCGGAATGTCGTGCCGGTGGCAGATCGTTATGAGATCCCGGACGGGGTTCAAGATACCTAAAACATTGGATATCTGAGAGATAGCAACGATTTTAACCTTGTTTCCCAGCATGGGCTCCAGCGCGTCCAGCCGCCAGTGTCCTTCGTCGTCTATCGGCAGGACTTTCAAGGTCGCGTGCTTTCTCTCACACAGCATTTGCCAGGGCAGGATGTTCGAGTGGTGCTCCGCTTCCGAGACAATGATTTCGTCTCCTTCGTGCACGAAGGCTTCCCCGAAAGAAAAGGCAACGAGGTTTACGGACGCCGTTGTGCCGCTGGTAAAAATGATTTCTTCCCGCGAGGAGGCGCCGATGAAGTCCCGCACAACATCCCGGGTAGATTCATATTCTTCCGTGGCGTCGACCGCCAATTTGTGGACCGCCCGGTGGATGTTGGCGTTGCTCTGCTCGGAGAGTTCTACCCATTTTTGCAGGACGCTCCGCGGACGTTGCACGGTAGCCGCGTTGTCGAAATAGACAAGTGGTTTGCCGTATACCGTTCTTTCCAGAGCGGGGAATTGTCTGCGGATTTCTGTTGTTGTCATCTGCGTCCAGGGTCTTTTTGAAACCACAAATTTAGCAAACTATCGTTTTGTTTGAATGGAAAAAACCATATTTTTGTAAATCCTCTTATTTATCTTAGAAACTGTTTTGAAATGATTGCCGAAGTTTATTATGCGGAGTTTTCGAGACAGTTTCGGCTTTGGAAGAAGAAGCGTAGCCGTAGCTACGTGACTGATGACAAAGGAGAAAATGGCTGGAAAGACCGCGAAAGAAACAAGAACGATTATTTTAAAACAGTTTCTTATTATGTTCGATTACATCAAAGGGCAAGTTGCAGCGTTGACGCCGACGGAGGCAGTCTTGGAATGCGGTGGTATTGGCTTTGATTTATTGATTTCTCTCCAGACTTTTGAGGCCTTGCAGGGAAAAGACAGCGCCAAGGTTTACCTTTACCATTATTTGCGGGAGGACGATGAACAGTTCTATGGGTTCGCTACGAGGGATGAGCGGGAATTGTTCAAGTTATTGATCGGTGTTTCCGGCATCGGCGTCGGATCCGCCCGGATGATGCTTTCTTCTTTGACGGACGAGGAAATCCGCAACGCGATTATCGCGGAGGATGTCAATCGGATCAAAAGCGTGAAGGGTATAGGACTGAAAAGCGCCCAGCGGCTGATTCTGGAATTGAAGGATAAAATCATTAAAGGCGGCGGTGTGGACGATCGCCTGCCTTTGGCGGTTCAGAATAATGCCGTTCTGGACGAGGCGACGACGGCCCTGGTCATGCTGGGCTTCTCCAAGGCCAATATCACCAAGGTGCTTCCGGACATTCTTAAGAAGCAGCCGGATGCCAAGGTTGAGGATGTCATTAAGGCTGCGCTGAAGCGGCTGTAGCCTGTTCCACGTGGAACACGACGGTTCTTTATCGACCGAAATAAACCAGCAGAACAGAAATATCCGAGGGTGATATTCCGGAAATCCGCGATGCCTGTGCGATGGTTCGCGGCTGATATCGCTTTAGCTTTTGGCGGCATTCGATACTGAGACCGCTCACCCTGTCGTAATCGAACTTCTCCGGGATGGAAAGGTTTTCCATCCGTTCGAGTTTCTCTGCGGACAGTTTTTCCCGTTCGATATAGCCCTTGTATTTGATCTGGATCTCTGCGTTCTCGAGAATTTCTTTCCGTTGAAAGGCTTCTTTCCAGTTGTTCGCAGGCTCTGACGCCGCTTCTATCGCATGCCGAGAAAGCGTTCCACGTGGAACAGCCTGGAGAATGCTTTCATAGGAAACGCCGGGGCGAGAGACGATGTCGATGATGCGTTTCGGCTCTGACAGGGGGGCGGAGGGCACCGCAGAAAGATAGTCATTCACGCTTTCCGGTTTGACATTTTCTTCCTCGGCAAGCCTCAGGAAAGCCTCTACCCGTTCATACTTCTTCTGGGTATACGCATACCGCTGCTCCGAGGCCAACCCCAGGCGGTAGGATTTCTCCGTCAGGCGGGCATCGGCATTGTCCTGGCGCAGCAGGATGCGGTATTCTGCGCGGGAGGTAAACATCCGGTAGGGTTCATCGACCCCTTTCGTGATGAGGTCGTCAATCAAGACGCCGATATACGCTTCGTCCCGCCGCAAAATGAATGGCTCCCCTCCCGAGACCTTCTGGTGCGCATTGATTCCGGCCATCAGGCCTTGGGCGGCGGCCTCTTCGTATCCGGTCGTTCCGTTCACTTGCCCGGCCAGGAACAGCCCGTCGACAACCTTGGACTCCAGGGTCGGTTTCAGATAGAGCGGATCGAAATAATCGTATTCAACGGCGTAAGCCGGTTTGAAGATTTGGACATTCTCAAATCCGTCGATTTGTTGGAGCGCCTTCAACTGGATGTCCAGCGGAAGGGACGAAGAGAATCCCTGCAGATAATACTCTGAGGTATTCTTCCCCTGCGGCTCCAGGAACAGCTGGTGTGAATCCTTGTCCGGGAATGTCCGGAGTTTGTCTTCTATGCTGGGGCAATAACGCGGACCGATCCCATGGATCATTCCGTTGAACAGGGGCGAATCGACGAAGCCGGATTTCAGCACTTCATGAACCCGCGGATTGGTGTGGAAAATGTAACACGGCATCTGGGGCTTCCCGTCTTGGACAGCCGAGGGCTCCGGCAGGTAAGAGAATTTGTCGGGAAGCGGGTCCCCTTCCTGGAGGATGGCTTTGGACAGGTCGACCGAGCGCAGGTGGATCCGCGGCGGCGTCCCGGTTTTCATCCGGGCGGTCGGAATTCCCAAGGCGGCCAGCTGGGCGGACAACCCATGTGACGAAAGCTCTCCGATCCGACCACCTTCGAAAGCCGTCCGGCCGATGAATAATTTTCCTTCCAGGAACGTTCCGGCGGTCAGGATAACTGCTTGAGATTTGAAAATTGCACCGGTATTTGTACAGACGCCCGCAATTTTTGAATTCTCAAAGAGAAAACGCGTCGCCAAATCCGCGTAAATGTCTAATTTACAATTATTTTCGAGAAAAAATCGCCAGCACGCAGAAAAGGCGGTTTTATCGCATTGTGCGCGCGGACTCCACATCGCCGGGCCCTTCGAGCGGTTGAGCATCCGGAACTGGAGCGTACAGCGGTCCGTGACGATGCCGGTGTATCCTCCCATGGCGTCAATCTCCCGGACGATCTGTCCCTTGGCGATTCCGCCCACTGCCGGGTTGCAGGACATGCGGGCGAATCCGGTCAAGTCCATTGAGATCAGCAAGACGGACGAGCCCATGTTTGCAGCGGCCATGGCTGCCTCGCAGCCGGCGTGTCCCCCGCCGACCACAATGACGTCATAATCGAATTTCATAAGGAGGCCCGCATCTGGAGGTAATAATTTTCCTTTTGCCGCATGATGCGCTGCTCTTCTTCCGTGTGGTCATCGTAACCAGCCAGGTGCAGGACGCCGTGGACCATGACGCGGTTCAGCTCGTCCTCGAACGTTGTTCCGTATTCCAGCGCGTTTTCCCGGACACTGTCGACACTGATGAACAGGTCGCCGGACAAAACGTTCCCTTCTCGATAGTCAAATGTAATGATATCAGTAAAATAGTCGTGCTGCAAATATTTCTGGTTGATATCCAGAATGTAGCGGTCGGAACAAAAAATAATGCCCAGCGCACCGAGCCGGCAGACCTCGCTCTCAGCAACCATCCTCAGCCACTGATTGTTAAACCGCCGACCCTTGAACACGAAAGGAGTATCCTCGAAAAAGTAAGAAACCATGAATCGGTATTTTTCTGCAAATCTATAACGAATAATAAAAAGTTTGAAATAAAAATAATTATTTCTATCTTTACGCCGCTAAGCGAATAATTATAAAATAAGATATGGAAGTTAGAAAAACAAAGAAGGCCAATCTTGAAAACAAGAGGCTTCTCTTCACGGAAATCGGCTTGGTAGCAGCCCTCCTCGTTGTTTGGGGAGCATTCGAGTATACCTCGAAAGAAAAGAAGGTTGCCGACCTGGGTGGCAATGAGCAGGTCGTCGAGGTCGAGGACATGGTTCCCATTACCCAGGAGACTCCTCCCCCGCCGGAGCAGGCCCCGAAGATTCCGATCCTTTCCGACCAGATCGACATTGTCGATGATGACATCAAGGTCGACGACAACCTCTTCCAGAACCTCGAGGACGATGCCAACATGGGTGTCGAAATCATGGACTATGTAGAAGAAGTACAAGAAGAAGTCGTTCAGGAGGAAGAGATTCCGTTCCAGCTCGTTGAGGAAAAACCGACTTTCCAGGGCGGAGATGCGAACGAATTCAGCAAATGGGTCAACAAGAACCTGGTTTATCCGGACATTGCCAAGGAAAATGGTGTCCAGGGTCGTGTTCTCCTCCAGTTCACGGTGAACACCGACGGCTCCGTTTCGAACGTGAAGGTCCTCCGTGGTGTCGACTCTTCCCTCGACAAGGAAGCTGTCCGCGTCGTTTCCCAGTCTCCGAAGTGGAAACCCGGCAAACAGAGAGATCGCGCAGTGAAGGTTACCTATACCTTCCCGGTATTCTTCCAGCTGCGATAAGAATAGCTAAAACCTACGTCGAGGCTGACCATAGCAATGGCCAGCCTCTTTTGTTGAAAAAGAAAAAGGGACTGTCTGCATGGAAGACAATCAGAAGATAGAGAAAGCCGTATTTGTCGGCATTATCAAAGCAGGGGAAGACGAGCGGAAAGTCATGGAATACCTGGACGAATTGCAGTTCCTGGCGGAAACGGCCGGAGCTGTCGGCGACAAGAAATTCGTCCAGCGGCTGGACCGTCCGGAAAGTTCCACGTATATCCGCAGCGGAAAGCTTCAGGAAGTGGCAGAATATTGCGAAGAAAATGAAATCCAATATGTTATCTTCGACGATGAACTCTCCGGAATCCAACAGCGGAACATCGAAAAGACCATCAAGAAAAGCGCGGTCATCGACCGGACAAGCCTGATTCTGGAAATCTTTGCGCAGCGGGCCAAGACCTCTTATGCGAAAATGCAGGTGGAACTGGCGCGGTACAACTACATGCTCCCCCGCCTGGCCGGTATGTGGACCCACCTGGAACGGCAGCGGGGCGGACACGGAACCCGCGGCGGTATGGGTGAAACCCAGATCGAGGTCGACCGGCGTATTGTCAAGGAACGGATCAACCGACTGAAAGAGCAGCTCAAGAAAGTGGACCGCCAGATGGCCACGCAGCGCGGAAACCGGGGCTCGATGGTCCGCCTGTCCCTGGTCGGGTACACCAACGTCGGGAAAAGCACCCTGATGAATCTGCTGGCCAAGAGCGACGTCTTTGCCGAGAACAAACTCTTCGCGACGCTGGACACGACCGTCCGGAAAGTGGTGATTGAAAATGTCCCCTTCCTGCTCAGCGACACGGTCGGGTTCATCCGAAAACTGCCCACCCAGCTGATCGAGGCCTTCAAGAGCACCCTGGACGAAGTGCGGGAAGCGGACATCCTGGTCCACGTCGTGGACATTTCCCATCCGGACTTCGAGGAGCAGATGCAGGTCGTGGAGAAAACCCTGAAAGACATCGGCGCCGACAAGAAACCGGTCTTCGTCGTTTTCAACAAGATCGACGCGTACCGGTACGAGGAATACGACGCGTTTTCCCTGGAGCCGAAGACATCGGCGAACCAGACCCTGGAAGAGCTGAAAAACAGCTGGATAGCACAGGAAAAGACCCCGTGCATCTTCATTTCCGCCAAGGAAAAAACGAATATCGACAAGCTGCGGAGCGACATCTATAAGATGGTCGCGGAAATCCACGCCGGCCGTTATCCGTTCAACAATTTCCTTTGGTAAGGGGCATCAGAACGTCGCGCGGGGATACAGCCGGAAGTCGCATTTGACCTTCCGGAGATGGCCGGTCAGCACCATCTCGGCCGCAATCTCCCCCATCTGGGAAAAGTCTGTGGAAACCGTTGTCAGCCCGTTCAGGACGAGCTCGCTCAGCGGCGATTCGTTATAGGAAATGATGCCGATATCCCTGCCGATCGTGTATCCCTTGCTCCAGGCCTGCAGGACCAATTCTTTCAGGCCGATGTCCAGCTGGCTGTTCAAGATCAGGTATGCCTCGTTTTTGCGGATGTCATTGGGCGTCGTCCTGCTCAAAGACTTGATCCGGATCCGGTATTTCTTGCTGAACCGCTTGACCGCGTCGAGAATTTCCGTGTGGTACAGACTGTCCGGGACCGAAATGACATTCAGTTGCGTAAAGTCCCGCAACCGGTCGACGCACTCCCCGAGCGTTACATAAATATCCTGGTTATAATCCTGATACACAGACCCATAATTCCCGACCAGCTCCGGGATATTCCGGTCGAACAGGATCAGTTTCCGGTTCGGAATCCGTTTCAGGAGGCTGATGGCCTTGTTCTGGACTTCCTTTTCCAACTGGAAATGCGGCGAAATCAGATAATAATCATAGTGGTCCAGAACCTCATCCAAGTAGTGTTCCAGCAAGTCGACGTCCTGGTTGTGGAACCGGACCGTCAGCTCCGCCTTGTTGCCGACTTTGGCGGTGAACGTCTGGAAAAACACCTGTTTCAGCGGAGAAAGCTTGTCGAAAAGGAGCAGGACGCTGAGCTTGGACACATCCTTGGTGGCCGTGATGAAGAAGCCCTTTCCCTGCGTGGAATCCACCAGGCCCTCCTTCCGGAGCATGGCATAGGCTTTTTTGACCGTATCCCTTGAGATAGAATACGAATCTGCAATTTGGTTGATGGAAGGAAGCTGGCTTCCTGCAGCCAATTTCCCTTCAGCGATTTTTTTCTTGATGTCGCCGGCCAGTTGCCGGTAAATCGGAACGTGGCTGCTGTGTTCCAAGGTAAAAAACTCCATATTTTCAGGTATCTTTTCGCGAATATAAAAAATAATCCATAAATTTGTATGAATATGTACCACATCACAGTACAGCATAGAGATAAGGAAAGATGAAAACACAAACAAAGAATTCCGGTTTCTACAAATGGGAGGTCCTTGCCCTGTTGTGGATGGCTTATCTGCTGAACCAGGCAGACCGGCAGGTGTTCAACACCGTTCTCCCGCAAATCCGTGATTCCCTGGGCCTTACGGACGTGTCCGTGGGTTGGATCGCAACGATTTTCAATCTGTTTTATGCCTTGATGGTGCCCATCGGCGGATGGGTCGGCGACCATTATTCCAAGAAATGGGTGACGACCCTGAGTATCCTGTTCTGGAGCGTCGCTACAATGATGACCGGTTTTGCCGGCGGCTTCCTCATGCTGGTTTTCATGCGTTCCATCGCGACCGGCGGCGGCGAAGCGTTCTTCGGACCGGCCAACTATTCCCTGTTGGCACAATACCATAAAGAAACGCGCGCACGCGCGATGTCCATACACCAGACGGCGTATTATATCGGGATTATTCTCAGCGGCCTGCTGGCCGGCATGATCGCCGACAAGATGGGCTGGAAGTGGTCCTTCTGCATCTTCGGTGCCGTCGGCGTTATCTGGGCTGTGATCATGGCGATCCGCCTGAAAGACAAGAAAGACGATCCGGAGGCCACTCCTGCCGAGGAACAGGCTGCCCAAGTTACCGCAGCAGAGGCCAAGCCTGGTTTCTTCGAAGGCTTCAAGGCTGTCTTTACGACCCCTACCGCGCTGATGCTGACCATCGGTTTCAGCGGCCTGATCTTCGTCTTGACGGGCTACCTGACCTGGATGCCGACGTACCTGCACGAAAACTTCGGGATGAACCTCGCTTCCGCAGGATTCAACTCCATGTTCTATACGCACTTGGCTGCATTTGCCGGGGTTTTGATCGCCGGCAGTCTGTCCGACAAGGTCGGTTTGAAGAGCCCGAAAGCCCGCATGATCCTGCAGGGAGCCGGCCTGCTTTTCGCCGTCCCGTTCATTATCATGATGGGTTCCTCCAAGATCCTGTGGATCATCTACTTGGGCTGCGCTGGTTTCGGTTTCGCCCGGGCCTTCTTCGATGCCAATACGTATACCGTGCTCTATGACGTGACCCCGCCGCGCCTGCATGCTTCCGCCTCCAGCGTGATGATCATGATCGGCTTCGGTGTCGGCGCCCTCGCTCCGGTCGTCCTCGGTGCCATCAAGGCCACCCGCGGTCTCTCCTTCGGTTTCACTTGCCTGGCTGCGATCTGGCTGATCTGCGGCGCCCTGATGATCTACATCAGCCGGAAGCACTACCAGAAGGATTACGATAAGAATCACCAAATTAATTAACTGATAAAAAAGATTTACTGCCATGAGTTTCATGTACAACCCTTTCCCGTATGACGATCCCCGTCCTGTCAACCGCCCGGCTCTCCCGAAGGAAGCCATAGAAGGCCTTACCAGCGGGGGCACAACCAAAGCCGCAGCCGCCCTGGCCGGACGGATTGCGGGCATCGTGAGCGAGAAAGGTTCCGCCGTGGTTGCCCTGGATGGCTATACCACAGCCGATTTTACCCGTATTGTCACCCTGTTGACGCAACAGCTTGAACTGAAGGGACTTCCCGTTAAGTCTTGCAACTTTGCCGCGACCTATAAGGACGAAGCAGCGCTGAAAGAAATGATTGACGAAAAACTTTGGTGGGACCGTTCCGTCGACCCGACCCTCCTCTTCGGCCGCATCTACAAGGGCGGTTACGAAGGCATGCTGGATCCGGACCGTCAGGCCGCGTTCAATACGGGTCTCCGCAAAGAAGGATGCGTTACCATCGTTTACGGTTATGGCTGCCTCATCGCCGACCAGCGCCCGTTGTACGACCTGAAACTGTATCTGGACATCACGCCGAAGGAGTCCATCCTCCGCATCCGCCGGGGCGCCTACATCAATTTGGGCCTGTCCGCTCCCCAGCCGGTACCTCAGACAATCCGCCGTTGCTATTACGCTGATTTTGAGGTGGCTGTACATTTGAGAGCCGAGCTCTTGAAGGACAATCTGGTAGATTACTACTTCTGCGCAGACCAGCCGGACGACCTCAAAATGCTGACGGGTGACGCCCTCCGGATCATCCTTTCCAGCCTGGCGCAATACCCGTTCCGCTGCAAGCCGGTTTACCTGGAAGGTGTCTGGGGCGGCAGCTACATCAAACGCCTGCGTGACTTGCCGGATACGATGCGCAACTGCGCCTGGGTCTTCGATTTGATTCCGATGGAGGTCAGTGTGCTGGTCGAGGTCGGGAAAGAAATCGTCGAAATCCCGTTCTGCTCCTTCTTCATGAAAGAAGGCGATGCGGTCATGGGCAAGTCCTGCGTCGAGAAATTCCACGGATATTTCCCGATCCGCTTCAACTATGACGACTCCTTCCATTCTACCGGAAACATGTCGATCCAGTGCCATTCCGGCGCGAAATTCAACATTGACAACTTCGGCGAATTCGGCCGTCAGGACGAAAGCTACTATGTCGTGGCGACCGGCCATGGTGCCAAGACGTTCATCGGCTTCCGCGACGATGCCGACCTGCCGCAGTTCTTCAAGGACATCCAGGCCGCAGACAAGGAGCATAAACCGGTGGATTACATGAAGTACGTGAGCTACGAAGAGTCCAAGCCGGGCCTCCAGGTCATGCTTCCTGCCGGTACGATCCACTCCTCGGGCCGCAACCAGGTGGTCCTGGAGATCGGTTCCCTGACCATCGGCTCCTATACCTATAAGATGTACGACTACCTCCGTCTCGACTTCGACGGCAAACAGCGCCCGATCCACACGAAGCTCGGTGAAGAGAATGTGGTGAAAGAGCGCCGTACTTCCTGGATCCGCGAGAATGTCGTGCAGAAACCCCGCAAGGTCAAAGAAGGCGACGGCTGGGCCGAATACATTGTCGGTGAGCACGATCTGCTTTATTTCACCCTGCGCCGTTACGAATTCGAGCGCACTTGCGAAGGCAATACCGAGGGGGTCTTCCATGTCCTGGTCCTCGTGGATGGCGACAAGATCCGTATCCGGAGCAAGGCCGATCCGTCCCGCTATTATGATGCCGAGTACCTCGACATGGTCGTCGTTCCGGCCGACATGGGTGAGTATGTGATCGAGAACCTGGGCAAGGAACCGGTTTGCGTACACAAGACGCACCTGAAAAAGGGCTTTGAAAATGAACCGGCATAAACTGCTTGACGTCGGCGGTACGTTCATCAAGTGTGAAGACGGCCGTCAGGTTCCTATCAATTCTGCCGGGACGCGGGAAGAAATCTCCCGGTCCCTGCAGGAGGCTGTAGGCGACTGTAAACCAGGTGATTCCATTGCGATTGCGACTCCGGGCCCCTTTGATTACAACAACGGGGTGTTTCTCATGAAGCACAAATTCGCGTCCGTGTACGGCGAGTCCTTTGTCGCGCTGGCGGGGATCCCGGAAGGCGTCGAAGTGCGCTATATCCATGATGCCGCGTGCATGCTGCTCGGCGAAATCACCTATGGTGCCGGAAAAGGCTACGAGAACGTCACGCTTGTCACCCTGGGGACGGGCCTGGGCTTTACCATGACCCAGAACCGGGAGATCCAGCTGAATGCCGTCGGTTCGCCCTCGATTGCCATCTACAACCGCCCTTACCGGGACGGTATGCTGGAAGATTATGTTTCCGCTCGCGGCCTGCTTCGTTGCTATGCCGAAGTGGCCGCGGAAACGCCGGGAGAGCATCCCCATCCGGGGTCTGCCCTTGAGGTGGGTTTGCTCGCCGGTGACGGAAACGCCGTGGCCCTGGCCGCCTTCCGGAAGATGGCGCAGATCCTGGCCGATTCCATCAAGGACCTCATGGAAACATTTCATATTGAATGCCTTCTGTTTGGCGGGCAGGTTTCCAAGTCGTTCCGGTTCATGGAAGAGACCCTGCGGGAAAACCTCACGGGCCTGAAGCAGATCAGCGTGATATCCGATTTCTCCAATGCTACTTTCAACGGATTGAAAGCCCTTTTGGAAGAAAAAGCATAGCGGCGCGCAACCGCAGTTACAGATTAGATTCCCGACCGAAGGTTGATCCGGTTTTTCTCCCGGAGCCTTCGGCCGGGTTCATTCATAATAATACTAAATTTTATATTGTAAAACTTAACGGGTTTTTAAAGAATCTGCTTGTACTTCTAAACGAGAAGGGATAATTTTGACCGAGATGTGAAATGTGGGGGGAAAATCCTTGTATAATTAGTAACACGCTTGCAGATATGAAAAAAACCACTTTTTTCGCTTTTTCTTTGTTCTTGAGTCTCAGCGCTTTCGGGCAGAATTCCTTCCCGAAAAGCCAGCGGGAAGACAAAGACCACACGATGAGTGAAGGTTATTGGAAAATCTGGAACCCGCAGGTACAGGCGAAGATCGACGCCGACATCGATGCCAACCGAAAGGCGGATGCCGTCTTGAACCTGAACCTCCCCGCCGGGACGGAAGTGACCATCGAACAAGTCTCCCACGATTTCATTTTCGGTGCCCACATCTTCAATTTCAACCAGTTGGGTACGCACGAGCGGAACGAGCGGTACAAAGAGCTGTACGGCACGCTGTTCAACTCGGCAACCATCGCCTTTTACTGGAAGACATTTGAGACAGAACCGGGGCGCCTTCGTTTTGCGACAGAATACTGGGACACGGAGGAATACTGGAACAACTGCAAGGATCCGAAAAGGCAGCCGCACTGGAGACGTCCGGCATCAGATCAGGTTGTGGAGTTCTGCGAGAGCAAGGGGATCCGCCTGCATGGCCATACGATTATCTGGGGGAATCGCGGCTGGCAACATCCGAATTGGATTTATGACCGGCTGATGATTCCCGAGGAGAAGGCCAAGACAGCCAAGGACGCTCACAAGTCATTGACTGACAAACAGCTGACCGAAGCGCTTCCGGAATATTCAAAGACGGTTAATGCCCTGTTTGAGAAGCGGATTCTGGACTTGGCGGGTCACTATGGCGGCCGCCTCCAGAGTTGGGATATCGTCAATGAAAGTGCAGCAGATTTCCGCAGGATGAAACCGGGGGACGGGCTCATGAACAGCAGCTACGGAATCATGCCGCAAGATTATACTTTCAGGGCATTCCAGTTGGCGAAAAAGGTTTTCCCCGACAACGTCAAACTGAATATCAACGATTATAATATGGGGCAGGATTATCTGGACCAGGTGAAGGATCTTACGGCGCGTGGCTGCAAGATCGACATCATGGGCGCCCAGATGCACTTGTTCAACCCCCAGCAGTGCCTGGACATTGCCGCAGGCAAAAGTATCCAGACGCCGGACTATATCTGGAAATGGGCGGAACTTCTTGGTCAGGCTGGCAAACCGATTCATTTGAGCGAGATTACGATTACTTCTCCTGGCGACGATACCCATGGCCGTCAGATCCAGGCGATTATTGCTCAGAACCTGTACAGGCTGTGGTTCAGCCTCAAGCCGATGATGGGTATCACCTGGTGGAATGTCGTGGATGACTGCGGCGCGCCCGGCGAGCCGTCCGTCTCCGGACTCTTCGACCGGGACATGATGCCCAAGGCGTCTTACTATGCGCTGGACAACCTGATCAACCACGAGTGGAAGACCAACCTGACGGTGAAAATGGGGAAAAAAGGCGTGGTCAAGTTCCGCGGATTCAAGGGTAATTACAAAGTGAGCTGGAAAGACGAGGACGGAAACGTTGTCACCCGCGAATTCTACCTCAAGGAAGACGGCGACGGAATGACTTTCTAATAAGAGTTAAAACAAGAGCAAATAGAATGATACTGCGCTCATTATCAGCCATTTCCACCCAAATCGGGGGGGGGGGGGGGGAGAGAAATGGATTCTCACCCTTCTGTTGGCGATTTTGCCGATTGCTGTATCATGTGTTACCGATCTTATCGTAGACGATGCGGTCGTTCCACCTGCTTCTATTACCCCGAAGTTCGGGGACTCTGATGCGCCTGCCGTCGCGTGGACAGGAAACGACGCTGTCAAGGCGTATGTCTCGGAAGAGATAGCGGAACGGTATATTTTTCTGGAAGACACGGAGAAGTTCATCCGCTTCACCGATGTCTATTCATATGATTCACATTGGGAACACTGTTATCTGCTGGGGCCTTATTCCGAGGGAATCCAGGCGGTTTCGGAGGGAGTTTTTTCCGTAACGGTTCCACAGGATCAGGCCTATTGCAGCGACGGTCCAGACCCGGCGGCCAACCTGTATGTCGGTGTGACAGAGACTCCGGCATCCGCGGAGGTGGATTTCCATGCCGCAGTCGGTTATCTCAAATTGAACGTGTGCGGTACCTCCAGGATCCGTTCCGCGATCCTTAGAGGCAATGCGGACGAGGTCCTGGCCGGTGAGGGGAATCTTACCGCAGGATATGGTAAGATTCCAACCCTTTCCCTGCGTGATACACTGACCTCGATCCGGCTTGATTTCGGGGACGGTTTGGTTCCTCCTGCGCGAGGGGTTGATCTATGGTTCTGTCTTCCGTCAATGTCGTTTGCGAAAGGCCTGACCATTACGATCGAAACCTATTCTGGACCGATCCATTACAAGATTGAGAATCCGCTCCAAATCACCCGCGGCCGGGTGACGGAACTGAAGCGTCTGGGGAGCGGAACGGCCTTCCTTTCTTTCGCCTGGCAGACGGCCGACGGAACGCTCTGCCCCGCTTTCGACCTGCTGGGGCCGGAAATTACGGTCTGTGTTCCTTACGGAAAGGACCTGAAATCGCTGAAGCCGGTGTTTGACCATAACGGGGGCCATGTGGAAAGGGACGGCGTGGAGGTCCTCTCCGGAAAGGCGTCCCTTGATGGCACAGCAGATCAGTCGTTTACCGTTGTTTCATCGGATGGGAAATCGTCGACTTATACGGTCCATACGATAGATTACAATATCCCTGTCATCTATGTTTCTACTCCCCAGCACAAGGTAGTCGCCGATAAGGTCAACTGGATTGCCGGCAGTTCCTTCCTTATCCAGAATACGGATGGATCCGTTGTCGATTACGGCGCCGCGTCGATCAAGGGACGCGGGAACGCCTCCTGGAAACGGCCCAAGAAATCCTATGGGATCAAGCTGGCCAACAAACCGGTCGAACTCGGTGTCCTCGGCCTTCCGGGCCACAAGCGCTGGTGCATGATCGCCGTACAGTGGGGGTATTTCGGCAACAACATCGGCTATGAACTGGCCCGGAGGGCAGCCTCCTACAAATGGGAGCCGCGGGGTAGGTATGTCGAGTTCGTGCACAACGGAAAACACCTCGGCTCGTATTTCCTGGCCGAGCAGATTCGGATCGACAAGAACCGTGTAAACATCAAATCCCTCGATCCGGACGAGATTTCCGAGGACAAGATCAGCGGCGGTTACCTGGTCACATACGACCATACATACAACGACGTCAATAAGTTCCGGTCCCAGTACTATAACATGCCGGTGATGATCAAGGACCCGGATGACGACGACTTGACCCCCGAACAGTTTGCCTGGATCAAGAATTACATCAACACGATGGAGAAGGCGATGAAGGACGATGCACAGTTTGCCCGGCGCGAATATGCGGAGATGCTTGACGTCGATTCCTATATTGACATGTGGTTTGTTTGGGAGACGGCCGGCAAGACCGGTTCTTACGAAGGGGCAGATTTTGCCGCTCCTGCCAGTGTCTGGTTCTACAAAGACCGGGGCGGCAAGTTTACGGCAGGGCCGTGCTGGGATTTCGACTCCTATCTGTTTTCCTCCAAGAAACTGTACTGCACCAAGGGGCAATATTACGGCCGCCTGTTCCAGGATCCGAAATTCGTGGCGAGAGTAAAGGAAAAGTGGCCTGCCTTCCGCGCAGCCGTAGAGGGAACAGACGGTCGGCGAACCCCCATTACCGAATTCTTGGACTCCTGTTACAATACGGTCAAGTATTCTGCGGACCGCAACCAGAAAATGTGGACGTGGACGATGTTTGAGATCGAATCCGAGTACCAGACGATCCGGAACGGTCTTCCGGAAAAGTTACAGTGGCTGGAAGAACAAATTCAAAAACTCTGATAATCATTAACTATTAACCAAAGGTACAATGAAGAAGTCAACCTGCATTCCAATTCTTCTTTCTGTCCTGGCGACGCTTGCGCTGTCTTGCTACCATCTGGAAGTACCGCAGCCCGGTGAGCCGAAAGAGCAGAAAGATATTTATGTGCAGATGATGAGGGTCGACAAGGATACCGTTAACATTTGGAACGAGTTTTCCGACAGTTTGACCGCATTCATCTATCCTGAATCGGCGACCGCGACGGAGATCGAATGGACCTCCCTCGATGAGAAAATCGCCACAGTTGATGCGACGGGCCATATCTTTGCCTTATCGGTCGGTACGACCAAAGTGGTGGCCCGGTCTCCAAAATTGGATTTGAAGGACACCTGTGTAGTCAACGTCCTCGAAAACATCCATGTGGAGAGCGTCTCGCTCGATCAGACGGAGGCAACCCTCTATTTGGGAAGCACCCTCCAGCTGACAGCGACGGTTAATCCGGACAAAGCCCGGATTAAAGACGTTACATGGAGTTCTTCTGATCCTGCGATTGCCACGGTCAACGAAAAAGGTGTCGTAACGCCCCACACCGAAGGGGTGACCGTAATCACAGTAACATCTGTCGAAGGGGGAAAGACGGCCACCTGCACCGTGACGGTCAGCCGTGTCCTCGTAACCGGAATTACCCTCAATAAGACCAGCATCACCGTTTCTCCGGGCAAGGCCACCTATCTTACGGCCACCCTTGCACCGGCAAACTGCACGATCAAGACCATTGAATGGTCCTCTTCCGATCCTTCTGTTGCGACAGTCGTGGACGGTCGCGTTGAAGGTATCGCCCTCGGCACAGCCGTAATCACGGCGAAAGCGGTGGATGGCGGGCTTACGGCCCAGTGTACCGTGACAGTCAAGGAAGCCTCGACAACCCGGAAGATTACACTTACATTCGACTTTACGACTTGCCCGGCAAGCATGGCGTCCGTGAAGTCCAGCATCCCGAATGGTTCTTATGCCGTCCTCGCGGATGACGGAAACTATTATGATTTCACGCTCTTTAACGGGAACGGCAGGGCGCCGCAGTTCAGCGCGAACGGTTATCTGGTGCTCAATACGGCAGATTACCTGGGAACGCCGGTGATTCCCGACGGGACCCTGACCTCGATAACCTTCACCATGGGGGCGGGCAACTATTCCGGCCGCCGGGCCTCGGTTACTTCGGAGACACATACGGGTGCGCCGATTGCGGATTATTATGACGCTTCCGAGGAAGCCTATCATAAATCCATCTCAACGGAGGTCAAGAACGTAGACCATACCTTTACGATCATCGATCCGGTATCCGGGAAATCCTATTATCTGATCTGCGCGGCTGTCGGTATCGGTGTTTCTAAGGTTGTCCTTACCTATGAGGTTCCGGTTAAACCCGTCGAGCTTACATTCGACTTTACGACCTGTCCGGCGAGCATGTCATCCGTGAAGTCCAGCATCCCGAATGGTACTTATGCCGTCCTCGCGGATGACGGAAACTATTATGATTTCACAATCTTTAACGGAAATGGCAGAGTGCCGAAATACAGCGCGAACGGTTATCTGGTGCTCGACCCGGCAGACTACCTGGGAACGCCGGTGATTCCGGGCATGGCCCTGGCCTCGATGACCTTCACCATGGGGGCGGGCAACTATTCCGGCCGCCGGGCCTCGGTCACTTCGGAGACGCACAACGGTGCGCTTATTGCGGATTATTATGACGCTTCTGTAGAAGCTTATCATATATCTATCCCGACGGAAGTCAAGAACGCAGCGCATACCTTTACGATCATCGATCCGGTATCCGGGAAATCCTATTATCTGGTCTGCGCGGCCCTCGGCATAGGCGTCTCTAAAATGGTCCTCAAGTATAACCCGCAATAAAACACTACTACATAATGAAAAGCAAGTTTTTACTTTCATTGATGGCGTGTTTCATGCTGGCCATTGGGACTGTGTCCGCACAGTCTATCGGGAAGGTCACTGTGAAGGGAACCGTCGTCGATGAGGCCTCCGAACCGGTAGCCGGGGCGGCGGTCGTAGTGAAAGGCAATCCTGCGCTCGGTGGTGTCATCACGGACGCCAAGGGCGAGTTTACCATCCAAGTTCCGAAGGGCGTTACCTTGGTTGTGTCCTGCATCGGTTTCCAAGAAGAATCCAAACGGATCGACCAGGCTGATATTTGGTTCGTCACGCTCCGGGAAGATTCGATCCTGCTGGAAGATGCTGTCGTGGTCGGTTACGGCGTCCAGAAAAAGGAAAGCGTTGTCGGCGCGATTTCTCAAGTCAAGGCGGACGTCCTTGAGCAGTCCTCCTTCACCAGTATCACCAATGCGCTTGCCGGAAAGGTGTCCAACCTCCTTTCCTATTCCTCGAATGCTTCCGGTGCTCCGGGAGAGAATAAGGAAAGCCTCATGATCCGGGGTCTCTCCTCCTGGAACGGAAATGCCCCTCTTGTCATGGTGGACGGCATCGAGCGTACGATGGATGAAATCGCTCCGACGGAAATCGCCTCTGTTTCAGTCCTGAAGGACGCTTCCGCGACTGCGGTATACGGAGCCAAGGGAGCAAACGGTGTGATCCTCGTAACGACCAAGACGGGTCAGAAGGGGAAGCCGAGTTTCCATATCGGCGCCGAATACGGTCTCTCGAATCCGGTCATGCTTCCGTTGCACATTGATGCCGTAAGTACGGCGAAAATGGCCAACGTGGCATTCATGAACCAGGGTTCGTTCGGCTCGAAGTATGAGGATAAGGAAATCGAGGCTTTTGCCAATGGCTCCAATCCGCTCCGTTACCCGGATACGAATTTCTATGAGTTGATGACGAAGCCTTTTGCCCCCACTTTCGACGCCAACATGAGCCTTTCCGGCGGGACCGACCGGTTCAAGTATTACCTCGGCGGAACCTATGTCCACGAGGGCTCGATTCTCAAGGATATCCACGAACTCGGAGAAACGCACTATGCGTCGGACCGGATTACCTGGCGGCTCAACCTGGACTTCAACCTGACCCGTACGACCGTCATTTCCTTGAAGTCCGGTGGTAACCTGACGGACAATCAGGGGCCGATTACCTATAGTGATCAAAACTCTCCCGTCTCGTCTTCCTCCATCTTCGGATCCATGTACAGTGCCTCCACGATTGCCTATCCCGCTTATTATCCCGCCTATGCCCTTGAGTGGTATCCGGATCCGGAATACCCCAACGAACACGGCGACCGGATCGGTAACCGGCAGGGTTATAATACGATCAACCCTTATTCCTACATGGTGGATGCGGCCTATGTCCGGAGGGAAACCAACCGGATCAACACGGACCTTATTCTTGACCAGAACCTGGACTTCATCACGAAGGGCCTTTCCCTCAGCGGCAAGGTCGGCTATTCCTCCAAATATGAAGTGTTGAAGGAAAAGGTTTACGTGGATAATCCCATGTGGGATATCAACTGGGAGTCCGTCGACATGGGTCTCGAGAATGTCTGGATTCGGAGTACGCCTTCCAACTATGTCTGGAACCTCAAGCCTTACGGGGTGTCTTCCAACAACTCCCCCACCAGCGTGGCCTGGATTTTCTACTTGGAAGGAGCGCTGAACTACAAACGGCAGTTCGCGAAGCGCCACAATGTGTCGGGGCTGCTCCTGTACAACCAGCGCCAGTACAATGCCTCCTCCGCGTTCCCGAAGCGCAACCAGTCCTTCGTCGGCCGTCTGACGTATGACTATATGAGCAAATACCTCTTTGAGTTCAATGTCGGCGTAACCGGCAGCGAGCAGTTTGCTCCGAAATACCGCTATGGCGTATTCCCTTCGGTCGCGGTCGGCTATCTTGTCTCCAAAGAGAAATGGTGGAAGGAAGCGCTGCCCTGGTGGGACACCTTCAAGATCCGGTATTCCCACGGTGTTGTCGGTAGCGATAACTCGACGGCCAACTGGCTCTATTACACCTATTGGAGCAAGGTGAATGTTGCCAATGCCGGATCCTTCATCACCGAAGGAGCGGCAGCGAATGAGAGCGCCCGCTGGGAAACGGCGACCAAACGGGATCTCGGTATCGAGATGGCATGGCTCGGCGGAGACCTCTCCCTCAACTTGGACTTCTTCAACGAAAACCGGGACGGCATCCTTGTTCCCCCGGTCATCACGATGTTCGTTGCGACGTCCTTCAAAGACATCAACAACGGTGCAGTCAAGAAGCATGGTATGGAGGTGGAACTCAGCTATCGCCACGTCTTCCCCAACCGGCTGACACTGGACAGCGGTTTCATGCTTGGTCTCAGCGAGAACCGGATCACCCTTTACGAAGACCTTCCCTATGCTCCCCAGTACCAGAAGACGCAGGGGACACCGTACGGTTCGATGCGTAAGGGAGAGTCCCTCGTCGACGACAATTATTTCACCTCTGTAGACGAAATCCACGGGTATCCGACCTACACCACCTCCTGGGGCGGCAACGTTGTCCCCGGCGTATACAAGTTCCTGGATTACAACCGGGACGGCATCATCAATTCAGATGACTTGCATGCCATCCACGGATCAGTTTATTCTCCGGGAGTGTATTCCGTCAACCTCGGGCTGGGTTACAAGGGATTCTCTTTCAGCATTCTCGGTACCGGTTCCATCGGCAAGTACATTCCGATTAACGGAGACGCCATGGTTCCGTTTGCACGAGGGGAACGGGTCGTCCATCACTATGCGACGGACTATTGGACTCCGACCAACCAAGACGCGACTGCTCCGGTCATTATGTTCTCGGACCTGATGTATTCCTGGGGCGGCGGTACGATTGCGAACATTACCAATAGCGGATATGATCTCGGGTTGCCGGACTACACCTGGCGCAAATCGGATTATTTCATGATAAAGGAAGCGCGCCTGGCCTACAGGTTCGACCTGAGCAAACTCAACCGTTCTTTCATCAAGGCGCTCTCTGTTTCCCTGACCGGGGCGAACCTGGCCCTTTTCAGCAACATTGTTGACCGCAACGCTACGGGTACGATGGGCTCCTATGCCGTTTATCCGCAGATGCGAACCTTCAAACTTGGTTTTTCGTTAGACTTTTAAGACGGAGGCAATATGAAAAAATTCAAAAACATATTCCTGGCCATCTTGGCTGCGGCATCGTTGAGCAGCTGCCACTATCTTGACGTCGATCCCGATCTCGGCCTCTCCGACGCAGACGTCTTTTCCTCCTACAAAAACTTCTCGAGCTATTTCTTCTATTGTTATAACAACAATTACGGAAAGAATAAAGCTTGTGTAAATATCTCGTTCCCATATTATTACGACTTGAACGAGGATTACCATATGACCTGGGTCTGTACGACGGATGCCGCTGATGCCGGCCAGCTCGGCATGTGCCAGCGCAATTTCAAGAATTGCAATTTACCCCAGGACATCATCTACCGGATGACGTATCAGACCAACATCGGCGGCGATACGAAACCGGTGGCCTATGCCATGTTCCACATGATCCGCCAGGCGAACCTGACCCTTGAGCGGATCGACGAATGCCAGAACATCACCCAGCAGCAGTATGATGATTTGATCGGCCAGTGCTACACGCTTCGGGGTTACTGCCATTTTGTGATGGCGCGCCTGTTCGGCGGCATGCCGTATATCGACCATACGCTCAGCGCCGGGGATGAATGGGACCTCCCGCGGGAAAGTTCCCATTCCACCTTCGTCAAGGCGGCCGAGGACATGTACAAGGGGTACGAATACCTCAAGAAGGCCGGCTATATGCGCCGTGATGCGAAACCCGGCCAGCCGGGCCACCTCCAGGGGTCGACACTGATCCGTCCGAACGGCGTCGCCGCGCTCTGTCTCCGGGCACGGGCCTTGCTCTATGCAGCCAGCCCGCTCAGCAACGAACTGGGACAGGAAGACTGGGAGAATGCAGCCAACGCCTGCGCGGAGGCGCTCCAGGCAGCGGAAGAACAGCAGTATGAACTGCTTCCTTTTGAGAACTATACCGACAACTATTACAACAAGGAAGCGACCAATGAGCTGATTTGGTTCTGGCTGGTCAGCAGCGGCGACGGCTCATACTGGAAGGACAATGTCCGCAACTATTCCGGTTGGTTCTGCTATCCGCAGTCCCACAACGCGCATGCCTCCGGGATTTGCCCGACGCAGAATTTTGTGGACAAGTTCGAGACCGCGGACGGCTTTCCGCTCAATACGCCCGAAGACCGGGCCAGGGCCGAAGCGGCAGGATCCTACATGGAGCAGGATCCATATTGCCTCGCGCCCGGGACGACCCGCGGACGGGATCCCAGGCTGGACATCTGCGTGGTGCATGACGGCTCTACCAACGAGTTCGTAAGCGGGGCCATCAACATTTATTATGACCCGGTGAGCAAGTCTTATCCGATCACGTACCTGAACGGTGAGCAGGAGACTTTCGGAATCGAATGGGGATCGCATGATACGGACCAGGCCAATTATTCCAATACGGGGTATTATTTCAATAAGTATTGGGTGGGAGCCCGTGGAGACAAACAGACAACTGCTCCGCCGAAGCTGGAAGCGCTCATCCGGATGGCCGACCTGTATCTGATGTATGCGGAAGCCGTGAACGAGGCTTATGGACCTTACGGAACGGCGGGCACTTACGAACTGACTGCGCTCGACTGCATCAACAAGATCCGGGCACGCGTGAACATGCCGCCGGTGCGGGATGAGTTCACGACGAACAAGGATACCTTCCGTGAGCGCATCCGCAACGAGCGTTGTGTGGAGCTCGCTTACGAGAGCGGCCACTACTATTATGACATCCGTCGCTGGAAGATCGCGCCCCAGACGATGAACAATGCCGTCAACCCCCTCTATGGCATGTACATAGAGTCCTGCCCTGTCTCAGAGGAGCATCCGGCCGGCCGTATCTATGAACGGCGCCAGCTGGCCAGCAACCGTCAGGGTATCTGGAAAGACTGCATGTATTACCTGCCGTTCCCGGATTCGGAAGCGCAGAAACTTAAGAATTTTGTCAACAACGATCCTTGGCAGTAAAAAGTAGATATCTTATGAAGAATCATTATATCATATTGGCATTCTCCCTCCTGGCGTTTGCGGTTGCCGTCCATGCCCAGGAACCGGCGGATACCGTGGTGTCCACTTCCACGCGCGGTCACTTCGTCAAGGGAACCGCCTTGGAGGACAAGGTCTTTGGCGATGTCCGCAACCAGTTGCAAGGAATCATTCCGGGGCTGGTGGTGCAAGAGAAACAGGGTGGCCTGTACAATACGAACGTCTATGAGACTTTCATCATCAATGACCAGCAGATTACCGTGAAGTACCGGGGTCGTGGCGACTTGACGTTCATGCTTGACGGGATTATCGTCCCGTATAACAACTATACCATGGACCTGTCCCAGGTCGAATCCGTCACCTTGGTCAGCGACTTGGTCGACAAGGCCAGGGTCGGGCCGCTCGCGTCCAACGGCATGATCGTCATCCGGACGAAAGAAGGCGGATACAATCAGCCGATGCGCATTCATGTCAATGCAGAGGCGGGTCTTTCCATGACGGACATCGTCCCGGAATATGCGGACGGTGTGGAGTATGCCCTGCTCAACAACCAGGCGCGGGCAAACGCCGGTTATTCCCAGCTGTACAGTCCGATTGCGATCGAGGGCTATCTCCGGAATGATCCCTACGACCTGAAGTATCCCAATACGGATTACCGTTCCCTCATGATCGGCAACATGATGCCTGTCGGGAACGCCTCGGTATCCGTCACGGGTGGCGGGGCTTCCACCAAGTATTCGATGACCTTGTCCGAAGTCTATTCCGGAGATATCGTCAAAACGAATCAGCCGCATGATTTCAACCGGGTCAACATTTCTTCGCGTGTCACCTCGAAGCTCAACAGTTTCATCACGCTGCACGCCGGGTTTAACGCCATGTTGTCCTTCCGCCGCCGGGCCCGTTCCAACTGGAACGACTGGCAGAAAGTCCCCCCGATCGCCTATCCGGTCATCTTCGGGGTCAATGAGACAGACGGCGACTATGCCGGCATGACAATCTATGGAACAACCGCCGAGTGGCCGGAAAACTATTATGCCCTCTTTACCGAGGACGGCTACTATGCACAGCGGAGCCGTTCCGCAATGATTCAGGCGGCGCTGGACATGGATTTCGGACGCTGGATTCCGGGTCTCAAATCTGTGACCACATTCGGCTATTCCAGTTTTATGGCCACGACGCTCTCGAAGAACAACGACTACCTTTCCTATTATTGGGACCCTCAGTCGGAAGACGGGAGGGGAGTGATTTCCCCGGCCCACCAAGGTTCCCGGACGGCCGCCAGGAGCATCAACTCCGACGGTGCCGACCAGATGCTCCAGCTTCGGGAAGACCTGACTTGGAACCGGACCTTCAATGGGCATAACATCGATCTGGGCGGCTCTTTCCTGCTCTTTGACGCCTCCATGAGCGGTGTCGGCTACTATCGCCGCATGGTGCAGGGAATCGGAACGGCCAAGTACAACTTCCGCAACCGTTACGTAGTCGAGGGCGTGCTCCAGTATACCGGTTCTTCCCGCTTCAACAGGGCGAATCGGTTCAAACCCTTCCTTTCCGCAGGAGCGGCGTGGATTGCATCCAACGAGGAATTCCTCAAGGATGTTTCCTGGATCGATTACCTGCGTCTGCGCGGACAGTTCGGTACGATGGGTAAATACAGCAGCGCCTTCGGCACGAATTATCTGTATGAATCCCGGTATTCCCAAAGCAACGGCTACAGCTATGGCCCGAGTTTGATCCATACGACTTGGTTCGGAACCCAGAAGTATGTTTCTCAGCGGGCGGCCATCAGCCGTCTGGCCAATCCGCTTCTGGGCTGGGAATCCATTCGGGACTGGCTGGTCGGTCTGGACTTTGATTTCTGCAACGGCTTTTCTCTGGGCCTGACAGCATACAGCAGCTTGGAGCGGGACGAGATTGCAGACATTTCATCGGTCATTCCGACAGTCTACTCTCTTAACAGTATTACGCTCTACGGCAACTATGCCCAACATCGCATCACCGGTTATGAGGCGACACTCGGTTACCGACGTACTTTCGGAGACTTTACGTTCAATACCAATGCGAGTGTCTTCAACTGGGACAAGACCTATGTGAAGATTCTCTCGGATGATTCTCCGTACGAGTACTTGAGAAAAACCGGGACGAGCCACATGGCCATCTGGGGCCTGAAGTGCATCGGCCGGTATAAGACGCCGGAAGAGGTGGAGACCATCCCGTCCTACGGTACCGTCCAGGTCGGGGACTTGATGTATGACGACAGAAACGGGGATGGCGCGATTGATTCGTTCGATTATTATGAACTCGGCAGCACGCGTCCGAAGTTCCAGTATTCCCTGAACATCGGCCTGAAGTACAAGAACCTTGAATTCCAGGTGTACGGTTCGGGTATGGCGGGGAATGATGTCGTCAACAGCGACACGTATTTCTGGAGCGGCTGGGGGAATGGCAACTATACCGCATTCGTCCGCGACAACATCGGAGGCGACTATCCGCGCCTGTCGTATGTCAGGTCTGCCAACAATTTCGTGACGTCTTCTTTCTGGATTCGCGACGGTTCTTTCTTCAAGATCCAGGAAGCTTCTCTAACGTATGACATCCCCCTGAAAAACAAAAAGATCCTCAAGGGGCTCAAGGTTTCACTCAAGGGGCAGAACCTTGCGACGTTTACCTCTTACAAATACCTGGACCCGGAAAGTTCTTCGGCCGGTGTCTCCGGATATCCTTTATTCCGGACGGTCACGGCGGGAGCCCGGCTTGTTTTCTAAAAGGCTGCTGATATGAAAAAGAATAATATGAATAGAATCGTTCCTTTCGTACTTGCGGGTTTGATGACGGTTTCCTGCAATTTCCTGGAGCCGCTCCCTCAGGCCGCCTTCACGGATGAGAACATCGACCAGTATCCGGAAGTTCTGCGTGGGTTCGTGGATCAGATTTACAACTCCTATCTTCCGGACTCTTTCTACGACAATGATAAAATCGGTCTTTCCGCAATCTCCGACGAGGCCGTCTACTCAGACGAGAACAATAACCGGCGGCTGTTCTCTGAGGGGAACGGAAAGATGACCAATAGTCCGTTCGAAAACAAGTGGAACAGGAATTACATCGCGATCAATTACGCGAATCTGTTCCTCAAGGACGGGAGAGGCTATGCTACACAGTATATGCTGAAGGCGGAAGCGGACCTTGCGCTCCGGCGGAGCCTGCAGGGCAATGCCTTCGGATTGCGTGCGTACTTGTACTTCGACCTGCTCCGGATGTTTGCCGGGGAAGGAACGGACGGCAAGATGTACGGCGTTCCCCTCCGGCTGGAACCGACGGAGTATGCTAAAATCGACTATTCGGAGTTGAAGCGGGCTTCCATCGATGAATGTTGCGAGCAGATTCTCAGAGACTGCGATTCCGCCTATGTCTATCTCAAGGATGCCAACCGGGACTTTCCGGATGATCCTTCCCAGCTGATTATCGTTACGGGGTCAGCTCGTTATACGACGATGGACCGGGTTACAATCGATGCCCTGCGCGCATATACGTACCTTTACTGGGCTTCTCCGGCCTGGAACCCGGACCTTTCACAGGACTCGGCTGAGATTAAAGAACGTTATACCAAGGCTGCCCAGTATGCTGCCGCCGTGATGAAGTTCAAAATCGAACGCGAAGGAGCCCTCACCAACGGATTCAAGCCGTTGGGCAAGATTGACTGGACGGACCCCAACAGCCCTGAGATCATCTGGTGCGCCAAGTTCACTACCGGTGAGACGACGACCTGGGAAAAGAGCATGTATCCGATCGGATTCGGCGGAACGGCCATGATCGTTCCTTCCCAGGCCCTGGTTGACCGCTTCCCTGCCGCCAACGGTTATCCCATCGGCGATGCGCGCTCCGAGTATAACCCGCTCAAGCCGTACGAGAACCGGGACCCCAGGTTCTACAGCACAATCAATTACAATGGAGCCAAGGTAATCCGCAACACGGATGCGTCCGATATCATGTATACCTTCGACACCAGTGTCGGCGGAGCGGATGCGCCGGGTCTGACCAGGACCTCTACGACCGGATATTATATCAAGAAGTTCCTGTTCTCGGGATGGAATCCCTTCGACAGCGTAATCGAAGGAGCCTTCAGGCCGCTTCATCATTTCCGTTGGACGGAGATGGCGCTGACTTTCGCGGAAGCGGCTTCACGGGTGACCACGCCGACGGACGAGAGCACCTTCGGCTACTCTGCCAAACAGGCGCTTCAGTGGCTCCGCTGCCGAACCACGCCGTATGATATTCCCGGCCTGGGTACGAACGGCGATCCTTACCTTGAGGAATGCGCGGCGGATGGCGGCGACAAGTTCTATGAACTCGTTAAGAACGAGTGGCATGTAGAAACCTGTTTCGAGGGTCTCGAATTCTACAATACCCGCCGCTGGGCCACCGATGTCAGCGAGATCAACGTGCCCATCGAACGCGTGGTCATCAGCGACGGTACTTATAGCCGTGAGACGGTTACTACCCTGAATTATCCTTCGCTTTGGATACCGCTGCCGTACATGGATGTACGCCGTTGCCCGAATCTTCTTCAGAACAAAGGGTATGAGAGCTGGAAATAATGCTAAATTTGAAGTGCAATGAAAAATAAGATACTTTTCTTCTTCTCGCTTTTTCTCATCGCCGGGTGCTATCCGGATTATGTCCAGGATTTTGATGACGGCGCCGGGGTCTACACCGCGTATCAGTATGACCTCAGGACCTTCGTTCTCGGGGAGTCCGAGTCCTTTGACTTTACGGTCGCGCTGGGAGGCATCATCAACAATTCCCAGGATCGCTCCGTCAAAGTGGAAATAGACAATTCCCTGCTGACGGCCGATCTCTCCACCCTGGTTCCCGACAAGGAATATGCTTCCTTCACGGCCATCAATGCCCTTCTGGGCAGCGGTGGATTCGGTGCCGTCTGCCAAAGCTATGTCACCAGCGAAGTGGCGGCCTCCAAAATCAAAGCGCTGACACCGCTCCCCGAGAGCTATTATTCTGTCTCCGGCCTGGACGGTATGACCATCAAGGCTGGGCGCCATACGGCATCCGCGACCTTGAAAGCCACGGACTTCATCAAGGAGGATCCGAATGTCTTTGCCCCCTATTATGCCGTCGCATTCCGTATCCTGTCTGCAGAGGACGCGGTGACGATTCCCACGCGGGATTTTGAAATCATCGTCGTCAAGTGCGAACACATGCTCTACGGGCAGTGGGCGCACGAAGGCTCGACAAAGACGCTGGACGGGAGCGGCAGCGGGGAAACGGAGACCTACGAATTCTCGGAATCCGACGACCGCGTGTATACGCTTTCGACACAGGACGCCAACTCCTTAATGACCGACAAGATTGGCAATACCAAAGGAAGGTTGCTCCTGACGGTCAATGCAGATAACACGGTCACGGTGTCCTCTCCCGATGTAACCATCGAACCCATCGAAGGGGAATCCAGCTATTTTAATGGGGCGCGGCTCCTCCAGGACCGTCAGATCCATCTTAACTACAAGTATACCCAGAACGGGACCCAATATGAAGTCCGGGATGTCCTCTCTTTCCGGAGCCGGACCCGTGACGGTGTCATAGAGTATCAGGATGAAAATCCGGAGAATTACAAATAATTCGCAAGATCATGAAACTGAAACAGATCATACATACGTTATCCTTCGTCGTCCTTTCGCTCGGCCTGGCTTCCTGCACGGAGAAAGCGGTCAATAACCATGACGAACTGCGCGTGGACAAGGTCCTCACGGTGAACGCGGCGGAGAAGATCGACGTTCCCTGGCAAGGGGATACCCTGTCGATCCCTTTCCATGCCAACTGCTATTGGGGAGTCGACCTGCTGGCCTGGAGCATGAATAAAGGCGAGAACGGGGAGTCGTTATACCATGTCGCTCCTGCCAAATGGATGAGCACACCGGCCCAGTATGGAATGGGAGACGCGACCGTAGACGTCCGGATCAATCCCAACGACCGCTCTGCCAATACCCGTGAAGGATACATCAAGGTCTTTACGGGAGACGAGAACCTCTATTACCTCATCAAGGTCCTCCAAGCCGGAAATCCGGATTATGTGGGGCCGGAAAAGGAGCCGATGGACCTTTACTTCGATTTCACAGTGAACACCATGAACTGGCCGACGACGTCCCGGTCCTCCGGAGAATATGTTTATCCGCTGCAGGGTGTCGACTACAGTTTCCTCCTCTCCCAGTGTAATATTGGCCAATACCTTGTCATCTACAACACGGGGGCGTCCCTGGGACTTCCCGCCATCGACGGTTACAAGCTTACGAAGGTCACGGCATTGATATCGAGCAACAACAAAAGCGTCCGCCATGCCCTCATTTCGGCAGACCCTGCCGGAACGGAGGTCGTGAGTCCGGATCAGACCTGGCCGGCGCAACCCAGCGTCGAGATGGTCTACGACCTGGAAGGCGCACAGTATAATACCCGTTACTACCTATATTGCGTATCCGGAGGCCTTCCGACGGCGGGCCTTACGCTGCACTACGAGCCGTAAAAACTATGAAAAAAGCATGAAACGTTTCATCCTTCTTCTCCTTGCCTCCGTGGTGACGCTCACCGCGGAGGCGGAGGAGTATACAACCCGCATTGAACCGCTGGACGGAGAGCGATGGTGGGGCGCCGTCGTGGAAAAAGGACACCTGCAGCCTTATCTGGATTTTGATTCCGGCCGCCGGGAGGGTGGCCCCTATGACCTCGGGGTTCAGGGATCCTGTGGGTTTACTGCACCGTTGCTGCTGTCCAGTAAGGGGCGGTATGTCTGGAGTGACCGGCCTTTTGCCTTTTCTTTTAAGGACGGGGTGCTGTCCATCGTTTCCAAGTACGGGAAAGTGGAACCTGTCGTTGCGGGGAAGACCCTTCGGGATGCCTACCTTTCAGCGTGCCGGGCGCATTTCCCCTTCGACGGACGCGAGCCGGCCGAGCTGATGTTTACCAAGCCGCAGTTCAATAATTGGATCGAGACGGTCGTGCTGGGCATCAATCAGGAGAACGCGGAAAAATTCGTGGACGCCCTCCATGAAAGCGGCTTCCCCTGCGGCGTGGTAATGATTGACGGAGGCTGGCAGCGCTATCATGGATGCCGCGATTTCAATCCCGATACATTTCCGGATCCCGTCCGGCTTTTTGATAAAATCCACGACTATGGCTACAAGGGCGTACTCTGGTGTTCGTACTTCCTTTCGGCCGACAGTCGTCCGGAATACGTCTCATACCGCCCCGGGGCACAGAATATCCTGGTGAGGAGAAAAGACAAGCCGTGGGAAGCGGCCCTTGTCTGGTGGTGGAGCGGCATCAGTGTCACCATGGACCTGACTTCGCCTGCTGTCCGGAAGAAATTCACGGACGAACTGCTGGCCATGGCCGATCGTTTCCATTTCGACGGTTTCAAATTCGACGGAGGGGATCCGGAATTTTTCCGGGGGAATGCCCTGTTCAGCGAGCCCTGGATGGAGCCGGCGGATTTCGCCCATGCATACAATCTTGTGGGGGAGGCCTTCCCTTATAACGAATACCGGGCAGGGTTCAAGGCCGGCGGACTGCCCCTGGCCCTCCGACTGAACGATGTGAAGCATTCCTGGGAGGCGCTTCGGGCCATCATCCCCAAGATGACTTTGGCGGGACTTTGCGGCCAGCCGTATGTCATCGCCGACATGATCGGCGGTGGACTGAACTCCAGTTATGCTCCCGGGAAGGAGTTCTCCCACAAACTGTTCATCCGTTCCTGCCAGCTCCAGGCGCTCATGCCGATGATGCAGTTCAGCGCCGCCCCCTGGCGGGTCCTTACGCCGGAAGAATGCGAGATTTGCAGGAAATTTGCGCAGTTGCACGTCCGGTTCGCCCCCTATATCATGGAGCAGGTGCATCATGCTTCCGCTACGGGAGAGCCGATCATGCGCAGCATGGAATACGCGTTCCCGGGCTGCGGGTATGAGCTGGTGGACGGCCAGTTCATGTTGGGCCCGGATTATCTGGTGGCGCCTGTCACGGCGGAGGATGACAGCAAGACGGTTTATCTTCCCGCCGGGCGGTGGAAGGATGATCTCGGCAAGACGTGGCGAGGCCCGAAAGTTATTGAACTCCAGGATGTTCCCTTGGACCGGCTCCCTTATTACAAAAAGATAGGATAGATTAATTCACGGATAATGAAAGCTTTGACCGCCGCAAGGATAGTCTTTTTCTTATCCTTGATGATGCTTGGCACGAATCCCCTGACAGCCCGTCATCGTACGCCCTCCAAAGACACTCCTGAAATAACCCCGGAGTCCTTCGGTTGTGTTGGCAACGGCTTTGTCGATGATACGAAGGCTCTTCAGGAAGCATTCGACTACTGCATGACTCACAACCGGATGCTGCGCTCACAGAAAGGCAAGACCTATGCTGTGTCGAAGACGATCATGGTGCATACGAAATCTGATTTCCAGATCGATTTCGGTGGCGCTGTCATCAAGGCCATCAGGCCGTTGGAGTGTATCATTGATTTCGACAACTACGATGTTCCGGATAAGACAGGCCATAGCAGTACTGTTTACAACCTTGTGCTCGACTGCAATTCGAGAAGCGGGGGAGTAAAATGTTCCCGTGCGGCAAAGATTTCTTTCAACTCGCTGATGGTGCGCAACTGCAGCCAGAAGGCGTTCAGGGTCATGAAAGGATATGAGGTGTTCGTGACCAACTCGCATATTCATTGCACCACGGGTCCGGAGAGTTATGGCATCTATATGGACACCGGCGATTGTCACTTCGACAATATTGTCATTATCGACGCCCATACGGGAATATTCCAACGAACAAGTATCAATTTTTACGACAAGATCCATTGTTGGCTGTCTCACAACGTCGAAGGAAGTTCGTTTGTCCATATTGCGGGGGGGCTGGCTCATTTCGAGCAGTCATATTGCGATACGGCCGAAAAAGGGTATATCATAGCGGGTCCATGTGTGTTGCGACTTATCGGTTGTTATTACTTTAACAATCCAGAGTGCTACGACAGCAAGAATTCTCCGGTAATTTTTTATTTTACCAAAGCATGGATGACCACGCAGGCGACAATCTCTCTCGAGGGCTCCGGCTTTGAACCCGGCGGACTCGATGTCAGCATCAGTAACTACGAGAATCATCATATCCAATTCGATCATTGTTATATCAATTCGAAAATCAAGGGGAATGCCGGCAAATTCAGCCTCACGGCCGCTCAAGGAGTTACCTTCCGCCGCGCCTTTGGTATCATGGGGGACAACACGCTTTTCTCGCCTCCTGTCAGCGATGCCAACAGGATTGTCGTAGACGCGGACCTTGATGTTCCGGCTGAGGGAACAGTCGTCGTGGGAACGGTCCCCAAGGCGTTTGCCCCATCCACCGATCAATATGGGCTCTCAATTTTGATTGATTCGGAGGATAGTTCGTTATCCCTCCCGGTAAAAGTGGCCCCTTCCGGCGAGGTGTCTTTCCAATGCCCGCCCAATAGAAAACCGGTCCGTATTATTTTGGATATGGAATATACCCAGAAGTAGGGGATGAAGAGCGATAAACTACCGAACTTATAAAAGCGTACGCTTAAGGTTCTCGGCCTCGATAGCGACCTTTATCCTGTCACGAATCTCTTCGGCAGAAACATCATATTTTGGAGACATCCTTTCAAAATCCTTGTCTCTTTGAAATAATTGCGGAGAAAGGAGACGGGCATACATGGTCTTGGAACGAATTTGATGACGGGATAGGTAGCTAGCGTAACTGATGGCTTCCTCAAGTTTGCATCCACCCTCAAGCAGACAGTAAATATCGTAATAGTCCCGGAATACCGTCCTGACACAGAGAGCAAATACCTTCATTCCCAACAAATCCTGTAAATTCGGGGTCTTCAGGTTGTTGAACTGGAGGCCAAGATTTATTGATTTGACGGGGTTCTCAGGGCGAAAAAAAGAAAGCTTGACTTTACCTTCGTTAATGAAAACGAGAAGATGGTCTTCTCCCAGGATTTCTTCCCTGGCGTCAGGAAACGTGGCCTTCAGTTCGTTAAGGATTGCCTTGAAATCAAGTTGCGGGCGTTCCTTCCGAAGTCCGATCAACTCAAAATCCAGATCTTCACTTAAGCGGTGATTCATTTGGATGGACTGTCCCGTCCCTCCACATAAGAGGAGGGTTTTTATGCAGTCCAATTGAGAAACGGCAGCGAATACCTCTTTCGTTGATTCTGTCAGTCCGGCGGATATTCTCTCGGGGAGGTCAATAAATGTGGGCATATCGGGAGATGTATTTGTCTGGGTTGTTGATTTTGAATAGTTTCACTGCAAGGATGTAATTCAAGACATTCATCCGCTTGCCTTGACTGACCAAACGCTCTTTCCATACCCGCTTGATGTGGGCTTTGCTCCAGATTCCAAGCAAAAGCGGCAGATCCTCCAGATCAAGATGAACAAGAGCGGCTTCGATGACGGCATCATCGTCCAGGCTGTCCGGAATACCCTGATATGACCAAAAACCTCCGTTGGCCTTGATCTTCTCCAGGATAATTTGCCGTTTTTCCTTCATGGTCTCCGTTTGTTTTTCACGGATTTCTTTCGAAACCAGATATTTAGTCTGTGCCATTGCAATTGTACCAGAGGGGAGATCCAACGCCTCGTCGATCCGGACAGAGAGCGAAATGGTTGCTTCACGTTTTCCGTTCATGATGGCGGAGATGGTCTGAAAGTGCTCGCCGACCCGGGCAGCCAGTTCTGTCTGGCTGATTCCCAGTTCGGATATCCGCCCCCTGATCACCTCACCCACACTAGGTGCATATTTATTACTCATACTCTGCATCGTTACAAAGATAAGCAATCAAAAAAAATTAAACAAACATGTTTATTCTTTTAGTTGTTCGTAAATCTCACGGGCTGCACAACATAGAAAGCTCCGTCGCCTGACGCAGGCTACGGGGCATGTTGGGACTAGAAGCAACGCCGCGCACGCTTTCCGGAAAAACGCATTTTACGCGGAGCCCCCTTGCAGGGCACTCAAATGGGTCATGTCGTCAAATGACCCCTGATTTAAGCCGGGCATTTTACACAGTTCCTGCCTGCAGACACTTCTGAGCCCAGGCCATGTAAACTGCCTTTTTACGGGGAGTCAGGTGGGGCGAATGAATAAAATCTATGTGCTGGAGCAACCCGTGCAGCGAAAGGGTCTGGCAGAGAAAACCGGGAAAACCTCACGGGCCTGAAGCAGATCAGCATGATATCCGATTTCTCCAATGCTACTTTCAACGGATTGAAAGCCCTTTTGGAAGAAAAAGCATAGCGGCGCGCAACCGCAGTTACGGATTAGATTCCCGACCGAAGGTTGATCCGGTTTCCCCGGTGCCTTCGGCCGGGTTCATTCATAATAACAGGATAGTCTATTTTGTAAAGCCGAACAGAAGAATTGACGCATCAGAATATTTCTCCGTTCCACAATTTTTTTAGGAAATCCTCTACATTCATTACTTCAATGTCTCCTTCGACTCGCGAAACCGGATCGAGCGAGACCAAGATGAGACGCGCTTCCGAATGTTCCTCTTTGAATGCCTTCAAGCCTGTTTTGTGACGCGTTCTTACCTCTTCACAGGATTTGATTTCTATAGCAACATTGGCATCGCCAATGACCATGTCCACTTCCAAGCCCGTGTACGTATGCCAGTATGAAATCTTTTCGCGTCTCTTGAAATACCCTCTATAAGCGATAATCTCCTGAACCACATAATGTTCAAAAGCATGGCCGAAATCATCCGTTCCCCGTTTCAGGCTATTGCGCCCCATCAGATAATTGGCGAGCCCTACATCAAAGTAATAAAACTTCGAGGCCTGGCTGACCTTTCGCTTAATGACTTTCGTATATGCTGGGATCTCATATCCGATGAGCGTTTCATACAGGATATTGAAATAGGATTTCACTGTTTTGGCGGACACACCGCAATCGGAAGCGAGATTCTCATAATTGAGAATCTCTCCGTCGGAGATAGCAGCGACTTCCATGAATCGGGTAAAGTCATCAATATTTTGGACGAGAGCCTCCGCCTGGATTTCCTCACGAAGATAAAGATCCACGTAACTCTCAAGCCGATCCGTTGCGTCCTTAACCATATAATGCCTCGGAATCATCCCGTTCTGCACAGCTCGGTCGATTTCCAAGTTGGGAACCTCTGGCCATACGAGCGGAAACAATGTCCGCTTTCCTGCACGGCCACCGAGTGTGTTTGCTCCTTCTTTCTTAAGTTTTCTTGCACTGGATCCGCTGAGGATGAATCTCAGATGTTTTTCAAAAAGCAGATAATGTACTTCATCCAACAGGTCCGGTACCTTCTGGATCTCGTCTACTACAACCAAGGTTCCTTCCGGCTCATTCAGTAACGCATTCCTAAAAAGTTCAGGATTACGGCGAAGCCTGCGCCGCAGGTCCGATTTCAGTAAATCGTAATAGATGGCATCAGGAAATCGCTCCTTCAGAAGGGTGGATTTCCCAACCTGGCGGCCACCAAATAGGAACATGGCTTCATCCAGTTGGTTCTCAATATCAAAGAGTCTCTTGTACAGTTGGTGCATAATATCTGTATTAAGATTCCGGATTTTCAATGAAAATCAGGAACGTGATGCAAATATATCAAAGTTTATTGGAATACCAAGCTTCCTCTTTCAAAAGCCTGTCTCTTT
>Ga0256405_10000547_pt1 | contig 123450 bp, 101 predicted proteins | sample RumenRJG_02DNA_FD_189096 | JGI IMG/M metagenome (GOLD analysis project Ga0256405, IMG submission 189096) | Bovine rumen microbial communities from Lethbridge, Alberta, Canada - RJG_02 | ecosystem: Host-associated > Mammals > Digestive system > Stomach > Rumen | place: Canada: Alberta... | reverse complement strand
AGAGCAGATGTTTCCGAAGTTTCCGCTTGGCACGCAAACCACCATCTGGTCGGCCTTGCCCAACTTCTTTAACTGAGCGTATGCGTAGAAGTAGTAGAAACTCTGCGGAAGGAATCGAGCCACGTTAATAGAGTTGGCAGATGTCAGTTTCATGTGCTTGTTGAGGTCGGCGTCCATGAAAGCATTCTTTACAAGAGCCTGACAGTCGTCGAACACTCCGTCAACCTCAAGAGCGGTGATATTCTGACCGAGTGTTGTGAACTGGCACTCCTGAATATCGCTCACCTTGCCCTTTGGATAGAGCACATACACGCGGATTCCGTCAACGCCAAGGAAGCCGTTTGCCACAGCCGAGCCTGTGTCGCCCGATGTAGCCACAAGCACGTTTACCTGCTCGTTGCCCTCCTGCTTGATGAAGTACTGAAGCAGGCGAGCCATGAAGCGCGCGCCAACATCCTTGAAAGCAAGAGTAGGACCATGGAACAACTCGAGCGAGTATATATTATCGGTTACAGGAACGGCAGGAACATCGAACGACAGCGTGTCGTAGACAATCTTTTTAAGGTCGTCGGCAGGAATGTCCTCACCAAAGAAGGCATCCGCCACGCGGTATGCAATCTCCTGAAACGACAGGTTCTGTATCTCGTCGAAGAAAGACTGTGGAAGCGGCTTGATAGCCTCGGGCATAAACAATCCCTTGTCGGATGCAAGTCCCTTAACGACAGCCTCTTTCAGGGTTGCCTTTTCAGCCTTTCCGTTGGTACTGTAATATTTCATATATTTTAAATTAGTTGTTCATAAACTCGTTAATAAAGCCATCGCCCTCAAACAGACCGTAACTTCCGTCAACGGCCGCAATCTCGTCGAATGTCTGTACCGAATCGGCCTCTATTCCCGGATAGTAGATGAGGAACGGAATAGGCTCGTTGGTGTGCGTGCGCAGAGCCACCGGCGTTGGATGGTCGGGCAGAACGGCGATTGAGACAGGCTCGTCGAAGTTCTTAACGGCCTCGTAGATTGGACCAATCAGTCGGCGGTCGAGGTCCTCGATTGTCTGAAGTTTCAGTTTGAGGTTGCCGTCGTGACCAGCCTCATCGCTTGCCTCAACGTGAAGGTATACAAAATCGTCGGTCTTCAGAGCCTCGATGGCAGCCTGAGCCTTGCCCTCGTAGTTAGTGTCGAACAATCCCGTTGCGCCCTCAACGTTTATGCAGCGCAGTCCGGCAAGGCGACCAATTCCGCGGATAAGGTCTACGGCTGTGATAACCGCGCCTCGCTTAATCTGCGGATAGGTAACGGTTAGCGGAGTCATGTTAGGACGATAGCCGCCAGCCCAAGGCCAGATACTGTTTGCCGGGTCTTTGCCCTCAGCCACGCGCTGTTTGTTAAGCGGATGGTCGGCAAGAAGTTTCTGGCTCTTCAGAATAAGGTCGTTGATGAGGTCGGCAGTCTCCTTTGCCTCAGGAATCTCAGGCTTTACTAGAAGCGGCATGAAAGGCTGTCCCGGCACATCGTGCGGAGGAGTGCACTTTAGATGCTTGTTTCCGCCCTTAATCACAAGCAGATGGCGGTACTGAATTCCGGTATAGAAGTGAACTCGCTCGCTGCCAAGCTTCTCCTGAAGGAACTTGATTAGCACGTCGGCCTCTTCTGTCTCCAAACGACCGCAAGAATGGTTCTTGATGTTTCCGTTCTCGATGCAGATAAGGTTGCAGCGTATTGCCATATCATCGGGAGCAAGTTCAACGCCGATGCTTGCAGCCTCGAGCGGACCTCTGCCCTCGTAGACCTTGCTCTGGTCGTATCCAAGGATTGATGAGTTTGCCACCTCGCTTCCCGGATGGAAGCCGTCGGCAACAGTCTTCAGCCTGCCTACCCTGCCGTTCTTAGCAAGGAGGTCCATATATGGTGTGTTGGCATACTGAAGAAGAGTCTTGTCGCCAAGTTCCTTCACCTTCCAGTCTGCCATTCCATCGCCCAATATAATTATATGTTTCATTTTTGTTGGTGTTTTTTAAATGTTTGCTATACTCATTACGTCGGCAAAAACTCCGGCAGCCGTTACGCTTGCGCCAGCTCCGTATCCCTGAATCTGCATTGGATACTCGTGATAGCGGTCGGTTGTAAGCATGATGATGTTGTTGCTGCCTTCGAGATGATAGAACGGATGCGTGCTGTCTACCTCGCAGAGCGATACCTTAGCCTTTCCGTTCTCGAGGCTTGCAACAAAGCGCCAATGCTTGCCCTCTTCCTCGAGTTTCTTGCGACGTGCCTCAAAGTCGGCATCGAGTGCAGGCAGTCTCTTCCAGAACTCCTCTACCGAGCCTTCGAAATAATCGTCTGGCACAAAAAGATGTTTCTCCACATCCTCCTGTTCAATTCTGTAACCTGCTTCGCGAGAGAGGATTACGAGTTTTCTGATTACATCCTTTCCGCTCAGGTCTATGCGAGGGTCCGGCTCTGAATAGCCCTGTTCCTTGGCTCTTCTAACCGTCTCGCTGAAAGGAACATCTGCGCTTATCTCGTTAAAGATGAAGTTGAGCGTTCCGCTCACCACAGCCTCGATTTTCAGAATCTTGTCGCCGCTGTTGATGAGGTCGTTGATTGTGTTGATGACAGGCAAGCCTGCGCCCACGTTTGTCTCGAACAAGAACTTAACGCCACGGCGTAGGGCAGTCTGCTTAAGCTTCTCGTATTTCTCGTATTCAGACGATGCCGCAATCTTGTTGGCAGCAACGACCGATATGTTGTTCTCAAGAAAATCCTGATACAGTCCGGCAACATCAGCACTTGCTGTACAGTCAACAAACACCGAGTTGAAGATGTTCATGCCGATAACCTCGTCGTGCAGACGCTTTATGTTGCTTGGCTCGGCATTCTTCAAGTCTTCGCGGAAGTTATCGAGCGACAAGCCCTCGCGGCAGAACATAGCATTGTGTCCGCTTGCTATTCCCACCACGTTAATCTTCAGGTTTCGCTCTGCCATCAAAGTCTTCTGCTGTGCTGCAATCTGTTCTATCAAGCTGCCTCCCACGGTTCCTGTTCCGCAGATGAATACGTTCAGCACCTGATATTCAGAGAGAAAAAAGCTGTCGTGCAGTACATTTAGTGTCTTGCGGAGCGACTTAGCCTCGACTACGAACGAGATGTTAGTTTCCGACGCTCCCTGAGCGCATGCTATTACGCTGATACCGCTTCGTCCCAGCGTTCCGAATAGTTTTCCGGCAATGCCCGGAGTGTGCTTCATGTTCTCGCCCACCACGGCAACGGTTGCCAAATCGCTCTCGACGCTCATCTTGAACATTGAGCCGGCTGCAATCTCCTCGGCAAACTCATTGTCGAGCACCTCGCAGGCCGTCTTGGCATCGGCATCGCGTACGCCGATAGAAGTACTGTTTTCAGAAGAAGCCTGAGAAACGAGGAACACGCTTATTCCGGCATTTGCGAGTGTCGTGAATATTCGGCGGTTAACACCGATAACGCCCACCATCGAAAGTCCGGCAACGGTTATAAGGCTCGTACCCTTGATTGATGAAATTCCCTTGATGGCACGCTTGCTGTGCGAGATGTTTCCGCGTATTATCGTGCCCTTTGCCTCTGGTCTGAAGGTATTCTTTATCAAGATTGGAATATTCTTCAGACACACAGGATATATTGTCGGAGGATACACCACCTTTGCTCCGAAGTTGCAAAGCTCCATAGCCTCCACATAACTCAGTTCGTCTATTGTGTATGCTGCGCTGATAACCTTAGGGTCGGCAGTCATGAATCCGTCTACATCGGTCCATATCTCGAGCACCTCGGCATCGAGAGCCGCCGCTATGATGGCAGCGGTATAATCAGAGCCGCCGCGTCCAAGGTTTGTCGTCTCGCCCGTGTTCTTGTCGCACGAGATGAATCCCGGCACGAGCGAAACCTGCTGAAGCACAGAGAAAGTCTGGCACACGAGTTCGTTGGTAAGCTCGGCGTCCAGAAGGTTTCTGTGCTCCTTCTTCTCTGTCATGATGAAATTGCGCGAATCGAACCACTTTGCGTTCTTTATCAGAACGGCAGCAATCTGCGACGACATGCGCTCGCCGTAACTTACGATGGCTGCGGATGTCTTCTCGCTAAGGTCGCGTATAAGATAAACGCCATGATAGATACTCTTTAGTTCGTTAAGCAGTTCATCAACCCTCGCAAGCAGTTCGGTTCGCTTTTCGGCGTTCTCGATGAGTGCTTCGATCATCTGATGATGACGCGTCACAATCTCCTCGAACGACGTGAGATACGCGGGGTCGCCGCTTACCGCCATTTGCGATGTTTGAATCAGTTTGTCGGTTATACCTCCAAGAGCCGAAACTACTACGATAACAGGCTCGTTACAAGCCTCAACAATCTTCTTGACATTCAAAATACTGTCAACAGAACCTACGGATGTTCCACCAAATTTTAATACTTTCATCTTTTCTATAATAATCCCCTAACAACGGGGGTCTTTGTTTACTCAGTATCGTTAAGATAACATCACCAAAAAGGGTGCTGAAACGATTGCAAAAATAATATTTTTTAAAAAGAAATCGGCTACAAAACATAGTTTTTTAGTTTAAAGGGGTTAATTTCGTCAAATCGTTACATCTATATTCACATTTTTTACTAAATTTGTACGCTCGTAAGTAGGCTAACGTCGCGCCTACCACGGCAAGAAAGAAAGGGAGAACGAACAGAATGTTTTTCAGCAACATAATAGGCCAGGACTCTGTAAAGCAGAAACTTCTGCAAGAGATAAAGGAGAATCGCATTGCTCATGCCCAGCTTTTCTGCGGACCTGAGGGATGCGGAAAACTTGCGTTGGCTCTGGCATACGCGCAATATCTGCTGTGCGAGCACCCTACCGACGGTGATGCCTGCGGACAATGCCCCTCGTGCAAGCAGGCGGCTAAACTTGAGCATCCCGACCTGCACTTCGTCTTTCCGGTGGTTAAGAAGAGCACCACTACCGTGAGCGACGATTTTGTAAAAGACTGGCGCGAGGCTGTTCTTGCCAACCCATACATGAATCTGGAGGAGTGGATGAACGCCATGGGCGACGAGAGGCAGCCGAGCATCTACACCGCCGAGAGCGAGAGCATAACGCGAAAGTTGTCGCTAAAGTCGTTCGAGGGCGGATACAAGATAATGATTATCTGGCTGCCCGAGAAGATGCAGACCGAATGTGCCAACAAACTGCTGAAGATTCTCGAAGAGCCGCCGGCAAAGACGCTCTTCCTGCTCGTTTCGGAGCATCCCGAGCAGATGCTGCCTACCATCACAAGCCGAACGCAACGCGTAGACATCCCGGCACTCAGCCCCGACGACATTCAGAAGGCGCTGATGCAGAACTTCGGAATGGAAGAGGATGTTGCGCGCGGCATAGCACTATCATCAGGCGGAAGTTATCAGAGGGCAAGGCAGGAGATGAGCACCAACGACGACCGCAAATTCTACTTCGACATGTTCGTGCTCATAATGCGACTCTCGTACATGCGCAAGGCCAAGGAGATGAAGCAATGGAGCGAGGCCATGGCATCGAAGGGAAAGGAAAAGCAGAAGAACTTTCTGGAGTACGCACAGCACATGCTCCGCGAGAGTTTCATAAACAACTTCCACAAGAAGGAACTGAATACAATGAACAATGAAGAAAGTAACTTTGCAATAAAGTTCTCGCCTTTCATAAACGAGAGGAACATAATCGGACTTATGCACGAACTTTCTGAAGCACAGATACATATAATGCAAAACGTTAATCCGAAGATTGTCTTCTTCGACTTTGCACTAAAGATGACTGTGCTCATAAAAACATAACATCAATATATGAGCGAATTTAAATTGAACGGAGCCGGCAGAGGTCTTACATGCCGTGGCTGCTGCAAACAGAATAAACAGTTGAACACATACAACTGGCTGGCCGACATACCGAACAACGACGAGTTGAGCCCTTACGTCGAGGTGCAGTTTAAGAATACCCGAAAGGGATACTACCGCAACTCAAACAAACTCGACCTCGTTGCCGGCGACATCGTAGCCGTTGAGTCGAGCCCGGGACACGACATCGGAACGGTAACGCTTACCGGACGCCTTGTTCCGCTGAAGATGAAGAAGGCCAACCTCAAGCCCGACGTGGAGATAAAGCGCATCTACCGCAAGGCAAAGCCGGTTGACATGGAGAAATACGAGGAAGCAAAGGCAAAGGAGCACGACACCATGATTCGTTCGCGCCAGATTGCCAAAGACCTCAACCTGAACATGAAAATCGGCGATGTTGAGTATCAGGGCGACGGCAACAAGGCCATCTTCTACTACATTGCCGACGAGCGCGTTGACTTCCGCCAACTCATCAAGGTTCTGGCAGATGCCTTTCACGTGCGCATCGAGATGAAGCAGATTGGAGCACGACAGGAGGCTGGCAGAATAGGCGGTATCGGTCCGTGCGGACGCGAACTGTGCTGCGCCACTTGGATGACGAGTTTCATAAGCGTGAGCACAAGCGCGGCACGCTTTCAGGACATCTCTCTCAACCCTCAGAAACTGGCAGGACAATGCGCCAAGTTGAAGTGCTGCATGAACTACGAAGTTGACACTTATGTAGAGGCTTCGCGCCGCCTGCCATCAAAGGAGATTCAGCTGGAGACAATCGACGGCACTTACTACTGGTTCAAGTGCGACATTCTTACGGGCATGATAACCTACTCTACCGACAAGAATATCGCTGCCAATCTCGTAACCATCAGCGAGAAGCGCGCCTTCGAGGTAATAAACATGAACAAGAACGGCGAGAAGCCTGCCCAACTTGCCAGCGGCGGCGAGTCGTCAGACCCAAAGAAGCCTATCGACATTCTTGAGCAGGACAGCCTTACACGCTTCGACCGCAACAAGCGAAAGAAGAAGAAGGGCGCGAACAAGCAGAACAACGGCGGCAAGCCCAACAACGACCAGCAGCGTCAGCCAAGCAACCGTCAGCAAAACGGCGGCGACGGTCAGCAGCCTAACGCAGGCGGACAACAGCCACGCAAGCAGAAACAGCACCGTCCTCAGCACGACAACCAGCAGAGAGACGGCCAGCAGCCAAAAACGCCAAACAACAATCAGCAGGGCGAGCCTCGCGAGCAGAGAAGACCTAAGAACAACAACCGCGGTCCGAGAGAGCCACGCCATAAAAACAATGGCAACAGAAATAATGATGCGAACAGAAACAATAACGCGCCTGCTCAGCAGTAGTCTGCTGGCAGCGTGTCTTATTATACTTTTTTCAGCGTGCAGTGATGACAAAACATTACTGCACTCTTTCCATTCTATCGAGAACAGCAAGTGGGAGAAGGACGACACAGCAAAATTCACACTCCCTGCCGTATGGACCGACCGCAAGGTAGAGGTTCAGGTAGAGGTACGGACAAACTCGCGCTATCCTTACCAAACGCTGTGGCTCAAAGCCGAGCACAACTTCGCCGACAGCACCAAGTACGTTAAGCAGAGTGTTAAATGTACTATTCTTAACGAGACGGGCGACATTCAGGGCAACGGCATCAGCACGGTGCAATATGCCTACCCGATAGGCACTTTCAACATAAAGAAAGGTCAAGAATCAACAATAAAAATTACGCACAACATGCGCAGCGAACTGCTAAACGGCATCCACGACATCGGCGTGAAAATAGTCGAGGCAGAATAATATTTTTTCAGGAAGAAGATTCGAACAAGAAATGTTATCGTGTATATAAGAGTTGAAAATGGAAACAATCAGAATTTTCAATTTGGTGGTATAACAACATTCATAAATGCAAGCCAGAATATTGTATATTTAATTGGTATAGATATACAAAACAGGGCGTTACTATACAAAAAGATGGCCAAAAAACTCCTTTTTTAGGTAGGGGGTAGCAAGGGGATAGTAAGGAGGTAGCAAGGAGGTAGCAAGGAGGTAGATTCGAGAAAGCGTATATTGATGCAATTCTGAATTGAAACTTGAAATTTGAAAATTGAAAGTTCTGAATTTGTAATAAATTGTGTGGAAAATATTCTTTTGGTAAATACAAAATAGTGGGTAGGAAGAAGGTAGCAAGATGGTAGCAAGACAGAAGATAGATTCAAGGTAGATTCAAGTAAGCCGGGAGGTACGGGGAAGGATTTATAAAGGTAGACTAATGATTGAGAATAGTAATAGGTTAACTCTTAACATGTAATAGTCAAAGTAGCAATTGGGTTAGTATGGGGAGTGTGAGACTCTGGAGAAGCCCGTTGCTCTTTCTTTCCAAATAAGCTGCCAGCCGTTTGTAAAAACCCGAAGGAATCCCGAAGGCATCCCGAAGGGGATTTCGACTGCAAGCGAACAGAGGATGAGCGACAAATTTGGCTTTACATAGAGTCACCTTTTTTCGCTCTTATTTTTCAAAATATTGCCATGAAAAAGACTTCTACAAAAAAATAGTTTGTATTTTTACAACCATAAATAACTTATTACAAACATTGATAGTATGAAGATTATATATACTTTGATTTGTATTTTATTGTGCGCAAGTTGTAGCACAAGCCGACAGCCCAAGATTGTAGGAACATATACGACTAATTGTGTGGTTTATGATATGTTCCCCTTATTAGTGGCTGAATTTAAATCTGATAGCACTTTTGTGTATAAAAAGCCTTATTTAGAAAAATTCGGAGGAACATGGGAAGTGAAAAATGATACCGTCTTTTTATATTCCGATAAATTCAGAGATCAAATAGAAAAAGAACTTACTCCTGTGTATAATTATACAGATCTGAAAGGGAAAAAAGGATGCTTTCTTAATTAGGGGGAAGAAATTGTTTCCTATTACGTCTGGGCCGAAATCTAAGTGTGCCTTGTTTAAAGTAAAAGCAAAAAAATAAAAAGTCGCATTAACTCAGACTTATTTCCTTAGTTCCCCATGTTCTGTTTATTTCGAAATATCGTCAGAACGGGAGAACTCCAATAACAAATAAGTATAAATTGCTTATGAAACAAATATCGTTTATTCTTTTATTTTTATTTTCGTTAAAAAGCGGTGCGCAAAATGTTTTTTTTAGGGATACATTACGTTTTGATAGTGCTGTAATTTGTAAATTGTTATATGGTAAAAATCCAACAAAAAAAAGTTTTATTTTTTCAACTTTCAGAGATACAATCATCTTGTATGAAAAAGATAAGAAGAAGATAGAAAATCTTTTTAATAAAAGAGAAATGACGCAAAAAGATCCAATTACGGATAGCGTATTTGATAATAGGGAAATCCTTGCATTTGATTATATAAAGCCTTCTGTTCTTAAATTTAGAGTATATGTGAATTCTGATGATATGTGGATGGCTGCTACAAATCCAGATTTTCATCATCATACAATTACTAATGTGTACAAATCTCCCGGATTTTACAAATACTTGTTAAAAAAAAGAAGGAGAGAGGAACGACAGAATCGCAAGAAAGATAAAAAATAAATTGTTTCATTCAGCCGAATTTCCGCGCTCGACCTATGGTCGCTTGCTACCAAAGGTCGAACGCGGAGCAGACATAGCCCCAGAATGGCTTTACGAGAAGGGGCAGACGGCATAACCAATCGGGCGGAAAGATAAAGGCACACAGCATCATCTTTCCGCCAGTTGTTTTTTATGGTATGTAGGTTATGACTAATCTAACAACCGACAATCTGAGCCACCGCCATGCGCTGCGCATCACAAATATCCATCATGGCATTGATGAAAATTACCGTTTTGTAACGACGTAGTTCAACGGCGCGGATGGGACGCTCCTTCACCACCCCATCGTCGATAAGTCGCTGACGGCAAGTACCATGCAGCAGCGCATCCGACGGAGTGAAAAGGTTTCCGTCGGAGTCCTCGAAGACAAGGTTGCAATAACTGGCATCAGTAATCATTCCGTTGCGGACAATTATAACATCGTCGGTCTTGGCTTGCTGCACAAGGCGCGCCAACTGACGGCGGTCGGTACTCTTGTACTTGTAGCAGATGTTGTCGTCGAAGACAAGGGCAACACTCTTCCGCACCTTCTGCGTGTATGGCGAAAATTCAACCTTACGAACAGCATCGGCATATTCAACACGACATTTAAACCGCCCTTTCCGCGCCTCGCCGGGAATTTCGAGATGCAGTTCGGGCAGCGATTTATTGTAGATGTCGCGCACGGTCCTTTCCATTCGTTTAAGATGATAAGGCAGATGTTGCGGCTTGCCGTTGTTGATACAGATAACCTCCGAGAAAGTCGGCTTTCTGATTGGAAGATAGATTTTCTCAATCACCTCGTCATATTCGTTTCGGGCATTGCTCATAGCCGTTATTCCACCGCCGCTACGATAGAATTTGCGTCCGCTGTCGTCCTGTTCTATGTATCTTATTATCACGCCACTATCCAGCGCGCTGCCGTCGAAATAGCCGAACACACCAGAATAAAATCCACGAGGCTCTTCCTCGGCTTCTTTTATAAGCCGAACAGTACTGGGCTTTGGCGCGCCCGACACGCTCCCTGCCGGAAGCATATCGGTTATTATCCGACCGAGATTCTGCTGCCAGTCTGCTGACAACTGCCCCACTATCTCGCTGCTAATCTGCAAGAGATGCGCCCGACTGGTTTGCAGTTCGGTTGCATACCTATAGCGTTCAACACGCACTTTCTCGGCAAACATACTCAGGTCGTTCCGCAGCAAATCGACAACCGTTGCGTGTTCAGCACTCTCCTTCTTGTCGGCAAGAATAACATCCTTGGCGTTAGGAATGTCGGCATCAATAGTCCCCTTCATCGGATGGGTTGAGATTCTGCCGTCCGCGCTTATCGTAACGAAACACTCAGGCGAGAAACATACAAAGCGGTTGGGAACGTAGAGAGAATATCGGGCTTCGGTAATCATGAAAATATCCTTCAGACTCAAATCCGTCTGAACGGGCGTTTTAACGGTGAGATTCGTCAGAAACGAGTCGCCCCGATGAAGTCCTTCCTCCACGATGTCGAAACGACGCTTGTATCTGTCGAACGGCTCGGGTTGAAACGTAAAGCCTTTGTTACAAGCAGTCTGAAACAGGTCTTTATTCACGTTCGAAGCCGACGGAATGTCGAAGAGAACATCGGTCTGACGCAATGGTTCTTCGACGATGATGAACTCGGAACATTCGAAATCTGCTACAAAAAGAAACGGCTTCTGCCGTGCTGCAAGATGCGAGATGCGTTCGGCAGCCTCGCCTGCGTCAAAAAAAGTGGAATATGCCATGAATCCAGATAAATTGAAAAATGCAGCATCTGGATTCATGCGCGGTTTCAGAAGCACATGATACGGACACCATCGGAGTGTCCTCATAATGCAGGTGCAAAAATAGCATTTTTTCGCCTTCCGATTGCAAGGAAAGCAAAAAAATGCCGTAAGAATCTATCTTTTACTTGCACTCCAGCCGGAGTCAATCTTCAAGAATACGAACAAAAGAATGGTGAAGCCCCATAGCGACGAACCTCCGTAACTGAAGAACGGCAGCGGAATACCGATTACGGGAGTGAGTCCGAGCACCATTCCGACGTTTATGAACAGGTGGAACAAGAATATACTCAGCACGCAATAGCCGTAAACCCGCCCAAAGCGGTCGACCTGCCGCTCAGCCATTATAACCAGTCGGATAATCAGGCTGGCATAGAGCACAAGTACGAGCGAGCAACCCCAGAATCCTTCCTCCTCGCCAACGGTGCAGAAGATAAAGTCGGTATCCTGTTCTGGAACGTACTTCAACTTAGTCTGCGTTCCATTCAGGAAGCCCTTGCCTGCGAGTCCGCCCGAGCCGATGGCAATCTTAGCCTGATTAACGTTGTAGCCGGCTCCCGAAAGGTCTTCTTCCAAACCCAGAACCACACGGATTCGCGCCTGCTGATGCGGCTGCATCACGTTGTTCAGAACATAGTCGGAAGAGTAGAAAAAGGCTGCCGAGCCTAACGCAAAGAGCACAATGTAATAATACTCTACAATGCGGTCGCGCAAAGCGTAGTATAGCATTATGCCGACAGACACGAGCAGCAGAATGAGCTGCACCCACACCACGTTATAAGGAATGGCAAAGACCGAGAACAGTATCGCCAGCGTCGTTCCGCCAACGCCAACACAAGCCAGAATCTTGAACACGTTGAACGCCTTTGTGTACACAAATACCATGGCGGTGACAAAGAGCTGAATCATAAACAGAACGGCAAACTCGCCGCCCGATGTGAGAGCCGAGCCTCCACCCGAAGAATATCCCGGGAAAATCATATCATCGCGGAAACGCACGCCCACAACAAAGTAGAGCACCGCCGACAGCGCGCAGAAGAGCAGCGAGCCGGGCATTCCCTCGCGATAGAACATTATGAAGAACGACAGGTAGACAAGAGCCGAACCAGTCTCGTTCTGCAACACGATGAGCATCATCGGCGTGAGGACGAACATCGCGCTGCGAGCCAGCGTCTTCCAGTCGAGTTCGGGATTCTGAAACGTATTCATGTATTTAGCCACAGCCAGAGCCGTGGCAAACTTGGCAAACTCTGCCGGCTGAATGCTTACAGGACCGAGTACGAGCCACGAATGTGAGCCTTTCACATCGGGCGCAATTACAATGGTGACGGCAAGCAGCACCAGCATCGCACCATATATTACATGGGCAAGCATCTCGAAAATCTTCGTCTCGAGCATCATTATTATAAAGCCGATGACAACCGCCAGTCCAATCCACACCAGCTGCTTTCCCGAGCGGCTGTCGAAACTGAAGAAATCGGTCTGACCATAGTCGTAGCTTGCTCCGCAGACGCTTATCCATCCTGCGGCAAGCAGAAGCAGATAAATGATGATGCAAACCCAGTCGATGGATTTGAATAGACTTGTCTCCCTATCTCTGCCTGTCACCATAACTTATTCGTTTACTCTGGAACAATGCAGCCTTTGCCTCGCTGGCAGGCGACAATTTTCCGTTTATATATTTTTCAATCAGAAGCGCACCTATCGGCACACCATAATCGGCACCGAAACCACCATTCTCAACATACACAGCCACGGCAATCTTTGGGTTGTTCATCGGAGCGAATCCCATGAAAACAGAGTGGTCGTGACCGCGGTTCTGCGCCGTACCAGTCTTTCCGCACACGTCAATGCCCGGAATTCTTGCGCCGGTACACGTACCACCCAGAACGGCTCTTCGCATACCGCCTACAACAACCTCGTAGTTCTTGCGGTTCACCTTAGTGTAATGCTTCTCGGTATATTTAGGGTCTAAGTCCTGACCTTCGACCTTCTTAACCACATGAGGGGTGATGTAATATCCTCTGTTTGCAATAGTTGCGCACAGGTTGCATATTTGCAGCGGCGTAAGGTTAACCTCGCCCTGCCCAATAGCGATACTAATGATTGTCAAGCCATTCCACGAGCCCTTGTAAGCCTTGTCGTAGAACTGTGCGTTAGGAATAAGTCCGCGCTTCTCGCCTGCAAGGTCGATGCCCAGTTTATAGCCAAAGCCCATGCTAACCATGTAGTCCTTCCACGTTGTCATGGCATTCTGAACGCGGCCGTACTTGTGCTTGTTGTTTATCATGTGATAGAGACCCCAGCAGAAGTAAGCGTTGCACGATGTTCCGAGAGCAGGCTGAAGCGGCAGCGGAGATGCGTGTCCGTGGCAGCCCACATGCAAGCCCTTGAAGTAGAATCCGTGGCTGCACGAATATGAAGTCTCGGGCGTGATGATGCCTTCTTGCAGGAACGTGAGGGCCTGCGTTGTCTTGAAGGTAGAGCCTGGAGGATACTGTCCCATGATGGCGCGGTTGAGCAGCGGCTTGCGAGGGTCGGCACTCAACATTCGATGGTTCTTTCCACGCTGGCGACCGGTCATTATTCGGGGGTCGTAATACGGAGCGGAAACCATGCAGAGCACCTCGCCGGTAGACGGCTCGATGGCAACGATGCTGCCAATCTTGCCTTCCATCAGTCTCTCGCCAAGAGCCTGCAAGTCCTTGTCGAGTCCGAGGGTAAGGTTTCGTCCGGGAACAGGACGCTTGTCGTACCGTCCGTTCTGGTATCTGCCTTTTATTCTGCCTCGCGCGTCGCGCAGAAGAATCTCCACGCCCTTTGTTCCACGCAGTTCCTTCTCGTAATATTTCTCTACGCCGAGTTTTCCGATATAGTCGCCGCCCTGATAGTAAGGGTCTTCCTCTATGTTAGCCTCCGAAACCTCGCCTACGTCGCCAAGCACATGCGCGCCCATACCATAGGCATATTCGCGGATTGAACGCTTCTGGGTGTAGAAGCCCTTGAAGCGGAACATCTTCTCGTGGAAAGCCGAGAACTCTTCGGCAGAGAGTTGGTTAAGGAATATCTGCTGAGTGAATCGCGAATATCCCGGATTCTTGCTACGGTCTTTAATCGTAGCCATTCTTTTGATAAAGAATTCCTTACTGATATTCAGCGCGTTGCAGAGGTCGAGTGTATCAAGGTTCTTAATCTCCGACATCACAACCATAACGTCGTATGCCGGCTGATTATAAACCAGCACATTACCGTTGCGGTCGCTTATTGCTCCTCGTGTTGGGTACAGCACCCTGTTCTGAAAGGCGTTGCTGTCGGCATGCTGCTTGTATTCGTCGCTCATAATCTGAAGGAAGAAAAGGCGCATAATGTATGCGACCACGATGAACAATGTCATCGCAATCACCACGAACTTTCTTTTTTCCAGATTATAATTGCTGCCTCTTCTCATCTCCTTTTCGCAAATGCGGCCTCAATAGCCAAAATAAGTGCACATGTAAACACAACGCTCGCCATGCAACTTGTAAGCATTCCGCTCCAATCGCTGAACGAGAACGCCTCGACAATAAAATAGATTATATGATGAAAGAGCACCGCCATGAACAAAAATCGGGCATACGCGCTCCAGCCCATAGTGTCGGTGCCCGGCACGAAGTCGTCGTTGTTGTCGGCATCGACAAAAAGGTTCAGGGTAGGTGTCATGAACATAGCCAGAGCCGTTGTAGCAATGGCCGAAACGCCCATCGTATCGGTAAACGTGTCGGCAGCCCAGCCAATGAAGAAGCCGAACAGCAGTTGCTGCCATCTTGGGGTGAAACGCGACACCTTCAGTACTGCATACACATAAATCAGGGGTGTTGCATATCCCAGAAAATGGATATGGTTAAGCACCAGCGACTGCGTGAGCAGCAATATTATGGTAATTCCAACAAGTTTTAATAACTGAAGTATCATATCAATTTATCTCCTTTAAATCGGCAATTCGTGCTGAATCCTCTACTGCCTTATGCTCCATAAGATGCGGATTGAGCAATACGTTTACATCGCGAAGTTTTCCGAAGTCGGTGCCAAGGCGCACCAGACATTGGTACGACAGTCCGTCGGCAGAGTAGTAAACCTTCTCAATCTTACCTACATACATTCCTTCGGGAAAGACCGAAGAGAAACCGCTGGTAACCACATAGTCGCCAACCTTGAATCGGGCGTGGCGCGGAATATCGTTGAGCCATGCCGTCTGAGTGTTTCCGCCGCTCCACGAAAGCGTACCGAAATATCCGCGGTCGCGGATGCGGCAACTTACGTTCGACTTCTCGTTAAGCAACGGGATTACAAGCGAATAGTGAGCCGATGTGAGGTACACGATGCCAATAACGCCACGGCCGCCAACAACACCCATCTCGGGTTTCACGCCGTCTTTGTAGCCCTTGTTTATGGTCAGGTAATTGCGCACCTTGCTGGTTGTGGCGTTAATCACCTGAGCATCGAGCAAGGTATAACCGTCGAGCGATGCCATCGCCTTCTCCTTGCTGTCAACGTGCTCCTTGTCGCCGTTAATCTTCTCGAGCTTCAGTCTCAGTTGAGCCACCTGACGCTCCAGAAGAATGTTCTGTCGGGTAAGTTCGCGGTTCTGCTCCTTTACGTCGGCATACGATGTAACCGCGCTCGACATATCGTACAGTTTGCCCGAAACGGCGTTTGCCGACGTAAGATACACGCTTGCCTGATAATTGTTGAAACGGAACAGCATTATGATTCCTATTATCTCGAGCAAGACAAACAGAAACCAATAATTATATTTCTTAATAAATTCAAGAAGTCGGTTCATATCATAGAAGAAAGTGATTAGCACGATTTTAACGTACTAATCACCTATAATATTAAAAACTTGCAGCGAACTAAAATATCCTCTCTTACATCAAGAACGAGAATCTGTCAACATTCTTCAAGGCAATGCCAGTACCCTTGGCAACAGAGTGCAATGGGTCGTCGGCAATGTGGAACGGAATGTTAATCTTCTCGGTGAGACGCTTGTCAAGGCCACGCAGCAACGCGCCGCCACCGCTCAGCCAGATACCGTTGTGAACAATATCGGCATACAACTCAGGCGGAGTATTCTCGAGTGCAGTAAGCACGGCTGTCTCAATCTTCGAGATGCTCTTCTCCAAGCAATGAGCAATTTCCTGATAGCATACAGGCACCTCCATTGGCAACGCAGTAATTCGGTTAGGACCGTGAACAACGTAGTCTTCAGGAGCGTCGTCGCCCAAATCGGTAAGGGCTGCGCCAACATGAATCTTGATACGCTCTGCCATACGCTCACTAACCTTTACGTTGTGCTGACGGCTCATGTACTCCTGAATGTCGGCTGTAAGGTCGTCGCCTGCCACGCGGATAGAGTTATTAGAAACAATTCCGCCAAGCGATATTACGGCAATCTCGGTAGAGCCGCCGCCTATATCAACAACCATGTTGCCCTCTGGAGCCTCAACGTCGAGACCGATACCGATGGCTGCCGCCATTGGCTCGAATATCAGATAAACGTCGCGTCCGCCGGCATGTTCGGCAGAATCGCGCACGGCACGAAGTTCAACCTCGGTAGAGCCCGAAGGCACGCCGATAACCATTCTGAGCGAAGGCGAGAACAGGTGCGAGCCAGAGTGAACCATCTTTATCAGACCGCGCATCATCTTCTCGCAAGCGTCGAAATCGGCAATCACGCCGTCGCGCAAAGGGCGCAGCGTGCGTATATTCTCATTAGTTTTTTCATACATCATCTTGGCCTTCTCACCAACGGCAATCATGTTGTTGGTGCGGCGGTCAAGAGCCACCACCGATGGCTCGTCTACTGCAATCTTGCCATCAGAGATGATGATGGTATTTGCAGTACCAAGGTCCATCGCAATATCCTGGACAAACGAAAAAAATCCCATTTATACTTTTCCCCAGATTTATTTGTTAATTACTTGCCCTCAAAATAAGCATGAATGGCTGTGTCGTAGTGTGAAGACACGCCGAATGCGCGGGTTGCGAACCATCTGCGCTCCTCCTTTGTTGTCTGAGCACCGTTCTTTGTAATTATGTCGAGAAGAGGCTTGTACTCGTTCTTGCTTGGCACGATTACAACATCGTTGAAGTTCTTTGCTCCGGCACGGATAAGAGAGATGCCGCCTATGTCAATCTTCTCGATGATGGCTGGCTCGTCTGCGCCGCTGGCAACAGTCTCCTCGAAAGGATAAAGGTCAACGATAACCAAGTCGATCTCAGGAATCTCGTACTGAGCCATCTCCTTCTGGTCGTTCTCAAGTTCGCGGCGACCAAGGATACCTCCGAAAATCTTTGGATGAAGGGTCTTTACGCGTCCGCCAAGGATTGATGGGTATGTTGTAACCTCCTCAACCTTCTGGCATGGATAGCCCAAAGACTCAATAAATTGTTGTGTACCTCCTGTAGATAGAAACTTCACACCTTCCTCGTTCAGCTTAGCCAAAAGTTCCTCTAAGCCATCTTTATGAAAAACTGACACCAACGCAGTCTTTATCTTCTTAATTTCTGCCATTTTATTCGAATAAAATTGATTTTTGCGCAAAATTAGCAAAAATCAAGCAATTACAATAATAATGTATAAAAAAAATGCAGGTCGAAATCTTATTCACATAAAATTTCGGCCTGCTTCAGGGGAAAGATATTTTTTACTTACTGAATTTCGATGTTTTCGATGCCTGCGTTCTTTGCCATCATCAGAAGCATCTTTGTGTACTTAGCGTACTGTGCCTCCTCAAGGAGTGGCTTCATCATGCGGCAGTTGTTCATTATTGCCACGCGGATGCTCTCCTCTTTGTTTGCTGCTGTTGACTTTGCAAGATTAGCCAACTGGTTTGCAAAGAATTTGTTTACGCTCTCAACCTTTGAGTACTGCGTTACAGACAGACCAAGATATGCGTTAAGCTGGCTCATATCCATAGCAATCTGGTACTTATTCTCCAATTTCTCACCCGCCATTGCAACCGTATTGAAGCTCAAAGCGACAATCAGCATCAAAATAAATTTCTTCATAAACAAATTGTTTTATACCGTACTTAATAATTTTCGACTGCAAAATTAAATCGTTTTCGCACACACCGAATACAAAATCACAGAAAAAATGACATACCAGCACACTTTTATTGACAAATATCAATTTTTGTACGCTTCTTTTTCGTACGGATTATCATAATAAGCCTTTTTATACGGCTTTCTCCACGGCTTGCATTTAAGCCATTGCCACAGATACGAAAGGTAGAACCGCTTCCAGCCTCCGCAACGGCGAGCCTGCTCCAGATGAACGGTTTCGTGCCTCAGAAGTTCGCTCCACTCGCCGGTGCGCATCATCGATACAATATGTCGGCGGTTCTCGCGGCGGAACACGATTATGCCGCACCACATCAGCAGCAGATAGCCTCTGAAGGGGAAGTGCGTCATGGGCTTGAGCCTAAGGCGGCGCACCTTGCTGATGTCGGTAAACAGCATCGAAGCCAAAAAGAGTAATTCTCTGAGCATAAGCATTTTTCGGTCTTGCAGATTATCTTTCTCGAAGAAGAAAGGCGGCGGACAATATTTGCGCAGATGTAAAAGTACATATTTTTTCAGAATCGGATTACTTTTTCGTTCCGTTTTTTAACTTTATTCATTATCTTCGCATCCGTTATGAAACTACGCACAACCATATCCATTTTTATGCTTATTGCCGTTTCGCTTGTCCATGCGCAGAAGAGTTGGGTTTACGGCAGAGTTTTCCCGGAACACGGACAAGACCTCTCTTTCGAGAACGACCGCGTGGGCTTTCGTCTGTACGGCCCTGAAAGTCAGGAGAAAAACGAGAATCTATACGGCTACGACATCTTTGCCAAGCGCGTGCCTCACCTTGTCCTTAACAAGTGGTATGCCAACCAGTTCAGCCCTGTCTTCTGGAAGAGGATTGGCGAGTTGAAGAAGCGTGGCATGAAGCAAGAGGCAAACGCCCTGCAAGACTCAATAACCTATCACTTAGACCACGGCGAAGGTGCTGATTTCTATGCCGTAGGGCCAACGCTTGGCGCAGGAACGAGCGCACTCCTCGACGGCGACAGAATAGTCTATCCGTATTGCTACAAAACGGTCGAGATATTGCAGAACGGTCCTTATGTGTTCAAGGCTCACCTTGTGTTCACGCCGTTCAGCATCGGGGGCGACAAGAATGTTACGGAACATCGCATCCTCGAACTGAGGAAGGGCTCGCAGTTGTGCAAATGTACGGTGTGGTACGAGGGACTTACGCACGATGCCACCATCGTTACGGGAATTGTGATGCACAACCCAAGTACGGAGTTTTTCATCGACGAGCATAAGCGATTCATGAGTTACAACGAGCCTTCGCAAAGTCCGCAAGCAGGCAACGGCATCATATATATAGGTGTAAAATTCGAGAAAACGCCCGAAAAGATTGAAAAACAGATGTTCGAAAAACCTAAAGGTCAGGCGGTGGGGCATCTGCTTGCCTTCAGCCGTATTGGAGTTGGCGAAAAGTTTACTTACTTCTTCGGCTTTGGATGGAGCAAATATGGCTTCGAGTCTGAAAAAGAGTGGATTAAATACTTAAAGAAATATTAAATCGTTAGATTATGAATATATTTGAAAGATATTATGTCCTTTTGTATAAATACGAAAGATTTTCTGGCAACAATTCTTCAATAGAGAGTAATATCATAACAATAACGACAATTTGGCTTTCTATACTCACAGGACTAATATTTGAAATTCTACAAAAGAATGGTGTAATTACTTTTTATAATATCTTTATTAAAAGTTTATTCTTTTTTTTCTACTTTATTCTGTTTATTATTCTTGATTATGTTTATAAAGACAAAATAAAGAAATTGGTAATTATTGCCAATAAAGAATACAAGAAAGAAAAAGGCACAAAAGCGAAGGAACGCAAATTAGGATTTGCCTATGTTTTGTTTACACTTGCCACACATGCATGTTTGGTTTTATGGATTATAAACAAATAATTCTTTTTTTTGTAAAATATTTGCAGATATCAGAAATTATCCCGTACTTTGCAAAAGTGATGGTTATCAGACTTATGCAAACCATTTAAACGCAGAAAACACAACATTCAATCGCAAACTAATCAGAAAGGCTCAAAAGCCGTAAATTATCTTAGACACATAAAAAATGAAAACAAAATTCATTCTGGCAATGACAGTCGCCGCATTCTTTTGCGCCCAGACAGCCCGTGCACAATTCTTCAAGGCGCGCAAAGCACCAAAGAATGAGCTTTGCCTCGATTTCGGACTCGGCATTTTTCCGCATGACAATCATTTCGACTCGTGTCCGACAAAAAGCAGCATCAATAACGGATGGTCTTACAGCAACAAAGACCTCGCTGGACAGAGTTACAATCTCACCTACCTCTACAACCTTAACAACAGATTAGGCATCGGCGTGCAAGCCGGACTGGAACAGTTTTACGAAGAAAGAACGTTACACAACGAATACTACTTTAACGATGCCGTTGCCGAGGATTCAGAACGCAATCTATACTACGTTATGCCAACGGCAAGATTCTACATCGTAAGCCTTAACCACTTTGCCATTTATGCCAGAGTTGCCGGCGGCGTTGGTTTCTCGCGCATAAGAGAGAAAGACCTTAATCCGCACGACGACCTCGACTTCAACTGCGGCAAGAAGAACGATATGTGTTTTGCCTATCAGATTTCGCCATTCTGCTTAGAGGCTGGCGGCGAGCACATTCGCGTGTTCTCAGAGTTAGGATTCGGTCATCAAGGCTTCTATACCATCGGAATAAAATTTGCTTACTAAAAACCTCAAAAAGTATATTCGTATGAAAAAAATATTACCTACCATCATCATTTTCATCACTCTGTTTTCAAACATATTCTGCGACTGTAGTGAGGACTATTACTACGGCAGACTGGTCGATGCCAATGGCGTTAACTTCAACATTCACGGCGGAACAGACTCAGTTAGTATAAACAACTACAACGGAGCTGTCATCATCGATGCCACCGACTACGACTGGCACGGCAGCGACGTGAAAAAGACAACATACAACACCAACGAGACTAAAGACATAGTAGAGGGCGAATGGTTCAAGTGCGAGAAGGTGGTTCACGACGAGATTTTCCAGTACTACAAAATTACGGTAAAGCCCAACACAACAGGCAAAAACCGAAAGGCGGACATCAATCTGAAAGCAATAGAGCCACAAACACATAGCGACGGCAAAAGATTCTATTACGAAGAGACTCTGAGCATCTATCAGGATGCAAAATAAGAAATACTTGGGGTGCTTAAACAATCAGCCAAACAACCAATTCCGCAAGGCTAAAAACCCGAACGAATCCCGAAGGCATCCCGAACAAAACTAAAAAAATGCTTCCGCTCGTCAGAAGACGAACAGAAGCATTTTTGCCAAGCCAAAGCCTATGTATGTCCCGGCTGCATAGCCAAACAGCCCCACGGCAATTCCCGGACCAATAACAGCCTTGTTGTGAAGCGCGCCGCCCATAACAGGAGCAAACGGCGGACTGCATATAAGCGAGATGCTCGTGGTGAGCGTTGTATCGGTATCGACCCTGAAAATGGCACTCAGCAGCACATGGAAGAAGAGCGCGCCGATGGTTGCCACCGTGGTGAACATGAAAATATCGGGGTTTATGTTCTTTAGCGTTCCAAGGCTTACCTGCGATGCCACCGCCACGCTGAATATCAGAATAAAGAACGTGCCAGCCTCGAACGTGCGCTTTAGCGAGCGGATTTTCTTGTTCATCGAGGCAAGAACCGACAAAAGGCTTATGCCAAGGATAAAGACAGACTGGAACATATCCTTCGGGAATAGAAAAGCCACGCCTGCGCCCACAATTATTATGCCGGCAGAAAGCAGAAGCGACAAACCCAAGTCGCGCAGATTGTCGCGGCGGAACAAGCCAAGGAACAGTTCGTTTTCGTGATTCTCGACGCTAAGTTTGCCAAGTTCGGCATCTTCGGCATCCTTGTCGCTTGCAAAATCGGGCATGAAGAGTCCGAGAACCTTCTTCCCGAAGATGATGACAAAGAACAGATAAACGGCACTCAGCACCACGCTATAAGCCGAAACGAGAACGAAGACCGATTCGTCAACGCCAAGAGCCACCTTTAGAGATGCCAGATTGGCGTTTCCGCCAGTATAAAGCCCCGTAAGCATTCCGCCGATGTTGGCAAACATCACCCTGTCCGACTGTCCGTACAGCACAAAGCCCACGGCAATGGCTATGGCACAGCCCAATATGCCGAAGATTAGCGACTTTATAAAATCAGGGGCAAGTTTAGCCCACGACTTTATGTCGGCCGAAAACAACATAAGCGGAATGGCAAAAGGTACGGTTGCCGACGCAATGGTTGTCTGCACGCCATGAACCTCGTCGGTATCGGGAAAGACGCCGAGCAAGCCCAGAGTACATGCAATAATGTATGCCACTATGATGCTTCCCACCTTGTTCAGCAGGCTGCTTTTGTAAGTAAGCCACAAGATAAACAGCGGCGAGAGCACGCAGAAAAGAATGATAAAAATAGTCATAACGGCTGCAAAATTAGCAAAATTATGCCATTATGCTACCATCCCAGCGGCTTTATTTCTTTCTTCACAAACTTGTCGTAAGTTATGTTGTTGGTCGAAAGATTCTTCACGTTTGTCTGATTGTTGATAAACTCATTCACCTCCTTGACGTGGATGTTTTCGAGCCTTACGGTATCAATAGGCAGAAGAGCCGAGCCCTTTATGTCGTAGATGGCATTTGCCTGCTCGCACTCAATATTCCTCATCGAGATGTTGCTGATGCGTGTAGGACGCTCCTCGTATGTAGGCACAATGTCCTTCCATTGGTACAGAACGTCAGTATCAATCTCGAAAGCGCGGCGCATACGGTTTGCCTTCACGTTCTCCATGCTAATGTTCTCGAGGAATCCGCCGCGGCGGATATTCGTCTTCATGTAGAAGAGGCGAATAACCTCGTCGGGCGACTCGCAGTCGTGCATATACACGTTTCTTATTCCGCCCGAAATCTCGCTTCCGATGCCCAGAAGACAATGTCCCTTCTTTATCACGCAGTTTCTGATTACGATATTCTGCGTAGGAGTAGCCAGTCGCCATGCATCCTGATTGCGTCCAGCCTTTATCACCACGGCATCGTCGCCTTGGTCGAACACGCAATCCTCAATCACGAAGTTCTGCGTCATCTCCAAGTCCACGCCGTCGTTGTTGTGCCCGTGTGCATAGACATCGAGGTTGCTCACCCTTCCGTTCTTGCACATATAAAGATGAATTGTCCAGAACGGGCTCTCGCGAATCTTGAATCCGTCGAGCTGAACATTCTCGCATCTGTTAAGGTGAATGAGATGCGGACGCAGATGGTTCTCGCCCTCTGCCATCTGGCGATATTTTACCGGAACATCGGTACTTGCCATAGAATAAAGTTGTCTGAGGGCGTTCATGTGCGCCTTTGGACGGGCAAACCACACCTTCCACAAGTCCATCTTAGGGCGGAGCGTTCCGCTACCCGTAATGGCTATGTTCTTGCACTCGAAGGCATAGACGAGCGGCGAATAGTTGTAGCACTCAAAGCCCTCCCACGATGTCATCACGGCAGGCAGATAGTCGTCGGGATTGTCGGTAAAGTTAACCTCAGCCCCTTCGGAGAGATAGAGGTTCACGTTGCTCTTGAAATGTATAGGACCTGTAACCCACGAACCGGCAGGCACAACCACCCTTCCACCGCCAGCCTTGCTGCAAGCCTCCATCGCCTTGCGGAAAGCCTGAGTGTTTGCCTTGGCATTGCCTTTCTTTGCGCCGTAGCGCGTTATGGGAAAATCTTTCTTTGGAAACTGGAACAACTCGATGTCGTTCATCTGGAACGGAGCCTCTTTTGCCGAGACGACATTCTTCTGCGCCACGGCCGTGCTGCCTGCCACCACAAACAGCATAGCAATAACAAGTCTTGAAATATTCATAATAAGCGTTATAGTTTTTCGTATGTTCCTGAAAACCGGAACATCAGCACAAAGTTAAAATAAATCTTTCAGCCTCAGAACTTTCGGCGTTGCAAAAATCAGAATTAGGGCGTAAATAAATCAAAAAGAATCCGCTTTGGCGGCATATAAACAAAAAAAGGTCGTACTCGAAAGTACAACCTCTTGGCTTTGTAGCGGGACCCGGGATTGAACCGGGGACCTCATGATTATGAATCATGCGCTCTAACCAGCTGAGCTATCCCGCCAAATCATCTCATTGCTGAAATGCGGTGCAAAGATACGACAATTTTCCGAACCTGCAAATTTTTACTGAAGATTTTTGCATAAAAAAGTAAAAATAATCCGAAAAACATATATACATTATGCTTTTTATAGTAATTTTGCAACGATTCACACATCACATACTGTATAGATGCAGTTATTAAAAAAATTAGACATATTTATATTAAAGAAGTTCATCACGCTGTTCTGCGGCACATTCTTCATCTGCCTGTTCATTTTCATGATGCAGTTTCTGTGGAGATATGTTGATGAACTCATAGGCAAGGGACTCGAAATATCAGTTTTGGCACAATTCTTCTTCTACTCGGCTCTTACGCTGGTGCCAATGTCACTTCCACTGGCAATACTACTTGCATCACTCATATCATTCGGAAACCTCGGCGAACAGTTCGAGTTGCTGGCAATAAAGGCAGCAGGAATATCGCTGTTCAAGACCATTCGCCCACTCGTAGTATTTGTATGCCTGCTGGGCGGCGCATCGTTCTACTTTCAGAATGTGGTGGGTCCGAAGGCGCAGTTATCGCTCTTTCAACTTATCATCTCGATGAAGCAGACATCGCCCGAGCTCGACATACCCGAGAAGGTATTCTACAACGAGATTAGCGGCTACAACCTGTACGTTGAGAAGAAAGACAAGGAGACGGGCATCCTTCACGGAGTGATTATATATAATGTAGCCGACGGATTTGAGAATGCCCACATCATACTTGCCGACTCGGGAAAGCTCGAGATGAGCAGCGACCAGCAGCATCTGCTGCTGCACCTGTACAGCGGCGAGCAGTTCGAGAACCTGAGAGGCGACCAGTTCGGACAGATGAGGGCTAACGTGCCATACCGTCGCGAGACGTTCTGCGAGAAGCATACAATTATCGACTTCAATTCGGGATTCAACATGACCGATGCCGACCTCAGCGGACGCTCTGCCATAAAGAACATGGCACAGCTCGACCAGAGCATCGACTCCATGACGCTTCACTACGACAGCGTAGGAATAAGGAACTATAAAGAAGTGAAGATTTCTATCTTCCAGACAATATCGAAGAAGGAACAGGCGAAAGCCAACAAATATGCCAAGGAGATTGACGGCAACGCCAACATCGACACGGCGTTCAGCCACCTTACAAAAGAGGCGCAGGTTGCCGCCATACGCTCGGTTTACAACCGCGTGAGGATGCAGAAGACCGACTTCGAGTTCAAGAAAGCCATAATGGAAGAGGGCGACTTCCAGATTAGAAAGCACAAGACGGAGTGGCACCGAAAGATTTCGCTCGCGCTTGCCTGCGTCGTGTTCTTCTTCATCGGAGCACCTCTGGGAGCCATCATCCGCAAGGGCGGACTGGGAATGCCGGTAATCGTGTCGGTGATAATATTCATCTTCTATTACATCATCGACAACTCGGGCTACAAGATGGCGCGCGACGGCGAGATTCCGGTGGTACTGGGAATGTGGATAAGCACGTTCATCCTTGCGCCGATGGGACTGTTCCTTACATACAAGGCAAACAACGACTCGGCGGTATTCAACAAAGATGCATATGCCAACTTCTTCCGCAAACTGCTGGGACTCAGACTCTCAAGGCACGTTGCACGAAAGGAAGTCATCATCTATCCGCCAAACTACGACACTCTACCCGAGCGATTCAACGCGCTCACCGAGGAGTGCGAGGCATACTCGAGCAAGCACAGGCTCATCGTTCCGCCTAACCCTCTCAGGATATTCCTGCGCAACCGTCCTGACGTGGCGGTAGAGGAGATAAGCGAACGCATGGAGGCTCTGCTCGAAGAACTGGGCAACACAAAAGACACGGTGCTCATAGGCATGATAAACGAATATCCGATACTTGCCGTGAGCGCGCATACAAGCCCGTTCGGCAAGCGATGGAAGAATCTGCTGTCGGGACTGTGCCTGCCACTTGGAATTATACTTTACCTGCGCATCTGGCGTTTTCGTCGCAGGCTATACAGAGATATGAAGAAAATTGTAAAGAACAACAATGACATCTGCGTACGCATTGGGGTTCTGCGCGACAAAAAACTGATTGACTAAACATAAGGTATGAGCGAATTTAAATTAAATACAATCGAAGAGGCAATAGCCGACTTCAAGGAAGGAAAGTTCGTAATCGTGGTAGATGACGAAGACCGAGAGAACGAGGGCGACTTCATCACCGCAGCCGAGATGATTACACCCGAGAAGGTGAACTTCATGCTACAGAACGGACGAGGCGTGCTCTGCTGCCCTATCACCATCTCGAGAGCCAAGGAACTCGACCTTGGCCATCAGGTTGAGGACAACACATCCATGCTCGGCACCCCGTTCACCATTACCGTCGACAAGTTGGACGGATGCACCACAGGAGTTTCGGCACACGACCGCGCCGAGACAATAAAGGCTCTTGCCGACCCAAACTCAACACCTCAGACATTCGGCCGTCCGGGACACATCAACCCGCTCTACGCTCAGGACAAGGGCGTTATCCGTCGCGCCGGACACACCGAAGCAGGAGTAGACTTGGCTCGCCTTGCAGGACTTCAGCCGGCTGCCGCCCTCATCGAGATTCTTAACGAGGACGGAACGATGGCACGAATGCCACAACTTCAGGAAGTGGCAAATAAGTTCAACATCAAGATTATAACCATACGCGACCTCATAGCCTACCGTCTGAAGCAGGAAAGCACGGTAGAGAAAGGTCCGGAGGTGAATATGCCAACCGAATACGGAAACTTCAGAATGACAGTATTCCGCCAGTTGAGCAACGGCCTTGAGCACTCAGCCTTGGTAAAGGGCACTTGGGAGGAAGACGAGCCTATTCTGGTTCGCGTACATTCATCGTGCGTTACGGGCGACATCTTCGGAAGCCAGCGATGCGATTGCGGAGCACAACTACACACAGCCATGCAGGAGATTGAAAAGGCAGGAAAGGGCGTGGTTCTGTATATGAATCAGGAAGGTCGCGGCATCGGTCTGTTCAACAAGATAAGAGCCTACAAACTGCAGGAAGAAGGCTTGGACACCGTAGATGCCAACACACACCTTGGCTTCCAGCCCGACGAGCGCGACTATGGCGTTGGAGCGGAAATTCTCCGCCAACTTGGCGTTAAGAAGATTAAGCTCTTGACAAACAATCCTGTAAAACGTGTAGGCCTCGAGGCTTACGGCTTGCAGATTGTCGAGAACGTGCCAATCGAAATAAAGCCTAACCGCTTTAACGAGAGATATTTGAAAACAAAAATGGAGCGAATGGGACATACCCTTCACTTCAACAAATAAATTACAAACAAAAAAACATTTAACTATGGCAAATTATCCTAATTTCGACCAGTTTCAGTCTAAGGCTGGTTACACCACAGAATCAAGCAGCCGCTCATTCTATTCAGAGAACGCAGTTGCAACTCTTATGCGCAACATGTACGCATGGATGGCTATCGCACTTGTAATAACAGGCTTCACAGCCTTTGCTGTTGCAAATTCGTACTCTCTGATATATGCAATCGCCACAAATTCTATATTGTTCTACGGACTCATCTTCGCAGAATTAGGACTTGTGTATTTCCTCTCATCACGAATCTTCAGAATGTCGTTTGCTACGGCAGGATTGCTTTTCGCCGTATATTCGATAATCAACGGAGTAACATTGAGCCTTATATTCTTGATATATAACATTGGCTCAATCGTTTCAACATTCTTCATCACAGCCGGAACATTCGGCGCGATGGCAGTAGTTGGCTCATTCCTGAAGAAAGACCTCAGCTTCATCGGCCGCTTTGCGCTCATGGCTCTTATCGGCCTTATCATCGCTGGCGTCGTAAACATTTTCATGAGAAGCGAGGGCTTCAGCTTCATCATCTCTATTGTCGGCGTACTCGTATTCACAGCCCTCACAGCCTACGATGCTCAGAAGATGAAGAACCTTATTGCAGAGAACGGCTACGAGGTTAACGAAAACACACAGAAGCTGGCACTTATTGGCGCACTCGAACTGTACCTCGATTTCGTTAACTTGTTCTTGTATCTGCTCAGACTTTTGGGCTCACGCAGAGACTAATCATCAAGAAATAGAAAAATTCTGTTAAAAATGCGGTTTACAAGTCATTTTGTAAACCGCATTTGCTATTTTTCGTTAATATTTTTTGAAGAATAAAGAAAAGTTCGTACCTTTGCACACCAGTTTAAACAACAATAGATAACTTTTAGAATAATGAACCAACTATCCGACCGTCTGAACAGACTTTCGCCTTCGGCTACCCTTGCAATGTCGCAGAAGAGTAGCGAGCTAAAGGCACAGGGAATTGACGTTATTAACCTAAGTGTAGGTGAGCCAGACTTCGACACTCCCGACTACATCAAGGAGGCAGCAAAGAAGGCAATCGACGAGAATTACTCAAGATATTCTCCGGTTCCGGGCTATCCAGCACTTCGCAACGCCATCGTAGCCAAGTTGAAGAACGAGAACAACCTCGACTACACTCCAGCGCAGATTCTTTGTTCAAATGGCGCCAAGCAGAGCGTGTGCAACACCATCATGGCACTCGTAAACGAGGGCGACGAGGTAATCATACCTGCTCCATATTGGGTTAGTTACCCACAGATGGTCAAGTTGGCAGATGGCGAGCCTGTAATCGTAGAGGCTACTTTCGAGCAGAACTTCAAGATTACTCCAGAGCAACTCGAGGCAGCCATCACTCCAAAGACACGCGCACTCATCCTCTGCTCTCCATCAAACCCAACAGGTTCGGTTTACACTAAGGAGGAACTCGAGGCTCTTGCAGATGTACTGAAGAAGCACGAGCGCGTAATCGTAATTGCCGACGAGATTTACGAGCATCTTAACTATACCGGCATAAAGCACGCAAGCATGGCATCGGTAGATGGCATGAAGGAGCGCACGGTAATCATCAACGGTGTGTCAAAGGCATACGCAATGACTGGCTGGCGTATAGGTTTCATCGCTGCTCCAGAGTGGATTGTAAAGGGCTGCAACAAACTTCAGGGTCAGTACACAAGCGGTCCGTGCTCAGTATCGCAGAAGGCTGCCGAGGCTGCATACACAGGTTCGCAGGAGCCACGCGAGACTATGCGCAAGGCATTCGAGCGTCGTCGCGACCTTATCGAGAAGTTAGCAAAGGAGATTCCAGGATTCGGCGTAAATCACCCTACTGGTGCTTTCTACCTCTTCCCAAAAATCGACTCTTACTTCGGAAAGTCGTACAATGGCACAACCATCAACAACTCAACCGACTTTGCAATGTATCTTCTTAACGAGGCACACGTTGCAACTGTAGGCGGCGATGCCTTCGGAAGTCCAAAGTGCTTCCGCATGAGCTACGCTACAAGCGACGAGAACATCACCGAAGCTATGAAGCGCATCAAGGAGGCTTGCGCTAAGCTGAAATAAGACCTATTTCACAGACTTATATAATAAACCAACGAAATCTTGTCCGCCCTTAACTGGGCGGGCAAGATTTTTCTATATAAAACAATCATATTTGCACATAAATATTTATTTTTTTTGATACAAGTCAAGAAAGAAATTACCTTTTTAAAATACAAACAGCAAACATCTTCCTTTTTCATTTTTTTCAATACTTTTGCAGCAAATAAGTCGACTTTAAAACTACTGTACTTGACAGCAAAATAAACAAGTAGCAATGCCTGAAGCTTTTAGAAGGCTATCTAAACATTAAAAGAAAGGATGTTAAAATTCTTATGAAAAAAATCATTATTCTACTAATCTCATTAGTTTTTCTCTTCTCATGTAACGAAGAAGAAAAGACAACCACAGCAAGCAACAAGTTCAATGTCGACAAGAAAGACATCGAGATGGTTGTAAACGACTTTACTGCCAAGACATCAAAAGACGGTTTACATATCGTCAGCATAGACTCAATCTTAAACCACGAGCATACAACAAGAGGAGGAAGCACAAATACTCCACAGAATCTGCTATACTTTGTCAAGTTGTCAGACAACTCGACCGTAATAGTTGCCGGCGACAAGCGTGCAGAACCAGTCTACGCACACATCAACAACCTCGAACTCAAATTCGGCAATGGCAAACTGCTAAACCAGAATGAAGTTCCAGAATCGTTCAGATACATGCTTGGAGTTTCTGCAGCATCAATAATCAACAGTATTAGCAGCAATAGTGAAGTCAATCCTAACTGGACTGCAAATTCAACAAGAACCTCGGAAGATTCTGAGAATACTCAGCCTTCAAAATGCAAAGTTGCATGGGGAGAGGGCAATCCTTTCAACCTGAAATCTCCAGCCTCAAATGGCGAAAACAGTTCAGAAGGAAAGGCTCTTGCAGGCAGTACGACTATTGCTACAGCACAAGCACTTACAGTATTATGTGAAGACTTTCATATTTTCAAGGGATACCGTCTGAAAACATCATGGGGCGCATTAAGAACGCGCAACACCTTTTCAAATCAAGACGAAACAGAGGATATTTCGAATATCGTAAAAAGAATAGCTGAAAATATCGGCATATCGTACGACAAGAACGGAACAGCAAGCACCAGCACCAAAGTTGCCATAAAGTTCCTGAACTATAATCTTGGCGGAGCATACGGTCATGACAGCGACTGGGAGAAGGTTGAATTGAACATGAAAGACAATCCTTGCGGCATCTCTTTCCTATCGGGCAATCCAAAGAGCAACGGATGGATTTGGAAAAGGCTCGGAATGGATAAGCCAAGCCAGACAGAACATTGTATGCTTCTTGACGGTTACAAGAAAATGAACGGCAGAACTCTATTCTACATCAACCTCGGATGGAACGGAGAAGGAAACGGCTATTATCTCTACGACAACAAGATATGGAATGACAACGCGCCTAAAGAATACAATCTGAACATGAGCGTTTACAACTTCCACCTCGACACCGATTTCGACGATTTTTAACGGCATAAAAAAATGCAACCTTTTCGTGAGGTTGCATTTTTCATCTTGCAAAAAACAAAAAAAACGGGCAACCCTGTGGGAAGCCCGCTAAATCTTCTAAAAACAAAAGTCAATAGAGAAAACGATTACTTGTGGATTGCCTCAGAAGGACAAACATCAGCACAAGTAGCGCACTCTGTGCAAAGATCTGGGTCGATTACATACTTTTCGCCCTCTGAAATTGCACCTGATGGACACTCGTCAATACATGTACCGCAAGCGATACAATCGTCGCCAATAATAAAAGCCATAGTCGTTTGTTATTTTATTTATTAGTACATTAAAACGAACGGCTCAAAATATCGTCCGTTCATTGTGCAAAGATAACCATTATTTTAAGTCCTACAATACTTTCAACAAAGTTTTTTTGCTAAAAATTATTTTTTGTATAAGTTTGCAATTCTTTTAAACTTATTGCGTTAATAAAAACAATGACACGTCTGATTTTTATATATTTTCTGCTGATTTTCGGCTTCTGCCCTGCCCTGCACGCACAGCAGCGGCGTGTGCAGAACAGACCGTACATCGACCAGCGGCGACTGCACTACGGATTTCTGATAGGAATACAGGAGCAGGACCTCGAATTTACAAACAATGCCCACATAACCGAAAACGGCGAATGTTGGTATGCCGAGGTTTCCGAATACAATCCGGGATTCGAGGTCGGAGTGCTTGCCGAACTGTATCTTACAAAGCACTTGGCCCTGCGCATAATACCTACGATGCACTTTGGCGAGAAGAACATCACCTTCGTCGAAGAGACATCGCGGCAAAAATATATGCAAGACCTGAAATCGACCTACATAACCTGTCCTATCGACCTGAAATACAGCGCAGAGCGATTCAACAACTATCGCCCTTACGTCATGGCAGGCGTTGCTCCGATTTTCGACCTCACAAGCAAGAACAATCAGGCTTTAAAGACAAAAAAGGGCGACTGCATGATTGAGGTGGGCTTGGGCTGCGACTTCTATCTGCCCTATTTCAAACTCATTCCCGAACTGAAATTCTGCTTCGGACTGAGCAACGTAATAGACAAAGACAGAAAAGACCTGAACGACAAAACATTACTGAAATATACCGACGCGGTAGACAAGATAAGTTCAAAAATGGTGGTGCTTACGCTTTATTTTGAATAACAATTTGTGTAACTCAAAAAAAAGTCGTATTTTTGCAACCGCTTTCGCATCAGTCGCTGGCAGGGAAGAGTAACCTGTTATGCTGGTGACGGCACAATTAACAATTAAAATTTCAAAAACAAATGGATTTAATTAAGATTGCAGAAGAAGCATTCGCAACTGGCAAGCAGCACCCTTCATTCAAGAGCGGTGACACAATCACAGTAGCTTACAAGATTATCGAGGGTAACAAGGAGCGTATCCAGTTGTACCGCGGTGTTGTTATCAAAATCTGCGGACACGGTGACAAGAAGCGTTTCACTGTACGCAAGATGTCAGGTACTGTAGGTGTTGAGCGTATCTTCCCTATCGAGTCACCAAACATCGATAGCATCACTGTAAACAAGGTGGGTAAAGTTCGTCGCGCTAAGTTGTACTACTTGCGTAACCTTACTGGTAAGAAGGCCCGCATTCAGGAAAAGAGAGTTAACGCTTAATCTTTTCAGAGAAGAGATAAAAAGGAAGCATTACCAGATGCTTCCTTTTTTTGACCTTCGCAACACCTCACTATTCTGACTAACAGAACCCACATCTACACCAACTCGAATTTCTGATTTATGATAGACAAGAACAAAACGCTATGGTTTCCGATGAGAGTGCGATATTCGTCTGCTCCGCGAATGCTTGCACTCAGAGATGAGTTGAACCGAATAGGCTGCGAATGTTACATTCCGATGGAATACAGGCAGATTGGCGAGCATACCAAGTTCGTGCCGCGAATAAGCAACCTTATCTTCCTGCACGCGCCATACACCTACATCTCGCTGATAAAGCAGCAGCCCGAATTCATAAACCTTAGTTATATAATGCACAACGTTCCGTTCGAGAAGACAAAGACGAGCGAGGCTCTCTACGTTCCGGAGAAGATGATGAACGACTTCATACGCGTAACAAACGAGCAGAACGAGCAAGTAGTATTCCTCGACAACATGGACTTTGCATGCAAGCCGGGAGCACACGTAAAAATCACCGAAGGCGCATTTGCCGGAGTTGAGGGCGTGGTTAAGAGCATAAAGAAACACCTCTGCGTGGTTCTGCCAATAAACGGCGTGGTTGCCGTAGCCATAACAAACGTTCCGAAGAAACACCTTATGTATATCAAGGACGAAAACGAGAACGAGGCAACACCAGAAACGACATGACAGAAATCTCTATATAGTAAAAAGCCGGTTATTACAATCTCTGTAACAATCGGCTTTTTCAATTATATAGATAAAACTTTTAAATTATAAAGTCTCTACAAGTTTGCGAACCAAATCGTAGAAGCGTGCAACGCTTGGAATGTAGCAACGCTCGTCTGGTGTGTGAGGACTGCGCAATGTAGGGCCGAAACTTACCATATCCATTTCAGGATACTTGCTGCCAATCAAGCCGCACTCCAATCCGCCGTGAGTAACATTTACGATAGCATCCTTTCCGCTCAGTTCCTTGTAAACCTTCTTTGCAGTCTCGAGCAGAGCAGAATCGAACTTTGGAGACCAACCGCTGTAATCGCCCTCTGTCTCAACCTTCATTCCTGCCATTGAGAAGCAACTCTCAATCATAATGGCAACATAACGCTTCATTGAGTCTACGGCACTACGAGCAAACAACTCGATGCGCACTTCTGAAGCAGTAAGATTAACGATTGCAAGGTTTGAAGAAGTCTCTGGAACCTCAGGCATCTCAGGAATGTATCTGTGGACGCCGTTGAAGCAAGCAAGGATTGCAGAAACGATATTGTCGCGAATCTCCTCTGGAACAACCTCCTTCGGCATTTCTACAGCCTCGATTGTAAGTTTGATGTTAGACTCAACGCCCTTGTATTCCTCGTTAAACTGAGCCTGATAATCGGCAACGAGCGATGTGATTGCCTCCTCGTTTCCGGCAGGAACGGTTACAACTGCCTCGCACTCGCGTGGAATGGCGTTGTGCATGTTTCCGCCGTGCCACTCGGCAAGTTCGGCATCGCACTCAGCAATAGCATCGTAAACAACACGCGCCATCATTTTGTTGGCATTGCCTCGGCCTGTGCCGATTTCCATTCCTGAATGACCGCCGTAGAGTCCGGCAAGCGAAATCTTGAATGCCTTGTCGGTTGCATCGGCCACCTCAGGCTTGTATTCCATTGATGCGAAGATGTTTAGACCGCCGGCGCATCCAACGGTAAACTCGCCTTCGTCCTCAGAATCCATATTAAGAAGGTATGAGCCTTTCAGGGCATCTTCCTTCAGGCCGAATGCGCCCTCGAGACCAGTCTCCTCGTTTACGGTAAAGAGAGCCTCAAGCGGACCGTGAACGAGCGTATCGTCTTCCATGATAGCCATTGCAGCAGCCACGCCCATGCCATCGTCGGCACCAAGGGTTGTATCGGTTGCACGAACCCACTCGCCATCAACATAAGGCTTCAGAGGGTCGGTAAGGAAATCGTGGTTGCAGCCTTTGCGCTTCTGCGGAACCATGTCCATGTGAGCCTGCATAACGATGCCCTTGCGATGCTCCTGTCCCGGAGTGGCAGGCTTGCGCAGGATGACGTTGCCAGCCTCGTCGAGTATAGTTTCAACACCTATTTTCTTTCCGAATTCGAGCAGATGCTGCTGCATCTTCTCAAGATGATAAGATGGATGCGGAACCTGTGTAAGGTCGTAGAAGTGCTTCCACAATCGCTTTGGTTCTAAATTCTCAAGTTCATTCATACGTTTTATGATTTTTGTTTATTTGTTAAATTCAATGCAAGCATTCCATAGATGCCGAGGGCGATGACGAGCAGCGTCTGTATTGTGTGTACGATGAGGGCAAACATAGCGCCCTTGGCTGCCTCGACGCCATAGAGCATGAGCATCGTCTTTACGGCAAAATGCCACGGACCAGCCCCGTTTGGCGTAGGAACAACGACGGCGATGCTTCCAACCACAAAGATGACGAGCGCAGCCATCATTCCAAGTCCCGAAGTATATTCGAAACAGAAAAATGTAAAATAAAAATGCAAGAAATACGATGCCCAGATTCCAAAAGTAAGGAAAATGAACAGTGGCACGTTCTTCACCTTCTTAACAGACATCACGCCTTCCATCAGTTTTCCGAAGATGTCCTTGACCTTCGACATCAGCTGAAGTTTATGAAGCAGCGCAACGAACATCGCCACCAAGACAACAATGCACACCACCGTTACCCAATATCCCGTTGCTGAAAAGCGACTCAGAAAACCTGTGAAACTTGTTCCAGTTCGGCGGAAGAACGAAAGAAACACCGGCAGTTGGATAAGGAATGTGACAACCGTGATGCCAAGTACCACCACCGAGTCGATGATTCTCTCGGTAAGTACCGTTCCGATAGCCTTCGTAAACGACACGCCGTCGTTGCGTTTCAGTATTCCGCAGCGGCTCACCTCGCCTATTCGCGGAATTGCCAGACTTGCCGCATACGACACAAGAACCGAATTTATGCAGTTAGAAGTTGTAGGGTGTTCGCCCAGCGGCTCCAAGGTCTGTTTCCATCGCCATCCTCTGAACACCTGAGCCGAAATGCCGAAAGGGAACGAAAGAATCATCCACGTCCAATTCATCTCAGAAAAGCCTTCCCTCAATTCATCCCAGTTAAAGCCGCGGTACATCCAATATAGTATGACGCCCCCCAAAACAAAAGGGAACACCACTTTTATCGTCTTTGTTATCAATGTTATCAATTTTTGTTCTTATCTTTGCACTTGCAAAAAACATTTGCAAATATAAATATTTAATTTCTATTCACTACAAGAATGAAGCAAGTAAAACCAAAGAAATTTTTAGGACAGCACTTTCTTAAAGACCTAAAGATAGCAAAGGACATAGCCGATACTGTTGATTCTTGCCCCGAAATTCCAATTCTCGAAGTCGGACCGGGAATGGGCGTGCTCACCCAGTTCCTCATCGGCAAGGAGCGCGCCACAAAGGTGGTTGAGTTAGACAGCGAGTCGGTTGCTTACTTGCAGGAGGCTTATCCTCGGCTTGCAGAGAATATCATTGCACAGGATTTTCTTCAACTCGACCTCACTAAGGTCTTCGACGGAAGTCCGTTCGTGCTTACCGGAAACTACCCCTACAACATTTCGAGCCAGATTTTCTTCAAGATGCTCGACAACAAGGAGATAATTCCGTGCTGCACCGGAATGATTCAGAAGGAAGTGGCAGAACGAATTGCCGCCGCACCGGGAAGCAAGACATACGGCATCCTGAGCGTTCTGATTCAGGCGTGGTACGATGTCGAATATCTCTTCACCGTACACGAAAACGTGTTCAACCCGCCGCCAAAGGTTAAGAGTGCGGTAATAAGAATGACGCGCAACGACGTTTCACAACTCGGCTGCGACGAGAAACTGTTCAAGGAGGTTGTGAAGACAACATTCAACCAGCGCAGAAAGATGATTCGCGGCAGCATCAAACCGCTTTTCGGCAACCATGGCAAGCCGATAGATGCCGAAAGCACATTCTGGAGCAGCGAGATGATGACAAAACGACCAGAGCAACTAAGCATACAGCAGTTTGTCGAACTGACGAATATGGTTCAGAAAGAACTGGGCGGAGAGGCGTAAAAGGCACAAAAATCCTGCCTTCGACTTAAATTTTGACAAAAAGGAAGAACAAATGTTTGCAAAAAATAATTATTTGCTTACCTTTGCACCACTTTAAAATTAATCACACCAATAATGGACGATTATCTTACGGAAAATAACAACAATTATTAAGCCGGGGAACTGTCTCTCTCACGAACACTTCCTCAGCCCAAAGAACTTGTAATTAAGAGGAAGCAATGAGAACTTATTGGAACATTAACAAGAAGCTCAAAGCCATTGATGAGTGGCAGCCATACTGTTGGACACAGGTAACATGTCCAGTCAAGGAAGACGAGGATTTTCTTCAGGAAAAACTTGGTATTCCCGACTATTTTCTCTCAGATATTGCCGATGCCGACGAGCGCGCCCGTTACGAGATTGACGAGGGCTTCGTCTTCATCATCCTTCGTATTCCGTACGTTAAGGATGTGCGTTCGCGTACGCCTTACACAACCATTCCGCTGGGCATAATAATGAAAGATGACATCATGATTACCGTTTGCTACTACGAAACAGACATGATGATTGACTTCCTTTCATATCAGCAGAAGCGCGGCGAGGGATTTACCGACTTTGTGGATATGATTTTCCGCATCTTCCTCTCGTCTGCCGTATGGTATCTTAAGCGTCTGAAACAAATCAGCTTTCTTATTGAGAAGGCTAAGCGACAGCTCGACAAGAGCGTCGACAACCAAGATATCATCAGTCTGGCCCGACTTCAGGACAGTCTGACATACTTCATGACATCAATAAAAGGCAACGAGACTCTGCTTACAAAGCTGAAGTTCCGCCTTCCTATCGATGAGCTTGATGCCGAGCTGATTGAGGATGTCAACATCGAGATGAATCAGGCGCAGGAAATGACCAGCATCTACAGTAACATTCTCGAGAGCACGATGGACACCTACTCAAACATCATCAACAATAACTTGAGTAAGGTTATGCGTAAACTTACGTCGTACTCAATCATCATCATGGTGCCAACCCTGATTGCAAGTTATCTGGGCATGAACCTGTACAACGGAATAGAACAGTCGGTTTACGGATTCTGGGGCGTGACGGCATTGTCGCTCGTACTCGGAGCAGCATCGTACTTCTATTTCAAGCATCAAGACATGCTTTAAAACATGAATAAATGACGATGGCATCAACTTTTTGCACATTTTTAACACGTTTTACAAAATAATTTATTTTATTTGTACTTTAATATCCACAACATTACTAATATTTGATGGAAAATGACTAAAGAGGAAATCGTAGAGCGTATAAAGGTTCTGGCACAGGATGCCGAGAACGCACCCAAAGATGAACTGAACAGTCTTAAACAAAACTTCTACAAAATCCTGAACGCCGAAAAGGAGACAATAAACCAGCAGGCCGAAGAGATTGCCGACAAGTCTGCCGCCCTCGAGGTGCTCAGCCAGTCGGAGCAGGAGTTCAAGGCTCAGATGAAGATAATCAGAGACAAGAAGGCGGTAGTCTTTGCAAAGCAGGAAGAGGAAAAGAAGAACAACCTCGTGCTGAAAAGCGAGATTATCGAAAAACTGAAGGCTCTGAACGAGAACGGCGAGGAATGCGGCAAGCATCTCGACGAGTTCAAGGCGTTGCAGCAGCAATGGAACGAGACAGGACAGATTCCTGCCGAAGAAGTTACGAACATCTGGAAACAGTATCAGCTCGAGAGAGACAAATTCTACGACAACCTCAAGATAAACAACGAGATGAGAGAATACGACTTCAAGAAGAACCTTGAGGTCAAGACACGCTTGTGCGAGCAGGCCGAGAAACTCACGACGGCAGAAGACGTGGTTTCGGCATTCCATCAGTTGCAAGACCTTCACCAGCAATACCGCGAGACTGGCTCGGTGGCTAAGGAAGTGCGCGAGGAGTTGTGGAACAGATTCAAGGAGGCATCGACAATCATCAACCGCCGCCACCAGAATCATTTTGACGAGATAAAGCAGAAGGAAAACGAGAACCTCGAGGCAAAGACTGCCATCTGCGAGGCTATCGAAAGCATAAACCTCGATGAACTGAAATCGTACAACGACTGGGAAGACAAAACCAAGGAAGTGCTCGAGCTTCAAGCTAAATGGAAGACCATCGGCTTTGCTCCGCAGAAGATGAATACGAAAATCTTTGAGCGTTTCCGTTTGGCCTGCAACAACTTCTTCGACACAAAGGCGCAGAACTTCAAGTCGATGAAAGAGACGGCTTCGGCTAACAAGAACAAGAAACTCGAACTATGCGAAAAGGCAGAGGCTCTGAAAGACAGCACCGACTGGAAGGAGACAAGCGCAATAATGGCACAACTCCAGAAGGAATGGAAGGAAATAGGCCCTACAAACCGAAAGGATACCGAACACATCTGGAAGAGATTCATCGCTGCGTGCGACCACTTCTACAAGCAGAAGAACGATGCCAATGCGGCAGCACACTCTCAGGAGAACGAAAATCTTGAAAAAAAGCAGGGTATAATTGCAAGTCTTAAGGAGATTCTCGAAAGCGGCAACGCCGACGGCAAGGTTCAGGACGCAGTTCAGAAACTCTCTGCCGAGTGGAACAGCATCGGACACGTTCCGTTTGCCGTAAAGGACGAGACTTACAAGGCATACAAGGACGTTCTCGACGAGATTTACAAGAAACTGAACATAAACCGCGCAAAGCAGCGCCTCGACAACTTCAAGAACAACATTAAGAACAGCAAGGACGGCGCGCAGAACGAGCGTTACAGACTTGAGCGCAGCCTTCAGCAGAAGATAAGCGAGATGAAGCAGTACGAAAACAACCTCGGCTTCCTCACCCTATCGTCAAAGAAAGGCAACTCGCTGATTTCGGGCATCAACCGCAAGGTAGAGAACCTGAAGCAAGAGATAGAACTTATAAAGCAGAAGATTTCGGTTCTGAAAGAACAGGAATAAGATAACAAAAAAAGGGAACGCAGATTGAAGAATCAATCTTTGTTCCCTTTTCTAATATAGAAAAACAACCAACTTAAAACTCTGTTTCTAAAACTCGCCGACACATTAGGGTATTTAGGCGAAAAAAAAAGCCCCTCGATAGAGAAGCTTCTTGTTGGGATACCTGGACTCGAACCAGGAATGACAGGACCAGAATCTGTAGTGTTACCATTACACCATATCCCAATTTTGGAGTATCAAACCCTTGTTTTTGTTTGACGGTGCAAAGATACACACTTTTTCTGAACTGGCAAACTTTTCAGAAAAATTTTGCAAAAAAAATGCATTTTTTCAAAAAAACTTCATTTCGCACCTATTATATACCGCATTTCTGTGCAGCCTTTTTTTGATTATGTAATAATTTAGGTGTATCTTTGTACGCTATTAAGTTAATAGAACTTTATTTTAATGAACAGAGACAAAAAATTCTTAGACACAATTGTAAAAGGAATACAAGAAAAAAAAGGGCAAGACATAGTCGTTGCCGACCTTACTGCGATTGACGACACTATATGCAATTATTTCATAGTATGTCAGGGAAACTCGCCAAGTCAGGTAAAAGCCATTGCCGACTCGGTTGACATATTTGCTAAGCGCATAGGCGAAGACCTGATAGGCATTGACGGCTTCAACAATGCCGAATGGATTGCTATGGACTTCGCCAACGTGATTGTTCACATCTTCCTTCCCGAGTTCAGAGAGTTCTACGACATCGAGAATCTTTGGGAGGACGCTAAATTAACAGAAATTCCAAACTTAGACTAAATTATCCTTTATGGCTAAAAAAAATGACGGTAAGAAGGGGTTCAAGCCCATATTTACTTTTAACCTGACATGGCTGTACATCGTTATAGCCGTTGCCCTTGGCATACTGTACTTTACACAAAGCGACAGCAGTCTGTACAAATCGGCCACATATTCACAGTTCAAAGAATATGTTCACAACGGATATGCCGAAAAGATAACGGTTCAGAAAGACGAAGGTATGCTGAGAATGTATGTCAAGAAAGAATACATTCGCGAAATATTCAAGACTGGTCCTGACAAGACTGGCGCTGCCCCATACGTTTCGGTTGAATACGGCTCGATAGAGAATCTCGAAAACTTCATCGACACCGAGACCGAACTTGGAAAGTTCAGCGGCAAGTTTGCCTTCGAGCACAGTCAGGACTTCAGCCATATCCTGTTTACATGGCTTCCGATACTGTTCTTCACATATCTCATCTTCACAATGTTCCGCCGAGTTGGCAGCGGAGGTGGCGGCGGCTTTGGCGGCGGCATCTTCAATGTAGGCCAGAGCAAGGCTAAACTCATCGACAAGGACAACAAGGACGAGATGAAGGTTACATTCAAGGATGTTGCCGGACAGGAAGGCGCAAAGCAGGAGGTTCAGGAGATTGTAGACTTCTTGAAGAACCCTGCAAAATATACCGAGTTGGGTGGTAAGATTCCAAAGGGCGCACTACTTGTAGGCCCTCCGGGAACTGGTAAGACGCTGCTTGCAAAGGCTGTTGCCGGCGAGGCTGACGTTCCGTTCTTCTCAATGTCTGGTTCCGACTTCGTAGAGATGTTCGTGGGTGTTGGTGCAAGCCGCGTGCGCGACCTCTTTAGCAAGGCAAAGGCAAAGGCTCCTTGTATCATCTTTATCGATGAGATTGATGCCGTAGGACGCGCCCGCAGCAACAAGTCTTCGTTTGGCGGAAACGACGAGCGCGAAAGCACACTCAACCAGTTGCTAACCGAGATGGACGGCTTTGGAACAAACAGCGGAGTAATCATCTTGGCTGCAACAAACCGCGCCGACATTCTCGACAAGGCTCTTCTTCGTGCTGGACGTTTCGACCGTCAGATTCATGTTGAGTTGCCTGAACTTAACGAGCGCAAGGCTATCTTCGGCGTTCACCTCAGACCGCTGAAGACCGACGAGACTGTTGATGTGAACCAGCTTGCACGTCAGACACCGGGATTCTCGGGAGCCGACATCGCCAACGTGTGCAACGAGGCTGCACTTATCGCAGCACGCCACGAGGCTACAGCCGTAAGCCGTCAGGACTTCCTCGATGCCATCGACCGAATTATCGGCGGTTTGGAGAAGAAAACAAAGGTTATGACGAACGCCGAGAAGCGTTCTATCGCAATACACGAGGCAGGACACGCTACCCTATCATGGTTCTTGCAGCACGCAAATCCGCTTGTTAAGGTTTCAATCGTGCCACGAGGCATCTCGCTCGGCGCGGCTTGGTACATGCCAGAGGAAAGACAGATTACCACAAAGGAACACATTCTCGACGAACTCTGCTCGCTTCTTGGCGGTAGAGCAGCCGAGGAGTTGTTCACCGGTCACATCGGAACAGGCGCACTCAACGACCTCGAGAGAGCAAACAAATCGGCCTACAGCATGGTGGCTTACATGGGTATGAGCGACGAACTTCCGAACATCTGCTTCTACAACAATAACGAGTACGAGTTTAACAAGCCTTACAGCGAGGCAACGGCTCACCTCATCGACAAGGAGGTTGCCAAGATTATTGCCGAGCAGTACAAGCGCGCCAAGGATATGCTGAAGGAGCATGCCGAGGGTCACAACAAGCTTGCCGACCTTTTGGTTGAGAAGGAAGTTATCATGGCTGAAGACCTTGAAGAGATATTTGGTCCGCGACCATGGCAGTCACGCTCTGAAGAGATTTTCGAGGAGAACCCTGAACTGAAGGCTGAATACGAGGCTGAGTTGAAGGCACGCGCCGAGGCTATGGCTGCCAAGGCAGCCGAAGAAGATGCCGAGGAAGCACGACTCGCCGGCGCGGAGCAGCCTCAGACCGAGGAGACTCCCGACAACTACGACAAGAATGAGAAATCATCAGGCTCGGACAATGCCTGAGAATGAATAAAAACAGATGGGCAGGCAACTGCCCGTCTGCACGTTTCGAAAGACCGACTTTAATTTTTAGATAAATTTGTATGAATGCAAAAGTTAAGAATCTCATTGTGAGAGCCATCACCGGTGCGGTATTCGTTGCCGTTCTGGTTTCTGCAATATGCTTTGGATATGCCACGATGGGATTGCTATTCGCCATAATTACAGGACTTTCCGTGTGGGAGTTCTGCTCTGTCGTAAACACTCGCGAGGATGTTGATGTAAACAGAACCATCGTCACGCTAACGGGCGTGTGTCTGTTTGCAGCCACATGGTTCTATTGCGTTACAGGATTCAACAAGGCTTTCATTCTCACGTTGTTTCCAATCATATATCTCATCATCAGCGAGTTGTATCTTCAGCAAAAAAGCCCCGTAAACAACTGGGCATACTCAATGATGGCGATTTTGTATGTGGCTCTGCCCTTCTCGCTGCTGAACGTGATAAGCATAAAGTCAATTGCTAACACTACCAACATAATGTACGACTATCTTACCCCGCTTGCCATATTCGTCTTTTTGTGGGCAAGCGACACAGGTGCATACTGCGTTGGCTCGCTTATCGGAAAACATCCGCTGTTCAAGCGCATCTCGCCAAACAAGTCGTGGGAAGGCTCTGTTGGCGGAGCGGTTCTTGCCATTGGTATCAGCATGATTTTCGCTCACTACGACACAAGCCTTTATTCTACCTTGCAATGGGCAGGAATGGCTCTGGTGGTGGTGGTGTTCGGCACATGGGGCGACCTTGTGGAATCGCTGATGAAGCGCCAGCTGGGCATAAAGGATTCGGGCAACATTCTTCCGGGGCACGGCGGAATGCTCGACCGTTTCGACAGTTCGCTCATTGCCATTCCGGCAGTTGCGCTATATCTTGCAATCTGCGAATCTTATTTCAGATAATGATAACAAAACTCCGCCTTGCATTTACTGATGCAAGGCGGAGTTCTTTATTTACAACATTTGTATGACAAAAGAAACGTTTTGGCATTCAATATCTCCAATACACACGACGTATGAAAAGAAAATAAGACAAATAATACAAAAATAAACTTTCCGACATCGGAGATAAAACCTTTTATTGAATTAAGTTTCATACACAAAATTAAATGCCCATTTCGTTTATGATTTTGTAACCACTTGTTGCAAATATAACGAAACTTTCTCAAAATGCAACATTAAGCGTTTCAGCGTTTCAGCGTTTCAAGTGTTTCAGAGGTATGTTTTTTGTTTCAGGCACTTATATATTATATATAACTAATTAATAATTAATAAATTATATAATATAAAGCAAGAAATTGAAACCACCAGAGGGGTAGCTGAAACGCTGAAACGCCGAAACGCCCCATACATTAAAACTCACATTGTCAACAACTTATCGCACCCCGTAAAGATTTTCAATCGAAAATAAGCGGCATAAAACATGCAAAAACGATGCGGAAAAAGCAAAAACGCTCCAAATACGCATCAGAATCGGAAGGAATTGTACATATCCCGAACGCATCTCGAAGGAATCCCGAACAAATAACGAAGCCGAAAACATGGCAAAACGCCCCTACAACATTCATCAGAAATGGCAAGTCAAGCCAGCGCGCGCCTCGAAAGTATTGGTTTTCACATTATCATAATACTTGTAGTTGGTTTTGCGACCAAAGAACGTACTGCTTATAACGATGCTCCAGTTCTTTCTGAGGTCAATCTCAGCAATTGGGTTTACAACCAAAAGAGCGGCATTGCCCTTGTCGCCCTGCGAATTAAGGAACAGAGGGTCTACCTTCGACAAATCTTTCTGCTCATAGCCCTTCCATGTATATATGCGGTAGTACTGGGTATGCAGAATGAAGCGTCCGAAGTGGCGCAGTTCGAGATGCGTCTTTGCCTTGACGCTGAAGCCGCTTCCCATGTTGTAGTCACGGTCGATAAAACTGTAATAGTCGCTCTTTGTGCCGCCCAGCAAAATTCCGTTTATGAAAATTCGCTGTTCCAGACGGTTTAACGCGCCTACACTTGGAAACTGAAAGATGAATCCTGGGCCGAAAGCCGCAGCCTCGCTAATGCGGTACGGAGTCTGGTCTGAACCATCCTTTACCGCCTTTGAGTTGAAATAATCGAAATGCTGATATATTCCGAACTCGCCCTTTATGTTCTTGCTGTCGAACACAAGCGCGCTCCATAGTCGTCCAACCAGATTCAGACGGTTGATAATAGGCTGATTACGGCTCAGACCGAAAGTAATCTCGGCATTGAAATAATCGTAAGGTGAATTGGTTTCGCCCTCATTAACAGGGTCGCCATAGTCAAGATACAGATTAACGTAAGGATTGTGCTCTCCCCTGAACAACGAACCATTATCGGCCAGATAGCGGTTGCCCACCGACATAGAAAAGTCGATAGGGAATTTTTCGCGGTCGTGATACAGATAGTTTTCGTTGCGAACCCACCACGCATCACCCGTGGCCATACGTTTAAGTCCGCCCATCGGGTTGAAAAACGTTGCAGCAGCCTCGCGCAGGAATCTGTTAAACCCTCGTTTTCTGTCATCAAGAAATATGCGGCTTATGCGGTTGGTTATCTCGCCTATACAGATGCCGCCGCAAGTGGTGGCTATCAGATCGTTGATTGCCGGCGGCTCAACCTCGCCCAGAAACTCCCACTCAAGAGAGCCGACGAGAGCGTATGGTGCCGACTGCCAGATATTAAGCCCCTGCGAGCGGGCTGAATTGAAATAGAGATTGCCGTGATACGGGTGCATGAAAAGGTTTGTTGAAAACTGGTCGTTGTCCCATACAAAGCCGTGTCTGAAGTTGTTGCGGCACGAGCGTAGGCTTGTCTTTGCAAAGTCTTCATCCAATACAAAGCGGTCGAACAAATGCACGCCTAAATTCACACCCGTAACCTGCGCCAATGCCCACCAAGGATGCTTACGTTGCAGACCGTTGTTTACCATTATGCTGTCGCTCTCTCCGTTGTCATCAACAACCATCGGGGCTGAATATTTCCGAATATCGCCATTACGCAGATAGCGGAACGTTAGTCCGGCCTCGACCAACGGTCTGCTGCGATAGTGCCGCCATCGCTGGTAATATCGCGTATCGCCGTAGCCCACGCTTGCAAACGCTCCCAGTTTCTTCGAAATCTGATAGTCAAGATTCAGGCGCGCCTGCAACGAGAAGAGGCGTTCGGGCGCATCGGCCGAATTCTGCTTGAATGTCTCTACATGATAGTAGCCAACATCGCCGCTTAGCGTCCACCTCGGACTGAGCCGCGTGTAAGCGCCGAGGCGGTAGAACAACGCTCCTGAGAATTTCTCGTCGAGCCCCATGAAGTGTGTGCCGAAGCCAACGATATTGTAAGTATAGCGATTGCGGAAGCGCACGGCTACGTTTCCCTTTGTGGTGCTGCCGCCATACATCAGCAAGTCTACCTCGGTATTTGGGTTGACATTTACCAGTCCAAGTTTGTGCGCGATGGTGTCGTGGGAAATGTTGAGCAATCCAATCTGCCAACCCTTAGGATGTGTGCGCGCCACATTGAATATTCCGATTTGCGTACCATTAAGCGAGTCGGCATAGTTGTAGAATGCAGCCTGCAAACCTCGCATGTAGCCCGACGAAACGTTGAGCATACTCGACAACTGAACACCTTTTTCAACGCCGGCTGCGATATTGCTGACGCCACTCAACTGAACGCCTCGCAGAGAGCCCGTAGTCATATTCGAAAATCCCGACAACTGCACTCCCCTCGCCTTTGCGCCGGCAACCGACGCAACCACTCCAAACTGCATTCCGCGTACCGAATCCTGTCCGCTGACAATGCCAACGGGACAATTCTGAGCCGCGGCATTTAGCGAGGCTGCCGCCAATATCAAGACAGTAAAAACATTCTTCATAAATATATAATTTCTTTGGTTAAGCACTCGAGTGCAAAAACGTGATAAAAATATTACATTTCAACCGAAAATCACTAATATTTTTCCATTTTTATTTTGCAGAAAGTACCGAATGTTTGTTCAAAAATCCACAACAACGACTCTTTCAGCAGAAAACGCAGTTGCCGGGAAACAAGGAAAACCGCCTTCAAATGCTGGTTTGAAAGCGGTTTCTACCTTTTATAATATCTGTTTCAGAAAAATCATCCTATCGTCCGCAAAATAGCGATAAGTTTATAGTATTGCTTATTGTAAAAATCCATTGAATCGAGATGACATATTGACTTCATCTCTATCTCCTTGCCATCTTCGTCTTTTTGTGGGCGAGCGACACGGGCGCTTACTGCGTTGGCTCGCTTATCGGAAAGCATCCGCTTGTTCAAGCGCATCTCGCCTAACAAGTCGTGGGAAGGCTCGGTTGGCGGAGCGGTTCTTGCCATTGGCATCAGCATGATTTTTGCTCACTACGACACAAGCCTTTATTCGACTCTGCAATGGGCTGGAATGGCTCTGGTGGTGGTTGTGTTCGGCACATGGGGCGACCTTGTGGAATCGCTTATGAAACGACAGCTCGGCATAAAGGATTCGGGCAACATTCTTCCGGGTCACGGCGGAATGCTCGACCGTTTCGACAGTTCGCTTATTGCCATCCCGGCAGTTGCGCTATATCTTGCAATCTGCGAATCTTATTTCAGATAATACAAAATCCCGCCTTGCATTTGCCGATGCAAGGCGGAATTTTTATATACTACTAAAGTCTCGGAAGTAAGACATAAGCATTGTTTGACCAGGAATTCACAAAATCTGTTTTGAACACATATACATTCTAATCACCCTCGAAATATTCTGTCCTTGGTTCACAACATCTCAAATTTAGTTTTCTTATATCACGATTACTAAGCCTTGAAATTTTTCTCACATCAAAAAAAAACTGAAAAATGAGACATTTATAAAGCCGTTTTTCTAATGACATTCATAAAAAACTATTGCTGTCCGGTAAAACATTTTTAGTGTGAAAAAAAATTAAGGTCGTATTCCTCGCATGGAATCCGACCCTTTTTGTTATCTTTGTTTTAACCACAAAACTGCAATAACATGGGTAAAGATAGCAATTTTACCGGACAGACGGTGTATAGTCAGATATTAAATCTGCTTGAACGTGAAAAATCATGCAGATTAGCCGTGAAACAGAAGGCAGCGAGGCGTATGTGAAGCGTTTTGACAGATACCAGCATCTGGTCGTTATGCTGTTTGGCATATTGAATCACTTTGATTCCCTGCGCGAACTGGAGATAGGCATGAAAACGGAGGCGCACAAACTGCATCATCTCGGTCATTACAAATAATAACTTTTCATACCAATGAGGCGAATCCACTTCAACCTTACACCACTGTTACCAGAAAACAATTATCTTACCAGAACTTTCTTTCTATTGGCAATATTGATTCCCCTCTGCAATGACAACATTCTCAGACCTTGTAAATTAAAAATAACATCTTTAACAGAATCTGTAGAATTAATAGTTTCAACACCTGTTTGATTGAATTCGTTCTCCTCAACTACATACATATTATTATAAGAAATGTATCCATCGGAACTGATTGCATAGCAATAGACTACACAAGGTTCTGTTATCTCTATTGGATTGTTATATACATTAGTGTATTTTTCAGGTCTGAAATAGCTGCTATTTATGCTATAAAAGATTGTAATATCTTTATTTGCATCAAGAGGATTCTTCTCTATTACAATTTTTCCATTTATTAATGACATTAATGGACTGTTTACCATCTTTTGCCTATTACAATGAACACTATGATAATACCAAAGTTTATAGTTCCACTCAGTTAAAAACTTATAGCATGTGTTGTAGCCCGTGCCTTTTTGAGACCTTACCATTGTTGGATTTTCATTTGTTGAATAGTAGAATCCTTCATTAGGATTTATGATTTCATCAGTTACCAAGTCGAATAAAGTATGCTTAAATGCGTAGAAAACATTTGCATAATCAGCTCGTCCGCTATATCTGTCAAAACTCTGAGAAAATAACGATTCTATTTGGCCATAGGTTATGTTCCCATCAAAATCAACAGCATAAGCTCTTATATAATATGTTAAATCAGATTTTAACATTAAAAGAGGACACCAAAATTGCTCTTTTCCTATATCACTACAATTGATTACCCTGAAATCTTGTGCTATCAACGTACAGTATGTATTCCCTGGAAACCTCAAATCCTCATAGAAATAAGGGTCAGATATTTCCGTCTGTTCATCATAAATAAGATTAGAATTATCAATACTAACCAAAATTCCTTTTTTTACAATAGTATTACTAGAATAATTACTAATCACCCCACCCACAATTGGAGGTTGTGAGTCTGCATCAAAAACTTTTGTTTGAACTATAATGTTCGCACAGATATTAGGTATCACTCCTAACAACATTGTTAATAGTAACATTATTTTCTTCATAACTTTATTGTTTTATAATATTGATTGTTTATAATGTTTTTCTTATTTTGTAATTTTGCTAGTACATAAAAAGTAAAAGTTGACTTTTAGCATCGCTATATCTCAAGATTCGGCAAGCGCCATTTATCCAACTCCGTAATCCAGCACGGCGACCCTGCACCCTCGACGAGGGGCAGCTGTACGCACATGTACTTTTCATTTATTATTCTGCAAAAATAATAAAAAATTCAATTATACAAACAAATAACACATTTTTAACATAAAAGAATCACAACTTATAACACGACAAATACTCAGTTTTTCCAGGATATTCCATTGAAAATATGTATATTTACATAACATACAAAATATAAGTTCTTTTATTGTACGCTAAGATTCAACAATTTACTCAGAAACGCTTTTTCTGCAAAACGATATCAATAAGCGAGAATCCATTTTTCGGCATCAAGAACAATCTGTGCCTGCATAAAGGAATAGAGAAAACGGACAATAGCAAGAAGTCTAATGCTAAAGTTGAATAGCTAGCAAACTAATGATTACATTACACAAAGAAAACACTTAACACATAACATAAAAGAACATCTTTTTCAGATGAAAAGCTGCAACGTAGGAAAGAATTTTGTATCTTTACAGCGGAAAATTAAAAAAATGCGCTTATGTAGCAAAACAGACAAAAGACATATAGAAAAAGAACGTTAACTCATATTTTTTCAGGTATCGTCAAACTGAAGAATAATTCCCCCAATAAACAGTTAACATATACACTTACCGTTTTTACACATATGGGAAATTTAGCGTTTGAAAATGTCACAAAAAAATATAAGTTTTTGTCCGCAATTCTTTTTCTGTCTATTCCTCAACTCACGGACTAAAAACAAAATTATTTCAATAAAAAATAAATAAAAAATATGAACAAATACATTAAGTTCATGGCATTTGCTATGATGGCTGTTTTCAGCCTTGCTCTCGTTTCATGTGGAGGCAATGATGACGATGGACCGATAAATTATAAGTATGGGCAAATTAACATCAACGGAAAAGACTACGCTTGTTATGGCTACGATATGCCATTTACGTATGAGTCATTATGGGAAGACGAATTTTTGTCAATCACGCTTCCTATTGACAATTTGGCCGATGCACAAAAGGGAGAATATGAATTATCTTCAAGAATTGACATCGACTGTTTTGGAGGAAGCAAGCCTTCGGTAGGTACAAATTTGGCAGACTATCCACAAATTGAAACCGTAATAGTAGACGAAGGAGTTTCGGCTGCTTACGAAAGTGGTTCGGCTATTGTGAAGTCTGTAAAAGAAGACGATTACATAACCATTGAATTCAAGAACTTCAAATGCAAAGCAAATTCAACTCAATCATACACTTTTAATGGAACTGTCAAACTTTTATACAATGTCGAATAACTAAAAGTTAGATAAATAAAAAGATGTTCACTAAAAGTAAAAAGCGATAAATTACATATCCGCAATGCTGAAAATAGGCATTGCGGATTTTTTAACCCAAATCGGTCGTTAGAAGTACATAATTCCGTGATTGCAACTGTAAAATCTTGAAAAATAAGCCTTTTATAAAGTCATTTCTCTAATGGCGGTCATCAGAAGATTTAATTTCTAGAACATTTATTATCAAGCGATTATGAAAACAACCACAAAAATAGCCATCCTAATAACCGATTTGGGTTAAATACGAATGATAAGCGATAATAATATGGTTTTGACTATATAATATAAATTTGAAATCATTCTGTCCAACAGATATTTGCCCATTATCCAAATTGGGAAAATCAAAATGCACAATAGCATTATTGACTTTGACGACTTTAGCCTTCACATAAAGTACATCCGAGCCATATACATCCTTACCATAAACGTGCAGACAAAAGAGTAAAAAGCCTATAAATAAGATTTTCTTAGACTGCCATTCTTTCATTTTATTCTGATTTGACATAAACATACGCTATATGCAACATATACAAATATTTATCTTCAGGACTGAGCAACTGACCTAACTGTGCATTTTTCAGAAAAGAAAGCACACTTTCGAATAAAATATATTTGCTACTATTTCCACACGATACCTTCCACGGAAGACATTGCGGATAGATTACTGGTTTTATTGAGACGACTTCTCCGTCTGAACGCACAAACTCTATTTTCCGCAACTGCGAATATGAATATCCGAAAACAAAAGGTTTGCTCAGAATTTTAAAGATATCGCCACCTCTTAATGAAGTAAAATACCGCTTATTCAGTTTGAATTTCTCTTTATCCTTGTAACCGGCTAATTCAAGAGGTGTTGAGTCGAAAAAACTGTCGTTTAGCATTTTAACGTAATTAGAATAGTCTTCGCTCGTAATTTTAACAAACTTGCAACTATCTTTTTTGGCTTGTTTTTCTATTCTGTCTTGCAAGCCAAGCACAAGTTCTTTATTTATCGTTTTCGGCAGGCTATCAGAATCTTTTATACGACCGTAGTAATTCTGACATTCGTACACATCGCCTTTGAGCGCATAGCACGCAACCATACGACACGAACCGTAACCAATCACAGAATAGTATGTAATGCGCACGGTATCAACAGAAATGCTTTTTGCCGTGGCATGAGAACCGACAAAAGATAAAAGTAAAACGAAAGTTACAATTATTTTTTTCATTCTATCGTTCTTAAAATAGCGAAAAGTTTATAGATTTGCTTATTACGATTATCGTAATATCCCCAACAATTAGTTATACGGCGCGGTTGAATCTCTTTTTCCTTGCCATTCCTCTCCTTATAACTAACAGACAACATCCCGTTGAGTTCGAATTTTGAAGTATAATAGAACATTCTCCGATTAAGGAAAACAGAGTTGATTATCAAGAAACAACGCCTTACGGCATCAGCATCCTTGCAACGCGTTTCTGTTCCGTCTTCACCTACAATTACACACGAGTCTCTGAAAAACTTTACTGTCTTGTTGTTCGATTTCAATCTGAAAATGAGTTCAACATCGAATGAGCAATACGGTTCTTTGTATTTCTCGCCACGATTGCGCATACTTCCGACTACTAAATCGCCAAGCACATCGGCAATTCCGTCTATCCGATAATAATAGCGGTCGATGTCGTCGGCATACAAACGGCAGAGACAAACCTCGTCGGTATATCGGTTTACTCGCAAGTCGTACACTCTGCCATCTGTGCAATTTACTGTCAGAATATAATCGGCAGCGACAGAAAATTCAGGCGACTTTCTAGCCTTTGAAACTATATGTTTTTTCAGAGCCAAAGTCTGTTTATTACTCAACACTACCGAATCTTCCCTTACAGAAATCTCCGAATAAGAGCCTTCATTTTCACGCCAAAAACCATGACTCGGATTATACAAACTCTGATCGTAATAATACAACGATATTGATTTCACATTGCCAAAATTCAAGTCGCTGGCAAAGGCAAAAGAAGTAAACTGCACGAAGATTAAGAACAGAACGTTTTTCATAAGGTATAGTTTTGTTAGCAAGAAGGGAGAACCTTTCTTCAGATTCTCCCTCTTTTTTTATGATTATTCTTCTGTTTCTGCCTCGCTGTCGTCCTCCTTCTTCTCGGCTTTCTTTGCCAGATACTCTGGAAGTGCAAGACCTGCCTGGTCGAAGAGGTCGTTTAGCGGCGGAACGCTCTTCATAAGACCAGAAAGGAAGTTGGCTGTGCTGCCCTTTCCGTCGGCACCCTGACCGCTGTCCCAAACAGTAACGTGGTCGATGTTGATGCCCTTGACAGCCTCAACCTGAGTCTTGACAAGCTCAGGAAGCTTTTCGAGCAACAGAAGCATGTAAGCCTTGTTTGCATCTCCGCCGGCAGCTTGAACCATCTTGTCGTAACCGGCAGCCTGACGGCTAAGAATCTCGAAGAGACCGCGAGCCTCGGCCTCCATCTTGGCATACTGGGCATCAGCCTCACCCTTTGCGCTTACGCGAATCTTCTCGGCCTCTGCCTCAGCCTCGATGATGCGGCGTTTCTTCTCGATTTCCTGACTTACAAGCACGTTTGCACTCTGTGTGGCACGTTCGCGCTCGGCACGAGCCTCCTCGGCAGCCTTCTCGGCTGAGTAAGCCTCTTCGAGAGCCTTTGCCTGAGCCACCTTCTCGGCAGCGGTTGCCTTACGATGAGCCTCAGCCTCACGTTCGCGGCGATCGGCCTCAGAGTTTGCAATCTGAACCTTTGCCTCGTTCTCGCCCTTTACGGCCTGAGCGTTTGCCTCGGCTGTTCTTACACGCGTTTCGCGGTTTGCCTCGGCCTTACCAATCTCACCAATCTTCTCCTGCTCGGCTACGCGAACCTTTGCCTCGTTTATGGCCTTGGCTGCTGCCTCCTGACCGAGAGCCTCGATATATCCAGACTCGTCGTTGATATCGGTTACGTTTACGTTGATAAGGCGAAGACCGATTTTCTTCAACTCGCCCTCGACGTTGCTCGAGATAGCCTCGAGGAATTTGTCGCGGTCGCTGTTAAGTTCCTCGATACTCATCGTTGCTATTACAAGACGAAGTTGTCCGAAGAGGATATCGCGTGCAAGTTCCTGAATCTGGGTTGCGCTAAGTCCGAGAAGACGCTCGGCTGCGGCATTCATGCACTCGGTATCGGTAGAAATTGCCACGGTAAAGCGGCATGGCACATCGACGCGGATGTTCTGGCGCGAAAGTGCGTTGGTAAGGTTGGCATCGATGCTGATTGGAGTAAGCGAAAGATACGCGTAATCCTCAACGATAGGCCACACGAAAGCACCGCCTCCGTGTACGCACTTTGCCGACTTCTTCTCGCGAGATGAACTGCCTCCGTAGATTACCAGAATCTTGTCTGACGGACAACGGCGATAGCGGTTCACGATAGCCACAACGAGTATGATAAACACAACCGCTGCGGCAATAATAACATAGGACATTCCCTCAATCATAATTATTAGTTTGTTTTAGTTATAAAATGTTTTTCCTGATAATACATTAAAGTTCCTCTACAAGCAGAGTCTTACTGTCGATAACCTCGACAACCCTTATCCGCTTGCCCGATGCAATCTCCTCGCCATTGGTTATGGCAGGATATTCGAATATCGAACCGCCAAGGCTTATCTGCACCTTGCCCGCGCCCTTTGCCTCTGCCGGAATGCGAAGATACACATCGGCTTCCTTGCCAAGGGCATCGTTTATGTCTACCGCGCCGTTATACTCGAGTTTCTTCAGTTTGCGGCGAAGATAGATATACATATAGCCGAAAGCCACTCCGACGGCTATCGCTATGAGATAGACCACAAATTCGGAATTGATGCTCTTGTAAAAACCGATACCAGCCCAGCCAAAGCCCACAAAGAAGTTTACAAGACTGCGGATTGAGAAGAGGCTCAGACCGCCACCCGTATCCATTGTGTCGCCGTCGAAATTGGCATCAATGTCGATGTCGGTCGAATCCAGTCCGATAATTGTAAGAACTGCCTGCAACGCAAAAACAGCCGAGCCTACAATGGCACAGCCCCAAAATATCTGGAGATTCGCGTCCAGAGAAAAGTACCAATTAGAAAATTCGCTCATTTATTAGATTTTTTATGATTACACGAGTTTATCGCAACAAATATAACATCTATTTTTCAAATAATTATGCAGAACAGACCAAAACTTTGCCGTTTTTAACATCAGGGCAAAGAAAAACCGCCCCCGGAAGAGAATCCGAAAGCGGTTGTATCTTATGTTTTGCAAAAACGCCGTTTTGCTTACCAACTCAAGCCTATACCACGAAGGAAATCGTTGCCAAGGGCAAGAATCATAAGAGCCAGAAGAAGGCACATGCCCACCATCTGCGCTCTTTCGAGGAATTTTTCGCTTGGCTTGCGACGGGTGATAATCTCGTAGAGCAAGAATAGCACATGACCGCCGTCGAGCGCAGGAATTGGAAGAATGTTCATGAACGCAAGAATGATGCTCAGTAGTGCGGTGTTCAGCCAGAATATGTGCCAGTTCCATGTTGGTGCAAACATGCTTCCCATTGCGCCGAAGCTGCCCACGCTCTTTGCGCCCTCGGCAGAGAAAACGTAACGGAGGTCGCTAACATAGCCTTTCAGGTTTCTCATTCCGTAAGAAATTCCGGCAGGGAACGACTCGAAGAAGCTGAATTGGTCAGTCTTCATCGGAGTATAGTCGTTAAGGAACTTCGGAGAAAATCCAAACAAGAAATCCTCGCCGAGCATCACATTAAGCGTGTCGAGCTGCGCGCCTCTCTGCGTAACCAAAACAACGTTGCGAAGTTTCAGGCTATCAGCATGAGAACATTTAACAGCCATATCCTTAATATGCATCATCTCGTTCTCGAAGGCGTTGTAGCTATTTATAGGCTTGCCGTTTAATGCAACCAGTTTGTCGCCAGCCTTTACGCCTGCCTTGGCAATAGGAGTGCCAGCAATAACGGTATCAATCTCGTTTGGAACGAACTGCTTCATAAACGGCGGCTCTTCCTTCAGCATTGTTATAAGGCTGATTTTCTCGGCAGGCATCTCGATATCCACCTCCTTGCCGTTGCGCATAACCGTTACGACTTTGGCTTTTGCAACTGCACGATAGAAATCTGTGCCGAATCTGCCAATCTCGCCGGCATCGGTCTTGACAGGCATATCGCCGTCGCGGAAGCCAATCTCCTTGGCTGTCTGGTTGTAGGCCATACCCATTTTCATGTCGCGTACGTTAAAGTAACTGTCGCCCCATGTATAAAGCACCATTGAGTAGATGAAGATAGCGAGAAGGAAGTTTACAAGCACGCCGCCAATCATAACCAGCAATCGCTGATAGGCAGGCTTTGAGCGGAACTCCCAAGGCTGCTCGGGCTGCTGCATCTGCTCCTTGTCCATAGACTCGTCTATCATTCCGGCAATCTTCACGTATCCGCCAAACGGAAGCCATCCAATGCCGTATTCAGTATCGCTGTTCTTTGGCTTGAACTTGAACAGGTGAAACCACGGGTCGAAGAAGAGATAGAATTTCTCGACCCTTATCTTAAACAGTTTCGCGAAGAAGAAGTGTCCGCCCTCGTGCAGAACCACAAGGATTGACAGCGAAAGAATAAGCTGTGCTGCTTTAATTAAAAAAGTCTCCATTAAGAATTTTTCAGATTTCGGTTTATAACATTTCGGTGGCTATGCGTCGAGCCTCGGCATCGGTAGCCACATAGTCTTCATAAGTAGGTTTCTCAATAAACGAAGCCTTCTGCATCGTCTCGGCAATGATGTCGCCGATTCTCAGGAATCCAATCTTGTCCTGACGGAATGCGAGGTTCACAATCTCGTTGGCGGCATTCACGATGCAAGGCATGTTTCCGCCCTTATCCATTGCCTCGTAGGCCAGAGCCAGACAACGGAACTTCTGCAAATCGGGCTTCTCGAAGGTCATGCTTCCGAGTTTGAACAGGTCGAGGCGGTCGAAATTCGCCTTTATTCTGTCGGGATAAGTCAGCGCGTACTGTATTGGCAATCGCATATCAGGCACGCCGAGCTGAGCCTTGACCGCGCCGTCCTCGAACTGAACGGCCGAATGGATTATCGACTCAGGGTGAACCACGACCTCAATCTGCTCGGGCTTCACTCCGAACAGCCATTTGGCCTCGATAGCCTCGAAGCCCTTATTCATCATCGTTGCCGAGTCGATGGTTATCTTTGCTCCCATCTCCCAGTTAGGATGCTTCAGAGCCTGCTCCTTGGTTACGGTTGCAAGTTGCTCGATGCTGAACTTACGGAACGGACCTCCGCTGGCTGTGAGCAGAATCTTCTCGATGTTATTTCCAACCTCGCCCACAATGCTCTGGAAGATTGCCGAATGTTCGGAATCTACCGGAAGAATTGCCACGTTATACTGCTGTGCAAGGCTGTTTATCAGCTCGCCGGCAACAACGAGAGTTTCTTTGTTGGCAAGGGCGATGGTCTTTCCAGCCTTTATCGCGCTGATGGTTGGAGGCAATCCGGCAAAGCCTACCATTGCCGTAACAACCACGTCGATAGGCTTAGCCTCGACAATCTGGCAAAGCGCATCTGCGCCTGTATATACCTTCATTGGCAAATCGGCAAGCGCCTCCTTAACCATATCGTATTTCTGTTCGTTGGCTATGACAACAACCTCGGGCTGAAACTTGCGAGCCTGTTCAATCAGTTCCTCAGCCCTATTGTTGGCGGTAATAGCATACACCTCAAACAAATCAGGATTGTCTTCGACCACCTGCAATGTCTGTGTGCCGATAGAGCCCGTAGACCCTAATATTGCTAACTGTTTCTTCATTTTCCTTTGTTAGTCGTCCAAATTGAGCATACCTTCGGGCATTTCAACCAGCATTGTACGCTCTTTCTGATTCATATCCTTTATAAATTCTTCTTGTGCAGGCATAAGCACCTCGTTGCCTTCGTGCTCGATGATGAACAGAGTGTTTACGGTCGAGTTCTCGACATCGGTAATTGTTCCGATGAAGCCGTGATTAACGTCGCTCACCTTGAAGCCGACGAAATAGTTCCACGACAATTCGCCTTCCTCGGCCTGCTCTGCAAGGCTCAGCGGGAAGTAGACATCGTGCCCCACAACTGTTTTTGCCTTCTGCTCGGTGTCCATATCCTCGAAGATGAAAAGGGCATTCTCGCTGCTTGTAAAGCGGTACTCTTCAAAGAAGAACGGCACAAGGATTCCGTCCATGTCGAGCACCAGATAGTCGCACTCAACCCTATCGAATACATCGTCGGTAAAGTTGAGCACCACTTCGCCCTTTATTCCGTGCAGTTTTGTTATCCTGCCAATCTTGTAGACTTCTTCCTTTCTTATCATACTTTTAGTTTTCGCGTGTGATGTGTGCGCCGAGAGCCTTCAGGCGGTTTTCTATGTCCTCGTATCCGCGGTCAATCTGCTCAATGTTGCTTATACGGCTTGTTCCGTCGGCACTAAGGGCAGCGATGAGCAGGGCTATTCCGGCACGGATGTCGGGACTCGCCATCTTTCCGCCACGCAGATGAATTGCACGGTCGTGACCGATGACAACAGCGCGGTGAGGGTCGCAAAGAATAATCTGCGCGCCCATGTCGATGAGTTTGTCAACGAAGAAGAGGCGGCTCTCGAACATCTTCTGATGGAAGAGGACGCTTCCCTTTGCCTGAGTTGCCACCACGAGCAGAACACTCAGAAGGTCGGGAGTGAGTCCCGGCCACGGTGCATCGGCAAGTGTCATGATAGAGCCGTCGATGAACGACTCAATCTCGTAGTGTTCCATGCGCGGAATGAAAATATCGTCGCCCATTCGGTAAACCTGAACGCCAAGTCTTCCGAATACGTTCGGGATGTTTCCGAGTTTCTCGTATTTCACATTCTTTATGGTGATGCCGTTGCCAACCATCGCCGCCATTCCTATAAACGAGCCGACCTCAATCATGTCGGGCAGAATGTCGTGCTCGGTGCCGTGCAACTCTTTCACGCCCTCGATAATCAGAAGATTCGATGCGATGCCGCTGATTCGGGCACCCATCTGGTTAAGCATGTTGCAGAGCTGCTGAATATAAGGTTCGCACGCGGCATTGTAAATCGTAGTCTTGCCCTCAGCCATTACCGCCGCCATAATGATGTTGGCAGTTCCGGTTACAGAAGCCTCGTCGAGCAGCATGTAGCAGCCCTTCAGTTTGTCGCCCACGATGTCGTAGATGCCTCTGTCGGCATTATAATGGAACTCGGCACCCAGATTCTGCATACCGAGGAAGTGCGTGTCGAGTCGTCTGCGACCAATTTTGTCGCCGCCCGGCTTAGATATAAGAGCCTTGCCGAAGCGAGCCAGCATAGGACCGAGCATCAGTACAGAGCCACGCAATGTTGAGCAGCGATGAAGAAATTCGTCGCTCTCAAGATAATTCAGGTCAACCTCGTCGGCCTGAAAAGAGTAAGTATGTCTGCCTTCCTGAACCACCTTCACTCCCATATCCTTCAGCAGATGCATAAGGTTGTTTACATCGAGGATATTAGGAATGTTATGAATGGTAACCTTTTCGGCAGTAAGCAAAGTGGCACAGATAACCTCGAGAGCCTCGTTCTTTGCACCTTGCGGAACAATCGTTCCCTGCAACTTATGACCACCCTCAATAACAAAAGTTCCCATACCGCTTTATTTAGTACGTTTTTTTGCCTTCTTAGCCTTCATCTTGCCGGCATCGCTTCGCGGACCGTCGATGAGCACGTTGTCGAGGCTGATATTGTCGGGATTGTAAGCCACACGGCCGCCCAAATAGCGGTTAAGGTCGTTCAGCACTCTTACATCGTTAAGCGTATTGATGTTCCATTCAGCCAGATTGCGCTTCATCTGACTTGCAATAAGGTTGATGTATCTGTCGCGCTCCGGACCTTCGGGAACGTCCTCAACATGGCGGAGGGCACGCTCAACAAGCAGTCCGTAGTGGCGGAAGTGGATGTTGCGCTGCGGATAAGGCACGCGCGCCGGCTTCTGCGCAAGATCGTCTTTCTTGACAATCTCGAACGGGTAGTCGATGTCGAGTTTAAAGTCGGACATGATAGCCAGTTGATCCCACAGTTTACGCTTGTAGTCCTCCTGCTGGCGCAGTTCCGGAAACATGCTGTCCATCACCCTAATTATTGTCTCTGCGCATCTCTGTCGTTCGGCTCTGTCCTCGAGCGTGAGGGCATAGTCGACCATTCGCTGGATGCTTCGTCCGTATTCGGGTAGCGGCAGTCTTTTTCGCTGCGTATTATATTCTATTTTGCTCATAATCGTCTTTTTTTAAAGAAGTTTTTTAGGGGTCGATGCCACGAACTCTTTCAGATAGAAAGGCTCAAAGTATGCTACGTCCTTGAAATCCTGCTTTGCCATTGCCATTTCGGCAAGCGGCTGCATGTATTTAGCCAGAGGCTTTATGCCGTCGACAAAGTGCGCGTTAGGATGCTTTATTTTGTCCTTGCACTTCTCCGAACCGTTTCCGAAGAAATATACAGGATGCTTGTCGAGGAATTCGGCATACGAATTTTCGTCAACGATATCGGCCTGAATGTCTCGGACGGCGTTCAGCGCCCTGTCGTAGACGGCTGCATACACCTCCATTCGGCGGGCATCAATCATAGGGCACAGCAGAGCATCTTCGGGCAGTTCCTCGTCCTTCAAAAGCAACGGCACGCACATAACCTTCAGCGTTGGAATGCCGAGGAGTTTCACGTCGTTGGCATAACAAACGCCCTTTGCCATAGACACTCCTATGCGCAGTCCGGTGTAAGAGCCGGGACCGCAACTAACCGCCACCGCATCGAGCGGAATGGCATGACTATCGGCAAACGAGAGCGCTCTGTCAACAAAAACACCAAGGGTTACATTATGGTTGGGGCCTTCAAAATCCTCTTCATGATAAATGCAATGACTATCCTCGCTTACAGCCACAGAACACACGTCTGTAGATGTCTCAATATGTAGAATACACGACATTATTTTAAATCTTTACAATATAAAATGCAAAAATACATTTTCTTATGCAAAAAACTATTATTTTTGCAAAAAAATAGTTTGAAATATGATACAATCAATGACTGGCTACGGTAAGGCAACCGCAGTTTTTGGAGAAAAAAAGATCAATGTTGAAATAAAATCACTAAACAGCAAGGCACTCGACCTTTCTACGCGCATCGCGCCTCTCTATCGCGAGAAGGAGATGGAAATAAGAGCCATGATTAGCAGCGCGCTCGAACGCGGAAAGGTGGACTTCAGCCTATGGATTGAAAAGGACGACTCGCAGACTGCCGCACCTATCAACCAGACAATTCTGCTGAACTATTACAACCAAATTAAGACAATAAGCGAGGAGAACAACATCGCGCTGCCAGCCGACTGGTTCTCTACCCTTCTCCGAATGCCAGACGTGCTGACAAAGGTTGAGGTCATAGAACTATCAGAAGAGGAGTGGATTTCGGTACGCACAGCCGTTGAGCAGGCAATCAACCAACTTGTTGATTTCCGCAAGCAGGAGGGCGTAGCACTTCAGAAGAAATTCGAGGAAAAGATAAAGAACATCGGCGAACTGCTGAAAAGCATCGAGCCTTACGAGAAGAACCGCACAGAGAAAATACGCCAGAGACTCGTAGACAGCCTGTCGCAGATTCCAGACGTTGAGTACGACAAGAACCGCCTTGAGCAGGAGATGATTTACTACATCGAAAAGCTCGACATCAACGAGGAGAAGCAGCGTCTTGCCAACCACTTGAAATACTTCCTCGAGACAATGAACGAGAACAAGCAGGGACAGGGCAAGAAACTGGGCTTCATTGCACAGGAGATGGGTCGCGAAATCAACACCACAGGCAGCAAGAGCAATCAGGCTGAGATGCAGAACATCGTGGTTAAGATGAAGGACGAACTTGAGCAGATTAAGGAACAGGTTCTAAACGTGATGTAACAAATGGCAAAGGGCAAACTAATTATATTTTCGGCTCCAAGCGGAAGCGGAAAGTCAACCATCATCAACTATCTGATGACACAGGGGCTGAACATGCACTTCTCAATCTCGGCAACAAGCCGCGCGCCGCGAGGCACCGAGCAGAACGGCGTTGAATACTTCTTCCTCACTCCCGAGGAATTCCGCACAAAGATTGACAACGACGAGTTTCTTGAGTACGAAGAGGTTTACGCAAACCGATTCTACGGAACGCTGAAAGCTCAGGTAGAAAAGCAGCTCGAAGAGGGTCAGAACGTGGTTTTCGACGTTGATGTGAAGGGTGGAGTAAACATAAAGAAATTCTACGGCGAACGCGCGTTGTCTGTCTTCATACAACCGCCATCTGTCGACGAACTGCGCCGCCGCCTCGAAGGCAGGGCAACCGATGCACCCGAGGTGATAAACGACCGCATAGCACGCGCTGAATACGAACTCAGCTTCGCCCCACAGTTCGACACCATCGTTGTAAACGACGACTTGGAGACTGCAAAGGCAGAGGCTCTTCAAAAAATAAAAGACTTCCTGGGATAATGAAAATAGCAATCTTCGGAGGCTCATTCAACCCGATACACGTTGGTCACATTCAACTTGCCAAGGCTCTGTGCCAGCAAGGTGGTTGTGACCAACTTTGGTTTTTGGTGAGTCCGCAAAATCCGTTCAAGCAGACAAGCAGCGACCTTATTGACGAGGCAACGAGGCTCGAAATGACTCGCATAGCCGTTGCCAGCGAACCGAACATTGAGGTCAGCGACTTCGAGTTCCGTCTGCCGCGCCCATCTTATATGGTAAACACGCTTGCCGCCATGCGCGAGGCTTATCCGCAGCACACGTTCGCCCTCGTTATCGGAGCTGACAACTGGGCTAAGTTCGACCATTGGTACAAGAGCGACGAGATTATGAGCCAGCACGAAGTTTGGGTATATCCGCGTCCGGGATTCGACATTGAGCATGAGGGCGACATAATCCGCAAGGCATCAGACTATATAAAAGGTGTAAAGTTCATCGACACACCGCTCTACCCCATATCGAGCAGCATGATAAGAGAAGCCATCAGAAACGGAGCAGACTACTCGCAATGGGTTACCGAAAGCGTTCATAACTTCATAGAAGAGAAAAATCTGTACAAATAACGCTCATTTTTGCTTAAAATATGTTTTATAGCATGGTTTTAGTTGATATTTATCAATAAAACCGCTATTTTATGCTAAAAAACATAATTCTTTAATTGTTTTATCAAATTTCGTTGTATCTTTGCATTGTCAAACAGAAGGAAAGGGGATTAAAAAAACAAAGAATCAAACATCTCCGACAAACTTCTGGAGACAACCAAAAGTGAATAATAAAACGGATAAAGATAACGATTAAATTTTAAGTAAGATGAAGAAGATGGTTTTAACAGCAGTAGCTGTATTTGGTTTCGCAGTAGCAGGTGTAGCAGCAGACAAGAACACTGTTAGCACAAAGATTAACGTGAATGCTGCTAAATTGAGCAACTATCTTGGTCTATCTGCATCACAGTACAGCGACGTTGAGGCAATCAGCGAGTATTTCGAGGACGAGATGGCAGCAGCCAACTACGCATCAGACGCAAAGAAGGCAGCTAAGGTTCGCAAGGCAGTACGCAAGAACTGCAAGCTTATGAAGCAGACTCTTACTAAGGAGCAGTACAGCAAGTACCTGAGCGTAATCAACGCTACAATCTCTAACAAGGGTCTTGACGAAATGGTAAACGAATAATTTATTTCCTATTTATTGATATAAATGCGGGGAGACATCCGAAATGGATTTCTCCCCGTATTTTTTTGCCAATCTTGATGTGGTCCGTTTGAAAAGAAACATTTTTGCCCAGCACAAACAATAATATCGACGAAGACAATCGCCATACAACTTTGTTTTATTATATTTGCAACCATTCAATAATCAAAAAACAAACAAAATGGAACACATCAAATGTCTTATTATCGGCTCGGGCCCTGCGGGATTCACCGCTGCTATATATGCCGGCAGAGCTAACCTAAACCCTGTCGTTCTTGAAGGCTTGCAGCCGGGAGGACAACTTACAACCACTACCGACGTGGAGAATTTCCCCGGCTATCCCGATGGTATTGACGGCGTTGGCTTGATGGAGGACTTGCGTAATCAGGCGAAAAAATTTGGCACAGAGATTCGCGACGCCATCGTTACGGCTGTAGATTTCGGCAAAGCACCTTACGTTATCACGCTCGACAACGGCAGTCAGATTGAGGCTGACACGGTTATCATCTCTACCGGTGCATCGGCCAAATATCTGGGCTTGCCAGACGAGCAGAAATATGCAGGCAACGGAGTGAGCGCGTGCGCAACGTGCGACGGATTCTTCTACCGCAAGAAGGTTGTTGCCGTAGTGGGCGGCGGCGATACAGCGTGCGAGGAGGCTTCGTACTTGGCTGGACTGGCTTCGAAAGTGTATCTGCTGGTTAGAAGAAATGAACTCCGCGCATCGGACATCATGCAGAAGCGCGTGCTTAACAACCCAAAAATCGAGGTCCTGTTCGAGCATCAGGCCGAAGGACTTTTCGGCGACACGGTTGTTGAAGGTATGCACCTTGTAAAGCACAAGGGCAAGGCTGACGAGGAGCACTACGACGTGGCTATCGACGGTTTCTTCCTTGCCATCGGGCACAAGCCAAACTCAGATGTATTCAAGCCATGGGTAAAGACCGACGAGACTGGTTACATCATCACCGAGAATGGCGGTCCGAAGACCGGAATTCCGGGTGTGTTTGCGGCTGGCGATGTTGCCGACCCTCACTACCGACAAGCCATCACCGCTGCCGGAAGCGGTTGCAAGGCGGCTCTTGAGGCAGAACGCTATCTTGCTTCGCTCGAAAACTATTGATACAAAACAGAAAAATGCGAGAATCAGCGGTTCTCGCATTTTTCTATTTTTCACTTCTGCTTGTTCAGAAAATACACGAAAAACATAAACATCTTTTTTCAAAGATAAAATCTCTCCGAAAACGCTTTTTTCTCGGATTTTATGTTTACATTTGTCACGATGTCTGAAAAGGATTGAGACAATAAGGATGAAAAGAACGACACGCACAAGTTGCTGATAATCTACAATAATCAAGCGACTTGACAACTCACAAAAAATTCAAGTAACCTGCTAATTTAATATAAAATGAAAGTGAGACTACTAATAATCGGTTTGCTGTTTTCCTCAGTCGGACTGTTTGCACAAAACGGCAACGCAGAAAACCAGTCGGCAAAGCCCAGCGATTTGGCTTGGGTTAAGTTAAATGGCAAGTGCGGATTCATCAACTCAAAAGGAAAAACGATTATCGAACCGCAGTTTGACGAAGCCCTCAGTTTCTCTGCCAACGGCTTGGCTCTTGTAAGGCAGAACAACAAATGGGGATATATAGACACAGCTGGCAAAATGGTTATTCAGCCGCAGTTCGATCTTGCCTACGATTTCACAGCCAACGGCTTGGCAAGGGTTAAGATAAAAGGAAAATTCGGATATATTGACAGAAGCGGAAAAATTGTAATAGAGCCGCAGTTTAAATCTGCCGAGGACTTTGCAGCCAACGGCTTGGCAAAGGTTGAGATGAAGGGCAAAGACGGATATATCGACGCCAAAGGAAAGGTGGTTGTTCAGCCACAGTTTAAACGCGTGGGAAAATTCGCAGCAAACGGTCTGGCCTTGATAAAAATAAAAGACAAATACGGCTTTGTTGATACAAACGGAAAGACAGCAATCGAGCCGAAGTTTACCTTTGCAGCCGATTTCTCGGACAACGGATTGGCAGCTGTAGTGATAAACGAACGATGCGGATATATCGATGCCAAAGGTAATATAGTTATCGAACCGAAGTTTAATTTTGCCTACGACTTCTCGGACAACGGATGGGCTGGCATCGAACTGAATGGCAAGAGAGGATATATCGATGCCAAAGGCAACATCGTTATCGAACCGCAATTTGAATTTGCCAGCGACTTTAAAGCCAACGGCTTGGCTGTTGTTAAACTAAACGACAAATGGGGCTACATTAACAAAGAGGGCAAAATGGTTATCGAACCGCAATTTGACATCGCCTATAGTTTCTCCGACAATGGTTTGGCAGAGATTCGCCTAAACGACAAATATGGATATATAGACAAAAACGGAAAGTACGTTGTGCAGCCTCAATACGAGCATCCTTTGTATTTTTCGCGCAACGGTTTGGCATGGTTCAGACAAAACGGCAAATACGGATATATAGACCAGACTGGCAAGACGGTTATCGAGCCACAGTTCGACACCGCAAGCGTGTTTGCAGCCAACGGCTTGGCAATAGTAAGTCAGAATGGCAAATATGGATACATCGACTCGAGTGGCAAATTTGTAATAGAACCGCAGTATGAACTTGCCGGTGGTTTCCCATACTAAACATTATATATAATGTGTAAAATCCGTCGCCACACACAATGTTGGCGGCGATTTTTCTGTCTTCCCCACTCGGCATCGGCAAAACAGAGTCACCTAAAGCAATATGAACATCTCTTGCAACAACAACCAAGAAAAGTCACTTTTTATACCATAGTTATGTTATAAAACATAATTCTTCTTGATTTTTATCAATAAAACGCATGTTTTATGTTAAAAAACATAGTTTTATTGCATATTTCTCGATTTTTCGCCGTATCTTTGCATTGTCAAACAGAGAGATACTGAATGACAAAACAAAAAATGTGATAATTAACAGAAGAACAAACTTAAAAATTGAAGAAAATGAAGAAGATGGTTTTAACAGCAGCAGCTGTATTTGGTTTCGCAGTAGCAGGTGTAGCAGCAGACAAGAACACTGTTAGCACAAAGGTTAATGTAAACACTGCAAAGTTGAGCGAGTATCTTGGTCTTACAGCAGCACAGTACGACGATGTTGAGGCAATTAACGAGTACTTCGAGAGTGAGATGGCAGCAGCAGACAGAGCTTCTGAGGAGAAGAAGGCAAACAAGGTTCGCAAGGCTGTTCTTGGCAACTGCAAGTTGATGAAGGAAACTCTTTCTAAGGAGCAGTACAACAAGTACTTGAACGTTATCAACGCTACAATGACTAACAAGGGCTTAAACGGTATGATCAATGAATAATAAAGTATTATTGATATTAGACAATTAAAGGTAGGAGTCACAAGATAGACTTTCTACCTTTTTTGTTTTATATACCTTCTTGAAATTAAAAGCAGGCATCCTCGAATATGCAAAAACACTACAAAGTAATAAACGCACTTAAAACGAAACAGCAAGCCCATGTTATGCCTGATTTCCGAATCCTGTTGAACTTTGGCACACAATGGCTGCCATGCATCGCAAGGCTCTTAAAGTCAGCAAACGATACATTGCAAAATAATAATGGCATTGAACTTAATTTCGAACAGGAAAATAAGGGTCTCACTCGTCTTTCTGCAAAAACAGGAAAAACACGTTAAAATATATATCCCACATTTATTTTATGCTTTATAGCATGTTTTTACTTGATTTTAGTCAACAAATTAAGCATTTTATGTTAAAAAACATAATTATATTTCATATTTCTTAAATTTCGTCGTATCTTTGCATCGTCAAACAGAGAGATACTGAATGACAAAACAAAAAAAAGTGATAATTAACAAAAGAAGAAAAAATGAAAAAATGAAGAATATGAAGAAGATGTTTTTGACAGCAGCAGCTGTATTTGGTTTCGCAGTAGCAAGCGTAGCAGCAGACAACAACGCAGTAAGCACAAAGGTTAATGTAAACACTGCAAAGTTGAGCGAGTACCTCGATCTTTCTGCCGCTCAGTACGACAATGTAGAGGCTATTAACGAGCACTTCGAGAGCGAGATGGCAGCAGCAGACAACGCTTCTGACGACAAGAAGGCTGCAAAGGTTCGCAAGGCTGTTCTTGGCAACTGCAAATTGATGAAGGAGGCTCTTTCTAAGGAGCAGTACAGCAAGTACTTGAGCGTTATCAACGCTACAATCTCAAACAAGGGTTTGAACGAAATGATAAATGAATAAAATTTTCTTATTGATATTAGACTAATAAAAAAGTAGAAGTCCAGATTTTGGGGTTCTACTTTTTTTATATTAAAAGGAACGATTACATATCGCTCCTTTTCCTTTTTATTCATATATGTAAGGTTTTATAACCTTTGCCCATCTACCATATGCAGGCTGAGTTAGATGAACTCCATCAAAAGATAAAGAATCTGGCAAAACACCATTTTCGATATAAACGCTGTTAAGATCTATAAACTTACAATTGTGCTTTTTCGCACATTCCTCAATCAAAACATTTGTTTCCTTTATCACATCGTTTGACGCATACAACTTTTCCTTCACACGATTTACCGGAAGTATGCTCTGAACGTAAATCTTTGCATTCGGCAAAGAATCATGAATAAGAGTAAGCAATTTGTCGTAACGCTCTACAATAGTTTCAGGAGAACTGCGATGAAGGTCGTTTATGCCAGCCATAACGAAAATCTTATCTGGATTTACAGACTGAAGCATAGGAAGTCTTCGAATCATACCATCAACCCTATCGCCGTGCAAACCAAATTCAGCAATCTTTATATCTGTAAAATAATTCTGAAAATTACTGTTTGCAGTAATAGAATTCCCGAAAAACGCTACATCTGCCTTGTAGTTAAGTTTCTTTACACAAGCAGCCCAATCAACAATAAAATAATGCCCTGAGCGTTGTTTTTCGTCCATATTGCACCAACCAAGGACTGTAAGCATTTCCTGAACATTATGTGTTCTTATCTCATAAAAACACACAACACCAGCAAGTAGAATGTTAAAAAACAGTGATACACCAAGTATCCATCTTGTGTTTTTTTTGCAAAATCTGTTCATTTTTAATAAATACATTTAATAAATAAAATACTATCGTGAAATTGTGTGTAAAAATACAAAATACTACTCATATCACGGCACAAAAATACAGTATAATTACCAAAAAGTGGAGTACTCTCGGCGAGCACTCCACTCAAAGTGAACAATAAAACTATACTTATTCTAAAACGAATTTCCTGATTTAAAGAACATTATCCGAGAACGACCTCGACAGTATGCTTGCCGGCTGAGTACGGAACACTGTTTCCGTCGATGCACTTGCCGTCCAAAACAAGTTGCTTTACGCCCTTCTGCACCGCGTTCGGATTAGAGACCTTGATTGTATATTCGGCATCGCGATATTTGCGAGAAACCGTATATTCCTTCATTGCTGAAGGGACGCAAGGCTCTATCTGCAAGCCGTTGTACGACGGTTTTACGCCAAGTATGAACTGTGTGATTGTGTACCAGTTCCATGCTGCCGTACCTGTGAGCCATGAGTTCTTGCCCTCGCCCGGCTTTGCTGCGTCCTTGCCGGCAACCATCTGTGAATAGACGTATGGCTCAACCTTGTGCAGAGTCTGGTCTTTGATGAATGCAGGACATATTTTGGTATAATGCTCCCACGCGTCGTTACCACGTCCGGCAACTGTCTCGCCAATGATGACCCACGGATTGTTATGGCAGAAGATTCCGGCATTCTCCTTATATCCAGCAGGATAAGACGAAATCTCGCCCATCTCGACATGATAAGTTGTGTATGCAGGCCAGTTGAGAACCATGCCGTGCTCGCAGTCGAGGTATTTCTTACAAGAGTCGAGAGACTTGTCAACCATGCCATCTTCGATACCGATGCCTGCCATTGTGCAGAAGCCCTGACTTTCGATGAATATCTTGCCCTCCTCGTTTTCCTTCGAACCTATCTTGTTTCCGTAGTAATCATAAGCGCGCAAGTACCACTCACCGTCCCAGCCGTGCTTCTTCACAGCCTCGACCATCGAGTCGATGCACTTCTGAGCGCGTTCTGCTTCATCATCCTTTTTCAGTTCGCGACAGAGTTCAACATAATCGCGACCGCAGAATACGAACAAACCGGCAATCATCAAACTCTCAGCCTTTGTTCCTTCAGTCTTGTTCTCGGTTGTCTGGAAACTCTCGTTAGGGTCCCATGAGAAGCAGTTGAGGTTCAGACAGTCGTTCCAGTCGGCGCGACCAATGAGCGGAAGCATGTGCGGACCAAGATTCTCGACAACATGGTTGAACGAGATGCGCAAGTGCTCGAAGAGCGAGACCTCGCTGCCCGGCTGATTATCCCAAGGCACAAGTTCGTCGAGGATGCTGAAGTCGCCAGTCTCCTTTATATAAGCAACAGTTCCGAAGATGAGCCACATCGGGTCGTCGTTGAAACCGCCACCGATGTCGTTGTTTCCTCGTTTTGTAAGCGGCTGATACTGATGATAGCAGCCACCATCGGGGAACTGAGTAGAAGCAATGTCGATGATGCGCTGACGGGCACGGCTTGGCACCTGATGCACGAAGCCCACAAGGTCTTGGTTCGAATCGCGGAAGCCCATTCCACGACCTATGCCGCTCTCGAAGAACGATGCCGAGCGCGAGAAGTTGAACGTAATCATGCACTGATACTGATTCCAGATGTTGACCATGCGGTCGAGACGCTCGTCGCCCGACTTAACGGTATATTTGTCGAGCAGCTCGTCCCACTGTGTTCTCAACTCGGCGAAAGCCTTGTCTACAGCCTCAACAGTAGAGAATCGCGCGATGGTCTCCTTCGCCTTCTTCTTGTTTACAAGCGTTACATCGCTTGCCTGCGACGAAATTAGTTCGCCACTCTTCTTGCGTGCAATCTCGCCTTGGTCGAACTTCTCATTCTGCTCGTTCTCAACATATCCGAGGAGGAAAATCAAATCTTTGCTTTCGCCCGGCTTCAGTTCTACTTCGATGTAATGCGATGCTATCGGGCTCCATCCGTGTGCCAGACTGTTGCTTGGTTTTCCGTCCATCACGCACTGCGGATTGGCAAATTCGTTATATAGTCCGACGAAACTCTCGCGGTCGGTGTCGTAGCCCTGAACAGGCACGTTTACCGAATAGTATGCGTAGTGATTTCGGCGTTCCTTGTATTCGGTTTTGTGATAGATGACGCTGCCGTCAATCTCAACCTCGCCTGTCGAAAAGTTGCGCTGGAAGTTCTCCATATCGGTTGCTGCATTCCACAAGCACCACTCTGCAAACGAGAAGAGCTTAATCTTCTTTGCCTGTGCAGATGTATTTTTCAGCGTAAGCTTCTGAACTTCAGCCCATGTCTTGAGCGGAACGAAGAAGAGCACGCTTGCCTCGATGCCGTTCTTCTTGCCGGTGATGCGAGTGTAGTTCATGCCGTGGCGGCACTCATACTCGTCGAGCGGAGTCTTGCAAGGCTTCCATCCCGGATTCCATACCACGCCGTTGTCGTTTATGTAGAAATAGCGGCCGCCGTTGTCCATCGGCACTCCGTTGTATCTGTATCGGGTTATACGGCGGAACTTAGCATCCTTGTAGAACGAATATCCGCCAGCGGTGTTAGAAATAAGCGAAAAAAAGTCCTCGTTACCAAGATAATTTATCCAAGGCCAAGGTGTTTTTGGGTCGGTGATGACGTACTCTCTCTGCTCGTCGTCAAAATGACCAAAGACTTTATTTTTCTCCATACAGTTAAGTGATATTTATATGTTGTTATAGATGTTGCAAAAATATAGATTAGGCATCATATATTATTTGCGCTGATTATCAAAAAATGATGCTTTTTGACTACAATATAAAAAATTAGCATTATCTTTGCGCCCAACAAAAATTTAGGATTTAATTTTTATGGCTTATAATTTATTAAAAGGTAAAAGAGGCATCATCTTTGGTGCTCTTAACGAACAGTCAATCGCTTGGAAGGTAGCCGAGCGTGCAGTAGAAGAGGGTGCAGAGATTGTACTTACAAACACTGCTGTTGCCATTCGTATGGGAACTATTGACCAGCTTGCAGAAAAGACTAAGGCAACCGTTATTGCTGCCGATGCAACAAGCGTTGCCGACCTCGAGAACTTGTTTACAGAGGCTCAGAAGGCACTAGGTGGTAAGATTGATTTCGTTCTTCACAGTTGCGCAATGAGCGCAAACATGCGCAAGAAGCGTACATACGACGACCTTGACTACGATTTATTGAATAAGACATACGATATCAGCGCCATCTCATTCCACAAGATGCTTCAGGTTGCAAAGAAGCTTGATGCAATCTCTGAGGGTGGTTCTGTTCTTGCTCTTACTTACGTTGCTGCACAGCGTACATTCTTCGGCTACAACGATATGGCAGATGCCAAGTCTCTGCTCGAGAGCATCGCACGCAGCTTCGGCTACATCTACGGCCGCGAGAAGGGCGTTCGTGTGAACACAATCTCACAGAGCCCTACAATGACTACTGCCGGCGGCGGCATTAAGGGCTTCGACGGTCTGTTCGACTTTGCCGACCGTATGTCTCCTCTTGGCAATGCAAGTGCCGACGACTGCGCAGACTACTGCATCACAATGTTCAGCGACCTTACAAAGAAGGTTACAATGCAAACTCTATACCACGACGGTGGTTTCTCTAACATGGGTATGTCGCTCCGCGGTATGACTCAGTACCAGAAGAGCTTCATTGATGAGAACCGCGATGAGAACGGCAAGATTATCTACGGATAATCAACGCCATCGGAAATTTAAGGCTAATATCGCTATTTTCAAGATAGCACTTTAAATAATAGTGCCCTACATTGTAAAAAATGTAGGGCGCTTTATTTTTATAAGGTATATTCAGGCTTCGCCGATAATCTCTTTGAAATGTTTGAACTCGCGATGCTTTCTGTACAGTTCAACAGATTCTGCCGGAACATAAAGCGTGCAGGCGGAAACATCAAAGTCCTCAAACGCACAACTGTCGAACTTTATCTTCTTTGGGTTCTCTACCTGAATGTGTATCTCCTTCAGTTTTCCGCAGAACTCGAATGCAGCGTGCATAATATTCTTCAGAGTTCCGGGAATTGTCAATGTCGTAATTTTAGAGCAACCGCTGAATGCATACTCGCCGATATATTCAAGATTGTCGGGCAGAGTAATCGAAGTCAAATGCTTGCAACACCAGAAAGCATCGCCTACAATGCGCTTTACATTGCTCGGAATCTCGTACGCGCCCTTTGCGCGTTTTGGCATATACACAAACATATCGTTGATTATTACCGGCTCTTTCCATTTCAATTTTGTTTTACAGAAAGGACAATCGCCTATGTTCCTTACAGTCTTTGGAAATTCAACAGACTTTAAGTTCTTACAATCCTCAAAAGCATTGGCACCAATATACTTTACAGAATCGGGAATGATTATGGAAGTAAGCATAGAGCAGCCTTCAAAAGCACAAAACCCTATCTTTGTTACCGAATCGGGAATGTTAATAGAAGCCAAAGACTCGCAGTCTATAAAACAAAAATCTCCTATCTCCTTTAAGGTATTTGGCAGTTTTACTGTCTTTAAGTCTTCGTTATAACCAAAAGCATCAACAATTCGTTTTACGCCATCAGGCACAACATATTCATTAAAATCATCCGGAACATAGACAAGAGTATCGTTTACCACTATCGGTTCTTTTAATTCGCTACATCCTTGAAATATACGATCTCCTATTTCAGTCAGCGAATCGGGAATTACAACTGATGCCAAAGCCGAACAACCACCAAAGGCACAGTATCCTATTTTTTTCACAGAATCGGGAATAACCACCGAAGTCAATGACATACAGTTATTAAACGCCAAGTCACAAATTTCTGTAACAGAATCTGGTATTACGACCGACGACAGGTTTACGCAGTTACAAAAAGCCTCACATTCTATCTTAGTCACAGAATTAGGTATAACTATCGATGTCAGTTCTTCGCAATCTTCAAACGCGCTTTCCCCTATCTCTGTAACGGTATCAGGAATTTCAACAGATGTTATTTTGTCGCAATCTCTGAATGCGCCGCCAACAATACGCCTTACACCATGAGGAATTACAAAAGTGCCAGCAGCATCTTTTGCCACAAGAACAAGCATGTCGTTGACGATTATCGTAGCGTTCAATGCCCTGCAGTCTTTAAACACATTTTCTTCTATTTCCTTAACAGAATCAGAAATGACTACCGACTTTAATGATGTACAATCGGCAAAGGCATAGTTCCCGATAAATTTTACAGACGAAGGAACAACCACGGAAGTCAAGCCTTCGCAATCGGCAAAGGCATCCTGCCGAATCTTGACAACGGTATCAGGAACGATATATTCCCCTTCTATTCCCGTAGCCTTTATAAGAGACTTCTTATCTCTGCTAAACTTTACTTTTCCCATAGCAAGTTTTCAAAAACTTTCTGTATGTATTGAATATTTACACCGCAAATATACAAATAAAACCACAATTAAGGCTGAAAAAAAATCATTCAATTAGAAACACTCAGAATGAAGACAATTCAGAATATTATATTTCTGAGCGACTTGGACTATTGTCTTTTAAGAAAAAAACATACCTTTGCAGATGATAACTTAAAAAAGTAAAATGATGATGAACATTTTTGAAAAGATAGTACGTTATTTTAAATCTTTACTTGGTTACGACAACATCCACCAAGAAACGCCAAAAGAAGCCGTTTCAAAATCAACAGAGCATTTTGAAGAAGTTCATGAACCTCACATTGAAACGCCAAAGGAATTCGATTCAAAATCAATAGATTACAACATATTCATATATAAAGACAAATGGAAATGTATAAATGTTGTTTTTGACCAGAAGATAATAAACGGCAAACATTACATTTATAGCTGCGACTATGTTCTTAATGGCGAAGAAGTTAACTACACCGACGAACAATACAAACAGCTTGCAAAAGATATATACAGATATCCCCAAAAACACCATTACAGAAGTCTTCATAATTTGGAAGATGATGAAAAAATAAAGTCTTTTCAAGAATTTTCGAATGCTCACAGAAACGGGGCACACATTTACGATGGCGTTTGTAGCAACGAATGTTGGAGTGTGTACGAAGATAATGGCAAAGCATTCTTAGATGCCAGCCATAGAGGATGGCACTTCGAAACAATTATAATATATCCACTCAGCCAGAAACAGCGTTGTTATAGTTTACATTATCTTAGCTTACTCTCACGGCTAATCAGATATAACTATCCGAAAGATACAAATATGGACACAAAAAATATTACAGAAGAGACGCAAACCATCAGTCAAGACGAGCCTATAAATGAAATAATAATATACAACCCAGTCCCAGAATTTGGAGAGCTATCAGATGAAGAATGGAAAGTATGGGTTCATGATCCATATTTCTGCAAAGAAATAGAATGTTCAGAATAAAACAGACAAACAAAAAAAGGCTGCACCAATCAAGATGCAGCCTTTCTTGTATTGCCGAAGCACGTTTTACTGTGCTACGTATTTCTTGCCGTTCATGATGTAAACCTCGCCTTTGGCTGGGTTCTGAATTCTGCGACCGCTGAGGTTGTACTTAACGTCGTTTTCGACTGTCTTTATAGGGGCATAAACGGCGGTTGTTGTGTTGGCTGTGAAAATCTTCACGCCGTGAACATACAAGCCACCCGTAGCCGTGTTTGTAATCTGAACATATTTTGGTGAGCCTGAGAGAGAGAAATTCTCGTCGTACTCGCCCTTCTTCTTTTCTGAGTAGCTGCTCTGCTCTTGCAGATTATCCAAGCTGTTGCCAGCCAGAATCTTTCCGGCAAGCGAGCCTGTACGGAAGAGCAAGAATGAAATCTGCTCTATGCCGTCTGGACAGTAGAATGTAGCCTTTCCTGTTGATTTCTGAAGGAGGAGCGCGCCGCTCTTTGTATCGTCGGTTGCTGTGGCATCTGCCGAATAAGAGGCATCATAGAGAACAATTGCGCCATCGGCAATAAGCTGCTTTGTCTTGCTGTCGTTGCCGGCATTGAACAAGTAGTAGCCGCCGTCTGCTCCGCCAAGGAACAAAGACACATCGGTGCTCGATGAAGAGCCGCCGCCACTTACATATCCCGGCACATAGTCGGCATTCTTAACGGCATCGCCGCCCGAGCGGTCGCCCTCGGCATATCCGCCGTTGCTAACCTCGGCTGGCAGACTTGAGTCGAAGAAGCCAACCAACGCCGATTTGTAGTTCTCAACCTCTTTCTTCAACGCGCTGATAACGGCGTAATTCTCGTCCTCGACGGCGTTGTTAAACTGCCACTTGAAGTCGCCCTGTCCCATGCGTCCTGCATTAGCCATAACTATCTCCGGAACGTTTTCGGCCTCGTCGGCAACGTAAGTGTATGCCAGAGTTCCGTCGGTGTCGTAGTTAAGGTATGAAGTTTCGCCGCCCTTGCACACAACGGTTGAAGGAACAGCATCAGAAGCCGCCTTTACCTCGTAGGCATCCCAGTCGTAAGTCGAAGCGTTGGCATCGCTGTAGAAGTTGCATCGCTTGGCATTTACAATCTTGTTGGCGAACGATTTGATAACGCCGCCCGGCTCGCCCGAGAATGTGCCGTCGCCCTTTCCGTCGGTTCCCTGAAGTGAGATGAGCATAGGATATTTGCAGTTGCGGAAATAGTTCTTCTCGACAAAGGCAGAACCGCCCGATGTCATTCCGACGCCATACTTTGAATTTCCGTCGAAATAGTTGTTGTAGATGTGGAAATATGACGTGCGGATGCGCGGATGACGCGAATCGGAGTGGTCGAACCAGTTGTGATGATAAGTAAGGACGCTGCTTGTAACCTCGCCGCTCATGCCGCCGAGCGAGCTCTTGCCGCTGTCGAAGAAATGGTTGTAAGCCACGGTTATGTAGGTTGATTTGCCTTTTATATCAACCGTGCCGTCGCCCTTTGCCTGATCGGAGTCGCCGCCAGTCTTTCCGTAGAAGAAATCCATGTTGTGAATCCAAACGTGCTGATTGTCGGTATCGAGCGACAGGGCATCGTCCATAAAGTTCATTACGGCAAAGTTTCTGAACTCAACATTCTTTACCGCTCTTGCAAGTATTCCGAAGCCCCAGATTGTGGCATCATCGCCAATGCCCTCGATTGTCATGTTAAAATCGTTAGAGCCGTTGTTCTTTACCTGAAGTCCCTCTGCCGAAGAAGAAATATGGTCAAGGTCGGCGAGTTTTACCGTTCCGATGATTCGGAATGTGATAGGAGTAGAGTCCTTGCCCTTCATATATGTGTCGAGGATTGTCTGCCAACCCACGCACTCGGTTGTCGTACCCTTCTTTGTGTCTGTGATGACGTTGCACTTTACCGTCTTGGCATTGTTGGCGTAGATGTAGACAACGCGCGCGCCATCTTTCAGCGTTCCGTCGTTCTTGTACGCGCCTACGCCGTTGCTCACGCCCTGATGAGCGAAGCCGGCTCTGTCGTATGCCACGGCTGTGAACAGACCGCTCTCGGCAGCCTCATCCTTCTTTTCGCTGCCGTCAATAATAGGAACAACCATAAACTGATATGTTCCGGCAGAGAGTCCAACCATATCGGCACGACCGTACGAGCCATAGTTGCGCACAAGCTCATTGTCTACCTTAGTCCAGTCGGATGCACCGCTTGCCTTGTAAAAGACGTTGTATCCAGAGGCATTCTGGAGCGGCTTCCACGTAACGTAGCCACTCTCGAACCAGCCCTGCGCCTTGATAATCTCGACAGCCGCATCTACGTTAAGGCTGAATAGCGACAGTATCATTCCTGCCGCCACCTTTAAAATCGTTTTCTTCATCTCTTTAGTGTTTTGTTAGATTTGTTTTTGATAAAAACCTTCGACAAAATGATTTTTCGTTCTCGTACACAAAGAAAAGATATTATTGTCAGAAATGCAAGATTTAGGCAAAATAAATAACATTTTTTAACTATGAAACTTTATTGATAGCAGCATACGCCGACTGTAATCAACTTTTTTCATTTTTCACCAACGCAATTAGCGTTTTATACCGAATATTAGTGATTGAAAGCCTGTAAATCGCCAAAATTAGTGATTGTGTATACAAAATCTCGGCAATATCTTTGCGTCCGTTTTTTAAGAAACAGCATTTTATTTTGTTTTAGAGTTAATGAGAGTTTGTTGCTTTATAATGTATTTGTTGTGTAGTCTTTCCGTTTCTGTATTTGCGCAGAACGACAAACAGAAGATTACAGGTATTGTGTATAACGAAAATAAAGAGCCGCTGCCCGGAGTTGTTGTAAGAATAAACAGTACGGCACAGACAACAACCGACAGCAACGGCAAATACGCGCTTGCCGGAAAGTGGAATGCGGATGAGAAAATAGAGTTCGCATACATTGGCTACCGCACGCGCTCGTTTACAGCCGGAAACCGCAAGATTCTGAACGTAACGATGAAGGAGAGCCTGATTGAACTTGACGGCTGCGTGGTTACCGCAAAGACAAACGTTAATGCAATAGACTTGCGGGCTAAGTCGGGAGTGGTTGAAAGCGTTGACATGAAGCGCGTGGAATCCAAACCGATGATAGACTTTGCCCTATCGCTTCAGGGGCAGATTCCCGGTCTGGTTGTAACCAACACGGGCGAACTCGGCTCTAATCCCGAAATCAGAATAAGAGGCAACTCATCGCTGCGCAAAGGAAACACAACAAACGAGCCTTTGTATGTGCTCGACGGACAAGTGATAAGTGCCGACGTATTCTACAATCTAAATCCTTCAGACATAAAAAGCATGAAGGTGCTGAAAGATGCCGCTGCCTGCGCCCTCTACGGAGTGAAAGCCGCCAACGGAGTTCTTGAAATATCATCGCAACGCGGATATAACGGCACGAAAACGGTAAACTACTCGGCAAACATAGGCATAACTACAAGAGGACGAAGAGGCGTGAAAATGATGAAATCGGCTGAGAAACTCGAGCTTGAGCGTCTTCTTCAGAACCCTGAAACTCCCGGCTACCGATACAGCGCGGACTACTACAACAAATACTTCTATGACGACCCTAATCTGGCAACTCTCATAAACGAGGGCGAGGAGATTCTGAACACTCTGCGAAATACAGACACAGACTGGTTTGAGGAACTTCTACACACTAACGTATACCAGAACCACAACCTTAGTCTGAAAGGCGGTAACGGCGAGACATCATACTATATATCAGGCAACTATGCCTATCAGGGAGGCAGAATTGAAGGTAACGACAAGCGGCGCATGGGAGTAAGGCTGAATCTCGACCACAAACTCGGAACAAAAGGCTATCTGATGATGAGCGTAAACGGCGGATTCTCGAAGACGAAGACACCAAACGGAACGAAAAACGACCCTACATCGCTGGTTTACGAGCTGAATCCCTACGAGACAAAAAGCGGAAGCCTATGGTCGTATCCGGGACAGACATACTACGAACTTACGCATCAGTACAGCGCAGAATCGTCTGACAAGAACGCCGGAGCAAGCGTAAACATATCCCTGAATCCCATCGAAGGACTCAACATCTCTGCCGTGGCAGGACTGGATTTTGTGCTTGGCGAGGGCAATCAGTTTACGCCATCTACCGCATACAGCGAGACACACAGCGGAGTGCCCGAATATGCAAGAGGCATCTACACTAAATACAAAAACACTACTGTAAACCGAACATCGAACATCAGACTAACATACAACCGCCAGTTTGGAAAAAAGCACGACCTTACCATAGGCTGCAACATGGATTATTACAGAACTGATACAGACAGCGAACTGATACGCGGCTATGGCGTTGGCACGCTTAACACGGCGGCGGCAATAAACCAGTCGCTACAAGGTACAAGACAGCCATACGTAAGCGCACCGCGCGACAAAACAGCTCAGCTTGGCTTTGGAGGCGTGGCGGGATATACCTTCGACAGCACTTACGACGTGTACGCAACGCTCAAGGCTGATGCGTCGAGCGTGCTGCCAAGAGACAAAAGATGGAACAGAGCATGGGCTATTGGAACAGGACTGACACCTACAAAATACAAGATGCTTGCCAACCTAAAATGGCTATCGTATCTGAATCTAAAGTTTAGCTACGGACAGACGGCAAACCTAAACGGTGTTTCGACTTCGCAGGCCGTTGCAAGCTTTCAGTACTCAACATCGAGCTACGAGAACTGCCGTCCGCTCGACTTCGTAACGCTCTACAACAAAGACCTTGTGCCTGAACAGAATATCACATCAGACATTGGTCTGTCGGCAGAATTTCTCAAGCGGATTACGCTCGACATAAATCTTTACAGCCGCAAGACAAAGCAGGCTTTGCTCGATGTGCCCATTCCGTCATCAACAGGATACACCATGCTGAAACGCAACATCGGCGTGCTTCTGAACAAAGGAATCGAGATGGGACTCAACTTCAGGATTCTGGATTCGGCCAACTGGAGAATGGCTGTGGGAGCAAACATTGCCTACAACGAGAACAAGGTTCTTGACCTTTACTATACCGACAAGATATACACATACGAAGAAGCACTCGTGCCCGACTACGAGATTGGCAAGTCGTACGACATGCTCTACGGTCCTGAATCGCTCGGCATAGACCCGATGACAGGCTATCCGGTGTTTCGCGACGGCAATGGCGGCGAGAAGCAGGCAAGCAGCACGCTGAAGAAAGAGGACATCGTGGCACTCGGACATCTTACACCGCCTTACACAGGCTCAATACGCCTCAGCAGCGCATACAAGTCGCTCGAGTTTGATGCCGATTTCTACTACGTTCTCGGCGGAGTTCAGAGATACAACTACAGCTATGTGCGCAACCGCGACACCGCCACAAAGAACGCGGTAGCCGGTCAGACAGAGAAGATGTGGTTCAGACAAGGCGATGAGCACAAAACCTATTGGACACCGTTCTACACATCTGCCATAGCCGAAGAGAACATCGCCCTTTATCCTAACTCGCGAACCGTGGGCAGCAGCAACTATCTGAAGCTGTCGATGCTATCGGTTCGTTACCGGATTCCTTCGGGATGGATGAAAAAGAACGCGCCGTTTGTACGATACGCAACCATCGGACTGCAAGGCAGCAATCTGCACGTGTGGACAAAATACAACGAGAGCGACCCCGAAAGCGGACAGCAGGCAGGAACGGTGCAGCCCGTATATACCTTTAACGTGAACTTAACTTTTTAGAGATGAAGATTTATGGATTTTTGTGCGCAATAGCATTGCTGATGTCAGGCACTTCGTGCTCGGTCGATGTCCCGTCGCCCGACTTGTACAGCGACCCCGACGCCATAAGCAACGTGCAGTCGGCACGCGCGCTGCTCACATCATGCTATCTGCTCTATCCGCATAACGAATACGAAATGTCGGTACTCGGAAACGACTTCTGCCCTACTAGCCTCTCGGGAAAAGACATAGACCAACAGAATCTTTACAACTGGCAAGACAAGAGCATTAGCAAGCTGTCGGCAGATATGTGGCTTGCCTACTACAACACCATAGCCAACTGCGACGTTCTTCTGGAACGATTGCCGTCGGTAAAGGCTTCTGACAACGGCGAAGAGAAGGAAAAGCAAGCCGCTGAGTCGGAAGTGAAGACCTTGAAGGCTATGTGCTATTTCAACCTTCTGCGCTTGTTTGCAACACCATACAACCAGAATCCCGACGGCGACGGAGTGATAATAAAATCGCACGTTGGACTGGAGTTTTGCAGTCGCTCGTCTAAACGCTACTGCGTCGAATATATCCGCGCCCTACTTTCAGATGCAGCCAAGACCGAAAACAATCCAAAGAGCAACGGATGGCTGTCTCAGAAAGCCGCCTTCTATCTTCTTTCAAAACTCGAACTGTATGCCGGCAACTACCAAGAAGCAGCCGACTACGCCAGCAAGGTACTGAAAGACACATCTGCCGAAGATTACGCAGGCAGCAACTACGCACATCTGTGGGACAACGCTTCTTGCAAAGCCCGCATATTCGCATTCAACACCGGACACTCGTTTTACAGTTCCATTCAGTACGGTTCGGAAGAGGGCGATTTTATGGCTGTCAATCCGCATCTGCTAATGGCAGACAGCGATGTGCGCCGCTCATCTAACGAATATGAGATGGAGATGGCAGGAAAAAAACGTATCCTGCTTGGCAAATACAACAGAATGAACAAGGAGAACAAAACGATTGCATACATAAACTCAATGAGATATGCAGGCGCGCTCTTCATCTTGGCAGAGGCAAAGGCAAGACTCGGCAATGACGACGAGGCAAGAACAGTTCTGAACGGTTATCTGACGGCAGTAAATGCCGGCACCATTCCCGAAAGCATATCGGGCGACGAACTGATTTCAGCCATTATCGTCCAGAAGAACAAGGAGTTTGCCGGCGAGGGCGTTAACTGGTTCGACCTGAAACGAACCGGCTCTCAGATTTCACGTCTGGGAAGTTGGGGACAATCGGTTTCATCGGTAATAAAAAACAACGACTACCGATGGACAATGCCAATTCCATCTTCTGAATACAAATACAACGACAACGTAAGGCAGAACGACGGCTGGCACATAAACGTAGAATAATTTTTAATAACTTAATACATTCAATCATGAGAAAAATAATGCTAACCCTAATGGGATTGCTCGCGTTGACATTCATGTCGTGCAGCGACGATGACAAGAACGACGGAATAAAGAACTACTGGACCATTTCCTGCGAAAACAAAAAACGCTCTACGACAATGACACCGAAGGAGTGAAACTTACAGTTACGCTGGCATATTCAGCCGACAAAGACATTGTTCTGACTCCTGTCATGGAGGGCAACGACGGCAGCGTCTTTGAATTCAGCAGCCAAACCGTAACGATAAAGAAAGGCGAAAAGACAGCCGAATTTGCCCTGCGTGCCTGCGGCGACAAGATAATGCAGCAGGCTGGCAACATTGTTGTGTCTTTTCTGAAATCAGAACAACTTAACAGCGAAAGCAACAAACCGGCAACCGTTCACGCCGAACCTGCCGTTGTGGTTGAGCTGACGGAACAGCAGCGCGAACTTATCGAGACATGGAGAAAGGATTATGGAATTGACATCAGAATGTATCTTGGCGCACTCAGCGCAAAGGCTGTAATAACCTTCAACGATGACGACAAGGACTTGTATAACGACGGAAAGACAAGCATCACATACAACTCTATCTGCCCTGTAACAGTAAGCGAAAAGGCATCGGCTGACAAGATTGTACTCAGAATGAACGACAACGCTCTCGGACTGCGCGATTTTCTGTACTCTATGTTCAAGAAGCAGAGCGTGGCTGACTCGGAATACTGGCTCTGCAACTCGCACAACACCGACCTTCTGAAAGCCATAGGCTACAACGCCGACAAGGAAACATTCGCCGTGAGTCTGGACATCGAAATCGACCCTAAGACAAAAGAAGTCAAGTTCGTTACAGGCATTCCCGACAGCTATGGCGACGAAACCGTAAACATCCCCTTCGAATACAACTACAGCGCATGGAACCGCCAGAAGGAGATGGCAGACAATGGCTCGATGTTTATAATGAACAACGGCGACGCGGCAGCCGAGGAGATAAAAATGTCGGAGGCAATAGAGATGGGCATAACACTCAACCCTGTATCATTCTTGCTGAACAGCGCAATGGACTACGATGCTTGGGAGAACGCGGCATCGCTCTACGTTGCCCCAAAAGCATCGTGCGGCGACAAATCAATATCGTTCACCTTCCCTTGGGACTTTACTTATGCCAGCGGATACGAGAAGATTGAGGTTACACTAACAAACGAATAACGATGAAGAGAACGCTGACAGCGATATTTGCAACACTTGCATTCTGCGGCAATGCCGCGGCGCAGCGTATAAACCTTCCGCCAAATACGGTGGAAGGATTTTTGTCGAACGGACTGCACTACGTCATCCTGCCAAACAGTCAGCCGCGCCACACACTCGAAGTCCGGCTGCTCATGAGCATCGGCTCGCTGCAAGAAGAGGACAACCAGAAAGGCGTGGCTCACTTTCTCGAGCACATGGCTTCTGCCGGGACAAAGAGATTTCCCGGAAACACGATGGTTGACTATTTCGAGAGGCAAGGAATGAAGTACGGAAGAGACATTAACGCCTTCACAGGCTTCGACCGAACTCTGTATTGGTTCACCCTGCCAGTTGATGAATACAACCGCAACATCGTCGATTCTACCCTTGCGGCAGTTCGCGGCATCATTAACGACATTACGTTCGATGCCGAGCGGGTTAAGCGCGAGCGCGGAGTCATTGTCGAGGAGCTGCGCGGCTACAACACAGGCGACATGTTCTACAACCTGAAGATAGGAAGAAACCACTATTCTGAGCATCTTCCGCTGGGCGGCGAGAACGACATCATGACAATGGACCGTCAAAGACTTATTGAATTCTACCGAAAATGGTACTCGCCATCAACAGCCACGCTCATAATGGTTGGCGACGTAGATGCCGGCTCGGCAGAAAAGAAGGTCAGGGAGATTTTGGGAGATATTCCGCCGCGACAGGTTGAGAAGAAAGAATGGCCGCTGTCTTATCCAAAGGGACTATCGATAATGGAAGTGAAAGATTCGCTCGACGAAAGGCAGAAGTTTGAACTGATTGTTCCGCACAAAACCATCTTTGCAAATTCAATCCAGTCGATGGCAGAGAAAGCCAAGATGGATATGTTTGTGCAGGCTGTATCAGCCCGCCTGAACGGCAGCCGCGCGAGATTCACGGTAAGCAACCAGTGGTATCTTGCCAACACCGACCATTTTGCAATAACATGCAGTTACACCAGCAAAGAGCAGCTTCTGAATAATATCGCCGACATGGTTTCGGTTATAAAACACTTCGGACGATACGGACTCGACAAAGACGAACTTTCGACCGTAGTTGAAGAAAAAATAGCCGGAATGCACATCAGAAAAGGCACATCTATGTCCGAATCGCTATGCGAGGATTTCGTGGATTTCTCGCTGGCTGGCGACCGCCAACTGTACAGCGAAGACGAACTTCTGAAAATCAAACAGATTGTCAGAAATACACCCCCCGATGACTTTAAACAGATTGCACAGTCTCTGCTTGCCGAGATGAAGAAACATACTCTGGCGGCATTCACGTCGGACGCACGAAGCGGCGAAAAGATAACGAAAAAAGACATTCTCGGAGCAATAAACAGAGCCGATGCCGACAAATCTCTGCCTTACACAAAACCGCAGGTTACAGCAGAAGAGAAAACGGCTTACGAAGTTCCGGAAATCCTTGCGAAAAAGGCTGACTCGCCGGTCGAAGGCGTGATAGAAAGCACAAAGGCTTATCCCGACCTCGACGTAAAGGAAGTTAAACTAACGAACGGAATGACTCTGCTCTTCAAGCGCACGATAAACGACGACAAAAAACTTCAGGTTTCAATCATCGGGCGCGGCGGAACTGACGACATTAAGGACGACAGCGACTACTATCGCCTCAGAGATGCCGTCTCGTACATCGACATGGGCGGAATTGAAAACGTAAATCACGAGGAGATGCGAGATGTTCTCGGCGAAAAACAGATTTCTTCCAACATCTGTCTCGACGGATTCTGGCACGAAATTATGGGAACATGCAACTCCGAAGATGTACAAATCCTGCTTAATCTTCTGTACGAGAAAATTCATCATCCACAACTGAGCCGCGACGATTTTGAGGAGGCAAAGACGGCTGAAATCGAAAACTGGGGCAAAGAAACTCTACTCGAAAAACTTATGGCGCGCGACCCTGCAAGATGCCTTAACAATGTTGCCGACAGACTGATGAGGAACGTGATACAGAGAAATCGCGCAATGCAAAAACAAGACTTGGAAGCAATGTCGCTCGACAGCATGTGCGCTTACTACAAGCGTCTGTTCACCAATCCCGAAGGCAAGACCGTACTGATAATAGGCAACTACAATCAAGACGAAGTTGAAAATATTGCCATCTCGGTGTTTGGCAGAATGAGCAGAACAGAAAAGCCTCTTGACGTGCGCAACACGCTCGCCTGCCCCGAAAAAACTTGGAACGAAAGATTCGACAACGACAACGACTCGCAGACGATATACAACTTTCTGTACTCCGGAAACTACGAACCATCGCTTCGCAACACACTTATGTTCAAACTAATGCGTGACTTATTGCAGCAGCGTGTAATCGAAATTCTGCGCAAAAAGATGAACATTGTATATTCGCCGTTCGTCGATGTTGCATACAAGGGCGTTCCGCAGCAGATTTACTATTTCTGGTTCTCGATAGCAGTAAAGAACGAGAACAGGAATATTCTGAAGAGCACCATCAGAGACATCATCGATGACTTGCAGAAAAATCCGGTTTCGATGCGCGAACTCGATAAAATGAGACGCTCGTTCATAGTTACAAAACGCCGCCAGTTAAACGACAACTCAATGTCCGAGTGGAAATCAGCCCTTTCTGGTCTGCTCAGAAACGGCGAGGACATTCAGGACTTCGACAGTTACTCGCAGGTGCTCTACAGCATCACTCCCGAAGATGTCAGAAAAGCATTCTGCAAGTATATCAATAAAGATGTTTACGTAAACTTGTATCAATCGGTATGCAAAGAATAATTTTATCACTTTTAGGGCTGATGATGGCGGCAGCATCTGCCATTGCACAGCCTCAGCCCGAAGCCTACAGACTCTACGATGCCAAAGGAAAACCCGTAGATTTCGGCACAATGACAGACAGCCTCTCCAAGCAGAATGTGGTCTTTGTCGGAGAAATGCACAACTGCCCCGTAACACACTGGCTGGAACTGAAGATTCTTCAGTCGCTCTACTCTGCCAAGAAAGACAAGGTGGCAGTGGGAATGGAGATGCTCGAATCAGATAATCAGCTTATAATAGACGAATATCTCGACGGCGTCATAACATCCGACAGATTCGAGAATGAGTGCAGACTGTGGCCCAACTACTCTACCGACTACGAGCCGCTCGTAGAGTTTGCCAACGAGCACAAACTGAGAGTGTTTGCAACAAACGTGCCAAGGCGATATGCCAACAGCGTAAAGAACAACGGCTGCAACATTCTGGATTCTCTGTCTGAAGAGGCTCGCCGTTATCTGCCTCCGCTGCCTCTGAAACTGAAAGAGAACGAGCAGACGAAAGAGGCTTTCGGTATGATGAGCATGATGAGGAAAAACGCACATCCCGAATTCATGGCGCAGTCGCAGGCTCTTAAAGACGCAACCATGGCTTGGAACATCTCAAAGCATCAGGATTTTCTGACGGTACACTTCAACGGAAACTATCACACCGATGGCGGCGATGGCATCATCAATTATCTGAAAGGATATTGGCAAGGAGTGAAATTCAAGTCAGTCTGCTCGGTAAGGCAAGAGGACATCAGTCATCTTGACGAATGCAACATCGGTCGCGCCGACTTCTACATCTGCGTTCCCGAAGATATGGTTACAACATACTGACAAAGCAGAAAATCCATTGCCTTCATATGCGAGGCAATGGATTTTTGCTTTTGTCAAGTCATAACCAAGGAATGCCATAATCCATTTCACTGTTATCGGACAAATACGAAACGAAAGAGGGAAGAGCATTAGCCGATTTTACCAATCGTTCAAGATAATTGTTTCGTATGGAAATATCTTCAATTTCTTCTCTGCGAGCTTGGCTCATCAAAAGATATTCATCCTCTTTTTCTAGTCCAAGAAAGCGTCTGCCAAGCAGATTTGCAGCGATTCCAGTCGTTGAACTGCCACTAAAAGGGTCGAGAATCCAAGCATTAGATTTAGTACTTGCCTGAATCAATCGCGCCAATACACCTAACGGCTTTTGCGTTGGATGCTTGCCACATGATTTTTCCCATTTTCCGATAGCCGGCAACTGCCAGACGTCAGTCATTTGTTTATCTCCATTAAGTTTCTTCATCAGTTCATAATTGAAATAATGCGCTACTTTGGGAGACTTTCGAGCCCAGATTATAAACTCTGTACTATATGTAAAGTATCGGCATGATATATTTGGCGGCGGATTGGTCTTTGCCCATGTAACGACATTTAATATCTTGAATCCGAGTTTTATAAGCTGCTGCTGAACACTGAAAATATTGTGATGAGTTCCAGAAATCCAGATAGTAGCATCATCCTTCATGTGCTCACGACAAGCCGTAAGCCACCGCAGATTGAAACTGTCCATATCCTCTGAAGTCGTAGGTTTATCCCAGTCACCTTTGTCAACGCAAACCACCTGACCACTCTGACAACTTATGCCACCACTCGACAAAAAATAAGGCGGATCGGCAAACACCATGTCAAAGCCAAATTTGAATTTTGACAAGATTTCCACACAATCACCTTTAATAATGGTAAAATCGTTGTTGGGGGATTTATAGTATGATTGAATCATTTGACAATACCGAAGTGTGAATCAACTTCATCAATAAATGATGTCTGAATAAGTTTTCTGCTTGCTTTTAAATTAGGTTTTAATGTAGATGATACAAATGTATCAAACTCATTTATTAGGGAACCATAATCCTTTCTATTAAGCTTTACAGATAGGTATATGATAAAAAAAACTTTAAGTTCAAAATACCCATCCATTGATTTATACTCATGTCTTATATCATAGTAAGTTCTTATATAGTCTACCGTTTTTAGAGACAAAAGTTCATTGGAACAAAAGAGTTTGTCATATTCTGTAGTGAATATGTCTTTCTTCTTATTTGAAACCTGACCGGGATTACCACAAACTGCATATAAAATCTGTCCTAATTTTTGTATTGTTATGCAATAAGAATATGTCTTATTGTCATCACCCGTATTTCCCGATTTTCGGATATACAATATTCCATGTTCGGATAGGAAATCTTCCAAATCAATCTGTTCTTTTCTCATTGATTTTAAGTCAATAACAGAAATGGCATTTTGACTATTTGTATATTCACTAATTTTACTTTTAAAATCATCATCGTTTACTTTAATAATTCTAAGTTGCACACAGGCATCAGAAAGTTTACTGATGTTATCAATACTTTCTTTTGCAAATTTGTGAATTGTACGCAGAGTTTGTCCACCATTAATTACTTGGAAATTTTCTATGGTTAATTTCCATTTTTTATTTGTATTGACCTTTTCTGCACTAATGTTTTCTGCAACAATAGTCAAACCATTATTGTAAAAATAGAACCTTGATGGCTCATCCTTTAATGTCTTTAAAATATTACTATTGTACTTGGATTTTAGTATGTACCCTCTTACATTTTCATACAAAACATTCATTTCAATGTTTGTGTTGAAAAGTTTAGCATCATCTTCCAAGGTCGTGTCATTTCGCATTTTCTCATCATCGCAAGTGATACGGATCAGATCTGTTAATCTAACACAAAGAACATACGATTTTTCTGTAGATATATTATCTTCGCTATATGTCAATATTGAATCAGCAGGAACGATGATTTTTGTAGATACTGGAGCTGGATGTAACGACATCAATTGGACTAATGTATCTAATCCTATGCAAGTTGTATTAATTCCATAAACTAATCTTAGATTCTCCAATTCCAAATTTGAATAATCCAATTCTTTGTTTTCATTACTTACAACATAAAGTACAGTATTCCATATTTCATCACTCTGATTCCTTTCTATTATGAGAGCTGTTATATCCTTAAGTTTGCCTTCAAGAGAATTATTCTCTGTTTGTAAGATATTTAGATATTTAGAAGACATAACAGTATCATTGACAGACTGTTCCCTATCTACACTCCATTTCGGTCTATATTTAAAATTAAACAAACTTATACGTTTTGTATCCTCATCAATATATACAGCGTCTATACCCTCGTCCTGATATTTACATTTGAAAAGTTTTGCATTAAAATCTTGGTCAGTAATAATGTCCGTAATAGATGAAAAATCGTCTATCCCTAAAATATTTTGTAATACTAAATAGTAAAAGCCAAAACGCTTTTTATTCTCGTCATCAATAGATATATCAGAAGGAATTGCACCTTCAGTCTTAGCCAATTCGAAATATCTAAGACACTTCAAATTAAGCAGTTTGAAATCATTTTGAGTAGCCATATATTATTAAGATTTAGTTGTTATACGATATCTACCAGATTTTACAAGTCGAATACTATTATAGTCCTCAACATCTGTAAATTCAAATTGCCAAATATAGAATATATTTTCGTTATTTACAACCCTCTTTTCAAAGAATACGGAATAAACTTTCTTTGTTGTTTTCTCACTCCATTGCCTAAATGGATAATACAGTTGTCTTATAATTACATCTGTAGCAGAAAAGTTCTTTGCTTCAATCAAAACAATTGAATCTTTTCCCTCATACCCTGCATCAACCTCAGTTTGGACACTTTCTGTATCTATAGTGTTGGCGTCAACTTTGAAAGAGAACGGAGGGGTATATTTACGACCTCTAATTGTTAGAACAAGAGAAGTGTCATTCATAAATGTCCTAATCAGAGAATTTGCATATGCAAAATCTAAATACTGCATTTCAGAATCACCAACCATTGAGCTCTCTAGCTCAAAGTCTAGTTTACTCGTATATTCCTGAATTGGTGTTGTTATATCAGGGACATCTACATAGCCCTCTCCTTTTATGATATAATAAGAACCATTCTTCTTTGGTAAAATAAACAGTCCATTTTTAATAAAGACAGTAGGTCTATCAGAACGCGTATCTTGTTTACAGAGTATTCGCGGTTCTTTTTCACCGGTTTCCGTAAACTCCTGACAAGATTCCTTAATCTGAGCAGCAGTTAGTTCAAACGGACCTTTGTCAAAATCATGATTATTTATCTTATAATCACGGAAGATTTTGTTCCATGCTTTATTTGATGCCATTTATAAAATCTTTTATATTTGTTAAGTTATATATACTTGGAATAATGCCATAAGCCTCTTGAAGTTTGTTTCTTGCACTCTTCCAGCCTATTCCATCTGTAATCCAAACAAACTCAAATCCAGAAACTGAATTTATCTTTGGAGCAATATCAGAATAAGATCGTGCGACTTCATTCAATTTAGAGCCCCCACTACTATAAAAATTCACTTCAATAAGATATATTTTTGATGGAGTTTCAACCACAAAATCAAAACGCTTTTCATCATCACCAAGCACAGTTGTTATTGAAGTCCAATTACTTGAATAAACTTCTTGGCTATATTTTATTCCGTTTATGTCAAAAATATGCGCAACCATATTTTCCATTATATGACCGCTACGGTTCTTTCGGGCATTTGTATCAAGTCCTGTTTCGATTCCAAAGACATAATCAACAAGATTATTTATCCTTTTTGATTGAAACACCTCTGTCAAGCCTGTGGTGTCAAGGAATTCAATAACACCATCAACAGAATCGAATAAAGAGTCAAGTACTACACAACGTCCGAGTTTATCGAGAACCTTTTTCTTTCCTTCGCTACGGACTGCTATGAGAATATCCATAACATTGAATGCAGTTTTGTCTCTATTCCAAATTGTTTCTACAGATTTGCGCATATCTGTAGCACCAATAAGACTATTAAGCATACAAAGGCTCAATTTTATATCATCTACATTCTGCGAAATTTTATCAAAATCGCAAAAGAAATCGAGCGTTTGATTTGTCTCTTGTAATTGAGACATGAATTTATCAAAATCTTTCATACTATCTTCTTATTTTCAGCCTTTGCACCAGCAAAGCCATCACTTGTCATGACAATGTTTTTAGAACTGGCATTTGTATTCTGATAGTTACGCACCAGTATTTCAGTCAATTTTCCTCGCTTGTTTGGATTCGAATTGATGCTTCTCGAAGCCCAGACCCTTTCAATCCAGTAATTGCGATAAAGAACATCAAAGAAGTTATCTTCTTCATTTTTCCCTTTGCAGTCAGAATTACTGAGCATAAATTCAAATCCAGCCTCATTGATTTTGTCACAATATTCCTTCAAGCGAATCTGCGCATCATCATTAAACGCTTCTTTTGTATAATCGTTGAAACTAGAGGTGTCGCTCAATGGACGATATGGTGGATCAAAATAAAACAAAGTTTTGCCTGTTGCGCATTTAAATGTTTCCTCGAAATCACCTGCCAAAATATCAACTCTTTGAAGCAACTCACTATCCTTACGAATTGTTTCAGAATCGCATATAGTAGGATTTGAATACTTTCCAAAAGGAACATTAAAATATCCCTTCTTGTTTACACGATACAAACCATTAAAACAAGTTCTGTTTAAAAAGAAGAATTTTGTTGTATTCTCTATCGGGTCAAGATTCTTTTCGTTATATCTGTCACGAACAGCCAAAAAGAAGTTTCTTCTTTCATCTTCCGTTTGCAAAGACAGATATGAGTTCTCAATGTCTTTCAATGACTCTATAAGCAAATCCGGTGTATCTCTTACTGTTTTATAACAAACTATAAGATCTGAATTTATATCATTGATTACAGCACGCTTAATATTAGGATAACACTGAAGCATATAGAAGAGCATTGCTCCTCCACCAACAAAAGGTTCTATATATGTTACATTTTCCCATTTACCAAAGTCAGCTGGAAGCAAAGCTTCAAGTTGTTCAATAAGTTGGCTTTTTCCCCCAACCCACTTGATAAAAGGTTTTGCTTTTGCCATATTTTCCGTTATTTTCAGCCCTTAGCAACGACTCTTATCCGTTAATTTCGGACTATTAAACATTATTATCAATTTGCAAATATAAATATTTTATCAGTAAAGCAAATTAACCAAAGCAGAAAAAACATCGAGCAGTTTCGGTTCAGACTTCATATAAAACAAGGACACCTTTTTCATAAAACAGCTATTTCCTGGACCTTCCGGCTTACTTGAATGTATCTTGAATCTATCTTCCCCCAACCTTCCCACCATCTTGTATTTACCAAAAGAATATTTACATACATAAATGCTCGTTTTTTTAAGTTTCGTTTTTACTCATAAAAAATCCATTGCCCTCATATACGAGGCAATGGATTTTTGCTTTAATAAAAACAGCCATCTGGATACTGCGTACTTTATTCGGCAGCACTTGTGTTTACCAGTATTTCGTATGATGGAATTGCCCAGCAGTAAGAAGCCTTGTTGTCGGGAGTGGCAACTACTACCGTGTCCCACTTGCCGTTGGTGAATGTTGCGGCAGGATGAACAAAGTTCTCTGCCCTTCGGCTTATGTCAAGGCCTCTGATGCCCTCGCCTATGAACTCGGCACGGCGTTCGTTGTAGATGAACTTCTTCAGTTCCTCGCCCGTAAGCGTCCTTACATCAACCACATCGCCCGTAGGAATTGAGCGCAGGCGAACCTGATACAGCAACTCGGCAGCCTTCTCGTACTCGCCTATGTTGTAATAACTTTCTGAAAGATTGAGCAGCGTCTCGGCATAGCGGAAAATGTGAATCCACTCGAGCGGAGTGGTGTATTCATCGTACTTCTCGTACCACGTTTCGCGACCAGTTGCCGGGTCAACCTTTATGAACCTTACGCGAGTGTCTGTTGCCAGATGATACTCAGGAATGCTCACTATTCCGGTGCGAGTGTTAAGCGTGTCGATGTATCCCACGCCACTCGAAATGTAACTGGCAGGATTTCCGCCGCCACGCTCGGTATTCGTAAACGGAATGGAGAAGATGTTCTCATTGGTGTGATAAGGCGCATCAAACAGTTCACCGACGCTTCCGCTCAATGTAAAGCCCGTTACTTTCTCGCCCTCGCTTATGGCATCGTTCCACCTGCCCATAGCCATGTAGATGCGCTGCAAAAGCATGTGTGCAGCAGGCTGGGTTGGGATTGTCGAATCGAACGAAGAACTGCCTTTGTCGGGCAGAGCAGCAATGGTGTTGCTGCTGAGGTCTTCGATTATCTGATTGTAAATCTGACCGATAGTCCATAACTCAGCCTCGTTCTTGCCCGGTCCAGTAACCGCCTCGGTATGGATTGGAATCGCCTTTGAGTCGGAATTGTAGGCATACGGCTGCGAGTAAACCTGAGCCAGATAGTACCAGCTTATGTCGCGTATAAAGAGACAGCTTGCAATGTACTGCTGACGCTTGCTCTCTGAAATCGGAAGGTTATCGTGTTTTTCGAGAGCCTCCTTCAGCGTGTTGGCAGCATTAACTGCCAGATAGCCGCTTTGGAAATATCCCGGATTCATCGGGCTGTTCTGCCCCACCGTCATGTTGTAAGTATCGGCGTGGGCGTATGTGTTGTTTCCTGTGTTGGCAAAGTCGTCGCCTCGGTTGTCGAAGATTGCGGCAATGCCACCGCCAGCAAAACTGCTGCTCTTGAAGCGCGAATAAACGCCTGCCATGGTGGCATCAATAAGTTCTTCGGATGCCAGAATATCGTGCTCCGTAACCGCGAGCTTCGGATTCTTGTCGAGAAAGTCATCGCTGCACGACGTGATGCCGACTGCGAATGCTGCTCCCAACATTCCTGCATATATTGTTCTGTATATCTTTTTCGTCATATTACCTGTTTTTTTCAGAATGAAACGTTTGCGCCAATGCTTATTGTGCGTGTAGGCGGCGTTGTGTTGAGGTCGAGACCCGAACGGAGGTTCGCACTGTTGTAGTACGAGTTTATCTCTGGGTCGAAACCTGTGTAGCCTGTGATGCAGAACAGATTCTGCGCCTGAGCATACACTCGAAGAGACGAGATGCCGAGTTCCTTTGGCCATCTCTTTGTCTTGAAACTATAGCCTACAGAAAGGCTCTGAAGACGGATAAAGTCGCCGTTCTCAATCAAGTCGCTTATGAGGTTTGCCGTTCCGTTAGAGTAGTTGTCGTTGTACATCGGCTTTGCATACTTGGCTTTGTCGCCCGGCTTCTGCCAAACGTTCTTGTAATACTCTTCGGTGCCGCTCCACATTCGGCAATCCGACAAGGTGGCACGCATACCGTTCACAATCTTGTTTCCGCCCGAGAAGTGGAAGTTTACGTTCGCATCCCAGTTTTTGTATTTGAACGTATTGTTCAAACCACCGTAGTAAGTTGGCTTTGTATTGCCCGAAATCTCAGGCTTCCAATCGCTCATAGTATAGTTTGAACGAGTCTCGCCGTCGAGTTCGTAGAGTTGTGCGCCTCCCTTGCCGTACTTGTAGATGAGCAGATTGCGGTCGTAAGAGCCGTCGGCTTTCTTTATCAGAACCACGCGGCGACCGGTCTCTGGGTCAACACCGTCGGTTGGATAAGTGTAGAGTTGCGCCAGAGAATATCCCTCGGTAGTGATGTTTGCGCCAGTACTGCTGCTGTAGATGATGTCGTCGGCAAGTTCGAGAACCTTGTTCTTCACAAACGCGATGTTGAATGCCACGTTCCACGAGAATCTCTTCTTTCTGATAACATCGCCGCTGATGCTCAGTTCGAGACCCTTGTTGAGTGTCTTTCCGAGGTTTGTAGAAATCTTGCTGCCTACAATTCCGGTAGAATAAGCCTGCGATGCCTCGAGGATAAGGTCTTTCGACTTTGAGTAGAAATAATCAACATCTACAAGCACCCTGCCTCTGAAGAGCGATGCGCTCAGTCCAAAGTCGGTTGTGGCAGTCTGTTCCCAACCCAGATTAGGGTCGTTGATGCCCGACGAAACGTAAGACACGTTTCCGTTGTATGTAGACGATGAGTAGACGCTCTTAGATGCGTACCAGTCGACGTTTGCATTACCTACGATTCCATAACTTGCCTTAACCTTCAGGTCTTCGAAGATTTCGTTCTTCGGAAGTTTCTTGAAGAAAGCCTCATCAGAAATTCGCCATGCACCGCTTATTCCGTAGAAGTTACCCCACTTTCTACCAAGTTTAGAAAGACCGTCGCGACGCCAGTTGGCTGTAAGATAGTAACGGCTGTTCCAGTCGTAAGTAAAGCGGCTGATGTAACTGAACATGCTACTCTCCTGAATGCTTCCCGAGCCGCCGTAAGTAAGATACGGAGCCTCAACATACATCTGGTCTCTGTTGCTGAGGGTTGTTCCGGTGCGAGAAACAACGTTCTTCTTGTTTTCCGAAGCCTCCACGCCCAAAAGAATGTCGAAATGATGTTTCTTGAACTCCAAATTGTAATCGGCAGTATTAGTCCACGTCCAAGTTCTCAGGCTCGATGTGCCAACACTGCTGCTTCCGCCCGGATAACTTCCGCCGTGCAGCGGTGAGTTGAACGATTCATTCTGAACAAGAGTCCAGTCGATGCCATAGAGCGATTTCAGAGTGAGTCCCTTCAGCGGATTTATCTCAACATATCCGTTTGTAAGAATTCGGTGAGTCTTCGACTCGGCATACTGTCCGCCTTCAATCAGTCCTATAACGTTGTAGTAGAAAACCTCGATGGCGTTGTTTCCCTTTCCAAGATTCTGCGGAGCAAGTTCTGAAGCGTAGAAAGAGCCGTCATCGTTGTGCGACGGAACATTTGGAAGGTCAACATAAGCCAGTCGTGTAAGACCGCCGATTGAACTGAGCGCACCATCGCGCGCTGCATCGGCTGTGTGAATCTTGCTATATGTGTAGCCGCTGTTAAAGCCGAGTTTAACGAACTTATTGAGTTTATACGTTCCGTTGCCCTTGAACGAGAATCGGTCGTACTGCGCATCAACTGTAATACCTTCTTTGGTTGTATAACTTCCCGAAAGATAATATGTTGCCTTGTCGTTTCCGCCCTGAATACCAAGGTTGTGATTGTGCGAGATTCCTGTGCGGAATACCAAGTCAACCCAGTTTGTGCTTACGATGTTTCCGTTCTTGTCGGTCATCGTTGCATAAGGCAGATTCTCTGGGTCGCCGCCGTTGTTCAGCCATCCGCGGTTCTTTATGTCAGTATATTGCAGCGCATTCATCGGCTTAAACAATTTTGTTGCGTTGTTAAATCCGACGTTGTAGTCGTAGCTTAGCTTTGTCTTTCCGGCATAGCCCGAGTTTGTGGTAATGATAACAACTCCGGCAGCGGCTCTCGAACCGAACATCGCGCTTGCTGCGGCATCTTTCAGAATGTCGATAGACTTTATGTCGGCTGGATTGATGTCGGCAACCGGGTTGTAGTCGGTGCTCGATGCAATGTCGCTTGTGTTAATTGGCACACCGTCTACAACATAGAGCGGAGTTACACTCGATGAGATTGAGGCAACGCCTCGGATATTGATTACCGGAGCAGAGCCTACCTGCGAGCCTGTGGTAGAAACCATCACGCCGGCTGCATGACCTTCAAGGAGATTGTCCACGCTGTGCCCCGTAACGCCTTCGAGTTTATCTTTGTTTATAGAAGATATTGACGAGATAACGTCGCGCGCCTTGGCTGTTCCGTAGCCCACCACTACAACTTCGTTCAACATTCTGGAATTCTCGCGCATCAGAATATCAACATCGCTTGCAGCATCGTAGACCTCCAAATCCTGCTGAATATATCCGAGGCAGGTTACAACGAGCGTGTATGGCGAACTGCCCTCGAGCGACACGGAAAAATGTCCGTTCAAATCGGTAACAGTGGCACTTTTCGTGCCCTTTACCTGAATGGCTGCTCCGATTATCGGTTCTTCGGTTCTCTCGTCAATGACGCGTCCTTTCAGCACATTCTGCGCCGCGGCACCGATACTAAAAATCAGAAAGAAAATATATAATGTTATTTTTCGCATAAGCGTTTATCCTGTTTTTTAATTACTGATGAATTTCTGTTTACGGACGATAGCGGTTGCTGTCCGACACGAATCTTCCGAAGAAAAGCGCGTTTGTCAATATGCGTCCTGTGCTGAGCCAGTATCCGCGATATGTTGGCGACTCGCTGAACAGCACTACCGTTCCCTGACCAATCTTGTCGTAAGCCACAACGGTTGCGTTCTTCAACTTCTTCTGATTATCCAGAGTAAGGTATCCTCCAAGTTGCTTGTTGCCTTTCAACTGAACGAGTGATGCAAAGTTGCTCTGAGGATTTGGCAAGATGTAGTTGCCCGACTTCATTGTGAAGATTTCGCGACTGTGGATTCCGAATGCCAACGGATTTGTTATGTCGAGGTCGGCTGCATACAGAACACCGCCAATTCGGCTCGGACCGTTAACCTCGCGCTGCTTTCCATAATCAAGGCGGTTGAACTCGTCCTTGGCAGGCTTATCTGCTTTCTGTGCGCCATCTTGCGGCTGCTTTGCCTTCTTGTCGTCGGCCGATGCAAAATGAGTTGCAAGACCGTTGGCAATAGCCCACTGCGATGCTCTCTGCGATGTTATCAACACACCGCCATCGGCAACCCACTGGCGCAGACGCTCAACAAACTGCTTCGAGAAATTCTTGTAAGAACCGTCTACCAAAATAATTGCTGTGTAGCGGTTTAGCGGAGTTGTGTCGGCATAGTCGCTGAAAATCTTTGTAAGCGGAATATTGTGGCGATAGCCAAGCAAGTGCCAAGTCTCGCCAATTGCTGTCCAGTTAATGCCGTTATATCCGCCTGTGCTAACGAATGTTGCAACCGAAGGCTTCTTTATTTCCTGAAAATTGTCGCTTCCAAGGTCGATGCCAGCCTGACTGTAGCCTGTCTTCAGTCCGTAAACCTGAACGTCGGTATTCTCAACAGCCTTACGGATTGCGCTGTAAACGCTGTCGGCAGTAAGAGTCTGATAAACCAGCGGAACGAACAATGTTCCGATTGCAAACTGCTTGTTTCCAGCCTCTACGGTCTCGGTTGCGAACGACTTGAAGGCTGCCCTTACATGAACGCCGCGGTCGAGAAGGTCGTACAAAACACGCGCTGCATTGAAATCGCTGAACTCGATGGCGTATGCGTACTGCGATTTTCCAAAGTCAGCCTTCTTAACCTCTGGCAACTCTGTAACAACATCGCCCACACCAACCGAAGCGGTTCTTACAAACGGAACGCCGAAGCCATGGGCTGTGCTCCACGCCGTGATGTCCATAAAGATACTGTCAACAAACTCGGTATGCTCGTCAAAGGCGGCGTTTACAAGTCTCCACTGAGCCTGAGCCAACGGAATGGCATAGGCATCGCCAGCCTTGAACTGCTTTCCGTTCTGGCTGAAATCCTTAGACAGTTTGCGAACCTCAATCTTATGGCGCAACAGATTGTCGAGGAACAGGTTTGTAGCACCTTTATCCTCGTGGTTTCCGAATACGATATAACCCTTTCCGCCCTTTGTCACGGCAGTCTTGAAGAAGTTTTGCTGATGACGAAGGAAAATGTCTTTCTTGTCCGTGCCGGCCTTCAGCGCACCGATGCTTGTGCGCACATGGTCGCGAAGGTTCTTCGAGAATTTATGGATGCCGAGGGTCGATTCGACCTGAACGCCCTGCGAACTTCCAACCTCGATTGTTGTGCCCACGCCGCCCTCAAAATCCGGATAAGTGCTTCCGTAAATTGGCGAGATGTTGTCGAAATTCTCTTTTGTAAAATAGAGCGAGCCGATATTGTCGAGTTCTGCACCGAAATAGTTTGCAAGAATCACGTTAAGCTCAGAATAAGTGCTCTCTGGAACGGTGTAGTTCCATGTGCTGCGCTCAGGCGATGGCTCGAAATAGTAACTGCTGTTTCGTCCCATCTCGTGATAGTCGATGTAGATGTTAGGATACCACTTGTGATAATAAGCAGCACGGGCGCGGCTCTCGGGATGGATGAGCGCAAACCAGTCGCGGTTAAGGTCGGCATAAAAGTGGTTGCCTCGCAGCGGAGTGAAACTCTGAGTATGCTCAATGTCGAGCGCATCGTTTACCGATGGAATATTGTGGAACGAATTGAAATACTGCGCTGCACGCTCGCGTCCGTCGGGGTTCAGGGCCGGCTCTATGAGAACAACAGCGTCGCCAAGTCTCTTTACGATGTCATCATTCTGCGTAGCCGTAAAATAATATGCCGAAAGCACCGAAGCGTCTGTTCCAGCCAACTCGCCGCCATGAACATTGTAGCCAAGCTGAACAATGACTTTCTGGTCGTTGTACGACGAAGGAATAGGCTGGCTTGGGTCGGCAAGCTTAACGTGCTGCTTGCGTATCTCTTCCAGATTCTTTATGTTCTCGGCTGTAGAGATGTGCAGAATCACATATTCGCGATTCTCGTACGTCTTGCCAATCACTTCGAGCTTTGCGCGGTCAGACAGTTTGTCGAGTAGTCTGAAATACTCAACCACGCGGTCGTATCTAACCAAAGCCGAACCAATAGGAAAGCCGAAAAATTCTTCGGGTGTAGGAATCTTCTGGTCAAACTTCTCGTCTGCACCAAAATAGTATTTAGACTGTGCCTGTGCCACTACACCTATGAGCACAGCAATAACCAATGAATAAAATCTCTTACCCATAATCCTAAATGAAATGCTAAAAAAGTGAATACTAAAAAAGGCTTTCTTACTTCTGTGCAGTAAGAGGCTTGTCTGCCTTCAAAAAGCCGTACTGAGCGATAAAATTCTGACCCTCAGTCGAAGCCCATGCAGCAAATTTAAGCAACTCGCTGTTGTCTGTGTTTATGTTGATGCTACCTGTCGGAAGACTTGTGTGCGGAATCTTCTCGAGATAAGCAGTAAGATTGTCGAGGCTGGCAATGGCTGAACGCTCGGCCTCATCTACCTTGCCGTTGCCGTCGAGGTCGGTTGGCAGAACCGTAAGACCAACAACAGGCTTGTGCGTGTCGGCATCATAAACAAGACTTGCCACATTGAATGCAATGGCATCAGAATGACTCTTTACAGCCGATATAAGGCTTTCTTCGCTGCCAACAATCTTCTTGCCCTTAACGCGGTTTGGAGTTACGCTCAGTTCCTTGGCAACGATGGCTGTCGTAATCGACTGTCGGCCTGTGAGCGAATATACCGTGCCCGGAAGTTTCTTCTTCTCTTCAAAATCATCGTCGATATCATCGGTGATGTCGCGCTCAACAAAAATCTGATGCTTCAGTTTGTTATCCAAGCCCTTGGCGAGTTTCTTGTTTCGCAGAATCTCATTTTCAGAATTTGCTATCGGAACAATGGCAAAGCGACCAATGCTGTTTACGCTGGCAGTCTGCTCCGAGATGCTTACCGTTGCATCGGCCTGCTCGCGAGTCTTTACAACAGTTGCCGAGAATTGTGGGTTTATCTTACCATATTCGGCAATGAGTCTCTCCACAAACTGACGGGTGAACTGGGCATCATTCACATTTATCTGAAAAGTCTGTGCATGTGCCATCACAAAGGAATAGCACATCATGCCTGCAAGCAATAGTTTAGAAACTACTCTTCTTGTCTCTCTTGTTTTTTGAATCTCGTTATTCCTCATAATTTCAACCGTTTAATTGTTTAACAATAATTTGTGTAACATTGATGATGCAAAATTACGGTGTTTCGAGGTACGAAAAAATCCAATAATTATGCCATTTTGCATACCATATTTGTGGTAGGTATATGCTATTTTAGCAAACAGAACACTCTGATTTCCATATTATTACATAAAAATTCAGTTTATATAAAACAAAAAAATCCACCACATTGATTATTTTGATTGATTAGATGTGCCTTTTATATTGCAATAAAGAAGCGACCTTCCGATATACGCATCTCGAACCTACCTACTTGCTATCCCCTTGCTACCCCCTTGCTACCCCCTTACTATCGGCTTACTATCGGCTTACTTCAATTCCTATTTTCTACTTTCACAGAACTTCCACAACATATAGCCAACATATAGCTAACATATACTCTACATATAGCTTACATATACACTGCATATACCTTGACACTATTTTGTATATACAAAAAGACAAAATCCCCCATTTTTTCTACAATTTTGAATTATACGACAAATAGTAATTTGGCTACCCCTGAGTTTCACACTTCCCATACTAAACTCAATTGCTACATTGGCAATTTCATGTTAAGCCCAAAACGGTCATTAGAAAAGATAAGTGGCAAAATGTAAGTTGGCTTAATTATTCAGAGTCAATCATTAGCACTTTTTGCTTATATTTTTATAGGCTCCGGATACTTATCTGAACATTATGTAAGGCAAAATTTCTAATGACCGATTTGGGTTAAAAAGAAGGTTATGTTGCTAGCCGTTTCTGGTTGAGCCCATTTTCACTTGACTAAACCGTATTTCTGGCACAGAATATTTTTCTCTAATTTGTAGGGTAGCTTTGAAAAAAATGTTCTGTCCCAACAAAGAAACAAAGGAACCTCCAATTTGGAAAGTTCCCTTGTTCAATTGCAACTATAATAAATGTATTATCGTATCGTCTAAAGTCAAATTAAAAATTGTTAATAGACTTTCGGCTTGCAAAAAGTGACATTTTTTCAAAACACCAAATAAATCGATTATTTTACTGGAATTGTCACCCGCTTACTCCTTCGTCTTCCTTTATTTGATAACGACCTTAACACTCTTATCACCAATCTTCACAATAGCAATGCTACCTGCTTGGAGGTTGGTGTCAATGCTTGCTGCTCCATTCTGGCTAATTGCTGAACCATTCTTAACGCCATTAACTGTATAGACACTAATAGCTTCACCATCAGCTGCACCTTCTATAGTTAATTGACCACCATTATTCTTAATCAATAGAGCTTTAGCGGGAACATTAACTACTCCATCAGTGATTCCTTCTGGCTTAGGTTGTTGATCTATCCAGCAAAGAGTAGCTGTAGCGATATCGCTTTTTTCGTAGCCTGTCTTTAAGGCATAGACGCTGATATTATAGGTAGCTGTCAGAGAGATTTCATTGCCATAATGAGTTTTGATGTCTGTATCGCTAATCGTTGCCACATACTCTGCATCTTCTGTCTCACTAGAAAAAGTTAATTTGTTATCAACAAAAGTAATGATTGGAGTAGCGCACTTCTTAATTTCTTGTTCTGACGTTTTCTGTCCATCTTCTACAATATTAGCAAATTCCTTCCATCCTTGTGTAATTTCATACTTTGATTTTGTACCGCTGGGAACATACAATGTAGAAGAAAGATAAACAATTCCAGGAAATGCTGTCCCATCTATCGAAATGGGGTCCTCAGATGCAGAAACTACTTTCTTTATATTTTTTGCCTCTGAAAAGGCATTGGAACTAATAGTCTTTACAGTAGATGGGATATAAATACTATCTAAAGACGTACATTGATAAAAAGCCAATGAACCAATTGATGTTAAACCCTTCTTTAAATCAATATGCATCAATTTTGAGCAATTACGAAAGCATTCACTCGAAATAGATGTAATTACCGCACCTTCTGATACAATAACACTTTCTAATTGACTACAATTTTGGAAAAGTTCCTGCGCTAAACCACATGTTTTACCTATATAAACTTTTTTCACATTCGACATATAAAAAGGTCCATCTGCATTAGAATTGTAATCTGTTCTATTTATTTGACGTCCGATATATACTGAACCTAACATTGAATAAGACATTGAAGGACCTCTATTAATTGTATTTGCTAATTTGATAGGTTTTTCACTGTATTCAAAATGGAGAGAATCAATTTGAGCTTTATAAAATGCTGCATTTTCAATTTTTTCTATATGTGAAGGGATTCGCAGAAACGAAGATTTGTAGGATTCAAAAGCCCCTTCTCCAATTACATTTACAGATAATTGTTTCCCTGAGTATAAAACAAATTCTGGGATGACCACTTCTCCCTCGAAATTGGGATTCACTCCAGAAAATTCTGCTGTCGATGAGGTAATGACAGTATAACGATATCCATCGACTTCAAAATCATAAGCACTCGCCACCAAAGGTAGCATCATCAACACAAATAATAGTAGTTGTTTTTTCATTTCTTTCAAAAAATAGCCAACCAATCCCAAGAAGTTAGCGGATTATTGTTTAAAGAAGCGTGGGACTATTGCCTATTATCACCCCAAAGGTCGTGGAATTACCTATCAACTAATAATGAAGAATAGCCCACGTATTGAGGTATATCATGCCCGTAAAGGGTACAATAATCCCAAACGTGAGCATATTGCCATTACCCTTGCTGATTAGAAATTTTCCACGTTTCTGAGGAAGGATAAAAGTCAATCGCTCTTTGTACTAAGTTTGAGCCATTAAAACGCACCACTTCTCAAAGCAGCACTTGAAACTCTGCTGCAAATATAGCGATTAGTTTTGATAAAAGCAAGAAATCAGGTAGATATTCAGAAATATTGCTGTCCGGTAAAACTCAAAAGGCAATAAAAATCCTCCCCGAAGCCCAGTAAATATGCGCCTCGGGGTCTTTTTTTTAAAAAGTAAGCCCCCTCAATCAAAAAAATGTGGGTTCTGGTGGCGCTTTCTGCGTCTCTTTCGCAACTATGTCATTCCAAGTTCTGTCCGGCTTTTCCATAAACCCAAATCGGTCATTAGAAATTTTGCCTTACATAATGTTCAGATAAGTATCCGGAGCCTATAAAAATATAAGCAAAAAGTGCTAATGATTGACTCTGAATAATTAAACCAACTTACATTTTGCTACTTATTTTTTCTAATGACCGTTTTGGGTTAAGAGTTATCCTATTCCGATTCTCAACCATTAGGCTACCCTTATTAACTCTTCCCCGTACCTTTCGGCTTGCTTGGATGTACCTTGAATCTTCCTTCCTTCTTTCTACCTTCTTCCTACCTTCTTCCTACCCACCATTTTATATTTACCAAAAGAATAAATCAGTTACAAATTATCCCTTATTGGTCATGGGATTTCAACTTTAAATTTTCAAGTTTCAAAATTGCATCAATATACGCATCTCGAACCTTCCGTCTTGCAACCGTCTTACTATCGTCTTGCTAGCTCGAACCTTCCCCCTACCTTGAAAGTAACTTTTTGGGCATTTTTCCGCATATTGATTCATAACTTTGCATATTATTACTAATCCAAATGACACAGATATTGCCAGTTATGCGTAAAAAATATGTCAACATTACAGATTCTTTAAAAAATTGTATTATTTTTGTGCGCAAATGCTTTATAGGTAAAAATGTAACCATGACTTTCATACAAACGTATACTAAACAAATCATTAAATTATCATTATTGGTTCTGCTCTCCTCGTGCGGATGCGAGAAGGTCTATATGTACTCCGGATTCAATGAGCCGGCTACCGACGGATTGCGCTACATTACGAGCAACGACGGCATAAACTGGACGAGCATCAACGGAACATGGCTAAAGCCGCAGGTGGGAAAGCAGAAGGTGATGCGCGACCCTTCCATCATTCAAGGTCCCGACGGAACGTTCCATTTTGTATGGACAACGAGTTGGCGACACGACAACACCATCGGATACGCATCGAGCAAAGACCTTATAAACTGGAGCGAACAGCGTGCCATTCCGGTGATGGAGAGCGAAAAGGACGTGATTAACGTGTGGGCACCCGAACTTTTCTACGACGACGAGAAAGAGCAGTTCGTAATAGTATGGGCATCGTGCATTCCGGGACGTTATCCAAGAGGGGTGGAGGACGAGAAGAACAATCATCGCCTTTACTACACCACTACGAAGGATTTCAGCACTTTCAGCAAGCCCGAGATTATCTACGACCCGGGATTCAGTTCTATCGACGCAACCATCGTGAAACTGGCAAAGAAGAAATATGTGATGGTTCTGAAAGACAATACCCGTCCGGCACGCAACCTGAGGGTTGCCTTCGCCTCATCGCCCTACGGTCCTTACGGTGAACTGAGCGACTCGCTTACTCACAAGCTTACCGAAGGTCCTACGGTATCGAAAGCAATAAACGGCTATTACTACATATATTACGACGATTACAACTATAACCGCTTCGGCGCACTGAAGACCAAGGATTTCAAGACATTTACCGATGCCACAAGCGAAATCCACGTTCCGGCACTGCACAAGCACGGCACGGTGTTCATGGCACCAAAGAAGATTGTAAAGAAATTGATAGAGGATTCAAAAAAGAAGAGATGAGTAAATTAGGATACTTAATAACTGCACTGATGATTGCCTCGACAAGCATCAACGCACAGGAAAAAATTCACTACACAGGAAGCGAGTGGGCCGACCCTTCGGCTCACGACGGACGACTGACGCCTGTAGTCGGCGTCCACAACATTCAGGTTATGCGCGCCAACCGCGAAAAGCCATCGGCCGCCAACGGAAACGGATGGACTTACAACCATCAGCCTATGCTTGCCTACTGGAACGGCAAATTCTACCTTCAGTATCTTGCCGACCCTGTGGGAGAACACATTCCGCCATCACATACGCTGCTGATGACATCTGCCGACGGCTACAACTGGACTAATCCGACAGTAGTATTTCCCGAATACAAAGTGCCCGAAGGCTACACCAAAGAGACCTACAAGGGCAAGGCGCACAACCTTATTGCCATTATGCACCAGAGAGTGGGCTTCTTTGTTGCCAAGAACGGTAAACTTCTTACAATTGGCAACTACGGAGTGGCTCTCGACAAAAAAGACGACCCTAACGACGGAAACGGCATAGGCCGTGTGGTAAGAGAGATAAAGAAGGACGGCACGTTCGGTCCTATCTACTTCATCTACTACAACCATAACTTCAACGAGAAGAATACCGATTTCCCTAACTATAAAAAGGCTAAGGACAAGAAATTCGTTCAGGCTTGCAACGAACTTCTGGCAAGTCCGCTGGCACGAATGCAGTGGGTTGAGGAGGCCGACAGAGACGAGCCTATGATTCCGCTCAGAAAGCCGTACAAGGCATTTAACTGGTACACGTTGCCCGACGGACGCATAGCCTGCCTATGGAAACATGCGCTTACAAGCATCAGCAGCGACGGCGGAAAGACATGGCTCGAACCGGTTGAGCGCGCCAAGGGATTCGTAAACAGCAATGCCAAGATTTGGGGACAGAGACTGAGCGACGGAACATACGCAACTGTCTACAACCCATCGGAATACAGATGGCCACTTGCCATCTCGCTCAGCAGCGACGGACTCGAATACACCACGCTTAACCTCGTTCACGGCGAGATTACGCCTATGCGCTACGGCGGAAACTACAAAAGCTTCGGTCCTCAGTACACACGCGGCATTCAGGAGGGAAACGGAGTGCCTTACGACAAGAATCTGTGGGTAACATACAGCGTTAACAAAGAAGATATTTGGGTGTGCCGCGTGCCCGTGCCCGTTCGTCTGAAGGCAACGGCACACTGCAACGACAACTTCGCTTCTTACAAGACCGTTGCCGACATGACCGACTGGAACATCTACTCGCCAGTATGGGCTTCTGTCTCGCTTAAAAACGGCTCATTGCTGATGCAAGACCAAGATCCGTTCGACATGGCAAAGGTAGAGCGCGTTATTCCAAGCACCAAGGAACTTGATTTCAGCATAAAGATGAAGGCTGAACAGACAACTGCACCGTTCATCATCGAGTTTCAGGACGAGAGAGGCACTGCCGGCAGCCGCATAGAACTGACTTCCGACGGAAAGATTCTGGTGAAAGGCGGCGCTCGATATGCCAACATCGGAAAATACGAGGCTGGCAAGGAACTGAATCTGAGCGTTCATCTTACAACAAACGACCGCAATATCACAATCTATCGCGATGGCAAGAAGGTGGGACTGCGTATGTTGTTCGCGCCAATCCGCAGCGTCAGCCGAATTGTGTTCCGCACCGGAGCACGATTCACCGAGCCAACCATCGACACGCCTGCCGACAGAGACACAGACCTTCCGCGCGCCGGAGAGAACGACCCTCTGGCTTCGTTTATAATCTCCGAAGTGAAGACTGCCGACACCGAAGCGGCTCAGACTCTCGGCAACGCAGCAATTCTCCGTGCTTCGGACTACAAACACTACGTCGATTACTTCAACACGATGGAGGCAGAGGCCGACAGCAACCAGCAGGCTATTCCTAACAGCGAGGCTTGGGCATGGATGAACGAGAATGTTCCGCTGTTCGAATGTTCGGACAAGAGCCTTCAGGAGATGTACTACTACCGTTGGTGGACTCTGCGCAAGCACATCTGCCTTACAGATGGCGGATACGGAATGACAGAATTCCTTGTAAAGCGCAGTTATTCAGACAAATGGAATCTTATTGCTTGCGCTGTAGGTCACCACATAATGGAGAGCCGCTGGCTTCGCAACCCTAAGTATCTCGACGGAATCATCCGCACTTGGTATCACGGAAACGAGGGCAAGCCGATGGCTAAGATGATGAAGTTCAGTTCGTGGAATCCGTATGCCATCTATCAGCGTTATCTTGTCGATGGCAAGAAAGATTCGCTCCTTGCCAAGCGCAAGGATTTGACTGACGAATATTACCGCTGGGAGAGCACCCACCGACGCAGCAACGGCTTGTACTGGCAGGGCGACGTTCAGGACGGAATGGAAGAGAGCATCAGCGGCGGACGCCGAAAGAAATATGCCCGTCCAACCATCAACAGTTATATGTACGGCAACGCATGGGCTCTGGAGCAGATGGCTAACCTTGCAGGCGATGATGCCAGCGCGAAACTCTTCTGCCAAAAGGCTGACACTATTCAGAATCTGATAAATACAAAACTCTGGAGCACAAAACTGCACTTCTACGAGACTTCACGCATCGACTCACTTGCAGGCGTCCGCGAGGCTATAGGATATATGCCTTGGTATGTAAACATGACTATTCCAGACAGTTGCAACGTGGCATGGAAGCAGATTGACGACGAGGAGGGATTCTCCGCTCCGTTCGGTCTTACAACCGCCGAGCGCCGCCACCCTAAGTTCCGCACTCACGGCGAGGGCAAATGCGAGTGGGACGGCGCAATATGGCCTTTCGCATCGGCACAGACGCTCACAGCCTTGGCAAACGCCTTGAACTCGTCGGCTAAGATGCCCGAAGGCATTGGCAAGCAGACTTTCTTCAAGCAGATGAAGCTTTATGTTGAGAGTCAGTATCGCCGCGGCAGACCCTACATTGGCGAGTATCTCGACGAAAAGACGGGACGATGGCTGAAGGACGACCAACTGCGCAGTTTCTACTACAACCACAGCACATTCAACGACCTTGTCATCACCGGAATCGTGGGCTTGCGCCCTGCCGAGGGCACTTCGTTCGTGGTCAATCCGCTTATAACGGCCGACGCGCTCGATTACTTCTGCCTCGACAACGTTCTGTATCACGGCCACATCGTAACGGTTATCTGGGACAAGGACGGCTCAAGATACCATCAGGGAAAGGGGCTCAGCGTGATGATTGACGGCAAGAAATCAGCCTCATCAACATCGCTCAATCCGCTCACCTGCGTAATAAAATAATAAAATGAAAAGAATACTCTTACTAACTATTATCTTAATTCGGGTGTGGGGCGCTGCTTTTGCGGCCTCACACCTTTGCGTTTTAAGCACAACGTGCGAACTTCAGAAACACTTCATAACCGTAACCGAGATGCCTCGTCTGGGCTGGCAGATGAAAGCCGACCGCAACGGCGAGAAGCAGTCGGCCTACGAGATTGAGGTTCGCAACGCCACTAACAAGAAATCAGTCTACAAAACAGGAAAGGTTGCCTCGTCAAGCAGTCAGTTCATCAGGCTGAACACCGACAAAATATGTGCCGGAAACACTTACGAATGGCGCGTGCGAGTGTACGATGCCGACAATCAGCCATCGGCGTGGAGCAAGTTCCAGATGTTCTGTTTCGCCCCATCATTCACAAAACAAGCCACATGGATTGCTGCAATGCGCAACAGCGATGCCCGTCTTCCCGAAGGCAGAATATATCAGGGCGCAGTTCTGAAGAAAGCCAAGGCAGAATGGGACAAGAGCGACACGATGTCGGTACGCAGCATCTGCCTGCGCAAGGAATTCAGCGTGGGTAAGAAGATTGCCAAAGCCATTGTGCACGTTAGCGGACTGGGACAATACGTTATGAACATTAACGGAAAGCCTGTAAGTAACGACGAGTTTGCGCCTCTGTGGAGCGACTACGACAAGACGGTTTATTACAACACTTTCGACGTGACTTCGCAAATCAGAGGCGGCGCAAATGCCATCGGCGTGATGCTTGGCAATGGTTTCTACAACGTTCAGGGCAGAGGCAGATACACCAAACTTCAGGTGGCTTTCGGCGTTCCAACGCTGTGGCTGCAACTCGACATTGCCTATTCCGACGGAACGCATCAGACCGTAAAGACCGATGCCACATGGAAATTCGCGCCGAGTGCCGTAACATTCAACAGCATTTACGGAGGCGAGAGTTACGATGCCCGACTTGAACAAAAGGGATGGGACAGCCCGGGCTTCGATGCATCGGCATGGCGGTATGCCGAACTGAACGAAGGGCCGAAGGGCGAACTCGTTCCGCAGCAGGCAAAGCCGGTAAGGATTATGGAGCACTTCTTCCCTGTCTCGTCTAAGAAACTGAATCCGAGCGACTTTACAGCCATCAGTAAGATTCAGAAGAGAATGCCCGACTCAAGCGCAGTTGTGCTCGACATGGGACAGAATCTGGCAGGATTTCCGCAAATCACGGTCAGGGGCAAGCGCGGACAGAAGATTTCGATGTGGGTTTCAGAAGCCCTCACTCCCGAGGGCGCGATAAACCAGCGGCAGACAGGCCGTCAGCACTTCTACGAGTACACTCTGAAGGGCGACGGACGCGAGACATGGCATCCGCATTTCTCTTACTACGGATTCAGATACATTCAGATTGAAGGCGCGGTTCTGAAGGGCGAGAAGAACGACAGGCATCTGCCGGTAATAGACGATGTGAAATCGTGCTTCATCTACAACTCAGCCGACGAGATTTCTTCATTCGCCTGCTCCGACACGCTCTTCAACAAGGTTCACCGCCTCATCGAGCGCGCCGTGCGAAGCAACATGCAGAGCGTGTTTACCGACTGTCCGCACCGCGAAAAACTGGGCTGGCTTGAGCAAAACCACCTTAACGGTCCGGGACTCTACTACAACTACGACCTCACGGCTTACATGGCAAAGGAGATGCGCGACATTGCCGACTCTCAGCAGCCCGACGGAATGGTGCCGACGGTAGCACCGCTCTACGTCGTGTTCACAGGCAAGGGAATGGACGATTTTGCCAACTCGCCCGAATGGGGCAGCGTGCTGATAATCATTCCGTTCCAGTATCGCAACGCATACGGCGATGACTCGCTGATACGCAAATACTACGCCAACATGGTAAGATACATCGACTATCTTTCGTCGAGAGCCGACGGCGGAATACTCTCGTTCGGCTTGGGCGACTGGTACGACTACGGCGACTTCAAGGCAGGATTCTCGCGCAACACGCCCGTTCCGCTCGTTGCCACGGCTCAGTATATCATGGACATTCAGTATATGATTGAGGCGGCGCGCATCGTTGGCAATGCTTCAGACGAAAGCCGATTCAGCCATCTTCTCACGAATGTAGTCAAGTCGTTCAACAATAAGTTTTTCGATACCGAAAAGGGCACTTACGGAACGGGAAGCCAGTGCAGCAACGCACTTCCGCTGTTCCTTGGCATTTGCGGAGAAAACCGCGACAAGGCGATGGAGGCTCTCCTCGCCGACATAAAGAAGCACGGCAACCGCCTCACCACGGGCGATGTGGGCAACCGCTTTCTGTTCCAGACATTGGCGCGCAACGGCTACAACGACCTGATGTACAAGATGATGGCTCACGACGAGGCTCCGGGCTACGGATTCCAACTGAAATTCGGCGCAACAACGCTTACCGAGCAGTGGGACCCTCGCCAAGGCTCATCGTGGAACCACTTTATGATGGGACAGATTGACGAATGGTTCTTCCGCACCATCGGCGGAATAATCACGCAGCCCGACGGCTCTATCGTCATCGCACCGGTTGCCGCCGGCAGTCTGAAGAATGCCGATGTAACTACGGCCAACCTCTACGGAAAAATCCGCTCGCGCTGGACTCTGTCGGACGACGGACTTTTCAGCCTAGAATGTGAGATTCCGTGCGGCTCGTCGGCAACAATCCAGATGCCCGACGGAAGCCGGCACAGCGTTGGCTGCGGAAAATTCAGTTTCAGCTGTAGGAATTAAGAAGATGCAAAAAATAAGAGTGAGGAGTAGTGTAATTGAAAAATAATCGATATTTTTGTCCGAAATTATAAGAAAGACATGAATTACACGACTCCTCAACCCGGCATTGAATCGCATTATTATTATCTTGACAATCTGAAAGTTGCACTTACCGTGCTTGTTATTTTTCACCACGGCGGCATTGCCTACGGCGATGGAGGCGGATGGGCTTACACACCCTCGAATCCCGCTGAATTTATGCCGTGGATATGGCATTTCTTCAGCACCAACGCAGCCTTCTTTATGGGATTGTTCTTTATGATTTCGGGATATTTTGTGCCGCGAAGTTATGCCCGACAAGGTTTCGGCACGTTTATCGGCAAAAAAGCAATGCGGCTACTCATTCCAACAGCGGTAATCACGCTGCTGTTTTCGCTCGCCTCGCACCAATTGGAGGTTGGGCATACTTGGTTTCTCGAAAGCCTTTTCTTGTTTTGTCTGATTTATGCAATCATCAGACTGAAATTCAAAGAATTATCTGCCGACAGAATCCCTACGCTCTTGTTCATGGCCATCACGGCAACAGCAATGGGCATTGGCTCGTATTTTATCCGTCAGGTAAGTCCGCAAGACAATTGGATTTGGCTTCTTGGCATCATAAAAATAGAACCTGCGCACTATCTGCAATACATAATGATGTTTGCACTGGGCATAATTGCCGGACATTCAGACGGTTTTACAAAAATGAGCAGTCGCACGGGATTAACGGCTTTGGCAATTGGCGTTGCGCTGTGCGTGCTAAATTATCTGCGTGCCGACAATGCTATCGGAGCGTTCATCTACCAATGGTTCGGAATTTTCGAATCGTTTTTGTGCGTTTTTCTGTGCTACGGATTGATATGGCTTTTCCGCCAATACCTTCCAAATACTGGCAAAATTGCATCATGGTGCGCTGCACAAGCCTTTGGCGCATACATCGTTCATCTTCCGCTGATGCTCATTTTTCAAAACATCTTCGACAGATTATGGATTGGTGCTTTTGGTAAGTTTATGTTTATCAGCATCATAACCACCATAGCATCGTTTGTGCTTACATGGCTTCTGAGATTGATTCCGGGGGTAAAGAAAGTGTTGTGATTTTTTGCTGCTGTGCGAGAAAAAAATGTTATCTTTGCTGCGGAATATTATTTTGATTTGTAATTCTTTAAGAATATGCGTAAGATTTTATTATCGATTATTGCATTGTGCATTTCAGGCGCAACTTTTGCTTCGCGTCCGCTGAAAGGATTTAGAACACACGTTCAGAGTGATGGAAAGACAATTAACATCCAACCAACCGGAAACTCGATATCCGGATTCTACGTTACAAACGACGACTTTGCCCTCTACTCGGTCGATGGCGATTTCTTCTACGCATATCTCGATGCCGAAGGAAACTTCAAGAACAGCGGCATTTTGGCGCACAACAAGGAAGAGCGCACCGAGGCCGAAAACGAGCTTCTGAAAGGCAGCGAATATCAGAACGTGGCATCGCGTTTCGAATACGAGCCTGAGACTTACTGCCTTCCAAACAACGGCAAGACAACCCGCGACGTAGGAACACGAGAATTGTCGACCGTAACATGCAATGGCGAACAGAATTTCCTTGTCATGCTTGTCGATTTCTCAGATGTTCAGTTCAAAACCGAAGAGATAAGCAACACCAATCCTGTCGCATACTACGACCTTGAGTTCAACGGTGAGGATGCAAAACAAATCTTCGATATAACGAAAAACAGCGCAAGCATAAGACAATACTTTATTGACCAAAGTTCAGGTCTGTTCAAACCATCGTTTGATGTCTACAACAAGATTTACAGAGCTAAACAGCCTTCTACATACTACGGCCAGGATTCTGGAAGTTCGAAAGATGTGAATATCAGACGACTGAGAGACGAGATTGCAAATTATCTCAAGAATGAAAATATCGACCTTGCAAAATACGATTCAGACAAAGACGGACAGATTGACTGTCTAATTGTCGTCTTTGCAGGCCAAAGTCAAGGAATTCCCGGAGGACAATCCAATAACATTTGGAATAAATGTATACCTGGAAGAAGCAACTTTTCAACTTGCGGAATATACAATATAGGCACAACCGTATTTTCAAGCGAAAGATACACAGATTCAAATGTTACATACATAGAAGGAATGGGTACACTATGCCACGAGTTTTCTCATGCCTTGGGACTGCCTGATATGTACTGGACAAAAAACACCGAATACTTCGGCCTCGACATTTGGAGTCTTATGGATTGTGGCTGCAACCTCACGAACTCTTCGGAGATTGTTGGAACAAAGCCTGTAGGATACACTGCCTACGAAAAAGCATTCATGGGCTGGACAGAATTGGAAGAACTGAAAGAAGGCTATCAAGAATTCAAAAACCTTCGTTCTATTGCCAACGGCGGAAAAGCATACAAAATCACAAATCCGAACAACAGTAATGAATATCTAATTATAGAAAATCGACAAAAAGACAATTGGGCTCTTATAAGAAGCGGTGGTTTGCAGATAATGAAAGTAAATTACATATACGACAAGTGGATAAATAACACTGTTAACAGTTATGAAGACCAACTTTGTACGCTTATTCCTGCCGACGGGGAACTTACAATGCCAGACGATAAAAATTACAAAGTTGGATTGTATGGCGATTTGTTCCCTATTGATGATGCGCTTATTGCCAACTACGGTCAATACGGTCTTAATACAAAGGTTACGGAATTTGTACCGACAGACGAAAGCCTGTTCTACTACAAATTCCCTATCAGAAACATCACCAGAGACACTAATGCTTTCACAGTTTCATTCACCATCGGAAACAATCCTACTGGTGTAGACGCAGCAAACGCAGCGGCTCTCGTAGATGTCTACGACGTTAGCGGCATCAGACTGCGCAAGGATGTAGAAGCCGGCACAGCAACCGACAATCTGCCAGAAGGCATCTACATCGTCGGAGGTAAGAAGGTAATAAAAAGATAACAAATCAGACTAAATAAAGACAGTACGCTTGTGAAAAACATTACGGGCGTATTGTCTTTTATTTTTTCCAAAACGAAATAAAAACTAAAGGTAAAGTCTTTATATTTAAGCATAAAATTACTAATTAAAAACCATGAAAGTTAAAAATTACATTAAACATGCTACGATTGCAGCCTTGCTCACGATAAGCAATGCCACCCAAGCACAAGACTATCGGCTATGGTACAATCGTCCTGCCGAGCGATGGACAGAATCGCTGCCGCTTGGAAACGGACGACTGGGAGCGATGGTATTCGGCAATCCGCTCGTTGAGCATCTGCAACTGAATGAAGAGACTATTTGGGCTGGACGACCAAACGGCAATGCCAACAAAGACGCTTTGGAATGGATTCCGAAGATACGCGAAATGGTGTTTGCCGGCAACTTTGCCGAGGCACAGAAGGCAGCCACTCAGCACGTTAAGTCGGCAACCAATCAGGGAATGCCCTACCAGTCGTTCGGCGACCTTCACATCAGTTTCAGTAACCAAAGCAACTACACCGATTATTATCGCGAATTGAGTCTCGACTCTGCCCGCACACTCGTTACATACAAGTGCAATGGCACAAACTATCGTCGCGAAACGCTCACATCGTTTACCGACGACCTCGTTGTAATGCACATCTCTGCCGACAAGAAACAGAGCATCACGTTTCAGGCAATGTTTACAAGTCCGCATCAGGACGTGAACAAGTTCTGTACCGAATCGGGCATTGCCATGAGTGGCGTTTCGAGTTGGCACGAAGGTCTGAAGGGAAAGGTTCAGTTTCAGGGCATTGCCAAGGCCTATGCCGATGGCGGACGCGTGACGGCTCGTGACGGCGTGTTGTCGGTCGAGAACGCAAACGATGTTGTTCTGGTGGTTTCGATAGGTACCAACTTCAAGGACTACAAGAGCATCGACGGAAACGCTGCCGAGAGATGCCTCGGCTTTCTGAAAGAGGCCGAGAAGAAGTATGCCAACACATCGGCTAGCCAGATGTTCGGGAAGATGAAGCAGAGCCATTTCGACTTCTACAACAAGCAGATAAGCACATCAGACCTCAATCTGGGCGAGAACAAATACAAAAATGTTCCGACAGACGAGCGCATTGCCAACTTCAAGCAGACGCACGATTCGCATCTGGTGGCAACATACTACAAGTTTGGCCGTTACCTGCTTATAAGTTGTTCGCAGCCGGGCGGTCAGCCAGCCAATCTGCAAGGCATCTGGTGCGACAAGTTATTCCCGTCGTGGGACAGCAAGTACACCTGCAACATCAATCTCGAGATGAATTACTGGCCGTCTGAGGTTACTCAACTTACACACCTTAACCAGCCGCTCTTCAAACTAATCGAGGAGATTTACGAAACCGGGCAGGAAACGGCTAAGATTATGTATGGCTGCAAGAGGCCGGGCAGTTGGGTTCTGCATCACAACACCGACATCTGGCGCGTTACCGGAGCAATAGACAACTCGCCTTCGGGAATGTGGATGAGTGGCGCGGCATGGCTCAGTTCACACCTGTGGCAGCACTATCTGTACACAGGCGACAAGGATTTTCTGGCTAAATACTATCCGATAATGAAGGGTGCGGCTCAGTTCTTTGCCGAGACGATGGTCATAGACCCTAACACAAAATATCTTGTGGTTGCGCCAAGCAACTCGCCCGAGAACACTCACATGGGCAGCAACAAAAAGTACACAATCGCATCGGGCTGCACAATGGACAATCAGCTTGTATGCGAGTTGTGGAACACCATCATTGCCGCATCCAAGATTCTTAACTGTGATGCCGATTTTGCCTCGGAACTTGCCGGGCTGAAGAAGAAGATGGCTCCGGTGCAGATTGGCAAGTGGGGACAACTTCAGGAGTGGATGTACGACTGGGACGACCCTTCGGACAATCACCGCCACATCTCGCATCTGTACGGTCTGTTCCCAAGTTATCAGATATCGCCTTACCGCACTCCCGAACTGTTCGATGCAGCACGCACAACACTCATTCACCGCGGCGACATATCAACAGGCTGGGCAATGGGCTGGCGCGTGTGCTTCTGGGCACGACTGCTCGACGGCGACCATGCCTACAAACTAATCGAGAACCAGCTCACGCTTGTGCGCAACGAACCTAAAAAGGGCGGCACTTATCCAAATATGTTCGATGCTCACCCGCCATTCCAGATTGACGGTAACTTTGGCTGCACCGCCGGAATTGCCGAGATGCTAATGCAGAGTTACGACGGCTTCATCTACCTTCTGCCAGCCCTGCCTTCGGTTTGGAAGGATGGCGAGATTAAGGGTTTGAAGGCGCGCGGCGGCTTCGTAATCGACATGAGCTGGAAGAACGGCAAAATAAGCCGACTCGAAATAACATCAACCCTTGGCGGAAACTGCCGTCTGCGCTCGCTCAGCAAACTGTCGGGCAGCGGACTGAAGGCGGCTCGCGGCAACAATCCGAACCCTCTGTTCCAAATTCCCGAAGGATTGGGCATGAAGAACAATTCGCAGGTTGAGTTGAAGCCGACTGGCGTAAAGGACACTTATCTTTACGACCTCGGCACGAAAAAAGGAAAGAAATATGTAATTATAGGTAAAAACTAAAAAAGAATGAATTCTAAACTTAAACAAATGCTCTGCGCTGCCCTGCTGATAATGGGAATGACTGCAAGCGCAGCATCTTCGAAAAACGAAATTCCATGGAAAAACGGCGACCTGCGCGTTAGCGACAACCACCGCTACCTTCAGAACGGCGACAAGCCTTTCTTCTGGCTGGGCGAGACGGGATGGCTTCTTCCCGAGCGTCTCGACCGCGACGAGGCTCAATACTACTTGGCAAACTGCGCCAAGGCCGGATACAACGTTGTTCAGGTTCAGACAACGAACGCCTGCCCAACCTTCAACGTGTACGGACAGTCGTCTTTCCCTTTCGGATTCGACTTCAAGAACATAAACCGCGCCGGCATCTACGGCTACTGGGACCACATGGACTACATCATCAAGACTGCCGAGAGATACGGCATCTACATAGCAATGGTGTGTATCTGGGGCTCGCAGGTTGAAAACGGAAACTTTGGCGTGGCAGAGGCAAAGGCCTACGGAAAATTCCTTGCCGAGAGATATAAAGACTACCCTAACATTATCTGGGTTATCGGCGGAGATATCCGCGGAGACAAGAAGCCTGAGGTGTTCAAGACTCTTGCCAACAGCATCAAGGCTATCGACAAGAAGCATCTGATGACCTTCCACCCACGCGGCAGAACAACGAGCGCGATGTTCTTTAATAGTGAGAAGTGGCTTGATTTCAATATGTTCCAAAGCGGACACCGCCGATATGGTCAGCGCAACGGCGACGGCGACTACCCTATCGAGGAGAATACCGAAGAGGACAACTGGCGATTCGTAGAGCGCAGTCTGGCAACCGAGCCGATGAAGCCTGTGCTCGATGCCGAGCCAATCTACGAGTTCATTCCGCAGGGACTGCACAACCCTAAGGAGACGCTGTGGATGGACTACGACGTGCGCCGCTATGCTTACTGGAGCGTCTTTGCCGGCTCGTTCGGCCACACATACGGTCACAACAACATAATGCAGATGATAAAGCCGGGCGTGATAGGAAGCTACGGAGCCGACGGCTCGGTTAAGCCTTGGTACGAGGCGATGAAAGACCCGGGCTTCTCGCAGATGATTCATCTGAAGAAGCTGATGCTTGCCTTCCCATTCTTTGAGCGCGTACCTGACCAGAGCGTCATCGCAGGCACAAACGGCGAGCGTTACGACCGTGCCATCGCAACCCGAGGCAACGACTATCTGCTTGTTTACAACTATACAGGAAGACCTATGCAGATTGACCTCTCGAAAATTAGCGGAAGCAAGAAGAACGTATGGTGGTACAACACAAAGAACGGTCAGCTTACATACATCGGCGAGTTCGACAGCAAGGTTGTGGCTTTCCAGCACGACAGCGGCTATTGCAGCGGCAACGACCAAGTGCTCATTGCCATCGACTCGGCTGCCGACTACATCAAGAAAGACTGGACTCAGATTCCTTGATTCCTACTGAAGAAACCAAGATATCAATAAGAAAATGAAAAGATTAACTATACTTTTACTCATCGTCATCGCGACTGCACACATCGCCGTGGCAAAGCCAAAAAGCCCGTCGCTATGGGTTGGCAGCCTTAAGGTTGAGCAGATGAGCAGTCCGATGGGCATCGATGCCCGCCATCCGCGTCTGAGTTGGGTTATCGGCTCAACTCTGAACGACGTAAGGCAGACAGCCTACGAGATTATCGTGGCATCATCAGCCGAGAAACTTGCCAAGGACGAGGGCGACATCTGGTCGTCGGGCAAGGTAGAGAGCGACTCATCTGTGCTCGTGGGCTACAAGGGCGCGCCGCTGAAAAGCAATCAGCGATGCTACTGGAAGGTGCGCGTCTTCACCACCAAGGGCAACACGCCGTGGAGCGCGCCATCAATGTGGAGCATGGGTCTGCTTACCGAGAACGACTGGACTTCGCGTTGGATTGGGCTGGACCGCGCCATGGGCTGGGAAAGCGAGACCCAGTGGAGTCGTCTGGCAGCGCGCTATCTCCGCAAAGAATTCAAACTGAAGGAAGGCAAGACGATGAAGCAGGCAACGCTGCACATCTGCGGTCTGGGCATGTACGAGGCGTTCATCAACGGACAGAAGGTGGGCGACCGCGTTCTCAACCCAATGCCGACAGACTATCGCCGCACGGTTCTGTACAACTCATACGATGTTACAGGATTGCTGAAGCAGAGCAATGCCATCGGCGTAACGCTTGGCAACGGCCGCTTCTACACCATGCGCCAAAACTACAAACCTTACAAGATAACCAACTTCGGATATCCAAAGATGCGCCTGATGCTCATAGTAGAGTATTCCGACGGAACAACCGAGCGCATAGGCAGCGACGAGCGTTGGAAACTCTTCTGCAAAGGTCCGATACTCAGCAACAACGAGTACGACGGCGAGGACTACGACGCCAACCGCGAAATGCCGGGCTGGAGCGAGCCGGGCTTCGACGACAAGGAATGGATGAAGGCACAGCGCGTGTCAATCCCTTACGGCACTCTGCGCGCATCTATGGCGCCGGGCATGAAGGTGATGGAGCAGATAAAGCCTCAGCGCGTGTTCAAGGCACGCCACGGCAACGGCTACATCATCGACATGGGACAGAACATGGCCGGATGGCTCAAGATTAAGGTTCAGTCGGCAGTCAAGGGCGATACAATCCGCCTGCGCTTTGCCGAGACTCTTCAGAAGGACAGCAGTCTGTACATTGCCAACCTGCGCGATGCGAAATGCACCGACACATACGTTGCCAACGGCAAGGAGAAGGGTCGCGAGTGGTCGCCTACATTCGTCTACCACGGCTTCCGCTTTGTCGAGGTTACTGGTCTGAAATACGCTCCGCAGGCTGCCGACTTCACCGGCGAGGTTATCCACGACGAGATGAACGTCATCGGCAACTTTGCCTGCGACAACGATGTTCTGAATCAGATTTACAAGAATGCCTTTTGGGGCATACGCAGCAACTACAAGGGAATGCCCGTCGACTGCCCTCAGCGCAACGAACGTCAGCCTTGGCTTGGCGACAGAACGAAGGGCTCGCTGGGCGAGAGTTTCATCTTCGACAATGCCGCCCTCTACACCAAATGGATGGACGACATCCGCGAGGCACAGCGCGAGGACGGCTGTATTCCTGATGTTGCGCCAGCCTTCTGGAACTACTATTCTGACAATGTTACATGGCCTGCCGCCTTCTTCTTTGGCTGCGAGATGCTATACAACCAGTTTGGCAACAAACAGCCTATCATCGAGAACTACGCAGCCATGAAGAAGTGGATGCAACACATCTCATCAACCTACACAAAGAACGGACTCATCACGCGCGACAAATACGGCGACTGGTGTGTTCCGCCTGAGAAACTGAACCTGATACACAGCGAAGACCCTTCGCGCATTACCGATGGAACGCTTATATCATCGGCATACTACATTGGTCTGCTAAAGATGATGAGCCGCTTTGCCGAGATGCAGAATCTGAATGACGAGGCGCAGCTCTACCTCAAGCAGGCTAACCAGATGGCAGAGGTATTCAACTCAACCTTCCTGAAGGTAAAGAAGGGCATGACGCTGCGTCCGGGGCATCCGCTCTATCCCGACAGCATCTACTACTCAAACAACACCGTAACGGCAAACCTTCTGCCTGTAGCATTCGGCATCGTCCCAAGCGAGTATGAAGACGAGGTGGTGAAGAACATCTCTGCCACAACGCTGGGCAAGCACAAGGGCGTTGGTCAGATTGAGTGCGGCGTAATCGGCGTTCAGTGGATATTGCAGCAACTCTGCCAACACGGCCGTTCAGACTTGGCTTTCCGCCTTGCAAGCAACGACGACTATCCTTCGTGGGGATACATGGCAAAGCAGGGCGCAACAACCATCTGGGAGCTGTGGAACGGCAATACCGCCGACCCTAAGATGAACAGCGGAAACCACGTCATGCTTCTGGGCGACCTCATTCCGTTCCTCTATCAGAATCTGGCAGGAATAAGAGCCACAGAGCCGGCATATCATCATATCGATCTCCGTCCGCAGACCGACATAGAGAATCTGAGCAAGGTCGACTGCTCATACTCAACTCCTTACGGCGAGGTTGTGAGCAAATGGCACAAGAATCTGCAAAAGATGCACTGGCTGGTTACTGTTCCGTGCAACACAACGGCTACAATACATCTTGCCGACGGCCGCACCGAAGAGGTTGGCTCGGGCACTCACACATTCGACATCAGTCTGCCAAAGATAAACGAGGCAGTTACTTGCAGCGAGTTCCTCTACGAGAAAGCACCGTTCAAGGAGTGTCACGCAGCAACCGTTGCCGAGACTCCGAAGGGCGACCTTGTAGCCACATTCTTCGGCGGAACAAAGGAGCGCAATCCTGATGTCTGCATCTGGGTGTGCCGCAAGCCTAAAGGCTCTGACAAGTGGACAGAACCTCAGCTCGTGGCTGACGGCAAGTACAGCGCGGTGACGAAGAGCGCATTCCACGAGACCGACAGCGTAACGCGCAAGGCATGCTGGAACCCGGTTATCTTCCAAGTTCCGAAGGGCGACCTTCTGCTGTTCTACAAGATTGGTCTGAACGTAAAGGACTGGACGGGCTTCGTTACCCGAAGCAAGGACGGCGGAAAGACTTGGCAGACTCCTCAGGTTCTTCCAGAGGGCTTCCTTGGTCCTATCAAGAACAAACCTGTAATGGTGGGCGACAAGATTTACTGTCCGTCGAGCACCGAAAACAAAGGCTGGCGTCTGCACTTCGAGGTAACAGACAAGAAACTGACCAAATGGCAGAAAATCGGTCCTCTGGAGGCTGAACTGTCGCTTCCTACGGCTGTCAGAAAGAGCCCTGTAACAACAAAGGACGCTCTCGGCAACAACAAGAACGACCAAGAGGCTGGCGAGGCGATAAAGACGGCAAAGCCTCAGCCAATCCTTGCCATTCAGCCAAGCATCATGTTCCTGAAAGACGGTCGTCTGAAAGTTCTTGCCCGCACCCGAAACGCTAATCTGGCAACAGCCGAGAGCCGCGACAAGGGCAAGACTTGGAGCAAGGTAACATTGAGCGATTTGCCAAACAATAATAGTGGTACGGATGCCGTTACTCTAAAGGATGGCAGACAGATGCTCATTTACAACGATTTTTCAACCATCGATGGCACTCCAAAAGGTCCTCGCACTCCGCTGAGCCTTGCCATAAGCGATGACGGCGAACATTGGCGCAAGCTGATGGATTTGGAAACAAGCCCTGTGAGTCAGTACTCCTACCCTTCCATCATTCAGGGAAGCGACGGAAAGGTCTACTGCATTTACACATGGCGTCGCCGCCGAATAAAATTCGTCGAAATAGACTTAAACAAACTCAAATAGTAAATACCTTTATCGTGGCGTTGCAGCGACTGTAACGCCACGATTGTTTTGTACACTATGGAAAGTTGAAATTTGGAGACAGTTGACAATTGACAATGGGTAATGGGAGAGTTGAAAATTGAAACTTGAAAAATTCAGACTGTTGACTTAGAGAGAGTTGAAAATTGAAAGTTCTTGGCTCATCGATGACTCATAACGAACAATTATAACGCTAAATATTCCTTTGGTAAATACAAAATAGTGGGTAGAAAGAAGGTAGAAAGAAGGTAGGAAGAAGGAAGATAGAGGCAAGCTATACGCAGGGTATATGTAAACAATATGTATGGTATAGTCAGATAAGGTGATGGGTAGGTTGAAGTAAGTCGATAGCAAGGGGGTAGTAAGAGGATAGCAAGGGGCTGGCAAAGCGCAAAAACGAGGATTTGTAACGAACAATTTGGGATTGTAAGCAGAACTGTGTCAAGGTAAAATTCTTTATTATATCAAGTTCATCAGTTTGACCAATATGACTAACAAGATATTAAACCCAAATCGGTCATTAGAAATTTGGCATGTCTATTTTTCTAATGACCGCCATTAGAAAATATCGGTTGTATTAGGCTATCCTTCAATAATTTACTACCTTTACCACGCAGAAAAACATAAGA